>Ga0265323_10000153_pt1 | contig 40532 bp, 33 predicted proteins | sample 41225metaG_FD_193580 | JGI IMG/M metagenome (GOLD analysis project Ga0265323, IMG submission 193580) | Rhizosphere microbial communities from Carex aquatilis grown in University of Washington, Seatle, WA, United States - 4-12-25 metaG | ecosystem: Host-associated > Plants > Roots > Rhizosphere...
TCACTTTCTTTAGCCGATAGAAACGGTTTCGGCACTACAAATAAAACTTCAATATGGGTACAAGCACCGCTGGGAATTTATCAACAAAGTTGGCCCGACGGCAGCAAAACTGTATTTCTTGCCTCAGTCGGAGCAGCCCCGGGCAATCTATTAGTCGCGGATCTCCCTTACTATCATCAAGCGAGATATCCCCAGGTTTCCCCCGATGTCGATTCTGTAAAATACCGGCTTGTGCTCAACGTCCGTATTGACGGCTACACAAACCCGAGCGACAATGATACCGTGGCTCTTGTGAAGATATATGAGGCGGATCTCCCATTACACCAAACGAGACTTCAAAAGAGTCATGCGTTTTTCGCAACCGAAAATGCCCTTGCTCAACCATTAACAATCGATACAACAACGTATCCGTTACTGGTGAAGGATTTCCAGGGGAATGGCTACATAGATCTGGTATCTCCGTACTTCCTCAAAAAAGACGGGGATGGGAAGGATTTGAAGATTATAGTTTACTGGAGGAATAAAAAAAATCTTTACATTGATCACTTTGTCGTATACGACAATTACTATGAGAAATTGTTTGTCACAAGTGATTCGACGACAACCTACCTCACGTTAAAAACACAGCTTACTAACTTTTTCAGTTCGGAGGTGAGCAAATCACTCTATGAGCACTTCTATAACGACGAACCGTGGCCAAATTCCTACAGGTCGGTAAAGAAGTTAAGCAGCCTTGCGAACGACACGCTCCCTGTGCCTAATAAATATGTTAACGGCGCCGCAGGAGATTACTACAATTACATGCTCCAATACGGGAATTCGCAAGGGAGGCCCCCTTATATCATGACCGATAAGTACCCTTTTTGGTACGATTATGATACGGCATCAACATGGGGCACGAAAAGCGTTCAGGTCGCGCTAGATGCATTGGTTAGTACAAATGGGCTAGCAGACTCGGCGTCGGGACTACTCCCTGCAATAAAGATTGCACAAAATTATACACCAGATCGAACCGACGACATTCCGCTTGTCTGTTCGATCCAAGTGCATGGAGAAAAGAAGCTATTGAATGGAGCAGTCACTGATTGGAGGTTTAGATCTCCAACACCCAACGAGATAAAGGTGCAGGGTTTTCTTTCCATGTGTTATGGCGCAAAAGGTTTGATGTATTACTCTATAAATACGCAAACGCCGCCGTATACTAGCACCGAATATACGGCAACATACGGTTTGTTCGATGAGTATCACAATGCCTACACGGATTACTATAACAATTTTCAGCCATCGGGTTTGGTCCAAAATCCTGCCAATCCGCAAGTTTCAAACGCGAGGTTTAATGCTGTGAAATCTTTAAATGCAGCAATCGATAAAATTAGTGGTACACTCCTCCAATTGACATGGCAAAATGGCTACAGCATCAGTCATGGACAGCCATCGGGAACCTTCATCACTTCAGTAACAACAGCAGATTCTGCGCAACGAACTTTTGTTGAGCTCGGTACATTCAAGGACACCCTAGGCAATAATTTATTCATGCTTGTAAATCGGAGAACGTTGACCGCGGAGAGCAGAGCTATCACCGTAAACTTCAATTTGGGTGGCGTGTCGTGGGAAATTACCGATGTTGGTTCTGGAAATGCATGGATTGTTACGCCGAGTGGAAGTATGACAGACAATCTTAATCCTGGCGAAGGGCGATTATACAAAGTTTCTCCAGCTACATACGCCGCTACTCGTACTATCGCTTTAGGTACGACCCTAACTGTAAACGCGGGAGCGACAGCAAAATTTGCACAAAACGCCAGCTTAACAATTAATGGAAAATTAATTGTCAACGGCACATCAGGGTCGAAAGCCACATTTACTCAGTCTGGATCAAGCGGCTGGGTTGGCATTGCACTGAACCACGACAGCTCGACGATTCAGAATTGTATTATCTCTTATGCTTCCTCTCCTTTAACGATCACTAATGTCAATTTAGCTACAATAACCAGTTGCACTATAAACAACTCGGCGTTTTCTGGGACGCAAGCGGTCTCGATCTCGAACTCCACGCCTACAATTACCGGCTTAGAAATCGACGGTCTATCAGGTTCATCGAACGGTGTTCGTTATACAAATGGAAAGGGTGGAGCGCTGAATGAATCGATAATCCAGAACTGTGGCGCTGGCAACGGGATTGTGATCCAAGGAAATCCCAACCCTACTATTTCAAATTGCTCTGTTAATAATAACTATTATTACGGCATCATTTTTATCGGCCCCACAACCGGTGCTCCACTTATTTCATTGAACGAGTTTTCAAGCAACGGTACTCATGGCAGCAGCAGAGTATATTTCAATCTGTACTTTTCCTCGTATTCATGGGGAACCGTCCAAAATAATGTCATCACCGGCAGCCTCATCGGTGTTGGCTCTTACGGCGGTTCCTCCCCGACGGCGGGTGACGCACAAATGGGGAAAAACACCATTACAGGAAATGATTACGGATTAATGTGTCGCGGTAGCGGAAGCTCAATGGGTTTTGGCTATTACAATGTGGGAAAGAACCAATACTCCGGAACGTGCAACAATATTAACGGAAGCACATATTATGACGCATATGCAGACGGAGGAGCTAACATTGTTGCTGAGTACAATTGGTGGGGCCAGTCACCGCCGAATTGGAGCAAAATCTATTATGGACCAGGCTCCATCATTGACTCCACGCATTGGTTGACATCTCTAGGTGGTTGTCCGGGAGGAGGTGGTGGAGACATGATTGTTCAGGGAAATGGTGTGGTGACGACGGCCGTAGACTCGTCGGAGTCAATCTCGCAGGTTTATCAACGTGCGACAAATGCTCTTTTCGTCAAAGATTACACAACATCATCAATTCTATCTCAATTTATTCTTAGAAGTAATGCATCTATCTTGGAAAAGCAACGTGCGATGGTTCGACTGTTATCCGTTTTTCTCCAATCCGGCGACTCTACGATCATTTATGATTTGAAATCCTATTTCATCGGCACTGACAGTCTCTCACAAACGGCAGAAGAACTTTTGGCTAATGCGTATGCGGCAACCGGGAAGACAGCAAATGCAGTATCTCTCGCTAACGACCTCATCACCAAAAATCCGGGAACTGAGATCGAGAAACGGGCGCTCCTGCTTCTTGCCTCACTTAGATCATACGATAAGAGTGCTGAATCAATATCATCCTCTGCACTGGCAGCTTTAAAAACGAAGTTTGGAGCTTCGCTGGACCTAGGGCTCATTGCAGCGCTAACCATCGCTAGTGATGTAGCGGCAACGAGTGCTTCTTCGAATAAGGAAAGTGTTCAAAAGGTCAAGGCGAAAGTCATACTCGATAGTGTAAGCACTGGTGTAAAGGAATACAGCATTGAGAACTATCCGAATCCTTTCAATCCGACAACCACTATTGCTTATCAGCTTCCGAAGGACGGCAGGGTAACGATAAAAATATTCGATGCTATTGGCAGAGAAGTCACAACGCTGGTCGATGAGTTCAAACCGTCCGGTCGATACTCGGTGCAATTCGATGCGTCTCGTCTTTCGAGCGGCATCTATTTTTACTCGCTTAGGTCGGGGAGTTTCAGTATTGTAAAAAAAATGTCTCTGATTAAGTAACTTAGACTTGTGCTAGTTTTTGAACAATCCCCGAAGCAGAAAATGTTTCGGGGATGTTTTATTCTTCGCGGATCCTTTAGGATGGCAGAGTGTTTTCGACAAAAGGGAATGCTCTCGGTGCAGATAGTTTGTGGCTTTATTAGTATTGGAGGATGTTACATTTTGGTTAATCGAATGTTCAACTAAAATAACAAAAAGCCCCGAACGAATGTCGGGGCTTTTTGTTGAAATCCTTTTTTTCTGGTTCGCTGAGAGATTGTTTCAGACCAGACGGAGATCGTGCAGTATCTTCTTGAGCGCCTTTCTATTTTTTGAGCCCATCGGAACCATCGGCAGCCGATAGACTTCGCTGATCATTCCCATCATCGCAAGGGATGCTTTTACAGGAATTGGGTTTGTCTCAATGAAGTTGGCGTTCATCAGAGGCAGGAGTTTATTGTGGATCTGCAGCGCCTTCTTCCAATTTCCAGAAAGTCCAGCCCGCACCATGTCCGAAAAATCTTTCGGGAGCTGGTTCGCCACGACCGAAATGCATCCATCGCCTCCAACCGACAAGATCGGCAGTGTAATCGCATCGTCGCCGGAGAGGAGCGAAAAATGCTTCGGCCTGTTGCGCGCGATTTCCATGATCTGTGAAATGTTGCCTGAAGCTTCTTTCACAGCCATTATACTAGGAATTTCCTCTGCCATCCGCAGCGTTGTTGAGGCGGCAATGTTTCCACCTGTTCGTCCGGGAACATTGTACACTATCAATGGAATATCAACTGCCTCTGCCACCGCTCTGTAATGTTGAAAATAACCCTCCTGCGTCGGTTTATTGTAATAGGGAGCGACCAGAATTGCAGCGTCCGCTCCGAGATCCTTCGCCAAGTGAGTCAATTCGATAGCTCTCTTGGTATAGTTGCTTCCGCTTCCCGCAAATACTTTTATGCGGCCGCGCGAGCGCTCAATAACAATTTCCAAAATTCGGCGATGTTCATCGGAAGAAATGCTCGGGCTTTCTCCGGTTGTGCCGATAGGGATGATGGCTTCAACACCGCCTGCGATCTGATAGTCAACTAATTTCCGGAGCGCAGCTTCATCAATCGTTCCGTCTTTTTTGAACGGAGTGACGAGTGCAGTTCCGGTTCCGCGAAATTTCTTTAGACGTGCCATAAGGATACTATGATTTACAGGTTGGATGTGACTTGCAGACGTGAATACTACTATGTTTCATAATGTGGCGATGTTTTCGAAAAGTGTTTCCTGGGGCAAAGGCTCAAAGAACTCTTTGTGGAGGCGCTGGACTGCTTCGGTGACATTATGATTATCGATGACGAGGCTGATGTTCAATTCGGACGCCCCTTGCGAAATCATCATCACATCGATATCGCCGAGAGACCGGAAAATTCTGTCGGCAACTCCTACGGTGGAGTGAAGCCGCTCTCCGATAATACTGATTATGGCTTTGTCCTTGAAAACGACGACGTCGGAGAATTGTTCAAGTTCCGGGACGATTGCGTTCAGCAATTCAGTGTTGCTTATCGTCAGCGATGCGGATGCGACAGAGGTGTTCACTAAATCCACGGACGTGTGGTACCGATCGAACACTTCAAGGATGGATTCCATAAATCGATTTGCAGAAAGGAAACGTGTCGCCTGAATATTCACAACGGTGATCCCCTTCTTGTTGGCGATCGATTTTACCGAGACGTTCGATTGGGGAGGATTTGCGACGACGCGAGTCCCCGTTGAATTCGGTCGGCGTGAATTCAATACCACAACCGGGATATTCTTTTGGACTGCTGGGCGAATCGTACTAGGATGCAATACCTTTGCTCCGAAGTACGCCAGCTCAGAGGCTTCCTTGTATGAGATTGTTTTTAATTTCTTTGCCTTTGGCGTGATCTGCGGGTCGGCGGTAAGTATGCCGTCAACGTCTGTCCAAATTTGGATTTCCTCTGCATTTAATGCTGCGCCGATAATCGCGGCGGAATAGTCCGAGCCTCCACGGCCAAGCGTCGTCGTAATGTTCTTTGTTGTTGCACCAATAAAGCCCTGGGTGACGACAATATTGTTTTCATTAAGAGTCGAGCCAATGACCTTGCTTGCCTTCTCGTCGATTTCCTTGAAAAGCGGAGTTGCGTTCCCATAATGATCGTCCGTCACCATAAAAGCACGCGCATCAAGCCAGACAACGGGGTATTTCTTTGCCTTCATCGCTTCTGAAAAAATCAATGAGGACATCAGTTCCCCCATTGAAGCTATTGTGTCGAGCGATCGTTTTGTGAGTTCGCCGAGTATTGCAATGCTTTGCGAAAGGTTCTTGAGTTCCTCGAATCGGCTGCGTAATTGAAAGATGAGCTGTTGAACTGCCGAACGTGAGTCGATAAGATTTTCAGCGATAAGAACGTGTCGTTCGAGAAGGTTATTCAAAAGGAGAGTCGCTTCGTCGAGGTGTTCGGCGACCGACAATTCGGCCGATTTCAGAAGGATATCTGTAGCTCCGGCGATGGCGGAAAGAACTACAACCGGATGATGATCTTTTTGACGTGCGACGAGAGCAATGGCATTGTCAATAGCGCGGGCATCTTCAACAGACGTCCCGCCAAATTTCATGACGATCATAGAGCAACATTTTACTGCGTTACGGAAAACAGCGAATCAATTGCTGGCAATATACAGTTCTTTTTGCCGCAAATCAATCTATGAAGATCGCGGGTAGTGATACAGTTTCACGCTAGACACTATTACTTCAAGCGCTTTCTCGTTCCCAATCTCCGATGGGAACGAAGTGTGTCAAGTGATCGATATTTTCAGACGAAAAAACGAGTGAAACTTCTCAAACTGTAACACTACCAGATCGCGTTTGGCGGTCGTCGGAAACTTTCGTTCATCGCTTTACTAAATCTTTCAACATCTCCGATATTCGGGATAAGGTGTCCTATAACTACTTTGACGTTTGATATTCAAGAGTATGAATTGTATTTTCAAATCACCGGGAAAGACATTGTATTTTCTGATAATGGTTCGCAATGACGAATGAACATGACGTAACCCGATTTATCCATCTCCTTGAGGCGCATCTCGGTGTTCCCCGTCAAAAAACGAAACGAACCGAACCGCTGGATATGTTAATAGGAACTCTGCTTTCGCAAAACACCAATGACCGAAACAGTCATCGGGCGTATATCGAATTGCGAAGGAGGTACCCGACGTGGAAGAAAGTTGCCGAAGCTCCGGTCGGAGCAATTGCATCGGCGATTAGGGTTGGAGGGATGAAGAATCAAAAGAGCGGCCGCATCAAAGCTCTGCTTCGAACAGTACATAAAGACTACGGATCATACCGGCTTCGAGGCATCGAGAAGATGATGAACGATGAAGTAATATCGACGCTCACAGCTTATCATGGAATCGGATTTAAAACCGCCGCCTGCGTACTTCTTTTCTCCCTTCGGCGCGAGGTGTTTCCCGTCGACACACACATTCATAGAATCTGCAACCGTCTCGGACTGGTCAAAACCAAAAATCCCTATCAGACGTTTGAAGCAATGAAGTCTCTAGTTCCGACGGGGAAATCGTACTCGTTTCATACTAATCTCATCCGGTTTGGGCGGACAGTGTGTCTTGCGCAGCGCCCGCGCTGCGGCCAGTGCCTGCTCTATGATGCCTGCGGCTTTTCTGAGAAAGAAAAATTTGCGTCCGGAAAGACTGCGGTATCTTCCCGCCGGAATTCCGACTTCATGCTCCTGGATGAAATCTAATCGACGGGTCTCTTCGTTGACATCCCTTGCGGAATTTCGTATTTTTGATCCACCATCGGACGGAATCTTCTCAAAACAAACGCTATTCTTATCAAGTTGCATTTAGAAAATATCAACCGGATTCTGGTAATCAAACTTCGCGCCATCGGAGATGTCTTGCTTTCGACGCCTGTTGTTCAAAATCTGCACGATCGTTTTCCTCTTGCCAAAATTGATTTTGTGACGGATAAATTCGCCGCCGATGTTGTTACCGGCAATCCATGGTTGTCGAGCGTGCTTACGTTTGATAGAAAGCATGATTCAAGCGTTGGAATGATTCGTCAAGTTCGGGAAAAGAAGTATGATCTCATTGTCGACCTTTTTTCCAATCCACGGTCTGCAATCATAACCGGATTGAGTGGTGCGAGATTGCGTGCCGGATTCCCGTTCCGGTGGCGCAAATACGCGTATAACATTATTATTCCGCCTCGCGCGGGTGACATTCACAACATTGATTTCAATTTAGACGCTTTACGCCGGCTCGACATTCCTGTGTCCCATTTTCAGCCGTACTTTCCGCTCGATAGTCGCTCTGTGCAATTTGCCGATGACTGGCTTCACGGACATAACCTCGATGGCAAGACGGTTGTTGGACTCAATCCGAGCGGTGGATGGTACACAAAAAGATGGGGGCTTGAACATTATGCGCTTCTCGGCGATCTCATCAGCGAACGCTATGGGGCTTCGATTATCGTGTTATGGGGGCCGGGCGAAGAAGACGATGCTCGTCATATCCAAGAGCATATGAAGCTGCCAGCCTCTGTTATTCCTCAAACAACGCTCTCCCAACTCGGCGCGATTATTCACCGGTGCGCGTTTATTGTGAGCAACGATTCCGGCCCCATGCACATTGCAGCATCGTTAAACATTCCGACTCTTGGTATTTTCGGGCCGACTAATCCGCGCCAGCAAGGCCCTTATGGGAGCGGCAATCATTGGGTCAGAAATGAGGAACTTGATTGTCTTGAATGCAGTCTCACGTCATGTCCCATAGGAAATATATGCATGACGCAATTGCGAGTAGAACGCGTTATGGATGCTTTTACATCTCTTGCAGCTCAATCGAAGAATATGCAGCCAGCGGCCAATCATTCGAAAGAAGTATGAAGAAAAAAACAGCGCCAAAAAAGCAACGGACCAAAATAAAGATTCCGGATTGCAAACGGTTTAGCGGATATAAACCTTGTTTTCCCGGTTCAACGTGCTACAAGGAATGTGCCGACCCGGATCCAATCGGGACAAAGATTCTTATCATCAACCTCGATGCGATGGGAGCAGTATTGCAGACGACAGCGATGCTTCCGGCCATCAAAAGAAAATACCCGCAAAGCCATATTTCGTGGATTACCTTGAAGAACGCGTACCACCTTCTAGACAACAATCCGTCTATCAATGCGGCATACGTCTGGGAGCCGGAAAGCTGGCTTGTGCTCCAGAATATTGAATTCGACATCGTTTACAACAGCGATAAATCGAAGAGGTCGTGCGCATTTTGCAATACCCTTACCGCAAAAGAGAAGCTCGGTTTCGGTTTGAACGAGGATGGAATTATTGTTCCGCTAAACAAAGAAGCAGAGTACAATTATCGCCTTGGACTTGATGACAATTTGAAATTTAGAGTAAACAAAAAATACGGCACGGAAATCTTGCATGAAACGATGAAACTTACGTTTCGCCGGGACGAGTATATTTTAAACCTTGCTGAGGAAGAAAAAAAATATTGTGAACAATATGCGAGGGAGACAGGGTTGACTGGCGGAGACGTTATTGTCGGGTTCAACACCGGTTGCTCTTATCTATACCCGAACAAAAAAATGACGATCGATCAACATGTTGCAATTGTCGAGGCTTTGTCGGCGATGAAAGGGATTAGGATTGTGTTGCTTGGAGGCCCGGAGGATACTGAGCGCAACGCCGAAATTGCGAGGCGCGTAGGGGAAAAAGTCGTCAGCACTCCGACCACGCAGGGAGTACGGCGCGGGATTTGTTATGAAAATATCTGCGACGTTATTGTTACAGGCGACACGTTCGGCATGCACGCCGCAATCGGGCTCAAAAAATACGTTATCGTGTGGTTTGGGTTGAGCTGCTGGAGTGAGATTGATTTATACGACCGCGGCGTGAAGCTAATTCCCGATGAGCTGCATTGTGCACCATGCTGGAAGAAAAGTTGTCCCTACGATCTTGAATGCATTCAGATGATTGATCTGGAAGGCATCATCCGAGCTGTAGAAGTATTCGCGAAACAAAAGATGCAATTGAAAAGTCTGTAAGCTACTCTTTAACCCCTTTTTCTTTAAGATATTCACTAAACTGTTTCTTCTCGTATTGATTTTCCGCAATAAATGAAAGTATGAGAAGGAACATGGGGGCTTCTGTATATCCCGGCAGCAGCGTGATCGGCTCGCTGTCCTCACGGAGGAAGAGCGTTGCTGGATACCCGTTGACTCCGAACGCCGCCGCAAGTTGAGCAGGCAAGTATTCCTGTTCCTTGTAATGGATCTTCTCGTTTGCCTCAGCATTCATTTTTATAATAACAAAGTTCTTAGACAGATAATCCTTAATACCGGGGTCAGTGTAGACTTCGCTGTCCATTTTCTTGCACCATCCGCACCAGTCGGTGTACACATCAACCAGGATTTTTTTATGGCTGGTTTTTGCCCGGTTGATTCCTGCGTCAAAAGAACTCCATTGCATAGCCGGCGAAGAGGTTTTCGGCTGAGCAATGACAACTTCGCCTGCTAGCGCAGCGGCTATGGCGAATGCAACGACGATATATTTCATTTAATTTCCAGAAATGCGATTAAAACCTGATTGAAGTATTGAACAGCTGTTCGGTTAGAGTCGTTCCTTTGGATGAAGGGGAGAGGTTTCTTTTTCGCGTAAAATTGCTTCAATACCCTCAATGACAGCAGGAATTTCGATGTCATCTAACGGACAAATTTTCGGATCGCCGGGGCAGCGTGTTTGGCAATAGTCTTCTTTGGGCAAGATTACCTTTGAACGATTTCCCAGAGGACCCCACAACTCCGGCGAACAAGCCGTCAAGGGGCAAAAGAGCGAAACGGTTGGTATTCCCAGCGCCGCCGCGATATGCATCGAACCGGTAGATGAAGAAATGAGAACATCAAGCTGTGAAACGCTTGCCATGTGCTCTCTCAGTTGTTGGATGAGGATCACCGCACCGTTGTGTTCGAGAGATTTAAAAAGTGATCTCTGCTCGATTTCATGAGGCCCTAAATTGATGACAACGTTAAAACATACTACCAAGTGTTCCATCAGTCGAATATACTTCTCCGCTTTCCAATTCGGTGAAGAGCCCCGTGAAATTGGATTAACGCCGATAATCGGCTTTGAAAATGAAATTCCTAGTAATGAAAGATATTCGTGTGCCCTTGCTTTCTCATCCTCGGTAATAAACACTTCAGGCTTTGTATCGCGCGACGTCGCGCCAATTCTTAATCCCAAGTCCAGCATGTAATCGGCTTCGTGACGGAGCGGTATATATTTATGGCGGCTGACGCTTGAAGTGAAAGTGAGCATCTGATAAAGTTTCTTTCCAACACCGATCCGTGTTCGTATGCCGGCGAGGAGCATCATCCATGCATGGCGTTCCCGTGGAAAGGGCATAAGCCCTATGTCGAACCTGTATGCATGCAATTGTCCGGCCTTTTTCCAAAAGCCTTTTCTGCCTGCATCTGTATGTGAAGGGTCATCCGTCAAGATTTCATTGATGTGCGGATTCTTTTCAAGCAGTGGGATATTCGATGGGTGCACCATCGCGGCGATGAACGATTGCGGAAATGCCTGGCGGATTGACCTGATAAGCGGCGTTGTTAAAACGACATCGCCGATACGGTCCGGTCTAATGATAAGAATTCTCTGATTTTTCACCGAAACAATCTATAGTATCTTTTTGTAGACCGCCAAGGTTTTCTCGGCGACTTTGCTCCATAAATATTCCTTCTTAATATGGCGCCGAAGGTCATCATTCCGATGCTCGTTGAGAGCGGCAAGGATTCCAACGCGAATCAAGTCGACTGAATGCGGATCGACATACTGCACCATTGTCCCAAAATAATCGCGTGTGCCGCCGTGTGGGGTGATGACGATCTTTGCGCCGGCAAGCGCAGCTTCGAGAGCCGCGATGCCGGGAGTTTCAAACAAGGAGGGAAGCACAAAAGCATCGCACGCGGCATAAGCCGAGGCAAGCATCTCAGATTCGTTCTCAAGTCCTGGTATGATAAGAATGTTTTTATTTTCAGCGGCTTCTTTCACGCACCGTTCCCCGTCTTTACCGATTATTTTCCCTATGATGACTGCAGGATAGTCAATCGTTCGTAACGCACGAATAAGACTCAATACATTCTTTCGCGCCGGCCCGATGTGTCCCACGTTCAGGATGAATCTTTCAACGCCATATTTCTTTTTGAATAAGTCCGCATTACCGAATTCAAACCGAGGATCAACTCCGTTTGGAATGACCGATATTTTCTCTGCCGGGATGTTCAAACCAAGTTCAATCAAGCGTGACTCGTCCGCAGTATTCGGGAGCACGGCGCGCGACCACTTGCAAATTTGTTCAGTGAAACCGTAGTCTGTCCAGATGCCGGTGCGAAGGTGCTTCAATGTGTGTTCGATCGCGAGAGTTAAGCGGATAGAGCGGGCCGACCTTTGTGTGAAAAAGATTGGCGAAGTGACCAGGGGCGTGCCAAGGGGTTCGATATTGCGCGCAAGATGAAATGTTCCAAGATTGGCAGAAAATAGATGAAAAATATCGCATTGCGTTTGCGAAGAAGGCCCCCACGGCTGGAATAGTACAACATCGACGCCAAGCTTTTCAAGTTCGCTTTTTGTCTTCAGGATTTGAACTCGCGGTCCGCCGTGAATGAGAGAAACGGACTGATAACAAGCCATTGTAATTTTCATTGTGTCCTCTTGTACCAAGCGTCGAGTACATTCAATATTGCATGCCGGAAATCGTAATGCCGTGACCTGGCTAAATCTGCCGGGGCGAGTGGTTCGTTTTGAGGACGTTTATGGGGAAGCGTTAGAAGAGGGATAGTCCCCTCAGAATTCACTATTGCTTCTTCACCGTTGGGGAAGGCAATACGCCAGTACACTCCAGCATTCAGATCGGTGCTGTGAGCCGTCAACTCGTTTCTCTCCTGGTCGAAATGATGCGTCCACACAGTCTCATCCCGCGTTCTCCACCACGATGCGTACTCTGGATAGGAATAGTTATCAATGTTCTTTGAGCGGACATATTCAAAAACGTCTTCAAAGAGGTCCAGATGGTGATGCGTTGGGTGGTGATAAAGGCAGAGAGGCTCGCGTTGCAAGAGCTTCGTGTCAATAAGCTGCCGAAAATATCTCTTCATCTCGTTTGCTGAATACCCTGCACGCCTCATGCTCCCGACGCATATCGGATGTATTGGGAGCTGCATAACCGGAGAAAATTTATCGCCCACGAAGGGGAAAAATGGAAGATCGTCATAATCCAAACTAAATTCCGATGAAAAACCGGCGCCGATTTGTTCGAACACTGATGCAATGGATGCATTCCACGTTCCGTACGGTGCTGCAGCGCCTTTGGGATGAAGCCCCTGAGCATTCAGCAACGACAATGCTTTTAGAATATTTTGAAGATTCTTTTCCTCTGTAGGAAACGTGATGTGATCGTAACAATGGATGCCGACATCTTGCTGCCCGAAATCCCTGAATCGCGACAGCCACTGCTCGTGGCTTTTTGTGTCGATAAACCAAATTGCCCGTATCGAGTGGTTCTTACATAACTCATGAAGATCATTGATTTCTGCAAGCGATCCCTGGTCGGAGTCTACTCGGAAAGTGAAAATGGTTTTCCTCTCTTCAGGAAAATACCATTTATGGACAAACGGAATTTCTCTTTCATGATGAAGAAACTGTAGTATATCGGTGATAAATCGCCGAAGGTTACCTTTGGAAACTGTTGCTACGATTTCATTGGGTAGTCTGTCTTTGTCGAAATAGAAATTCTTTCTCTTTGAGCGCGTATCAAGGATAAGAGCATTAATATCGAAGGGAATAGAAGCAAAGATTCCTTTCCCGATTCTTCGGATCGAGTGCAGATGATGTTTTTTATTGTAAGAATCTGCATCCGCACTTCCAGATGAATAGATATCCATCATTGCTGTTTGCGCGAAATTGCCGAACAGAGACGGCGGCAGAGAAGCAAAATATTTCTTTTTTAGTCTCGAAGTGACCAAACCTTGGGCGGAATTGCCAAGAGCAAGAACAGCACCGCCTTCCTGAAGATATTCCTCCAGAAGTTTTTCCTGCAGCGAAGTGGGCGGAGTGTTAATGACAATTGCAGAAAAATCTCGGGGGCTGAGTTCATCCGAAGCGGAAATCGGTTTCCAGTTGACGCCAATTTGGCGGAAGAGAATCTCCCATCCAGGCTCGGAACGTAGAATACCTATTGTAAGTCTCACAGTAATCGTTCTCTAAGAAATAAAATGTCGTCTTTTCCCACGCCTTTTAACAAGAATATAGAGATAGAATAGATTGCGACGCCGGTTGGAATCAATAAAAAAAGTCCGGCATGCGGGAGGCTAAGCAGGATCACTCCCATGATGGCCGAGCACACTGCTGGTTTTACAGGATTAAGAGCCAGCTTTCCGGAAATTGATTGACGGCACTGGCGGTACATCAAGATCATCATCACGAATTCTCCGGCGACCATCCCGCACGAAGCTCCGGGCGCTTTCCAGTAGTATGTTAACGGAATGAGCGACACAAAGAGAACGCTTGATACCGCGACGATGACGGCCGAGTACCGCTTCTCTTTCCCTGCGGCTATCACAACAAAGGCAAAAATACTATTTAATATCGTAAAGAGAAAATAAAAAACAAGGATTTGAAGGAGAATGACCGAGTCTTCATACTGCGAACCGAAAACAAGCGTAACAAGGGGGCGGGCAAGCACAATTCCGCCGGTGCAAATCGGCAGGGTCGCAATCAACATATAATTGAGAATGCGGCTTACCTGATTACCAACCTCGGCCGGTGTTGCCGCGAAAGAGCGGGCGACCAAGGGATAGAAGAGGATATACACTCCTCTGTCGATCGCGAGAAGAAAAAAAATCAGCTTTGATGCGGCGCTAAAATTACCAATATCGAACGCCGTTGCGAAGACACCCAAAAGAATTACCGGCAGATTGAATACTGCCTGGCTAATGATCGCCGCAGCGCCGACTGGCAGTGATTGCCAGAGCAGCGATTTCCATCCAACGGTCACCGGAGGCGCGTTGCTTATGTGGTTATCATCCTGTTCCCCCTTCCGGTAAATCCAAAAAAGTATTGCGGCATTCAGAATAGCGTTGACAAAATACGCAGCGGGCACCAACAAGACGTCATTATGCGATTTTACGAAACAAAAGAGGAGCACGACAAACGACATGAGCGATACCGCCCGGCTTGCACCCAAAGATGCAATGCGTTGTTTGCCTTGGTAAAACCATTCAGTTTGCAAGGCAACAGGCAGGAGGGAGGCAGAAAAAAGAATGATGACGAGTCGTATTGTGGTGTCCTGAACAAAGATGAAGGATGCAATCGTCATCACTGCGTACGAGAAAAGCGCCAGCATGAAACGCAGAGCCGTGACTCGTTTGATGACGGCTGCATCGTTCATGGATCTTTGGGAAACGATCCGCGTGCCGATAATATGTACGCCGGGACTTGAAATGATTAGTCCGTATGAAAAAACGGCGAGACCGAGATTAATGATACCAAATTGCTCGTTGCCAAGAGTTCGCGCCATATATGTTGTCGAGACAAAGCCCAGGAGGCGGGCAACAGCATCAAAGCCGAAGAGAGACGCGATATTTTTTGTGTGTGTTTTCACTGCATGAGTTTCGCTATTGCTCTTTTGATGGCTTCTTCTCGTTGTGACAATGTAAATTGAGAAGCAATTCGGGCTCGCGCGCGTTCGCCGTGGTCGGACGGGCCGCTCATTCCTTTCCGGATGGCTTCAACGGTTTGTTCCTCATCGCTATATCCCACCAGGAAGCCGGTATCTCCGATTACGGTCGGAATGCCTCCGACCGTTGTTCCTATTGGAATACATTCGCACAACATTGCCTCGCATAGGGCATTCGGCAAGCCTTCGCGATATGACAGCTGGCAGTAGATGCGCGCTTGCTGATACGATTGGCGCACTTGTTCCCGCGTAGAAAAGGAACAGCATTCAACATTGGGCGGGACAACGAGCGCCGAAGCAACAAGGGGACTGATTCCGATTATCTTGAATCGGATGTCGGGTAGTTTTCGTGCAACGGAAATGAAGATATCAATCCCTTTGAGTTTTGCCCGCATCATATCCGGACAGGATGCGACTGTCAATACAAGCTCTTCTTTGTCTCTCGAAGGATTCCAAAAATCTGCATCATAGCCTGTCGGCACGATCGTGATGTTGTCTCCGCCATAGTGAGCCAATCGTTCCGCCTCACTCTTCAGAAATTGATCGACGGCAAGAACGGCACTAGCATGGGTGATGCCATAGCGGACAAGCGGAGCTTTCCACCAACTGTTCCAGATGCCATAGCGAAGTTCTTTCTCCTTTGCAACATCAACACCGCCAAGGATAAGAATCGAATGTTTCCCGAAAAGATGAGCAAAGACGATCAACAAGGATGAGTATACAGATGCGAACCATGAAAAGGTCAGGTCGGCGTCGAAAAGCTTTCGAACAAGAAGGATCGGCGCTCTCCATCCATGTGCAACAAGAGTTGTGACATCAAAATTCTTTTGCAGAATTCGAATGTCTTCGTCAATGAACGATGAATGAAAAGTTGCCGTGAATAGTATGTGTGGTCGGCGAGCCAACGAATTGCAATCCTGAGTTTACAGGCTGAAGGTCAGCGCAAACGTGTGAGTGTTACCCAAATCATCCAGAAACGGAACGAACGCATAGTCGACTTGAACTAACCCGTAGTGAATACCGAATCCGGCGGAGAATCCTTTTGCATCATAGCCAAACTGATATCCTGCACGAAGCGCAAGGAAGGAGTTGTAGACGACTTCACTCCCCAGATCAATTCGTGTACCGGTGTCTTTGAATGTTTTTAAGGCATCGCTCGCAAGGGTAAGGCCGAAATTGTCTGCAATCGTGCTCTGGAATGCGACGCCGAGCCGAACGTTTGCAGGGAGGACGATGGCTTCGTTCAAGAGCGTGCTCATCGACCCGATGTTTGCTATGACGGCGGCGAATGAAAAGTTTCCGTTATACTGATAGCGTGCTCCAATGTCAAATGCCGCGCCGTCTGATTCATTAACATAGATTTTTTCGTACAAGAATTTGCCCGTTGCTCCTATGCTGAGCGAGGTGTCGATCCGCCAACTTGCTGCCGCTGAAATCGCGAGGTCATGGAGTCCGAATGTTCCCTCCGCCGGGCCGGGCTGCTGGCGGATTTCAATGCCGTCGACGTTTGTTGAATTCAGTCCGAAGCCGAAAGTAAAGCTCTTGGAATGAATAGTTGAACCGAGAAATTCTGTAGTTGTTCCAAACACCCATTGTTTATGCATCAAGGTCACTTCGTCGCCTGTACTGAACGAAATCCCGGCTGGGTTGTAATACACGCCGGACGCATCGTTGGATAAAGCGCTGTATGCTTCCCCCATGCCTATCGCCCGTCCGCCGACCCCCAGTTTCAAAAATGCAAGTCCGGTTGAAGCATTTTCCGTCTGGGCCGATACGGAAAATGCCGTAATGATAACAATAAGGAGAAATATTTTTGTCCGTGTCATAATCCTATCATTAGAATCTTGTGGAAAGGGAAATAATATGCATCCCGAAAAGTCCGTACGGTTCTATGACATACGCATAATTAATTATCGGAGTAAAATTAGCTGAACCTATCCGGACGGTAAAACCAAATGTCGGAGCTGCCTGAGCAGGTACTTTGAGATCCCAGTGGTCAAGTCCGGCACGAACAGTGAATTGATCGCTCAGATTCAATTCCCCGCCCATGCGAATAATGTTTGTGCTTTTATTGCTGTTCTCGAAGTCAAAGGAAATCAATCCGAGACTATCATTGAATGCATAGCTTAACCCAACTTTCCTAAGAAGCGGAAAAGGTTCAACTGTTGAATTCCCTTGATCGCCGTACAGGTTAGAAGTATCCCACTTATATTTTGAGCTAATATCTTGGACAGCAATTCCAAGCGTAAGATTGTTCGAAAGGCGGACGATGCCGCCGGCGTCAATGCCAAGATCCGTCGACGAAACATTTTCGTACAGGCGATAGTAATAAATCTTCAATCCAATCCCGAGCGAAATAATCTTCGACATTTTATTGGCAAACGCAAATGAAAATTGATTTTCTGAAGTAAACAGGTCTCCAGTTTGAAATCCATCGGCATCGCGCCCGTCGATTTTGCTGACACCGGCATTAATGATACCAACTGAAAATCCGGCAGTAGGTCTAATAGCCTGCGAGTATGAAAGAGTGTTCAGGGATCGGTCAAGTGAGAGCAGGCCGTACGAGACTGCTGCAACCCTGTCCGACAGGAACGGCGTCACGGCTGGGTTGTAGAAACTTGTGATGTCGCCGTCGACGACGGCGGTAAGCGCATTGCCCATCCCCATGCCGCGTGCTCCGAAACCAAGGCGCGAAAATGCGCCCGGAGTTCCTGCGAGTTGCGCATCAACAGGAGCCGCAAGAACCGCAACGAGAGTAATGACGGAATACAAAAATCGCATGCTCGTGCACTTATTGAAGGACAAGTATTTTCCCCCAGATCGGGTTCTCGGTTCCTACGATGACCTGATAAAAATAAGGGCCATTTGAAACCTGCCGTCCGTTATCGTTCTTACCATCCCAGATTTCATCGTGTTCTGCAACTCCTCCGCGATTTGCATCTGAGACCACCGTTCGCACTAAATTCATTCCAAAATCAAAAACACGAATTGTGACATTTGCCGAAATCTGATCAACCGAATAATGCATCCGAACACTTTCATTAGCGGGTGAAAAAGGGTTTGGGTATGCATAGGTAGAGTGGTTGGACGAGAGAGGCTGAGCGGCATGAAGAATGCTCCAAGAAGATCCGAAAAGGTGTGCGCTATTGTCTTCGGTGTAAGCAGTCCCGTCGTCGCCGCCAAACCAGACGGTATCACCCCGTAGGTCAACAGCATAAAATTGCGTTGGTGAAAAAATTCGTTGTTTTGTCACATTGTCGTATATCGTTCCAGTTTGCGACCAGGATGTTCCAATGTCCGACGACCGATATATCCCATTGTCGGTGACAGCATATACAATAGAATCCTTAAACCCAATGTTGTGACAAAATTCTCCAAGCAGAGTTGTGCTCCACGTTTGGCCGCTGTCAGCAGAAAAACTTACACCACGTTTTTCATCGGCACCTTCGGCGTTGACGGTTCCAGCCCATATAATTGAGTGCGCCGCAAAATTCTGTTTATGAAGTGCTACGACAAAATTTCCTGATATGGGGGAAATTTGATTCGTATGATTGTACTTAACCCATGATTGTCCCCCGTCCGTTGTTTTGTTGATTCCGCCTGCGGTTCCGATCCAAATATGGGACCAATTCTCTGCATAAACAGAAAATGCCCGGTGGTTGAGATTTCCTGTTAACCCAAGATCTCCGGCTACAGGCGAAACGTCAAATACCAATGAATCCATCGGAGAAATACTATCAAGGTTGTCCGGAGGGATGATAACAATTTGCCATGTTTTTCCATTGTCGGTAGACTTGCGGGCCATTCCAGCGTACGATGCAATCCATACGGCGCTGTCCGTTGCAGCTATGTCGTATGTAATATTATTAACATCTGTTTTCACGCCGAGAGCCGGTATTTTATTTTTTCCATAAAGCAGCGTGTCAATATTCTGGGAATCCCGTGGCTGCGGAATGACTGTCCAAGTGTCTCCCCAATCCGCTGAGTACCGAAGGCCGCTTCCTACTGGGAGGGAGCTGCCGTCAACGGTTGTATCGTGGGCTGTGGCAACCCAAACATCGCTGTTGTGGATTGCAATCGCTGAAATATCTTCTTCGCCAAATGAGGGCTGGCCATAGTAATTTGTCCATGTTAGACCTCCATCGGTTGACCGGCTTAACCCTTTTCCGGTACCAAGCCAAATGGTAGTTCCCGAAATGACAATATCTGTCACGCTATTACTCAGGGGAGTTAGCAAAGAGGATGTGGATGTGGTGCGTTCAAGTTTGTATGAACCTTCGCGAAGTATTTGCCCCTCCGAAGTGACTGCGGAAAACAAGCTTGAGAGCAGGATGAAGGAGAGGAGCAAGATCGGTTTCATTTAATGAAAATCCTTTTGGTCAGAACGTTAGATGACTCTCCGCTTCGATCCGTTGCCATGAATGAAAAATCACGATATGTGTTCCCTGTTGTCGAACTGGTTAGCGGAATCGTTAAAGTGTATATCCCATCCCCGGCGACCGCGTCTCCGCTCTTGAGGCCAAATGGAGTCAGATTTGCCGGGGTGAGGTTGCCGTCGTCGAACATTGGATAAATGGCGACAACGCTGTTGTCGGGGCGGCGGGATGTAAAACTTACGCCAGCAATATCTTGAAGCCCGTCTGAATCCGAAACCGCAACAGTTATTTTAAGGAACGTCGTATCGCCCGCCGGTGGAACACTAACCGTGTCGGCCATGACGATATCGTAAACGATTGGTCTGTGGTCGTTGTTTTTCACGACAATGGTTTGCGATAAGGCATTGCTTCTGTTTTCGGCGTCATTTACTGCTATCGCTTGAAATTGCACGCCATAAGTTCCTACATCTTGTTTCAGAATGTGGAAGGGAGTGCTGGCAGAAAATTTTCCAGCGAAGTCGGTCAACGTACCGGATAAGAGAACATTTCCTTCTGGATCGAACAAAGTGTAGGTTACCAGCGCGCTTGACGATCCGGTATCAACCGAGGCGGAAAAAATGATCGTCGTATCAATTGGACTGGTTGGTTGAATCCCAAGATGAGTAACATCGATGAAACCTGGAGAGGCAGAAGCGTTGATGACGAAGGGGGGTGCGGTTGTATCGACGACCCCCTTATCGGCGATCCTGCATCCGCCGGCAAGACAGAGCAAAAGTAAACAAAGAAGATTTTTCATTCCACTATTCATAAAAAAACCGAGGACTGCGTCAGCCGCTCGGTTGTCATGCGCAGTCTCTTATTATTGCTGAAGGGTTTACAACAACACAATAAAAGAGTATCAATCTTGTCGATAAGAGAATGCGAAAGTATTAAGTTCTTATAGAATTGTACAAAAAGTTCGCTTTAAAGTCAACGTTTCGTTACAGAGGGATTGTAAATGGAGTTGGGATAAACGAAAGACATAGAATACCAAACGTCGCCCATCCTACGTTCTTTCTAAATTCGTCTAGTGGAGTTTCATCTATTACTGGGGGATGGTCAATTTTGACGACAAAGAAAAGGATGAGACCCCAAAACAGCCATCCCGTCCATCCGATGGGGAAAGATATATTCAATAGAGGGAGTAGTCCAAGCAGGCCAATAACGATGATGGCAGCAAAAGCTGAGCGAGCGACAATTTTATGGTGAGGTCCAAACATCGTGTATGCCAGATGGCCGCCGTCCAGTTGGCCGACGGGCAGCAAGTTCATCGAAGTAACGAACAAACCAAACCAGCCGGCGCACAGAAAGGGATAATGGTACATTTCAGTCATAGGAGGAACAAATTGATTTGCTGGATTTGTAAAAAGGAAGGAAAGAAATTGATACAGCAACGGATTCCCAAAGGTTAGGTCAATCCCTCCAGCGGGTTGTGTCTCGGAAAAATACTGAGGATGTATTGACAATATGAATTCTTTTCCAGGCAAAGCGATAAACCCATACGACAGAACTAACAACGTTGCGACAAACCCTGCGATCGGTCCCGCGACTCCGATGTCGAACATAATTTTTTTTGAGGGTATCGCAGTTTTTGTTTTGATGACCGCCCCGAGGGTCCCAAAATTAACGACACTTGGAAGAGTGGGGAATGGGATAAAATACGGTAACGTTGCGTCGACTCCGTGAAACCTGGCGGCAAAATAATGTCCGAATTCATGGCATGTAAGAATAAAGAGAATTGAAAGTGAATACGGAATTCCGTAGCCGAAGTTATTGAGATCAAACGGATCGCGGTTTAGCCACTGGACCCCTGCGACAGTAACAGTAAAAAAACAGGCAAGAAAGAGACTGAGGTGGATGGCGATCTTTGAGGGTTTCACAGAATGTTCTTGATTCTTTTCGATATGTTTGAAAAACGAAATGGTTATTTGTCATCGGAAAGTTAGCGAATTTATTATTTAAAAGGAATAGAAAAGGCTTTGAGAGCGTGCAATAAGTGCCACCATTTCTCTCAAAGCCTGAAGAATCTGCCTATAGGATAACTTCCCTTGCAGTAGAAGCCAGTTCTTCCCTGGGAGAGGAACTGGTTGGATTCTTAACAATTTCCGTGCTTGGACGAGTAACAAGATCAGGGGAAAAAATACTGTCCCCTCACCCGGACATCTCTAATAGAGCTACAACATGGCAATCTGGAGCGATCTTTCGATTCAAGAATTCCGGAATAGATGTAGTTGTGCTTGCACTTTCGAGACAATGACAATGATAGTTCCTTGGTGCAAAACAAAATGATTATTCGCGAACCAGCTTTGTAATTTCAATTAATACTTCGTGACCTTTTAAACGAGCCAATGATTAAGACGGCCTTGGCGCTGGTTGATATATCGTTCCATCCGCTGCAAAAGAACCTGATGGTCTTGGTGCTGGTTGATATATTGTCCCATCAGCTGCAAAAGAACCAGACGGTCTTGGTGCTGGTTGATATATCGTTCCATCCGCTGCAAAAGAAATCGATGGTCTCGGTGCCGGCTGATATATCGTCCCGTCAGCTGCAAGAGAACCCGATGGTCTTGGCGCTGGTTGATATATCGTTCCATCCGCTGCTAAAGAAATCGATGGTCTTGGTGCCGGCTGATATATCGTCCCATCAGCTGCAAGAAAACCCGATGTGCTAGGTTTTGCAACCGTTTCAATGTATTTGTCAATCTTGAACCCGTCACTAAAGGAAACAGACTCCGCGCGGGAAATTGCGAAATTTGCTGCGACGATTAATGCAACCGTCACGACAACTGCCCGGGCTCTTTTTGCATTTGTTTTCTCTTGCATTGTTTTCTCCTTTTTCGTATTGAGATAATGTAATTACAGTGATTTGATATGCTATTGAAAGTGTCGAATCATGGATTGAGCATTCTGACAATTCAGAATAGAGTTTGCTTTTTTTGTAGAGGGGTGGTAGTAGGTAGAACACTGCATATTCGTAGAAGTCAGTTTCCATTTGGTGATGCACATCACCTGCTTATTCGCAAAAAAATAGTAAAAATAGAAGGTTTTGTCAAGGAGAAAATAAATTAGTTGAAATCAGGGCAAAAAGGGGACTTTCACAGCCTTTTTCTCTGATCAGTTCCATACAATCTGCTTGACACAAAGCCAAAAAAGAGCTACTTTAGCAATAATGAAAAAGGGAAAAAAAATACTACTTGTTTGGGTTGCAATCACATTGGGGATGGCATTGCTCATATTCAATCACGAAGGGCCGCAGATTGGATACTCGACTTTTTTTGTGAACATCATTGAACTGCTGGTTGGTATTATTTGTATATTCCTGGTTGTAGTTGAGCCGAACAGAAAGAACAAATTTCTTTTTCTGAACTTCGCAGTTTTTTTCATGATGGGGATACTATCATTAATTTCGAATTTGATCGCTCCGCTCATTGGAAGAATTGATCAATTTTCCCCTTTTGTTCTCGTTCAGTACATCAAAGGGGCGAATTATCTGGCTCTGGCGTTTGCAGTAGTATATCTCGTCTTTGATTCTCTCTTCCGTGATCTTCGTGTGCGACTGAAATATCTTGCCACAGCGATAATTGTCGTGGGCTTTTTTGCATTCTACTTCGGAGATATTCTCGCCGATCCTAAATACAGTTACTCTACTCCAGATGTTCAGGATTTTCGTTCTGTTGACAGGGAATTCTCAATTCTTGAGAAGGCGAATGGAAAAGCACCAACTCCTGAAGATATCGCAGCCCAGATTATATTGCCGGCGTGGCGGGAGAATCAGCCCGTTGGGAAGCTATTTCCGCAGAATAATATTTTGCGAATAAAAGAAATACTTCCGTACCTCGACGGTGAGAATTATTTGATTTTGCTTTACAAGCCCATAAATTTGTACATGATCAAAATGAATGTTGTTGCATGTTTCTTTATCATTTTGTTTTTTGGATACCAATACAGAAAGGATCCCCCTCAGGGTGCCTACGTTGATAAAATCATGTTCCTTCTTATTTTGTTCTGTTCAATGGAAATTTTTCACGCATGGAGCTATATCCATGCGGTTGAATGGGAGGAATTTATTCAGTTCTTTGTTATTGGCCAATATGTTACTATATTCATCTTGCTGTTGATTGCAATGTTTTTTGCACTTCGCTTACGGTTTGTTACTTCGGTTGCTGGAGAGTTTTATGAGAATGAATTGGTTCATAGCGCTCAACATATTACTCGTTGGCGTGATGGGCTTGATAATATTGTTTTACATTATTTTTTTAACCCGAAAACGATTAAGGGACTACTTTTTTCACAACGAACCAAAGAGTAAAGCGAGTGTTCTAATTGTGCGGTTTATGAAATTATTTCGTATACGTCAAGGGGATGGTGAAATATGAAGAACAACAATTTAATTGAACAAACGATGTCCGCGCATTACCCGATTATTGGTAAGAGTAAAGCTGTGGAAAATGTTCGAAAGCTTATCGCAAAGCTTGCTCGGACACGAAATGATATTATCATTGTCGGTGAAGACGGTGTGGGGAAGGGTGCAATTGCAAAAAATATTCATTACCAGAATTTAAACGGCAGCGTTGATCTCCCCTTTGTGTCTGTCAATCTTTCTGTTATTGATGACAAGGAGATGGAAGCCGTTCTCTTTGGATTTGAAAGAGGCGCTGAACGATTGCCATATACTTCAAAGCGTGGCATTTTTGAAATCGCTAATGGCGGCACGGTCCTTATAGAAGAGCTTGAAGAAGCGTCTTTCCGGAATCAGATGAAAATTATGACGCTGTTGAACGAGCGCAAAACTCGCCGAATTGGCGGGCTGAAGTCTGCTCCGGTTGATATTCGTCTGATCATTACTCTTAAAGATGGACTTAAGAGCCTTTTTGAACGAAGAAAAATTATTCCTGAATTGTATGAGAAACTCGCTGAGTTCGAAACAATATATGTTTCACCTCTTCGCGAACGAGCAGAAGATATACCATTGCTCGTAAAATATTTTATTGGCGAGATCAGTAAAGAACTCGGTTTGGGTGATATCGTTATCGATATTAATGCGATTGATGTGCTTGTTCGCCAGACGTGGCGAGAGAACATTCGCGAGTTAAAGGCTGTTGTCGATAAGTCTGTTCTTTTCTCTCAAGGCGGTCGATTTACGTTACCTCCCGAGCTAGTTGACGAAAAGACAGAAGTTGTGAAAATGATAAATAATATTATTGCCGGCCAAGAATTTGTTCTTGACCGATCACTGGACACCATCGAGAGGGGGATCATCGAACGGGCATTGGATAGATTTTCACTCAATCAATCAAAAGCAGCGCAATTTCTCGGGATGACTGAGCAAACGCTTCGGTACAAATTGCGGCGACTTGGAATAGCAAGCTCTCATCAGAGAGTCTGAATCACTTAGCGGCTCTATAAAAAATCCTGTCCGTAGAGGCAGGATTTTTTTTGTCAAAAATCGATCAAGAATCCAAAAGCAAAATAGTTGTCCTTCAGATCGAAATATTCCCCGTGAATACTATAGCCTGAAAAATAGCTTGAATACAAATTGAGCCCTCTTCCGCTCCAATCACCGATTTTCACGCCTGCTTGAATATTGTGTCTGACCGAAGTTTCCAAAATTTTCAATATTGTAGCCTGGTATGCGAAGTACGCATTCACCTCTTTCCGTATTTCCCCGTGATACTCCAATCCGGCATCGGCCATAAATCGGGCAAGGTTCTTAGGGTCAACATGAAAAAGGTAGGTTGCTCCAACGTAAATCCTCGCATTGTCGTTCAGTGACGACGGCTGCAATGCGACAACGCCGTCTAGAAACTCACGGCTGTAGACAACCGGAGGTCGTGAATTTTTCCATTCCCCTATGTTGTTATCGTAGTGTCCGTCCACAAAATGTGAGCTGATATGGCTTATGCGAAGTCGAGACGACACGATTCCCTCGGTAAAAGATTTTTTGTAATTGAAATTAATTCCAAAAAAGTAATCAGAGGCGTCAACCGGGAAATGGAAATTTCTTTCCCCGAGAAGCAAGGTGTATGTGAAGAAGTCGGACCCGATTGTGAGCAGGGAGCTGTCGCTCGCAAAACGATATTGAATCAGATCGATTGAATTGCCGATATCAAGCCGGAGTTTATTTTTTCCGGATTGAGCAAGCATGCCATCGCGCGGTTCATATGTATTTGCAACCAACGGTTTGAAGAGCAATCCATATGGCACAAAAGAAAGTTGATTTCCGGATAAGCTGTCTGCGTGCTCTTCCGAGAATGCTGTAGCGGTTGCAAACAATATCGCGATTAACGTTCCATTTAGTACATTGATAGTCTTCATAAGTGCTGAATCCATATCGGGTTTGTGTAACAGAATCCATTTCCAATATCGCCGTCGGCGACTTTTGTAAAACCTTCCAATCTAACGTACGACAGTTTTTGAGAGAGGTACACTTCAAATTCAATCATCATATCAATCCCATAGTGTTCGGGCAATTGCTTTATTATCTTGACCGTTTCACTGTCAGATCCAATCCTTCCTGAAATTATTCTCAATTCACAGAATCTTCCAAATTCCTTCGTCGTTGTTCCGTAGATTTGAAGTCGAAGTCGGGCGCCGCGAATCGTGTCTCCTATCGCCGCGATTTCCCCGTATTCATTTATTGCGGTAAAAACTATCAACGGTCCGTTCGTAATAACCGTATGCCCGTTCTGAAGAGAATCTAATAAAGATGTTTCTGTCACCGCAGCAGATCGAACGGCCGTCCGCATTTTCCCGAATAATTGTCCGCCATTTTCCCGAATAGTCAAGAATGGAATCCCGATTTGCTTGAAACGGTTGAAGTTTCCATGTGCATCGTTCCCCGCAGCAATAAAAATTTTCTTCCCGCGAAGCAGGAGTTTGGTCCAGCATTCCAACCCGTCTGAAAAGGCTTGATTCGTTTCTCCGTTTAACACTTGAAGCCCTGCGAGCCCGTCTTGAGCCATATCATCAAGGCTCCATGTGCCGCGCTTAATGAGCAGCCATTGGAAAAAAGGAGTCGGTTCCGTTGGATGGCCGGCATAGGCGACAACATTGATTTTCTTGTTTGTAAGGATGTCACTTATCGTATGCTCGGCTGTGGTGTGAAACCACTGCTCAGCACTATCCCCAGACCCTGCAAAAAATTGTTTTGTTCCCCACAACAGAAGATGAACGTTCCGCCGCGCCCGATTAAAACAAGACACTTCCTCTCCGCGCAATACCGCAAAATCGGTTTGATGCGAGTTTACTTCATCGATTTGTTTCTGTTGTAATCTCCACTTTGGAATACCGGGATCGTTGATCAAATAGTTATCAACTCGATCATCGAGGTCGTATGAATGGTCGGTGACACAAAAAAAAGAAAGCCCCATCGCTTTCGACAATTCAATCGACGCTTCAATCGGAGAACCAAATTCCACCTGGTCTTCCGTATACGAGGAGTGTGTGTGTGTGTCACCCTGAGCCCATCCTGCAAACGAGGGAATTGAATCGGCTGAGCGGTAAACCCGCAAACTTTTTTTTGATGATGTTCTGTAGTTGTCATTTTTGGCTGAACGATGTTCCCCTTCGATGACATAGTGAAAGTTGACATCAACATCAATAAAACCAAATACATCTTTTAATCCATTGTTGAACGGAACGGAAACGATTTGCCACCACAATGTTTTTGTTATATGCAAAGGAAGATCGATTGTGTCGGAATAAATGCTTTTCCCTTTCTGATGCATTTCAATTTTCACGTGCGTCAATTCCACAGGGTATGTATGGCTGTCTTTGATGAGTAGAAGCACCGGCAACGTTGCATCGGGATCAAGGCGATGAGGAATATCTGCAAGAATTTCCGGTTCGTATTTCTTAAGAAAGCTGAAGAAATATTTGAACCGATAATGCGTTTCAGCATATAGTAACGGGAAAGCAACAATGGGAAAGAGCATCATTGTACTGTTGTCGATGGTTTTTCTTGAACGCGTGCTATAAGTTCTTCAAGGTGAACTTTGAGCGTTGAAATGTCGGATTTCCTCTCCGAGAATCCCGGATATTGTTTCGCTTTTTCCAATGCTTCAACTAAAATAAAATTCTCTTGCTGATGGCTATAAACTGTTCCCTTCTGTAAAAGGTTCGCGGCAAGATATTCTTGCTCAGTTTGTCCGGGTGTTGGAATAAAGATTGCCCTTTTGCCTAACATCTCAAGATCCATGAGTGTGCTGTAGCCAGGACGTGAGAGAATAATATCCGACGCAAGCATGGCCCTGTTGAGAGCTTCTGATTCAAGAGAAGAGACGGCCGTAATCGATTCGGAAAACTTTATGTGCTGATTCTTCTCTGGAATACCTCGAACCACCAATGATTTGTACGGGACCGTTTTTAATTGCTCCATTACAATATTTTCTAACACCGTTCTCTGCGGTTCGGGTCCTGAAAGGATTACCAAAATATCGTACTCCTTTGCAACGGTAGAATTCCTTTTGAACCGCGTCAGTGGTCCAATGAACGATGCGTTTTTCGGAAGCGGATAAAAATGAGAAAGCCTGCCGGAGAGATTGTTTTCCCCCGCGTAGTCCGGTATCCAGCATGCCGTATATTTTTGGATAATTGTCTTGTTCAGAAAATAGACGAAGCGTGAAGCCCACTGGAGCTGACCGGGCATCATAATGCCTATTTGATGCGTCACATAGATGCACGGAATGTTTCTTAAGAACAACCCAAAACGATTGTCTGAAATAACGGCATCAATGCTCAAATCCTTTGTGAGACCTTTTAACGCCCGATGTTCACGAACAATCCCGGCCATAATCTTCGGAATTTGGCCAATAATTTTTGATACGATTTGATTTCTCTCTGGATATTCGATGGAGAAACCCGGGAGGCGAATGAAGGTTAACGCCGGGAATTCTTTTCTCAATAAGTCATACGGCCGTCCATCAGCCGCAATAATTACATCCACGCCGTCCTCAAGCAATTCTCGTATGATTGGTATACATCGAGTGGCATGTCCTAGACCCCAATCCAACGGGGCAACCAATATCCTTGCTCTTGGGTTCAATGTTAATACTTTCTCCCTTTCCATACGACTTTGCCTCCGAGAAAAACAGCGAAGGGGAGAATAATTACATAGAGTGTATAATAGATTTCAAAAAGCCAAAAGTATTTTAATTGGGTACATTGCCCGGTTCTTTTCAACGGTACACTTAATAGTATGAAATCGCACAAAAGTTTTACAGCGAATCCAAGAAGTAAAAGTGCAATATTGAGCTGGGAAAAGTATCCGCTAAGCAAAAATCCATGCATGCAAAATGCAATCGCCATAATCATCAGTCCGCTCATCGGCATGTCTTTTCCTCCAACTCCCCATCTGCGCTTTTGTCTATACAATTCTGGAATGGTCCTGCATGCTTTACTGAAAACCAGGCTCTCTTTTTCTAGGGGATATTTGTACCCCCAGCGCCCGCTGCTCGTGATCGCTTTAAAGAGTGCAAAGTCTTCCGTCACGCTGAATTTTATCCCCCGGTAGCCTCCGACTTCGTCATACGCTTTTCTTCTGAAAGAAAAATTATTTCCGATACAACTAAGAGGGTTTTTTAATGACATGGCCGCCGATGCGACTGCGAGGATGTATGCCCAATCGAGCGATTGCATTCCGGCAAACCAACCAGTCGGCTGCAGCAATGTCAATCCAGCGACAACGCCTGTATCTTTCGCATAGTGCTGCACAGTTGATCGAACCCACGTTGTCGGAACGATGCAGTCTGCATCGGTCATAAGAATGATTTCGCCGGCGGAGATGTCTATGCCTTGTGCGATCGCGTTTGCTTTGCCTCGAAGATTGCCGGTCGTTCGTTTTCCGTCAATTGCTTTGACATTTGAATGTTTATCGGTGAAGCCGCGTATGATGCTCGGTGTCGTGTCAGTCGAATTATCGTCAACGACAATAATCTCAAGTTTGTCTTTGGGATAATTGAGCAACGTCAACGATTCAATGCAAGCTCCGATATTGCGTTCTTCGTTCCTTGCGGCCATGACGACTGAAACCACAGGCTCGTAACGGGAATCTTTATCAAACCGGGCCTTCAATACTCCATAGATAAACAAACAGCATTGAGCGCAATATAGCGACAGGATAAGAATGAAGAGCGACGTTTGAGTGTTCATTGGATCGATTGAAAAGTAAAGCCGCGTTCTTGGATACGTGCGATAATCAGCGGCAGCACCCGATGGATTCTGGATTTTGTCAATTCATTGTCGTGAAAAACAAGAATGGATCCGGCGGACAGTTGTGCTAAAGCGGTTGAACAGACCCGTTCGTCAGGCCAGTCGTTTCGAAAGTCTCCGGTTAATGTTGTCCACATTACGAGCTTATATCCCAAGGTCTTCGCAGCAGAAATAGTATTCCACGAAAGGAATCCGAAGGGAGGTCGAAATATTTTCATAGCGCGTCCGCCCGCTTGCGTGATGGCTTCTTCAGTTTGAAGAATTTCATTCATCGTCTTCTTTTTGGAAAGGGCAAGGGATCGGGCATGGTTGAATGCATGAATGCCGATGCTGTGATTTCCTGTTCCGATCTCCTTCACCAACGACTGATGTTTCTTAACGGCTTGCCCGCTTAAAAAGAATGTTCCCTTAATGTTATGCTCATGCAATATACCGAGCACCGCCGGTGTTGCTACCGGATGCGGTCCGTCATCGAACGTCAGAAAAATTTTCGATGAATCAATTTTCCAAAGGAGGGAAGGGAAAAGAAGCTGATGAATCTTTCCAGTGTGAGCAATCATAGATATTGTACAAAGACATTCATGCGTGCTGAGAAATCTCGCGTTCCATGCGTCTCCCTTTCCATTCGAAGCTTCCAAAAAAGCCCCCAAATACTGCCATGAGAATAGCCGGGAAATGAATAAGTTCCGAAATGAAAAAATATTTCGTCATGCCGCTGACGTTCGTGAGTTTTGAGAATTTAGCGATGATCCGGTAATCGATAATAAATTTTATGATAAGCGCCGCGAACGGCACCGGCAGGATCGATAAATAAAAAACTGAAACCGGCGTCAATATGAATAGTAAAAGATAGAGCAGGAACGACGCAACAAGAAAGAGCAATGTTGAACCGCGGTAGTGCGAGGTCTGACCTGCCCACCGCATGCGTTGTTGAAGAAGGTGCCCCCAGCTTCTGACGGGCAGGGTTGTCACATGAGCCTCCGGTTCGTACGCAAATCGCATTTTCCATTGCGGAGTTGCGGCAATCCTTTGAGCAAGCAGTGAATCGCTCCCGGAATTTAATTGTCCGATTGATCCAAACCCCCCGACTTCATTAAACGCCGACCTCCGAAAACCCATGTTGCTGCCGTTGCAGTTGATGGGAGTGCTCATTCCTATTGCGCCGGCGCCGCATGCGGTCTGAGAAAACAAATCAATCGATTGAAATCCGAAAAGAAGAGACGACACGTCCTGTAGATGCTCGAAAATGGTAAGGCCGGAAATGACGCCGGCTTTGTCGTCGAAATGACTTACCATCGATGATATCCACTTTGGACCAACAACGCAATCTGCATCCGTAGTCAAAATTATTTCACTCGAGGTTTTTTTGATGGCTTCGTTGATCGCGTTAATAATCGGGGACACGCCAGGTGGATGCCCGCGCAACTGCAACAGTTCTATGGCTGAGTTCTCTTTCGCTAATTGCATGACTATGTCTGCAGTTCTGTCGGTCGATTGGTCGTCCACTACGGTTATGGTAAATTTGTCATGCGGATAGTCTTGCTCCAGCAATGAACGAACACATTTTTCAATGTGAAGCTCTTCATCCCTCGCTGCCACAATCACCGAAACAGTGTACAAACGACCGCTCGTTCCAGGACGGAGGCGTGACAATCCTTTCACAAAGATCAGAATTTGCCGGACATACACGGCGACAAGAACTAGAATTAGGAACCAAACAAGAACCAGGATATCCCTCACAATGATACTTTCTCTTTTGTCGATTTGATTCTCAATATCAGCAACGAGCCGATAAGGCTCGGAAACAAGTTGTTGACAAAAAAAACGCACAGCGATGCGTTGAATGCTGAGGCAGCGGATATTCCAGCACGTGAAAAGAAAAAAATGGCAGTGGTTTCCCGAATTCCCAGGTCGCTGAATGAAATCGGAAGTATGACGGACTTGGTGAAGAGGAGATTCGAAGTGCACAAAGCCGAGATGCCGAACGATACCGGCTCAAACGCAAGCACAAAGAAATAATACTGCACTAAGATGACGATATAGAATAGTATTGTCAGGGAAAGCAAGACCCGTGCTTGACGGCGGTGAAACACGTCTTTCATGAAAAGAAAAGCTGAAACGGCTCGATACTTCTGAAATCTATGAAGCAATGCGCGCAAGATCTTCTTCAAGAGGTCGGGATAGAGAATAACGATGAGAAATACAATGACAATTGCCATTACAAGTACTGACAGCCAAGGTGCCCAATAGTGAGGCAGGTATATCGCAAAAAAAATCCATGCCCCGACGACTCCGGCAATGACCGTGATCGCCAGGATATATAATCTATCAATGATACTGACTGCCAGAACTTGAATCGCCTGTAAAGAAGACAATGTTACCATCCTCCCGCCATGTTCTCCCACTTGGCCCGGTGTAAAGAAGCCGGCTGAGAATCCTATGAAGAGAGAAGAAAAGATATCTTTATCTGAAATCCCGCTGCCGATTAATCTCACGAGATACCGCCAGCGCAAGAATTGCAGCCCTGTGTTTGCCACGACCAACACCGCGCCAATTATCAGATAGACGACGTTTGCATGAAGAACGGATTCGCGCAACGCCTTAACGTCAATGTACAGCACAAGCGCGACCATCAGCCCGATGCCAATAAGGAGTTTCAAGGCCACTGCAATTGTAGGATTCACACGAAAATTTCTAATTTTATTAATCGTCTCTTCTATGATTTGGTTCCTTTCCAGCTGATAGAACCGAAAAAACCAAGAGGGCCGATAAATGAATTGTAGACAACTGAAGCAACTTCTAACGGGACGACTGACCGGCGCAAACGAGAGTCGCCGAAGAGGGCAGAGCCTCTATAAAAAATCACGCTATCAATGATAAATTTTGCGACCAGCGCCGGTATTCCAATCGATGGAACAAACAAAAGAAAAAGAAATGCGAGCGCGTTATAGGAGTGGAGCAGGCCGAAGACAATTTTCATTCGGAGGGGATAGAATGCGGCGGCCGAGAAGTGCCTTCTTTGCTGGTTGATAAAAGAATCCAGAGAGGTAGGAGCAATGGTCTCAACACTGCTTTCCCGCGAAAGCATATATCGTATTTTCCAGCGAGTTTCTTTTTGGACGAGCTGGATAAAAAGATCATCGTCGCCGCTGACGGAATGCTTTATTTTTTCATAGCCGTTGACTTCCAGAAAGACGCTTTTACGATACGCAAGATTCCTTCCGGTGCACAGATATGCATTATCCAACCCAATGGCCGCCGCAGCGCCGACGGAATTTTTTATTTCAAGATAGCGAAGAAAGAAATCACTCCAGCGCGCGAAGAACGTCTTTGGGAACCTTTGTTCGATCGGAGAATATCCCGCAACAAGGCCGACATCCGGCAGAAATTCCTTGGCAAGCGACGAAAGCCAATCTGAATGAGTGATACAATCGGCATCAGTGAAGGCGAGGATGTCGTAACGGCTTTCTTTGATTGCCTTATCGAGCGCATTTTTTTTCGGAGGGAGGTCGGATGAAATTTGGCTTACCGTAACAAGTGTGACGTTTGAATACCTATGTTGATAGTTTCTTACAATTGCGGCAGTTCCATCGGTTGAACGATCGTCGGCGATGATAATTTCGAAGAGCTCGCTCGGATAATTTTGCTGGACGAGCGATTGGAGACATCGGCCGATGTTAGATTCTTCATTTCTTGCGGCAACGATGATGGAAATCGGCGGCTTTTCCGCAGAGGATACTTTTTGAAGAAAAAGGAGTTTTTTCAGTCCTCGTAGCAAAAGGAAATTCAGGGCGCCGTAGCTTGTGAAAAGAATGCTCAAAAGCAGGTCGAAAACAATTTCGAGACTCATAGTGTAAGAAAATACACAAATCACACTTTCAATGCAATCAAAGTTTGATTGCGCGACTGCCTTGCTTCTGCGACTGTTTTGGAGTATATTTTCAAAACTTCCAAATCATTCATGGAACATCTCGTTATCGGAATCGCCGGCGGAACAGGCTCGGGGAAGACGACTGTTACGCAAAAAATTCTGGAACGGCTTCGCGTCCAGGACAGCGTAGTAGTTATCCAGCACGATTCATACTATAAAGACATTTCCGCATATCCCGGGCTGACGCCGGAAAAGATCAATTTTGACCATCCCGATTCCCTGGAAACGTCGCTGTTGGTACGACACATACGGGATTTGAAACGAGAAATTCCCGTTGACCAGCCGATCTACAACTTCACGACGCATTCGCGCATGAAAGAGTCTCGTCGCCTGGAACCAAAAGATATAATCATTATTGAGGGTATTCTTATTTTTATCGAGAGGGAACTGCGCGAATTAATGGACATCAAGATTTTTGTCGACACCGACGCCGATGAACGCCTGCTTCGCCGCATACGCCGGGACATTATGGATCGCGGCCGGTCGATCGATTCAGTCATGAACCAATATGTCTCAACCGTCAAGCCGATGCATCTTGAATTCGTCGAGCCGAGCAAGCATTGGGCCGACATCATCGTGCCGCGCGGAGGCGACAACCTCGTCGCCATCGATATGATAGCCGTGAAAATTGAAACCATGTTACGAAATAAACACAATCTATCTTAAAAACCTTTATGAAGGAGAATCCTATGTCAGATGAGACAAAAAAAGCGGCGGCGCCAACACAATGGAAATGGGTCGTTATTGGAGTCGTGGTCGGGGTAGTGATCATCGGCGGCTCGTTTTTCATTGTTGCCCCGACGTTTCACAGCACGGCGATTCAATCGCTCGTTCTGTTAATCGGTTTCGTAGTGACGGGCGCCGTTGTCGGTTATTTCTCACCCGGTGTCACTATCAAAGAAGCATTGTACGCCGGGCTCATTTTGATGCTTCTCTTTGGCCTGATTTTTACCACGACGCCGTGGGGTGCAGGGCAAAGCGCGCAAATGATTCTCCTTCTTCTCGTGTTCAGCGGAATCCTCTCTCAAGCCGGAGCATGGATGGGCGAAAAACTGCAGGGAAGTTTTGAAAAGAAAGACGGCACAGCAAAGGATGATGTCGGGTTCCAATGGAAATGGGTTTTTGCCGGACTCGCTCTTGGATTAGTCCTTAATGTCATGTTTGTTTTTCTCCTTGCTCCACTTTTCAATATCGATTTAAGTCTTATTCATATTGCGTTCTCAGCGAGTTTCATCGTTCTTGGGTTTATCATCGGCTACAAATCGCCTGGAGTTACTTTGAAAGAACCCGCCGTTGCCGGCGCTATTGCAGTCATCGGAGAGTGGTTGTTTATCGAGTACGGAATTCAATTACCGGTGCCGGTCGGCTATATTGCATTCGGTGTTGTTGAGGGATTCTTGCTGACGCTCTTTGGAGCGTGGCTTGGCTAGCGGTACCAGCTTGCAAAAGAATCCAAAGAAATTGCCGGTTAATTTTTCTCGAGTGATGAAATAGAATTCTCTTTTTGCTAAACCAATTTTTTGATGAAGCTTTGGGAGATACCATATGGCCAGGAGAAAAGTATACGTGTTAGTGGGGACTCATAAGGGTGCTTTCATTTTTTCAAGCGACGAAGGCCGCAAGAAGTGGACCATAAAGGGACCGCTTTTGAAAGGTGCCGATGTCAATGAAATCATCTTGGATACAAGGCAAGAACCGACGGTATATGCCTGTGCAAACTCATACTGGTGGGGACCGAACGTCCACAAAAGCAAAGATTTTGGAAAAACATGGAAACAATCTGACTCCGGCATCAAGTTTGACGAAAAGTCGGGGAAAACCATTGCGCGTGTATGGCACGTTTCAACGGGTTTACCAAGTGAGCCGAAAGTTTTATACGCTGGAGCGGACCCCGGTGCATTGTTTAAATCGGACGACGGCGGTCAGAATTGGAAAGAGGTAGAAAGTCTTTCAAATCACCCTTCGAGACAGAAGTGGACGCCCGGCGCCGGAGGGTTGATGGTTCATTGCTCTTGCATCGACCCAAACAGTTCAAAGAAAATGTTTGTGGGGATTTCAGCTGCGGGCGTCTTTTGCAGTGAAGACGGCGGACTATCATGGGAAGCAAGGAATAAAGGTGTGCTTGCCGATTTTCTCCCGGAGAAATATCCGGAAGTCGGCCAATGCACCCACCATCTCGACTTTAATCCGTTAAAGCCGAATGTTTTATATCAGCAGAATCATTGCGGCGTCTACCGGAGCGACAACGAAGGGAAAGATTGGATTGACATCAGCGAAGGGCTGCCGTCTCGGTTTGGATTTCCGCTCCAGGTTCATCCGCACGACCCTGACACGATTTACGTTATCCCGGAGCAAGGTGCTGAGTTTCGGGGACCAGTGGACGGAAAATTCGGCGTTTTTCGGAGCACAAATCGAGGCGGACGCTGGAAGAAATTGACGAAGGGTTTGCCGACCCGGAACATGTTTGCGCATGTTCATCGTCAAGGGATGGCAGCGGATCACTGCGACAAAAGCGGAATTTACGTCGGCACGAGCGGCGGTCAGATTCTGTTTAGTCGAAACGAAGGAAATTCCTGGCATCTCTTAGCTGACTGGCTGCCGGCAATTTATTCCGTTCGGACTGCCATAGTTTGATTGATTGACGGGCCTGCCGGAAAAATAGCGACGCTTTATCGCAACTGTCAGACACCTTATTCGGGAAATCGTTGCATGTTGAAGTCTCTGGGAAGATAAATCGAAAAGGTGTCCGGCAGAACCCCAAATGGTACCACTCCCAGTGTTGATTATCTTTGCAAAATCGCTTATATTTGAAAAGTTTTAACTTTGCCACCATGTCAACAATCGAATGCCAAACCGAATCCACAAAATTTCTTCTAAAGAAATCTCTGCAACATATCAAAAGACTGTTCTTCCCAACGGCATTAGGATTGTCAGCGAAGAAATCTCCCACGTAAAATCCATTTCCATCGGCGTTTGGATTGATTCAGGTTCTCGAAACGAGACCGAGTCGACGAACGGTGTTTCCCATTTTCTCGAACACATGGTGTTCAAAGGGACCGAAAACCGGTCAACGCAGCAAATCGCGCGGAGCCTTGAATCGGTCGGCGGTTACTTGAACGCGTTTACGACGAAAGAGCATACGTGCTATTATGCACGCGTGTTGGATGAGTTCACCGAACTTGCCGTTGACGTCCTTGCCGACCTTGTTCAGTTTCCGCTTTTTCCGGAAAAGGAGATTGAAAAAGAGAAGTTAGTTATTCTTGAAGAGCTGAAAAATGCCGAGGATGATCCTGACGATCTTATCCACGATTATTTTGAAACGAGCATTTATGCCGGCCACAGTCTCCGTTTTCCCGTTCTTGGGTCTGCGAAGAATGTTTCCTCATTTAAGCGGAAAGATCTAACCGGTTATGTTCGTGAACGGTACACTTCCGGGAATATTGTGGTTGCCGCCGCCGGAAGTTTTCCACACCGGAAGTTTGTCGATCTTGTCCAGAAGTATTTTACATTGTATCGGAAATCCTCCGCTCAGCCCCAAGAATCGAAGATTTCCCGGACCAGGAAGCACACGCAGGAATTTCAAAAGCCAATTCAGCAGGCGCACATTTGCACAGGCACCGTCGGATACAGCGTTCATAGCAAACATCGCTTTCCGTCGCTGGTCATGAACACGCTGCTCGGTGATGGCATGAGTTCGCGGTTGTTCCAGAACATTCGCGAGCGGTACGGTTTCGCGTATTCGGTCTATTCATTCCTTAACATGCTGCGTGACACGGGCTCATTTGGAGTATACCTTGGAACAGACAAGAAGCATATCCAGCAAGCCCTTGATTTAGTCTTTGCTGAACTCCGTTCGCTTAGAACTAAGCCAATTCCTAAAGCTGAATTGCAGCGCACGAAAGCGCAGTTGAAAGGAAGCATGCTCCTTGGCCTCGAAAGCACTTCAGCCCGGATGATGCGTTTGGGAACCGGAGAATTGTATTTTGGCGAGTTTACTGAATTAGAAACGATTTCGCGGGAAATCGATTCTGTATCGGTGGACGATGTTTCCGAAGTTGCGCAACAGCTAATTAAGGAAGACTCTTTTTCTACAATAATTTTTGCACCGGCTAAGAATTAACCTATCGTTGGTTCAGAGATAAGGACGCATGATTACAACGCGAGATTTAAATTCAGATTTGTTGAGCGCGGAGTATGCCGTTCGCGGGCCTATTGTGAACCGGGCTCAGCAGCTTGAAGAGCAGGGAAGAAAGATTATTTATTGCAACATTGGAAACCCGCAAGCGTTGAAGCAAAAGCCGCTGACATACCTTCGTCAGATCCTGAGTCTCGTCGAATATCCGGATTTATTGCGACACAAAGACTCGACGGCGCTTTATCCTGCCGATGTCTTGGAAAAAGCAAAATGGATTCTCGCTCAGCATCCCCACGGAACGGGCGCGTATACCCAGAGTGCAGGAATTCCATTCATCAGAAAAGCAGTTGCCGAGTTCATTCAACGGCGCGATGGAATTCCTTCGAACACTGATCACATTATTCTAACGGACGGGGCGAGCAAAGGAGTGCAATCATTGCTGCTCGCGTTGATCAAGGATTCGAATGACGGAGTGATGATTCCTATTCCGCAGTATCCTCTCTATAGTGCGACGATTGCTTTATATGGCGGAAAGCAGATCGGTTATTTTCTGGATGAAGAGAACCGCTGGCAATTGAGCGAGAGGGCGCTGACGGAAAGCATTACCGAAGCGGTTCGCCGCGGAATCCATCCGGTTGCCATTGCCGTTATCAACCCAGGCAACCCGACCGGTGCCGTCCTTTCGTATGAGAATATCAGAATGATCGTTGACTTCGCGCGCAAACACCGTCTAACGATTTTGGCTGACGAGGTCTACCAGGAAAATGTATACGGAAAAGAATGCAAGTTTTATTCTTTCGCGAAAGTACTGCACGACATGCACGAACGAGATGTTTCCCTTATCAGCTTTCATTCAGTGTCGAAAGGTTTGCTGGGTGAATGCGGCCATCGCGGCGGTTATGCCGAATTCCGGAATATTCCGGATGAGGTGTTGTCGGAACTCGTTAAGCTGCAGTCAATCAGTTTGTGTTCCAACGTTCCCGGACAAATTGCAACATACGTGATGGTTTCTCCTCCGCGGCCCGATGAAGAAAGCTACGAACTCTATACACGTGAATTGAATTCTGTTTTCTCTGAGCTAAAATTAAAGGCGGAGATGCTTGGTAGTCAAATCAACGGAATCAAAGGGATGTCGGTGACGATTCCGGATGGTGCGATGTATGCATTCGTGAAGTTTGAGCTTCCATCGGACCCCCACATTGACGTACAGGCGATGTCGGTCGAACAGCAGCGCGAATATGAGGCCAAGCGCGACACGGAATACTGCCTTGCATTTCTTGAAGAAACCGGCATTTGTGTCGTTCCGGGTTCGGGCTTCGGTCAAGTTCCCGGTACGCTTCATTTTAGGACGACGTTTCTTCCGCCGAGAGATGAAATTGAAGAGGTCGCCGTGAAGCTGAAAACATTCCACGAGAGGTATTGTGAAAAACTCGCACACGCCGAAGAAAAAGTCGTCTCATAGTAGCGCTCAGCAGAAATCCAAAAGAACAAACGTTTAGACAGCGATGGCAAAAATCACAATAGATGGAAATCAATTCGAGGTTGACAGCAAGAGGACAGTTATAGAAGCCGCCAGGGAGAACGGCATCTCCATCCCGCATTTCTGCTGGCATCCGAAACTTTCCGTGTCGGGTAATTGCAGGATGTGTTTGGTTGAAGTTGAGAAAATGCCGAAGCTTGCGATCGCATGTTCGACGCAGGTAGCAGAGGGAATGGTTGTTCATACAAAAAACGACCGCGTTATTAATGCGCGTGAAGCGGTCATGGAATTTCTTCTTATCAACCATCCCCTCGATTGCCCTATTTGCGACGAAGCGGGCGAGTGCAAGCTTCAGGATTATGCATACAAGCACAGTTCCGGCTACAGCCGGTTTCAAGAGGACAAAGTCCACAAACCGAAGCGTGTCGAGATCGGTCCGCGAGTGATGTTTGATGCTGAACGATGTATCCTTTGTTCGCGCTGCGTTCGTTTTTGCGACGAAGTCGCCGGCGTTCATCAATTGCAGTTTGTCGAACGCGGCGACCATACAGTGATTGAGACGTTTCCCGGCGAGTCGCTTGACAACCCGTATTCGATGAATGTTGTAGACATTTGCCCCGTCGGTGCTCTGACCAATCGCGATTTCCGGTTCAAAGCGCGCGTGTGGGAGATGTCGTTTACGGAGAGCGTGTGTCAAGGATGCGCCCGCGGATGTAATATTGAAGTCGGCGTTCGCAATAATGAAATACTCCGGCTTACGCCGCGACGCAACGAGGAGGTCAACAGCTACTGGATGTGCGACCATGGAAGGATGGACACATTTAAGTCTGTCAATGCAGGGACGCGCATAAAGGCTCCTATGGTTCGGAGAGACGCTGTGTTGGTCGAGGTCGATTGGGATGAAGCGATTGCAAAGCTTGCATCGGAATTGAAATCGTTCAAGAAATCAGAAGTTGCCGTTCTGGGCTCGGCTTTTGCGACGAATGAAGA
>Ga0265323_10000154_pt1 | contig 40518 bp, 22 predicted proteins | sample 41225metaG_FD_193580 | JGI IMG/M metagenome (GOLD analysis project Ga0265323, IMG submission 193580) | Rhizosphere microbial communities from Carex aquatilis grown in University of Washington, Seatle, WA, United States - 4-12-25 metaG | ecosystem: Host-associated > Plants > Roots > Rhizosphere...
GGAATTTCATAATTGAATAAAAAAGAGGGCTACAGCTACGGCAGCACTGAACATCGGTCAGTCAAGATATTTTGTTTGGAGAGGTAGATAGAACTACGTCTTCTTAGATAAGGACCCAGCGAGTAAGTGGAACGAGTACAAAAGAGCGAGTGAATGAACAAGCGAAAGGAGCGAGCCTATTCCTTTGTGGGCCATAGCATGAGCGTCTGTCTTAAAATATGGTAAAAAGAGAACGAGTACTAATCTTTGATCTCGCAGGTAAGAACGAAGTCCGAAAAGCGCACCTTTACCCCGTGGCAGCAGTGCACCCTGAAATGAAAATTTAAGTAATGAGAGAAAGTAAATACTTAAAAGTAAGTCAAAATAAAGAATGAATTCAAGAAGAAGGAGGTGAAACATCAGTAGATTGGATTCTCAAGAAAAAAAGTCTTTCCCCATTACTAAAGCTTTCTACTTGAAACGGACATTTACATTCCCCCCAACGTAGTGCTTCTTCATCCTACCTCTCGTCCTACCAGCTTTTTATACCTATCTTTTCAAAGGAAAGCCAACGTTATGTGGATGGGCTAGTAGAGTGATCTGCCCTAATAGATTAGGACGAAAAGAGTAACGTTGTGTGATCCAAGCTGGCAATAGGGGTAAGAAAGAGCGAGAAATCAAGGCTCGGTGGCTGCTTAAGCTTCAATTTATATATATGGGCTAGGCATTTTGCCCTTATTTTAAATAGATTACTGAAGATCTCCAGTCAATTAAACTTTCATATCCAATCTCATTCATTATGTTTATGTAAATTTATTTATAAATACTTCTTTCTAATATTTCTTTTTTCTTGAACAGGAAAAAACACTTTCTTCAATTTACTAATAAAGAGTATAACATTATTAATAAGGCAAACAATACTTCTGCATTGGTCGGTCAGAATAGCAGTAGGAGCAATAACACCCATATACTAAAGCAACTTTCTAAAAAGCCATAAATACTACATATATAAAAAATTGATCTTCATTCTCAACTGACAATAGTGCACAAGCAAATATGGTTGATTGGCTGTGTTGATTAACTTAGATTAGTTCAAAATTACAAATTGCGCTAAACCTAAAAAGCAAGTTTCTTTCAAAGAGAACAAATATGCCGTAGTTAGTTATTTAGGTCGAATCAAAACTTATGACATCTTGATCATGTTTATATGCAGCCTTCCCATCCACATTAGCACAAAAGATATTCCATGGCCCTGCATCGTAGGTATAGATAGTACTCAAAAGCACTCTTTACACACACTTTTTGATCTATCAGTCAAAGTACTCCATTAAGCATACAGCCCCTTCTTTCTCTAAGCTCAATCTCTTCCTTTTGATCTAGGTAGTTCCTCGCATCTCTATCAGTCAAAGTACATCTACCATAACCCCCGGCACGATTTATAACCATGCTTATATTGATATGAGCTGGAATGCCTTTTACTCCAACTCAAAAAAACTTTGATTGCCGCGTCAGTCAGATAATATGATTCTTTCTATGGCAACTTTCACAATATATTTATATATATATAGGCGGACGAGCTTTAACAATAAATAAAGAGGAGGGCTCGGTACAAAAGCAAAGTGCGGAGTGGAAGATTGGCTGGACTCTAAAGTAGGCAGGCGAGTCGCCTTCTTTGCATTTATGCATTGTAGTCTTTGAGGCGCGCAGCGTTAGTTAATAATTCTTCTCACGTAGTTTTTGAAGCTTGCAGGTATATATATTTTGTGATTGGACTTTGGATTGAAGGAGATTAAGTAAAGCTTAAACTAAAAAAAGCGGGAATGGAATGGAGCAAGGAACGAGGAATAGACAAATACTAGCATACTAACCAGGGATAGAGGTTATGGCTGAGCTTCGTTACAGGCTTAGGACAAGCAATCAAGGCAAGCCCCTAACTTATTCAATTCATTCTTGACTTAGGATTGATTCTCTTTTATTTACTACTGCCTACCTCTTGCTCCTACTGCAAGCTACAGAGATAAGCGAAAAAAGCAGGTGCGGTTGTACATCATTTTATTGAAACCTTTCTTTTTCTTACACATCAAATCGAAGCACTCATACTTCTAAATAAAAGAAAGAGCACAATCATCTTTCCTGCTTACAAGCAACTACTTATGATTTAGGTAGGAGTGAAATAAGTCGATTGAAAGTCGGAGCTAAATGTAGCTCAGAATACTCATTAGATAATACGAAATCATATCTTTTGTCGGAGACGGGATAAAGGAAGTATTGCGAAGGAAGAAGGTAAGGTGCTCCAAGAAAAGCCGTAGTAAGCTCTGACTTCAAAGCTCAAAGCATCCAGCCTCGCTTGATCATGGCCTTTTAAACCTAGTAATCCTTCCTGAAATTCTGACTTCACTTTGAGAGGTAAGGCTTTATGAAGCAATGATCCACCTCTCTCTTCTATAGGTTGACTAGCTTTGAAGAGGGGAGGGGGGTTAAGACTTAAAGGAAAGCAGGTTGTATAGATAGAGAAAAGGAACATCCAGGGCAAGGGGAAAGGTCTTTGTCGGCATCCAAGCCCGGGTGCTTACAAAGCAACTTAAGTTGAAGTCAAAGTGGAATCTTTTTTAGCTACTTTTTCCTAATAAGAGATTATGAGCTTCTTGCTTTGACCTTGCTTGTAAAGTGAATCAATTAGTGATCCATAAATAATGGAATTTGGCGAAAAGCCTCGATCAACCACCTAAAAACTCTAATTGCCTCTGTTTTGAATAGCCGCCGTTTAGAATATCCATTTATCACACGCCACTTTCTTTAAAGAGATATCAAAGAAAGGTCTGTGCGAAACCTTGTTCAAGCATTACCTGCTCCTCCAAAAACATCAACCCAAAACGGAATTAATGCGCTATAAGTCACTGTCTTTGGTTCAAGTCCCTTGGAATATGGCACTAAATGCTAACTAAAAAAAAAAACTTTGTCGGTTCGCTCCTTCTTGCAAAGTGCATCCATTACGATATTGCATGTCACAATGGCCGCGCTCCCGGGGCAAAGCATTGGCTTTCTTAGTGCCTTGTCAAATCTGGTAATAATAAGCATAATCTATTCAGAAGAGTGTTTTACGTCACTGGTTAAGAATCTTCCTTTCCTCTGGCAATCATCAACAGTAGCAACTGCAACTTCAATCAAACTCTTCTCCCCGCCCACAAATTTTACTTTTTTCCCAAGAGCCCATCGATAAGAGTGGTATAGGAGATCACATCGGGTTCACACTCACCAACATGTTGAACCATATGAAGAAGCAACTGAAGGGCTAAGCCAGTCTTGCCCCGGCAAAGCCCCTTAAGAAAGAAAGCCTATAGCTAAAGGTTAGTAAAAGAATAGTAAACGTATACTAGAGAAAGAGAAGTGTTTCTGGATTGCGAAGCCTAATAAAAGAAGCTTATCTTATAAAGTAAAGGACTTTTCTTGCTGTAGTTAACCTGCGGTCTTTCCAATGCTCTTGCCAATTTATGCTATAAACCATAATAATAGTTGAAAAGCAAAATCAATCTGCAATTCCTCCTTGATTCAAACATCTGACCTAACTCACACTATTCGACGAGGTCTCAGCCGGCTACTGTGCTTAGGTCAAAGCAGGCACAAGATGCTCCAGCCATATATTTCTGAGCTTAGAAGTTAAAAAACCCCCTTACCACGGCCATTTCACTTTGATGTGCCTAGGTTCGAGCGAAAGAACTTCCTTCTTGCTTCCCAGACTTCTTTCTTCTTCCGCTGCGCGCCTTACTTCCTTCTGCTTGAGCGCTAGGCAATCCCTTCGCTTCCTTCTTTATTAAAAAAAATATATGCCATTGAAAGAATAAGCAGAAAAACACAAATTATATTAATTAAAATCCATCAAATAGTAAGTAGTGGGGAAGAAGTCAAATGCGTTGACCAGTAAGTCAAGCATGTATGCAATTTGGTCTAAATGAAATAGCTGAGATTAATGAAACTCAGGTTTTTAGTCTAGTATACCTTCTTTCTTGTTAAGAAGCTGCTGCTTTTTCTTTCTCATATAGTCGCAGTACTTTCCATTCAAAGCTATGTACATGCTCCATATGTTCTTCATTTCTAATATATCTGACCTACATTACTTGAATATAAGACTAAAGTCTTTCAAAAGAAAAGAGGCAAAACAAAGAGTTAGGACAAGTTTCTCCATATTCTAGAATTTTCTATATTGAATCTGTGCAGATTAATTCTGTCATTATAGTGCATTGGACGCTCACCTACTGATTCCAGCCAGCCACTATTATTATAAATAACCATCTATCTAAGCACCTAGTAGCACCTAGTAAACATATAGAAATAGAATGAAAAGAGAACTCGTTCAATCAGTCTCAGGCACGAGAAGAAGCGATTTCGAAATGACAAAAAGGTTCTGAACTCTCGATACGATCTATCATAAAATTGATCCTTTCTTTTCCGCTTGGATGGTATAGAAAAAGTAGGCCCGCACCCGTTCAGTCAAAACGTTATGTAAGTTAATGGGCAATCCAGCCTTTCGTAAACAATGCTCGACCCGAGCCAGTGTCATTTTCTTAGTCCATCTTTCATATGGAATGCCCATGTTAATGTTTCCATTCTCCAAGATAGAGAGGCGTAGACCTAGCACTCGAAGTCTCCCCGGTCCTTTGGTACTCGCTCTATCTAGTTCTTTATAACTGAACTCCAATTTAAGCTTCTTACCTCTTTGGTACAGGGCGTTCTTGATAAGGAAAATCACTGTTTTCTTATCAAGAACCAAAGGAATACCAAACACAATGTCATCAGCATATCGGGCGTAATAGAAGACGTTGATACCCAGCGAGTAACTACTAACGTTACGAGCGAGCCAGGGTCTGCACTCTTTTCATCTCGATATCCAGCTGATGGAGAAAGACGTTCATCAGAACAGGATATATAGGGCTGTGGGATTCCAATCTCTGTGTTACTATAGTCATTGCCCTCTTTATCAAGGAGAAAAGAGTCCACCAATTCCATCATACCTTCGTTCTTTGGATACAGATTAGATCTTAACATATCTTCTAAGAATGAAAGTAAAAGGCAATGATCTGTCTTATCAAAAACAGAACTGAAATGAATTTTATGTGAAAACGTTGCCCCTGAGAATGAAAGTTCCTGACTCGGCACTACATACATTATTAAGGGGAGTTCGACGTACCAGCAGAAATCATAACAGGCTGACTCTTTATTAGCGAAGAGCACCACCCAATCAAAGAACATAAACTAGGCTAGGCGCCGGGTTGGTTAGCAAAGAACTTACTTGGCTACGGAGGCTATTCAATGCGTCTAGGATGAAGTTTACGATTCCTCAATAGAGATCCATTCTCCTACGACCGGGCAATTCTCCCGCGCCAATGTTGGACTTACTCCCTTCATCTCTTCAGGTTGACCTTCTTTGCTCTCCAATAGAATTTTCTTGTTTTAGTTCACCAGTCTTGGTTTTCTAGCTATTGCTTCAAAGAAAAGAGGAAGCCCGGGCTCCTCGTAACAACCTTCCTCGTCTCTCCCTCATCCTTTACCTACTGCTTTTTCTGCTCTCTCTTTCATCTCTTTTAATTATCGTAAATAGTTAGTTTAGTAGCGATTTTTTGAGTTTGTGTTTTTTCCGCGCTGTCGCTACTTCGTTTTCCCGCTACTTAAAGGCCAAATTCAATTAATGTTTAGTAAGTCAACCCTAGGCTGATGAAAAGAAAAGTGCTTTACTGAGTGAGAGAATAAAACCAGAAAGATATGGCTACTCAAAAGTGAGATCCTGGTTCTCGCTGAGAAAATGAATAAGATGATAAACGGTATTATTTTTTGTTTTCCGTGAAGTACTCAGCAAAGGTGTTAACGAAAAAGGCTCTTTTCGATTCTTTGGCTAGGCTCTTCCAATGTAGTCGAATTGTTATAGCTGCTGAGCCTACCCCAGAGAGGAGCATTCTTTTTCATGCGCTTCTCGAGCTCTACCCAGAGGGGATACTATGGACGAGTGTAGATGCGCGAATGAAAACGGTTTTTACTTCAGATTTTACGCTTGTTCCGTTGCGTAGTTTCGGTGCTGGCCTTAAGCATATTTTAGCAACTGACCAAAACCCTTTCTTCTTTTACTTTTAGCGGGATAGGGCAACCCGACTGTTTGAGCTCATGAAGATTCGAAAAGAATATAAGCACCTTTACATACCAGACACAGCAGATGTAACGAAAGGTTTCGACGAGACTCATTCTTTATTTTAAGATCTTAACATTGATTCCACAGATGATAAGCAACAGTGGGCAGAACCCCAAAACGAGGTCAAACTAAAGGAAAAGGCTGACGAGAAAAAGAAAAAGTGACTTTGAGACAACTGCTATTTATCTTCCTTCACGCGATGAGTGTCCTTCGCTGTCAAGAGCAATTTATAGGCGGCTCCTCATTCCGGGTTCAGATTGAATGAAATAGAAAACATCCGCCGTCCGAGACAACCCATGGAAATGCCAAAAAGGTGACTAAGATTATTTTTATGAGATCGAATAGTGATTATATCATCTCGCGTTACATATCCCGAAACATTATGCAACTGCTTAAATAACAAATCTTCCATCTCCAAATTACCTATTTCATACATAAGTGCCGTTCCTTATGGAATTTAGTAAAAAATTCAAACTCATGAAGAAGACAGGAATACCGGCAGAAGTATTTCATTTTTCTATTTTTTCCCGTGGAGCAAATAGCATCGCTCCGCGCATATCCGTTGATATTTCATTAGGAAAGGCCTCTCTTTCCGCAACGTAACGTGACGTGAAGTTGGACACCCGAGAAAGAAGAAGGAGCTTCATATTATTGTGGGTATAGATTGGATTTTTCTTTTGTTTATTATTTTTTCGTCAGTCATGATCTTTCAAAAAGCGACCAAATCGTCGGCCGTCATAAACTTCTCTCCACGACGAGTTTTAGGCGTTATGTTCAGAGCGCCAATTCCTGCAACGCTATTTAGATATCCAGGGCGCAACCTGTGGCAGGCAGTAGTTAGAGATTTCGAAAAAGAGGATTTCATCTTATCCCAGCGTCACTTTCTGATCTGAACTTGCCCTCCTACACGTAGTTTCAAAGCAGTGGCCTAGCATTCCTTCAACAACACTCCCACGCAAAATGACACGGAAACACTATAAAGACTGGGAATGTAGAAGAATATGAGCTGATAGCAAAGCTTCAACCAAAAATGCCTGGGTGGAAGCTCTGGCTCCCCATGAAAAAAGCTCTTTCCTTTGTAAGGAAGACTTACATTTTGCTGCGCACTATGTGATTGGAAAGGCTTTGGGAAGTATGCATCATACTTTCTTTTCTCATGGAACCCTTCAATCTTTTATAGAACTTGTCTCAGACTTGGTTATCTTTATCTTCTTACCTGGATAGGAGCATACGAAGCTCAAAAATATAGGTAGGGTAGCGTAAAGATAAATAGTGGCGTATTGAGTACCAACCACCCAAATTTAAGTATACCTTCAAGAAGTAGGGCATCAAATAAGCAAACACTCATACTTTGCTAGAAAAGCAGGAATATCGCTTTCTATCTAAAGAAAATATCCCCCCAAACTACGTACATCTTGGTTTTAGTGAAAATGGATTTCGTACTTGTCATCTTGATTGATGATTCATGTGCCAGACTAGGACCAGACTAGGATCTTCGAAAAACGGGTAATTTTGAAAGTCTGGCAGTGAGTGGAAGTAACCTCTCCAAAATAAAAAGATTCTCATCATATAGTTTATTTTCAACTTGCTTTCATAGAAGCGGCGAGTTAAGAAGTAAAGGAGTATTTTCGTATAAAGCTGAATGAAATTCTATAAGAAAAATAAAAGCATGGAATCGGGACTCTTGCATTGTAGGAAAGGAAAGGGCATAAAGGGCGCTAAGCAGTAAAGAAAAAGTAAAAATGCTGTTTGAAAGGTTGATAGCTCTGATTCTGGAATTGTGGGAAAGAGATAAAAAAAAATACCCGAAAAATAAGTTTGATTTCTCTATTCAATATGATCTCGAAACTTACGTACGCTTTTCACTTTCGCCCGATGTACGTACAGATCAGACATTCCTGTTCCAAAGAAGCCGGGCAAGTTTGAAGCTATCACGCAGCCAGCTCATAAGGACAGACTTGTTTTGGATGCAATGGCCCGCTTGCTCCGCGATGAATTTTAGCCTGTCTTTTTTCGTGCATCGCATGGGTCGGGCGCTCGGACTTTCTTCAGCGAGCGATGTTTCGGCCTCAAATGTATTGGCTTGTCAAGTGCGATATAGTCAGGTGCTTCGATAACATAGATCACACGCTTCTCCTAGCACTGTTGCTAGATCGGTTTGGCAAGGAAAACTTTGACTTCGTGGAACTGGTTGATTGAAACCTTCCTGGTCACGGCCTGGATCGGGAGGGAGTGAATCATGCATGCACCGATAAAGGCATACCGGAGCCCAATCTCGCCGGTTCTAATGAATTTATTCCCACCTGTTAGACAAACACTTGGGGTACTCTCATATTGGCAGCGCCGGGCATAGAAAAGGAATCGAAAAAGCAATCAAACTCTACTACATCAGGTACGCAGAATCAGGTACGCAGACGAGATATTCCTCGGTTTTCCGCGAACCTATGATGAAGTGTGGAAGCAAGAAAAAACAAGCTACTCGGCTAACTAAGATCGGAGTGGAATTAAGACTTCCCTCTCGGCTCGGAGTTTCACTGTGAACTTTTTTTTACTTTACTTTTTTTTATCTCACATTTAGCATTCTTCAAGACATTTGAGAAGCATCAAGGATTCCTTGTTCATCCACTTCTCCTCCTGCCGAAGACTGAAGAGTCAACCTTGCATGCATTCATTTTTTAAAGATTAAAAAGGTTAGTAATAGGCTATAGGCTCGACTGCAAGGAGAGAAGGAAACAGCTTTACTTTCACTACTATCAGGAAAGAAATAAGATTTATAGCTTTTTTATGGGGCGAGGCTAACGGTTCCGATAGAAAGCGATGCCTACTAGACTGGCTCGAATAAGCCTTTAAATAGTCTCATAGCTTCTTATCGTTCTGCTTCTAGCTATTTGGATAGACCACACCTCTTCAAAAAAGTCCGCTATTATAATAAATATCATGACATAAATCCCGGGAACGGGCATCCATTATCAGATGTCTAAGCAAAAAAAAAAGATGTATATATATATGCAAGAAATACACGATACGGGGAGCCAGACTCTACTTTTCGGGAGAAGGGCAAAAGACTTTTATCTTCAGGCGGTCCCAGTCGGTAGAAGGACTATGGGGATGAGATTAGGCACGCTGAAAACCTAAGTCCCCTTTTCCTTTCTTATGATAAAAGATATTTTTTAGTCCCAATTGTAAGTGGAGAAGGATCTTTCATCTATGCTTTCAACTGATCTTTCAGATTTGAATCGTTTAGCGAGTGTCCATTTCCTGTCTTCTTGTGAGGAGAAGCTTTCATATCCGTTTCCCTCGTTTCTAGATCTTTATTTTAGCCACCATGCAAGATAACCTTATTCAATCAGCACACTGGCATCCATGATGTCATTAACTCAGGATGGGGGGTAACTGAGGTACCGAAGCGATTGCAGTAGTGATGACCTGATGCGACAGTCAGATCTTTTCTCCAAGATGTCTCTCACCATTCATTCCAAGTCCTCAGTCCTGAGGGTAAGTTCAATGCAGATGTAGACCTAAGTCCGAATTACCTTCATTTTGACAGTTGGCAGCGCTTTTTCCGAGGTCTGGTCCACTTATTCCGCTCCACCCGGAAGCTCCAGTTGACGCTTTGTCGAGGGGCTGGATCAACAGCGGGTCAGAGTAGAAGGAGAAGATGAAGCTTTCACTCTAGTAGCTTAGACCATAGCTTAGCCCCAGACTCCTTATGTCAGGCACTCAAAAGCCTGTGCTTTGCTTAACTCTTTAGTTACTACTCGACCTTGCTCTTTCTTCCATGCTCTCAGTAACTCAACACAGGCAGTCTTATACCTATAGCACTCCACTTCCACTAATACATACACCGCTTAAAGCAAAAATCCGGTAATAACTTGCTTCCACCCCTGACTCTCACTTGAAATAAGGCACTCATCCTTTTACGCACTATATTCTATTTGAATTCTCTCAAGAGATCAGTGACCGACAGCGAAGGGATTAGGCTATAGGAAGGTAGTGTCGCCTTGATTCAAAGAGCTTACTAGTACCTATTTACTTCCACACCTTTATATATTATGTCTTTATTCTATCTGCATCTCGGCTATTCTTTTATTTTAGAAAGAGTAGTGTAGGAGATTGTTCCGTAAAAAGAAGTCTAGGAATTAAGGAAACACTTACTTGTGAGTGAATATCTTTTCAAAAGAAAGGCCCAGCGCTGGGTCTAAGAAATGGAGATAAGCTCGAAATAAGCGCCAATGGGCAAGTGATCACTGGGATGGAAGTGGTTAGGGGAGCCTCCTTCCACATAAGGGGAGTAGGGTCCCAGCACGTGAAGTAAACTCACTGCTTTCAAGCGGTTGCTCTTGCACGAAAGAAAGATGTAGTTGAGTGGTTAGCTACACGAGCAGCCCCCTTAGAAGAAAGATATGCAGAGCTTGCTTGTGGCTTAAAAAGGCATCCGTCCTTCCTTCTCTATTGGATCCCTTTACTTAGCTTTTGACTTAGCCCTTGCCTTATCTAGAATGGGCCTTCCTCTCGAGCAAAAAAAAAAGAGGTGCTTATGCGAGCTTTAAATAATCCTGCCTCCGCTTATAAAACTTCCTATCCTTGGAGATAGATGGATAGTTCCTACTCATTAGCTCTAGACCTGGCTAGGGCAGGTGGGAAAGACGCTGATAAAGGGCAAAATTCATATTTGAAATGCCAGAGGATACCAATCCGGAGACAGAGCCTGCATCTTCGCAGCCTGCTCTTGGCGAGTACTAACTCCATCCCTAACTCTTATTGACTGCTGGATGAAAGTCTTGATTTGAAAGGTTAAAAGTACTTAATGGATTGCGGAACATGAGATTTAGATCGGAGAATTCCTTCTTTTGAAGAACGATCTGTAGCAATAGCTCTTGTGGGGCAAGCTGAGCTGACAGTGCAAAGGAAGTAGGATTTGAAAAAGACAGGAAGTTATACAACAGGCGAGCAAGCAAGTGCCTTCTATCTATGCCTGGTTCCGGCTTCGCTGGAAACTGAAGTAGGGTCAGCGTACGGTCGGTCTGGATTGTTGACCAACTCGGAGTATCCGCGTATAGTGTAGTTTCCTGGGATGTGCATCTTATCATATAGAAAGTTATGTCTTTGGTACCTAATCTCCATTTTGGACGCCATTACACAACTAGTTCTAGTAGAAGTATAAAAGTAGAGGTTCTCTTTAAACGACATAGTAAGATTATTGAAGATATTAATAATAAATAAGAAAAACAAAAGAAAACATTTTTGATGTACTATAGGTCTATCATAATACAAAGGAACTCTCGTCTAATACTATGTTAACACATCTAAAAAAAGGGGGTATTTAACTAGATCTACCTACTCCTAATTTTACTAAAATAGAGGAATTGACGTTAGTATCTGGTGTAATAAAACCTAAAAAATCACTTATAAATAAACCGGTATGCTCAAGTATATATTAAGCCAAGAATTCTTAGAATTATGTGGTAGGGCTATCTATGCATCTAACGAAGAGCAAGCATCACTAAAAAGTAGTAAAAAAGCTTTGTGTGCAGGTGCAGGAAAAGTAGTTTCTATATATGCTACCTAGTTTTAATGAATTGAAGCAATATCTATTTTATGTATGTAAGCCCACTTTGAATTGTCAACTAATGTCCAACAAAAACTCATAATAGTGTTTCTCTCAGAAGAAAAGAAAAAGGCACTCTCACTAAGTCACCCAACGCGAGCTTTATTTTTATACCATTGAGATCAGGTAACCTTATATGCAATAGAAATTCTATGTCGATTGGAATGAGAATGAATGAACTCAAACATGAAAGAGTGGAACTCTCCTCTCGAGTTCAATGAGGAACCTTTTTCTATGTAGCCTGGCGCATCACGTGTATTCAATCATCTCAACCATCTTTCTATGTATTTGATATCTCTCTACCAGAAAACTACTAAACTCTATATGAGTTTTTTAGATTGAAAAATGAAATGCAAAAGAAAAAAATACATCATTACAAAAAACAGCAAATCCCATTCTCCGCAAAATTAAAACCAAGGTGATTTAAGCGACGTGCCCCGCACTGCCAAATGTCGACAAACAAGGTGTTTGAACTCGAGCACGATGTCTCAATTGTGCGAATTGGTCCACAACCAAGAAGAATGTGCAATTGCCTTTTCGAGCCATGCAAATACTTTTCTTTCCACCTAGCTTTAGTAAGGAACTGGAGTGAGCCCAGCAAGTGATTGTTCGAGCGGAAGACCTCCTACTTTTCTGGGTCCTTGTCAGCTTCCGCTAAGCCTCTACTAGTTTCGGGGTCCTTCCAGGATTTGCAATCCGATACATTTCCATTACCTTCCTTCGACCTCTTTCAAATAAAGGCCTTCTGATCTATTAAGACGATTTATCTATCCTTACTCAACTCATGGTTGACCGTCGGAAGGAAGGTGCACAAGCACCCTAGCATAGAAGTAACTTCTCAGACATCTTGTGAAACCAATCCCATTTCCTATGAATTGAACAAATTTTAATCCAGCGAGTGTAACTACAGTGGAACGAGCGAGCGGAACTAGGAATAATATCTTTCCGAATCGTGCATTCATTGATATAAGCAGCACGATATTAAGAACTCCACCCAATGAGCAAAATGTTCTCTTCACTTCAAGTTATGCTAAGCCACATGCCCTTATTGGTTACTTAAAGCTAGGAGCTCATATAAAAAAATATCTTTTTCTTTTGGAAATCTCAGCAAAATAGCATGCATGCCGAAATTGAGAATCCAACATAGTTCCAATCCGATGTCCTCATTACCAAAACACCTCAGGCAAGCAGAGCATCTTTTTCCTAGACATAAATCCGCTCTGTTTTAATGGATCTAGGCCATGTATGAAGTCCTGGGTCGGGCTCTTTTTCTCACCTCCAAAACCCAGTTATTGCGGCAAGGTAGTTCGGTCAAGCACAAGGATAATAAGTAGGTGGGTTATGCTAGGATAATATGAAAAAGAAAGAAAGATATATAACAACATAATGAACTAAATCAGAATCGGAATTTTAAACTTCAAAATCAAATCATTATATAAGCTCAAACAGAAAAATAATATGCAAAAACTGCATTATATAAAGTAAGAGCACTCTAAACTCAACATGAAAATCAACTTCTTTTTCTTCCTTAATATCTCGATTCATATTATATTATTATTCTATTTTTATGGCGGACGTATATCATGGGCACAAAGACGTATAATCTGGCGCACTTTCTTAAGCTTAAGCATTTATTGGGCAAGAGAATGAGGTTTGTTTCATTGTACCTTACATGAAGGTATTCCTTTGAAGGCGCTGACCAGTAGGATTAGAAAGAAGGGGTAGGCGATGACTGACTGAGAGGCGGATACGATTTAACTCTTTGGTGAAGGATTAGGACTTAGGTGGGCTCTTTTTGGCTCGTAACATTAGTAGTTACTCGCTGGAAATCCTTTTTTATAGTTTCATTCATTATCTCATACCGATAGGTAGTTATGGAACTCGTCTCAACTTGAATGAAGCCAGTCCTTTCCTTTAGTTACAATTTTCTAGGAAAGACTGAGGCAATTGCACCGCTCGATCACGAGTACCGAACTTGACAGTCTGATCGATCAAGAGTTTCAGTAGGTCTTGAGTAGAGATCCAAAGCATTGCCGGAAATAACGATTGCTTTCTTTTTATATGCTTACTCTATATGTTAGCTCGCTCCTTATCCTCAATCCTCACTATCTCGACAGAATCAAGCATATTCTTCGCTCGGTCAAAGTAGTCCATTCTGCTAAAGCACTCAAGCAGAGACATCCTGAAACGTTGGATACGATCCTACGCCTACCCGGAAGAGGGCCATTTCCTTTCCCAGCCAGAGCGGACACACCAAATAAGCTAATGAACAGAGTCCTGCAACCTACGCCAAGCAAGCGATCTGACTAGAGAAGTGAGACGTGACCAACTTCGTTGTTTGATCTCGCCCATATTCTAATAAATAGGTTAATTGCCAAGGCATGGATAGTCAAAAGTAAGCTAATCCTTTCCCAATCTCAACCCATGTCAAGACATAGAAATTGGATGGGTTTAAGCTTTTTCTCTGTTCTCAAGAAAGAAGAAGGAAAGGATAAAGACATCGACCATTGTTTTATGCCAATCGGTATAAACCTCAAAAATAAGATCATTGTCAGCGTATCAAATAATGTCAAACTTTCTGTTCCATGAAAGTCTGGCTAGAAGAACCAATTTATCAGTTGATAAAAAGAGAAGAAGTCTAAAAGAACCAGAAGAGACATTAGAAATAAAAGATCTCTACAACTCGCTTATGGAAGAAATCAAAGATGAATTGAGAGCTTCATTATCAAATCAAACACTGGCCGATGCGGTATGTGCCGTAGGCTGGCTCGGGAATTAGTGGTACGACTATTATGATGATCGTCTATTTGGTTCTTCGCAAGGTGAGCAATATAATTGAACAATGGAGGTCATGCACCAGAACATTTGGTATTGTATTGGACCATTAGAACAAGTACATTCAGTAAGATGCAAATACCATTCCTTTACTGAAGGTGCTCAGTCATTCACAATTAATGCATAAAATTCAGGGTTTTTTAAGACAGTCTTCTTTACCCAGATAAAATTTGGCAGTTAGCAAATGACATATCATCTTTCTTTTTTTTTGTTAGTGGATTCTTAATGTGGATTTCATCATTATGGAATAGTCTAGTTTTGATGTGTAGCTGATTTGTCTTTATTTAACAAGAAAATCCATATTTGCTTCAAGTTTCAGCATTGTTAGTTTCAACCACATTAAATCCTTTTATTTTGATGTTCCATTTTGACTGAATTCTTCCTTGTTTTCAATCTTACAATAAGAGAAAAGAGAGAAAAACATGAACGAAGTAAAGTATCCCTCGTGCATAGTGCTGCTGCTTTAGTTCTAGAATTTCTTCTAAATTATTTCACCTTAAAAGAGTCAATTATTTATTTGTGTTGTCTTTTTTGTTATGGAATTCAGATTTTTCATTCAGCTATGATGTGGGCACGCATGTAGCAAGCTGCAATTTCACTGGATATTTTTCCTAGCCGACGGGACGTTTTATTTGAAAAAGAAAAGGGCGTCCTTATTTACAATTTTCATGAGGTCCATTTTCGGGTGTTGCTAATTCAGAAACTGAACGTTGGGGAGCTATTTTCACTGTCCATAGATAAGTGACCTTTCATAGGGAACACCATTCTCCTTTAATGTTGAGCCGAATTAGTGACCTTTACAACATTTTTTTGACGTACGTAAAGGCACATCCAACAGAGTTTCAGCGTTGTAGAAGCAGTCCTTATCTACGTCATCTACGAGAAGTCCGTAATGGGCACCATATGTAAGGCCTTTCCATGAGCGTCAGGAAAAAGGACGTTATCTGATCTGCGTCGGGTGGTGGATTTTATTTCCTGAGGGTTGCGTTGGTAAATAACATTTTCTGGGTCTAAAAACTTGACTTGCGACCTCGGGATCGGGATCGGGACTCAACAGTACGACGTTTCATTAGCATACGAACCGGATCTTATACGTATCCATCGGTAAAGGGAATATGATGAACGGGAGATCTTGAGCGTCGGAATGGGAACTCTATGTAGCCGTGGGTCAACCGAATGTGTCGCAAAAGACGGCTTCGAACATTCTCATCCCTTTCCAAAAAAGTGCACTTGGAATTTTTATCTTTAAGCGTCGGTACTTATCATATTGACACTGTCGCATCTTATAGTCATTTCCCGTCGCAAGATGCATATCATTTGCGCTGGCCTTGGAACTTATCTGCACCCCGCCCGTCGTTAATGCGGACTTTGTACGGGTATTTAATAGCATTGTCAATGCGACCCAGCTTTGGACGTGGCTAAAGGGTCATTTAGTTCGACGTTTTTTCATGGCCGCTAAAGCAGACAATATGTGTTTTCTTCAGTCATGATCCTTTTATACAGCCTGTATGGAGATCCTATATGACACTTTTCGTGTACCAACACATTATCATTCCATTCCAGTAATAGTATACATATTTTGTTCAAAGAAGGTTTGACCCTCAGATGGAACTAGTACGAGTAACCACTAGAGTTCATGTGTCGTCGTTCTGCAGGAATTTCACTGTCTTAAGGATGCTGGTGTTATTCAACTGACGTCTTCAACGACGATTTTCAGTGTTGGTTTTTCTGGAATTGAAAAGATGTAATCTGTCAAATGTTAGATGCTATGTTTTCTTTCTAAAAAGGAAACAGGTAATCCAGTTAACTACTAAATTCAAGTAAACAAATCTTCATAAAATGGGTAATTCCATTAATGGCATTTGCACCAAACTGTTTATTCTGTTAATACCAAGATAGTTGCTTTACAAAGAAAAAGAATATACAAAGAAAGTCTATCACGATTATATCATCATCCTCCAAAAATCTAGATTCTGATGATAAATACAGTATTTTACAGTATGTTATGAGATAATGAAATGATATATGGTCAAAGTTGAAGAACTACATATTGTATTGTGCTTCAAACCAATCTCTAAATCAAACCATTTCTCAAGTCTGAAATATTACCTACCTTAGTACCAACTGAATAATAGCTCCTCCACGGCTGTCCAGAAAAGATGCCACTGCAACACCAAAGAAGGCATGATCCTTGAGAAAAAATGCTATTATCGTTAAAGAAATGTAAGTTGAAGATGAAAATACTAAAACACAGTAGGATTAGAACCTTTATATCAACATAATAATACCCCGTCCCCAAAAAGGTAGCACTGCAACTATCCTTCTTGTCCAGCTTACCTAGACAGCCACATGGATTCTAGGACTCTGGTTGAACTGAACAACAATACAGCAAAAGAAGTAAACCATCAAAATATTAATATAACGATTTTCTTAATAATTGAGAATTTCTCATAATTCAACCTGTCACCGATCATTTATTACATCTCAGAAGTTTCAAGTTTGAACTCAAGACAAACACAGATTCTCAAATAATAATATACAGGGTAAAGAAGAAAGACTATCCACAGCCACTGTTCTGAATGAAGATGAAAATTCCAAATTAACACGTAAATCAGTAAAAAAAGAAGAAAGCCATAATCTTTCTATGCCTAGAAACGGTGCGACTATATATGAGACCCCCACCAATAACTCAGGCCATTATGTTTCACTAGAGTAGCAGTGCTATATATGGTATAACTTCTATTATTTCATTCTCTTTTTTCAAAAAGACACAAACAAGAAAGTAAAATCGAAATAGGAAGCATACTTATCAATTCCAATGTCAGAATTTTTCTTAATGCTAACCATTGCTGCATATGAGAGTATCATACCATAAAATGCTTTGAATGTCAACCACCAATTACTTTGATGCCCGTTCTCTAATAGTGCTCTGCCACCATTGACTTCCTTTTGAATTTGTTAACGCAAAAAGTGAAACTAGAAACACATGTGTGGTGACCGAAAGGGAAAAAAGTGACTGGGAAACTAACAGGAATAGAAGAGCGGTGCCATGGATGGTGTGAGACCTGATAAATCTCCAGTATTTGTCTCTGAATTAGCAAGATGTTCCAACAGTACAGCCGGCCGCCTGTCCGCGCCAGTGCCAGCCTGAGAGCACACCTGTAATGTCAATCATTTAAGCTATGGTATAGTAGTGGCATTGGTATAGGTATTGGTAGTGGTGACCTCAAATTCAACATTCAGTAATTAAAAGAACTAATTAAGTATTCCGATTTCAACTGAAGCAAACAAATTAACTATTCTTTTTTTCGGGTGAAACAAAATCAATAATGAAATGAGCAACAAGGAAATTCAAGTCAAGAGGACAGTAAACTATTCATGAAGGGTATGTTTGGATTGTCCATGTAAATTATTCAACGTTATCAAATTCTTATCGTTCTTGTTTAATATATAATTGAGTATCATATTTTTTTAATGAAAACGAGAATATTGACTAATAAATATGTTAATTAACACAATTCTAAGGACAATTTCAAGTTAGTTAACTACTATAGCACTACTAGTGCATTTCTTAAGCTTTAAAAAGCACAGTCCAACAGCCAAGCAAGATTGAGGAAAATCAAATTGTTGATCCTTGTTATAGCTTTCGGTAAAAAGGTAAAGAAAAACAATCACCACACTGACTTCATTCAGTTTTAGCCTTTAGCAAAAACAACAAAATTAAGAAGAGGTGCACCATCATATAGCCATAAATAAAAAGAGAATATCTGAGTTCTGATAACCAAGATTTTTAGGAATTTCAGACCCTACAAATGCCTAACTCAAACTACCATTTCTAGTTGAAGAAAAGAAAGAGAGAAAGGCGCGCGCGCAGCGAAAAACAATACAATACAATTTGGCAATTAAACCCCCTTTTGCTTACCTTTCTTTAGCTCCGCCACTGGGACCAAAATGCCCATATTTTTCAGGCATCCGATGTATCCGGCAGTATTGATCAACTGAGAAAAGAAAGGACCATAAATGAACACAAATTCTATATATTCAAGATGGTCCGGCCAACATGCCACACACCAAACTTCTAAGTTAACCAGAATTCACATTAGTCTTCAGTCATATATTTTAGCACTCTCTTTTTTGTTCTATTTTGTTTGTATTTATTTTATAATGCACCTAAGATAAGTACCAATCATGTTGATTTCTTTAAGACTGCATAGAATTGGTCATGTAGGTAGCACATGAATTCTCAGGTTAAAACTCTATGAAAGAAAGGATTGGTTGGTATGAAAAAAGGATAAAGTCAAATTAGGAGTGGTATCCCGCATTAAAGTGAATTAGGACAATTGTACAGTTAATAAAAAACAAGGTCTAACTGATCCAGCAGCATGAAGTTGAAAAATAACATGAATTTCGAATCAAAAACCAAAATAACTCACATTGAAGTTCTATCTAACATGAATGTCGTGGGCTTTTCAGTTGTCACCTTTTAGTACAATCTGAAGAAAGGGATCAGGACATATGAATATCTCGTCTGTTCGCTCGCTGCTCTAGCTCGTTCTCTGTATATATCTGGGCCCAAGAGAATTTGGAAGGACGGACTTTTTTCAATACACAAGAAGCAAAATCATAAAGCTCATGTAGTGGCTGGAGGCGCCTTTGCTTAGAGCATTAGTCAGAGGAACTGGCGAAAGTGTAGTCGCTGGAGGAAGCCATCTTCGGAGCAGCCATGGTAGTCGGGGAAAGGGAGAGAGGCGTGTTGCGATCATAAATTTCATAAATAAGAAAGAACGAAGGACAAAAGAAGAAGAAAATAAGGAGAAGGGAGAAGAAAAAGTGTCTCTGCAGGACGGGACCCATGTGGGTTGGAAATATAACGACGCGAGAGACGGAAGAACATGACTTTGAGACACTGAGCAAGGGGACCCAGTGCGAAGTAAGGGAAATGGAAGACGTCGAGCAGACAACAGATAGGCTGAAGAAGAGGGACCCGCTCGTAAGGTTTAATGAGACCCAAAGGACACAGAGGAGCATGACCCACTCGTCATAAATGGAGGCACCAGTGAACTTCAAAAGAGAAGAAACCAAAGAGAAATAACGAACTTAAGATCCACATAAGCATCTTCCCTCAACGAGAAGTCTGACGTGTCGCGATCTCTTCTCTTTCAATCTAGCTGAATTCTCAGTGAATTCTGATTATGGTTTTTTGAATAGAGAGCAGATCTTTTGTAAAGTAAATTCCAATTATGTTGCAAATGTTAGAAATTTATCTTCCCTTTTCACTACTGTCCCATATCGTCATTGTAGAGCTTCAAGCTTTTCTCGTTAATGAAATGATAAATTCTCGGTCCTGTTTCTAAGATTAGAATGGTGACAAGGCGAAAGAGCAAAATGATCTGGAAGTGGTTCCCGCTAGCCTCTACGACCTTGACGCGGCTGAGCCAGATTTGGATGTAAAAAAAAAGAAAAAGTCTTTTAGAAATCAAGTGGTTTTAGAGCGAAAATAGAAAGATAGAGAGGAAGTAATGTTCGCTTGTGGAGACGTTACTACGAGGAAGTGCGGTGCATGCAACGAGAAGGTCTTTCTCAGGAGGGTGACATCTATCTCTTTCTGTTTTGACCTTGATTTTATGTCCTTTATATCTTTTTGGTGTCCCACTAAATCACACTTTCTTAGGGTTAGTCAAGTCTATACTTAATGAATTTTTAAGTAAATTGACTCAACGTTTCACTCTTGTTTACTTCATTGATTTATCTTATTCGAATTAATTTCTTTAGATTTCTGCATATGAGTTTAATTAGACTTGTGGTATCAACTTCGGAATTAGCTACCCGGATTAAACATAGGATAATTAGGGTTTATATGTATAGAAACTTAGGTTATAATCAACACTTGTCAAAGGGAGAACCGGAACAAAATAAAACTTCATCTTTTGGGAAAGAACAAGTCTAATCTGAAAAGAAACGTTTTGGCTAGTCATAAATAAAAAAGGGTTTGGTTTAGGAAAGTATGGCGCGCGGATGCTAGAAGAAATTGAACACGGACCGCGCGAAAGCGGACGAATCCGTTGATAGGACTCGAAACCCTCAAGAGGAAAATAAGGAAAGTGAAACTCAAGTCAATTTGCATCAACTAGTTATTAAGTATAGTAGTTATACCGAAACCCTAGGATTCTTCCTTTATCAACTAAATCACTTCAATCTGAGTTTTGAAGACGGAACGAAAACACTCCAAACTTGTTTGCAACGATAATTGAATAGTGTAGAATCGATAATTGAGGCTCGCTCCCAGTGGACCGACACCCTAACTATACTCATCGGTTATTTGTACGCTTGCAACTACCTTGATCTGGGTGAAAAATATGAGTGAGTCTGCCCGTTGCATTTAATTTGTTTGAATAAATCAAAACCGAGGGGACGGTATTTATATTCTCTGTGATGCTTTCCGTTAGTTGCTCCGTTCTATCAGTTTTCTCTGACAAGGGAAGAGTAGAAAGAAATGAAAGAGAGACTTGGTTGGTTAGTTTCTCTCGGAGTCCCTTATTATATTATCAAATCGAGCCCAGTTCAAGAATTAAGCGCTCATTCTCCCGACCTCTCTCTCTAAAAACTAGAAATCTCCCCAGCGAGTAACTACTAACGTTACGAGCCAGGAAGCCTACAAACTCTCTCCACAACACACGGAAATTTATCTCTGTACAACGACCTACCGTCATTTTGTGAGGCAGTGCGAATCTGGTGCTCACATTCATAAAGATGGATCTGATCAACAAGGAGCGAGAGGATGTCATTAATAATGCAGTAGATATGGTATGCAATTGCATTTTCCTTTGATGGACATTTCAGTTTGAAATTTCATTGAATTTGGTACCGGTCTCTCTCTTTTGTAGAAGTTTATTTTGCAAGGGGTTTGGGTATAGATAACCATGCTAGATTTTTGGTTGTGTTGCTGTTCTTTCTCTTCATTATTTTCTAAGGGTGTATGACCTATCGTGTAAGTTCCATTAAGGATGTATGGCAAGCTCCCTGTGGCCTTCTCCCGACAGTTTTGCAGTTCGAACCCTTGAAGATGATATCCCTTCCTTAGTATATATTCTTCAGGTCTATACTATCTTGTGTCCCATACTTATTCATCATGTGCCGGGTTGATCAACAAAAAAGAAACAAACCTCCTTTTAGACATAACAGGAAGCACCTTATGATATGCCAAATTTAAATTCAATGCATATTATAAATATTTTAGTACTTTTTTTTTTGTTCACAATCATGAATCAGTTTGACGCCAGAGATGTCCAGGTTATGTGGTGTGCAGGTTTGCTACGCACTGCTAAATTACCAGTATATACCACAGTTTATATCAGTGACCTAGCATACTGATACCGACTCTTTAATATGATTGTCTATCTGGCATGGGTACACATGTAATTCTTCTCCATGCAGGAGTAGATATCATGCCTCTGTTTTTCCTTCTATTTGTATCGTGTTTCTATTATGCAGAGTACAACATGAATTAGAAGTTTCAACAAAGCAGGCTATTTTGGTGGATTCTAGCATCAGTGACACTATCAGGACATGTATTGTGCTGAGAAACCATCGGGCCGCCCTGAAGATTAAGAGTGAATTCTAGGTTAGTACTTGGCATCCCTGTGACCTGTTCATGGTTGTACGTCAGTATGGTAATACTTAGAATTTGCAAGTAAGTAAAGGGGTGGGTTCTTTTAACCGTACATATATTGACCGCCCTTGGTAATCCTGACTAAACAATAACTATTTCAAATCAAACTATTTTCCCTGTCTATTTTGTTGACTTAATGATAGATAAAGAGACACAAGCGGCACTACTTAAAATTGATCTGCCAGGCCGTAAGACTTTCTGCTTTCTGCGTTGGATTGGAACCCGAAAAGAAAATAATGAATTGCAATCTGTGCGTGTGAGCAAAAAGGTGCATGATTAACAATGTAACAGTTTTTTCTCTTTGAAGGAGAGGAAGATTAAAATAGTGAGAGGCAAAATGAGTCCCAACAAATGTCAAGCGAGAATTCTGACAATCCGCCCGCCCCAGTGCAATAGCAACAGAAACAAGGAAACAGATGGTGTGGGCTCTACTTCTTGCGGTGAAAGGCAAGGTATGCACACTGAAGATTAATATCTTATTAGTGTAGTACTGGTCTGTTTTGCAGTCATGATTGCTGGTACAGTATTTCTTTCTTTTTCTTAGTGTGCTAGAGGATTCCTTTAAGTGCTTTTGTGTACCCACCAAAACCATTTTAGCGGTTGGTACCAGTGAAACCCTTTTTTTCATGTTTGTCTGTTAGAGTGTTACTTTTGAACTGCCTTGTTGAGGCTTATTAAAGCACAGTAGAAAATATACAGCCGAGTGACTAGCACTTCCACAAAGGAAATGGGAAAAGAAGCCATGCTATATTTTCTCTTTTCCAACCGATCTCACGACGAGGAGTCACCCACATACTATACTTCATCAACTGAATCAAGCTCAGAGTGTTACAACTCACTAAAAATTAAGAATTCAGATATATATAGCTTGTGTCTTCTTTAACTGCTTCAGCACCGAATCTTCTTCCGGGCTATTATTCCTGGTAATACATCAGACTCATTAAGATTAAAAAGTTCTTGGGGGTTAGCTGCTTTGAATACTCTACCACTCCTTGTCACATGATTTAGGTCAGTCAAGAGTTTCCATTTCTTCAATCAAATCATCTAAATGAAGCACATTACATGACTCCTGGAACTTGGAATGATAAGTAGAAGGAAGGGCTCAATACCAATATATGGACCTCCAATGAAATTCACTTGATTGTCCTCTTTCTTTGGTGCAGAAAACAAGGGGTTAGTGAAAGGCGAAAGCTTAAGAAGTAAGATTCCGAATGAGCAGTTTACTCTTGACCATGTAGTGTATTATCCAGAATCCGTAGATTACTTATTTGTTGAATCGATAGTAACTCTTACAATTTACTTCTTCCGAAATATCGGTGTTCTGTTCCAAAAATCCGATAGAGCGGAGCAGCAGAGTGGTGAGTTACCTACTTTGTATCTTTCCTATACATTTGCGTTTCTTATAGAGTATTGCCGTTTCGTTCTACTTTACTTGTAACAAGTGCTATCTTTTCTAGTCCCAAGCCATACATATTTTACTTCAAAGAATGAACTTCACTTTATTTTTTCCTTTACTTGACTACTGCTAAGAACTTTCCTATGTGTACTAATACCAATCTAGGACCACTGTCAAAGCTCTAGTCTACCTAGTTAGTCCGAAGTAATGCCTATTATACTTTGCTCCCAAGCCCTATTATACCCTCGTAAGCTGCAAGTCAAGGTCGGTCTTGAAGGGGGGGGGAGGAATGGATGTGGTCCTTCTTCTCAGTAAATGTCTGCCTCTGTGAGAGCCTATAAAGATATTGATTGAACAGAGGAAGAAGTCAGGCAAGGGAGCTAGGTGCAGAAGAAGGTGTAAGCGTGGGGCAAGCGGAATAAAACTCATCCGCCGAAAGAAAGGATGGCTGCCTTAGAGCACTCCAAGATATAAGGTTGTGGCCAAGGAATATACAGAAGCCGGATGTAGATCGTCTATCATCCGTTGACCCGGCCCAATCTGCGTCACTATAGGCATGTAAGGATAGTGATGAGTCGGGGGAAAGGAACAAGCCGTGACTGATAGTGCCATGTAAGTACCTCAGAATTCGTTTCACCGCGGTCCAATGAGTCATGGAGGGGTTGTGCATAAATTGGGATTGTTAACGGCGAAAGAGATATCGGGCCGAGTAAGAGTGGCGTATTGGAGTGCACCAACAACACTTCGATACAAGTGAGGATCCTCGAAAGAGGGGCTGTCATGCATTGATAAGGATGAGCTCGTGGTCATTGGTGTGGTACACGGTTTGGATTTGTGCATGTTAGTGCGAACGAGTAGATTGTGCACATATTTGGTTTGGGAAAGGTGCATGTCACTTGAAGAAGCTTGAACTTCGATGCCCAAAAAGAAGTGTAAATACCCGAGATCCTTGAGAGCAAATTGGCTTTGGAGATGAGCAATGCACGAGGTGACCCATTGAGAGTTGCTCCCGGTGATGATGATATCGTCAACATAGACCAACATAATCGTAATGTGGCCATGTTGGTGTGATATAAAGAGAGAGGGATCATATTGAGAACCACAAAAACCGAATTCAAGCAAAACCGTGCTCAATTTATGGAACCAAGCTCTAGATGATTGCTTAAGTCCATAGAGAGCCTTGGAAAGTAGGCAAACATGATTCGGGTGGTCGGGATCAAGAAATCCGGGGGGTTGGTAGGAAAAACCTGGCTTATTTGCTTGCAAGAGGAATTTTGCAGAAAAATCATCGTTTCTAATATCATTATACGGTTAGCCATCTTTCTTAAACTATAACTATGTTTTTCACTTCTTCTCTTTATTTTAATTCTTTATTTTATCGAATAGCTTTTCTTACTAACTTCACATCGTGTGGTAAAATGAAATCCACGATTTGGGGTCTTCGATCGATATCCCGAACTTCACCTTGAAGAGATTTCAATACTAAAGGCCCTTAACCAAAGATATGATAACTTGAAGAATTTGATAACCATTAAGAAAAATACTCACTCTTCTTATTGATACCACATTAGTGAAAAGTTAGGGAAGCAAGCGCTTAGTATCCACTTTGAGGATCAGTGGTATATGCATTCAATAAAATGTGACTTCACCACAATATTCTATTCCTCACATACATATCACTTGCAAAGGTTTTAACACATTTGAGGAAAACGAAGGCCGTGACACCGCATCCCAGTGCTCACATCCTTGGTCAGGTATTTCATGCTGAAAAGAACATGGTTTGAACCATTTCACCAAATTTGATAAGCACATATCTTTGCATGTTGGCATTGCATGCCGGGCTCGGTGTAGTTACTCTAGTATGAACCTTATCATGTAGTTTTTTCATGTACTGCTGCCAATCCCTCCTTACGCCTTATCCCTCTCTCTTTCTCTGGTACGAGCGATAGCTGAATTGGGATGAGAAGAAGAAGGGGTCGGTCTATCTGAAATTGAAACTATTTCAATATTAAATGGGTCAAGTCATAGTCTCCACATAGTTATCTTTCAACCACCACAGGGCCTGCTAGCCAACTCGTCACAAAATGGTGGAAACATAAAAAAGCACAACGTGCAGTAACTGATGGGAAGGCCCTCATGAAACTGGGATCACAAGGTCAGGGGTCTTATTGAAGAAAATTCAATAGTAAAGGGGCCATTTCCATATTTCTTCCCCTAAGCTATTCTTTTTAATGAAATTTGGGTTCTTTGGCATCAACTAGCTGTTTTTGCAAATGACAACAAATACTTCTCTTCTCCTACTTAAAAAAAAAGTAAAAAATACTTATATTCTAATATTTGCAAGCAATAGCAACTACTTTCTTTTTTTTGCTAGTAACACATGGCTGTGTTAACGTGTTTCCAAGGAGCAAAAAATTCCAAAATTCCTTTGGACTTTTTTCTTACCTGGCTGACTAGTTTGTACAAACTTCGATCCGGGCGGGGAAAAAAAGACTTCTTCTAGGTATTGGGAAGATTTGTAAACATTGTTCCGAATTCAGATTTTCCATCTCAGTAATCGTTAGGTTGGTTATTAGCTTCAAATATCTCCCCATATTGGGTACTGTTGCAAATTGATCAAATTCGGTAAATGGAAAAAGGAGAAAAAAAAGCTGAGAGACACATTTTAAAAATAATCGCTTATTTAAATGTTGTAAACGGGTGATGGTGGTACCACTGATAGATGGTCTAATTGGTGCATCTATTCCTCCTCAACCTAGTGCGTGCAATTGCATCTCTTTTTGGTGTTGCTTTCTTGCCAGTGGCCCACCTTTTGAAATCCGCATCTACATAAGGATTGCAATATAAAAAATATCACGTTAGTCTGCATAGTTGGTGAGAGCGGCATCGGCAAGACCAGTATGGTTCATCTTGGTTCCAATGAAGAAAGAGTATCAGATGCCTGCCTTTGATGCTCGTATATTCATATCCATGCCCGAGAAGTCATTAGAAACGAGACTAATGAAGGAACTAATTTAGTCTGCTACAAGCTTGCCTTTTCCCGTGACAGAACCAGATTGACTTGAGGATTTGTTGATGGATGAATTAACAGGTACGAAAGTGTTTTTTCTGATGCTGAGAGTAAGGAGGTACCCGGTGCATGATAAAGAGATGACCGCGATCATTCACTGTTTGCGGGTGTGGAGGCACTTACTTCTTTAGGTTGTTTGGCATAAGTTCATAGCACCACTCTTAGAGCTGGCAAAGGTTCCCCATAAAACCCATCCATATCCCACAGATAAGTTTTTCAAATTTAAATCCAAGATTCTTTATTTATTTTTTTAACGCACAAGAAGTCCCGCGATAACCTTTATAAAGAGGGGGGTTGTGCCGGCACTTTGAAACAAGTTGCTTGCTCTCTCAGCCTCAGAATACTAATAAATATTCAAGTACTTTATGCTCAATTCTGTATAGCAATCAATGTCTGAGGGCATAGAGAACCTTAAGAGGATAGGAAAGAAAGTCTATTTATTTGAGACCTGTGAGGTCAGAAATTCAAGCATTCGGGTAAAGACTATAAGGCGCTAGAAGGCCATACCTCAAAAGGCTCGCTACCTTCTCTAGATACTTTATTGGAAGAGAGGGTAGATGTCAGAGAGTTCAAGCACTTCGCTGGAAGAAGGGTATAATGGAAAGTCAATCAATATTTCATCCTGAACTAAATAGGTCATTTACGACTCAATGGTTTAGAAATCAAATACATCAGCATTCCTCAATACTACCCTTATAACCTCACTCTTTGACTTAGAGGGCCCCACCTTGACTTATATCTTATCCGTATACTCTTCCTTACTTCCCTTCTCCGGCCATGCGGTTGAGGATATTTTCAAATAAGAAGAAATTTACAATACCCACTATCGATGCCTAAGAGTAGGTCTTTACCAGCTTTTCTGCCAAAGATTAGGTCTTTACCGGCTTGCCTAATAAGAGTAGTTTAATACCGGCTGACTTGTACAAGCTTATATTCTAAGAGTGAGTACGCTACCTTCTTGATTATTAGAATAAGAAAGATATTTATTTTGAAACCTTCCTGGTGTCATTTACTTGAATAAAGAAAATCTTAGTAAATAAATGTGGGTGATCCTACTTAGAATAATACTTATTTTTTGGTGCGAGGTACTAATATAACTCAACTTTATGCGTATAGGAAGGCGGCTGCTTAGAATGCTAAACAGGCCTACTAAATGGCTTATGCTAGAACAAGTCAAGCTCAACAATGCTTAAGCCCAAGGAATGGATGCGTTAAAGACTGGAAATAGAGAGTTTATCTCAACCTAACCTATGCAAGCACTTATCCCCTTGCCTTGGATTAGGCACAACAACTATATGTTACTTATAATCTGACCAGTAACTATACCTTATGAAAAGTAAGCACTAGCTATATTAAGAACTATATAGTCTCGAGTAAGTAAATAGATCAAGGTAGGAAGGATTGCAATAAAGCAATAGAGAGTTAGCTACATATAATGAAGTTGAATCTATGCTCTTTGCAAGGAAAAAAGCTATCCAAGATAGTACTCGGCGGTATACTCCTTACGCTCCTTGATTCCTTACGCTAGACAGAGCCTTATGAAAGTGGGTAGGAAAATCAAGGTTATTAATAGGCGACTTCTCTTTATCCATATCCACTGGTACTGCTACAAGAGGGAATGCAGCATGGGCCCTATAACCTGCTTTTCTATTTCATAACCTGCTTGCTTGCTATCAAAGCGCGTGCGTCTATCCGTTTTTCATTTCGATAAGAATAAAGAAGGAATAAGGCCGGGTAGTATAGATAATATAAGGCAGAGCTTTCCCTCAGGCAAACCTCTAAGCAGGCGAAACCTAAGCAGAATGGTGTTTCCTTTGATCCTCTTTTGGATTTCACTTTTTCTTTTTCTACGGGTCTTTTATTCTTCACAAACTATATATTATATTGGGTGAAACTTTTCTTCCCTCTGGGTGCTCTTTTTCCTATATTGGGTGCTATCGGATGCCAAAACGTTCTCTTTGCTTCAAAACAACTAGTACTTCCTTTGTCGAACAACCTTCCTTTTCTCGATTCCTTTCCAGCGAGTAACTACTAACGAGCTCGTAACTACTAATGTTACGAGCCAAAAAGAGCAAAAAGAGGCCGGCTTTTCTTCCTTCCGGTTGAGGTATAGATTTTCGATCTGACAGTGACACGTTTATAAATAGTTGTGGTCAAAGCATCTACCCAGGGAGGGACTACACTGACTCTGCTCTCTACTCGACCTTTACCGACAAAGAAAATGTCATGCTTCGTGCTTCGCACACAGTTTATTCTTACCAACTTCGAGAGTGAGATTGATCCGACTAAGCAAGCAAGGCTGCCGTTGTGCGCTAGCCTAAAGGGTGCGATAGCAATAGGAAAAAGAATAAGAAAAGGAGGAAGGAACAGATGGAAGCGTTATATAAGTATGCATTAGAGGGAGTAGTTTAAAAAACAAGCTCATAGGCATTTTGGAGTTGGCGAAGCATGGGCTAGAGAGTAGCACCAGAAAGATAGGCGTATAGGTGCAAGTTAGTAGTAGGAAGTAGGTATCAAAATAATAGCTTATATAAAAAAAAGGTTTATTATACTTTGAAAAGATAGGCAACTAGGCCGCCAAGGATTGAAGGCCAGCAATGCAGCACAGAGATAGGTATTTTGGAATGTAAAGGAAGAGCTAAAGAGAGCTAGAGGCAGCTAGACCTGCCAGAAAAGAGCCTCACATAAGTAACGTAATTATTCAGTTCAGAGTTAGTCAAGAAGGTAGCAGCAGCCCTGGAAAGAAAGATGAGCAAGAGTAGTTTATACGCAGATTATTGCCATTTATCCCGACCTTTATTAAAAATCCTTGCATCAAGATGTCACCATAGTAAGGAGCAACAAGCTTTTAAGAAAGAGAAAGACTAGTATAAATGAAAGAAAAAATCACTATTTACTTCTTCTACGAGGGCACATATCAACCTTAATTCAGTAGTATGGCAGGTCTAAGTAGAAACTCTTGTTCAGCTAAGCACACCACCAATCTTCAGATTCATTTTTATGACACATGCTTTTCACAGCAGATCAGTTAAGAATCTTTACACTATTGGCATTCTTTACTTATTACTAAGCTGTACGTAATTTAGAGCTTACTTTAAACCAACCAATAAGAGTCCTCAAGTAGAATGTACCAATCTAGTTAAGTATGCCAGGAATAGTAAGATAGGGGTATCTGGTAGCCGGGACTAGCACCTACCTGTATAGCAAGTAAAGGTTGATAAGTATGCATTTTTGAGTCAGAAATATGTCTCTGGATTGGGAAAGGAAGGGCGGCTTATCGCAACGGCTTGATAGGCAAGAATAAGCAAGGGATGTCATGTCACTACTTGTCTTCTTCTTTGATTCTTGAAAGCAATATGTGGTCGTAGATAGAAGTATTTTTCTTTGATTGAATTATTTTCTGCTGTAAAAAACTACTTGACTAGCTTGGATGTGCAACTACTTTCAGCAATCAAAGAAGCGTTCGCCGGCTAACAAACAGATTAAACTCAACTTCTTATTTCCAGATTGCTATTGCGCAGAAGATTAGGACTAAATGCATATTGCTATTCTTTTCTTCTGTTAAGTTAGTTAGCTTCTGTTTGACTTTACCTCCTAGGAAGGACTTTCTTATTGAATTTCTCGTAAGTAGTGGTTGAGTGTTCGTGCAATACTTCTTCCCTTTCTTTCCGTGATTATATTCTACTTGCTTTTCTTAAGAAGATGTCTCGTAGCAATTACTTATATTATAGTAGACTACTCTATGACGTATAGACAAAGATTGAGGTGGCTTCGTTCTGTTAGAGCTCTCTTCAACCAGATCCATAAAGCGGGGGTAAGGCATTTCTATTGGACCGGAATGTGAGCAAATATATCATTTCGAGCTTAGCGCCAGTCACCTTTCCTTCACTTGTTCACGCGTACCTTTCGGCTATTTCTTATATGGCTGGTTCAGGGTACGTACGCAAGCATGCTAGAGTTCATGAACGACCAAAGGAACACTTTTTTCCATGGCATGCATAAAGAAGAAGCTTGTAAGGAGCCTAAAATTAATAATGAAAATGGGAAAGTGAAAGAATAGAACGAGTGGAAGAAACGTGTTCAGCATGCGGAAGCTAGAAAGACATTACAAGAGCAAGCGTAAGTGAATACCAAAAGGAAGCTGCGAGCCCTGCGATGTAGACAATAAAGTCATTACGCGAAGGGGAAATCCATGGAGGTGCGTGCCTCTTTGGTTCGTGTCTCACTCGGTTAGGCTCTTGTCTAGGTGCCGGCAACCCTCATTTTATTCATCTCAGCTGGCTCCTTTAATTAAGTAATTAAAAAACTCTGACTTTTCATTTCAGCAGAAGGAAAAATACCATTAAAGGCATGCATAAAGAACTGGAACTCAGATGGCACGCGTAAAGCTGCTAGTCTTGGATGTATTTCCTAGCGAACTTTCTTTCCTCATTCAAAAACAGAGATTTTTATATCCGCAATTTATTACCGCTTTTTAAGCGTAATGAACAAAGAAAAAAGCTACTTCCTGGCACGCACGCTACAAGTTAGTTTCCTTCCCTCCTTTAATTAAACGCTTCTTCCTGAACCACATCACATTGAAGGAATTCATGCTACGCCTTGTGGAATGGTATTCTGTACCTTCTCGCGTAATGCTTTATATAGAGCCACTCGCTTCATTCCTTGCGCCATTCCAGGGGAAGGAGAGTTCATTCTTCTTTAACGCCTTTGACCCCGTTCAAGTTATTCACCTTATCGCCCCTAAACTAGTGAAGTTCCCTTGCCATGAACCTGGCGCCTTGGATCGCTTTACCATTCACTTCGTGGAACTCGCTTGTCTGTCGCGTCGTATTCCTGAACCAAACCTGGAATGAAGCTTTAGCAGGCTCCTCTCATGTCTTCCACGTCACCCAGCTACTAGATAGAAAACTCTTTACGCCGTTCCAAGCTAGCTTTTGAATGAAGGATTTCCCACGCAGTCGGAATATTCAAATACGCTATTGCTTTTTCAGCATATACGCATGATTAAAAAGATTTGAAACGCAGACCTCTTAGCTTACATACAGACTTCGCCAAATCAGGTATTGCTGGCACCTTTTGAGCTTGCTTTGCTCGCTTTCGGGTAGGTATCTTCCTTTATTTACTCGCTTTCTTTCGGGAAACTCACTCAAAACCTTCACATCGCAGGAGCAGATTCGACATATCTATCTGCCTTCCGCAGCCTTTCCTTATGGCTCGTTCCGCATGCTTTAATTCTAAAAGTCTTACTTTTCAGCGTCAATTTCATTATTCATTTCATTGCTCGTAGCCGCCTCCTCGAAGCTGGCTCGTTCATCCGGATTGGAAACCTCTTGTTTGGAAGGTGTTAGTATACACGTCTGTGCTTTACTTTTTAATGCAGCTGGTGATTCAGCCACAGTAAGAGCCGCTACCCATCATCTCAGTTATTATGTAAGATTTCATAACGAGGTGTTTGAACGTAGGGCGGAAGGAATAGACAGGGTGACTAACGCTAATAAAACTGCCGAAAAGAATTAGTTCAAAGCGTTAAGCAGTGGAAAAAAAGGGTAGTGCAATGAAAGTGGCGAGCGTATAATACACTATTTAAGCCCACTTGGTCGATTTTCTAATAGAAATAAAAGTAAATCGATTAAGCTCGGACCTGGAGCAGAAGCGGTTAGGAAAGTAAAAACCGGGCTATATACGAAATAGAGGAGCCTTTATGTGAAGTGTCTCTTCGATCCAAAGATACTACAAATTAAGAGGAACCTTCCCATGGTCTACGGGTGTGAAAGAAGGTTCCGATTTGAGAGATGGAGGTGTTCCTACAAACCAACGCATGTGTTACGCATATGGGAAGTTTACGTGAAAGAGAATCAAACTGACAGATGGCTCGAATAAAACGAGTTGCCAATGAAGAAGAGAAAGAGTAGCTCGTGCATCTTTTCTTCTTTTAGACAAGTCGAGTAGGCAAGGGAATTTTGAATGCTACCGGTGGTACCGTATAGCAACAAGAGTTAGTTAAGGTCTGTCTCTAATACGAAAATAGTTACTCCAACATCTCAACAGTCCATTTCGGGTCGAAGGGATCAATCAACATCAGGTCATATGCCCCAAAGTCTACTCACAGGCTGATGCCGAAGCGAAGGTAGAAAGGAATGGAACCACAATGCTGAGCTAGGGCATACTTGGAGAAGGCAGCGAAGAAGATGAATAAGTGGGCGGACTTAAAGAGGAGGCCAAGGGAGGATGATCTGCTTCTTGTAAAGCTCCATTTTATCTTTGAAGTTTGTGCACAAGGTTCAACTTGGTCAGGAAGAAGGCCCTTTCCCAGTCCTTAAGAAGGAGGAGGAGGAAAATGTGTGTAAATGGCCTGCCTATCAACATCTGCGACTTGAGCTTGTTGCACTGTTCATTCCATAACTTATTTTGAACATAAATATAACTCCATATCTGTCCATCTCTATACCAATCCGTCAATCGCTCTCATCCTAAATAGCTGCTCTCTAAATAATGTCAGTCCTCTAAGAAGTGCAAAATGACTTGGCATATAGAAGTCAGTGTTCTATACAAGAACCGAAGAATATGTTGTGTCGATGAACAGCTCTTTCTTCTGACTCTAATTCTGGGTATCATTCATCTTGTAGCAAATTAACCTCATCATAGCGATACAAAGAATAGACTATGTAGTCGTTCTGATCGTATTGGCAGAAAAAGGCAATCACTCGACAGAGCACAGCTTTCCTTCCTGCTTGCTTTCAGTTCATACTTCGTGACAAAGTGAAAGTTCTATGATATCCAATCTTCAGTGGCATTTCTTTCTCTTCCCCGGGTGAAATTGAGGAGGATATCGTCTGCGATCACCTCAAGAGCTATTGAAAAAAGGAGTCAAATCATACATACATATCTCGAATGTTCAATCTTTTGTCCAGAAGAGAACAGACTAAGTATCGAGCTTCGCCCTTCCGTACTAGATTGTCCTTCGACAAGTAGCTTAGTAGTTCTGATTGTATTGGCTTTCCTTGTCTACTTTAAGTTCATACTTTTTGTTGGTGTTAAAAGCGGAGTTGTTGATCGCTGAGTGAGTGGAATTTGGATTCTAGCCGGATTGCGGGTGAAATTCATTCCTATGCCCTGCTGGCTGCTGGTACTCGTAAGAAAGTTATCCCAGCTTTAGTAATGCCAGATGTAGCGAGCTTATGGAATTGTCTGGAGCGAGCCAGAGAGGGAAGATAGGTCAAAATAAATCGTAGAAGAACCGGGCAATCTTGTATTGTTCCTTTTGTTCGTTGGAAAAGGTTTTCTATGAAATGCAATAGAATCCTTTTCTACAAGTAATAGATTTGTAGTCTCCACAATCAAGCTTTTTTTTCATTTTTTAATTTAACAATGCATTGTTATAGTGCTGGCACACACTTTTCTCCGCCTACGGCCCCTCACTCAAGCTTCCAGCAGTCAAAGAATGAAGTGAAGACAGTGTCAAATGTCAGTGGTAATCATCCCAGGGAAGCTTTGCTAGCAGTAGCACTAGTACCAGCACTGGCACCAGTACTGGCACTAATACCAGCACAGGGACCAGTACCCACTTTGGTATTTAGTATTAACACTTTGACCAGTATAAATTGAAATGTTCACTGAATCACTGTTCTGTATAATTTGACCATCCAATTACAATATTTTTAGATTTTAATATGAGGTGTTTAATGGTGGTTTCATTTATCTATCATGGCAAAACTGATGCCTATACATCATGCATGGCCAAAAAAACCCTTAAAAGCAAGTGAACTGGTCCGTAAAACAACAATTTTGGACAACCCATTGGTTTATATCCTTCTTTGGTGGTTGCCAACAATTAAGAAGACTCTCTATTTATTTGAGCAATATCTTATAAAGAAATTCTGGTGGGCAATTTCGACCTGGACTCTGGCGTGATTTCTTTTAGTTTTGTCTTTCAAAAAGAAGCATATGTTATTATCATTAGAGATTTTTTAAAAGAGAAAAAAAAGAGAAGATGTTAAGGTACTTGGGTACCATATCTGACAACTTACAAGCCAGTCCATAGGTTTGACCTGAGAAATCTCTGTGTTTATTTGTGGTTTCAGTACTTCAGTCAGTAGCGCCTGAATTTTGTCACAGGAATACATAAATAAGATAAGAGAGAATTATAAAAAGGAACTTCACAAGCAAGGACTTCACAGGAATACATTCATATTTCATGAGTCCACACAGTTTTTTCTTTCCTTTCTTTTTGTGTGCTGTTTACTAAATCAAGATAAAAAGTGCTGCTGCGTAAATTCTGGGACGGTATAGCTGTTTACTAAAACTAGAATTTTGGGAAATAAATACAAAGGAAAAAGCGCCAGACTACAATTTTGATGCAAGCTAGCCTGTTATAGTTATCTTATGTTTTCTCATACAGTTCTTTTGAAAGTAATTGTTCTCTTTACTATATTAAGATATAATAAAAATAGATAAAAATAAATGGGTGAGATTTTCAACTGTTACAAGAGCTTGCGTGCACAAACAAGTGAGCATGGCAGATTCGTACTCATTAAAACGTGTTATGTAAAAATTACTCCACTTTTTTCACGAGACGATGTGTCCTTTTAATCGGTCTAATTATGCAGCCAACCTACAAAGCATTAATGGGTTTGGTAATATAATAAAGAGTACTCTCTATGTGCAAATTTCTTTTATTGGGTGGGTGGTAGGGTGATGGAGTAATCTCTTTTGTGCAATACCTCTTCTGCAACTGCACAATAACTGACCTTTGAATTGAGCTATATATGGAAACTAATCTCAAAGTCATTCACAACAAGCATTATGCTGACAAGGTAAACAATAAAGGAAATAAAATGAAAAAAGATTTATCCCAAATGCGCCAATCCACAGCATACTGAACGTGTTAAAAAAAGATAAGGATAGAAGAAGTTTCTATCCAGAAGATTTTCTGCTTTGCACCAAAAACCAAATAACTTTTTTTTAGTGGCTTCCAAACTTTCCAAGAGCCGTATCCCGTGGTACCTGAAAATCACTGAACGGAGTTAGCTCCATCCTACAGTTCAATATTCGAATAAAAATGTTTCACCTTAGAGCATAGTATGGAAGAACCCCGTTGTAGAACATATTTCTAATTTTGACCATGTCGGTCCCTGATGTCATCTTGCAGTCAAAACATCTAATCCTTTCAATTTGAACATGACAAGAGTCATTTGTTAAGTCAAACATATCCTACCAAATAAGGACCATTCCGGCATTAATGCTAGTAAGTAATCTATATAGTATAATGGTTGGAACCAAGTGTATAATTTGGAATATGGAAGAAATGGGAATTTTGGAACTTTAGAGACCAAAACCAAAAATGTGTTATAGTGAAATTGCTGTCCATACTTGTATTGAGTTCACCATTAGCTATTAAGCTAAGAAGATAGTCTGACATACCTTGACACTCTTCCACCTTTTATGATGCTGCCCAGTATTGTAGCCAAAGCCCTCGCGGAGAAAGATCCTAGAAAAAAGAAAATGAATTCCACATTCGAACAACTATTGGTTCTCTAAAACAAATCCAAATCTCTGAGTAAGTAAGCAAATTCCATCCAGAGAAAGGAAGGTTTTGATACAAGCCATAGCAATACCATTGGATAAACTGTCGTCAACAAAGCAAAAAACATAAAATTCAGAAATATAGATTGAATTCAATATTCCCCGAAAACTAGCATGAATAGTAGGAATAATAACTTTCATAAGCAGCAACGAAACATAATCATATAGATACGATACCGGATAAAGTGCACCCGAGTAATGCAAAGAGGGGCCGCCTTCCTTCGGGATGAAACTCTAGGATGGCCACCTCACATAAAGTAGTGGATTTCTTTCTTCAATGCATTCAATCATAGGAAAGGTTCAGGCCTGAACCTTTCATTTCAGCCTTGCGCGCTAGCTTGTAGTGGAGGAAAACGGCTTTCTTTTGCCCCCAGCGAGTAACTACTAACGTTACGAGCCAGGAAGCCTTTAAGCTACCCACTTCGATCAATTAGCCTAGCCTATTATGTCAAGTTAAACTAGCTGTCCGTCTTCTTTTTTCCCAGTGCATTTTCCTCCCTTCAATTCAAGCTGTAGAACCCCATAGGATCGATGGAACTTATCTAGAACAAGACGGAGAATGTCTGCATAAAGTTTCTTGGTAAGGCAGTGGCGACTGAATTCAAAGAAGAGGCTCTCCCTGAAAGTATCTTATAAAGTTAAGCGGTCTTCCGCCAGACAACCTTTTCAAGTCTTTCTTTTTACTCCGCCTTACATACATATAGAAGAAGGACTTTTGTGCAGGTTGTCCGGGTTTTTGGGGAATTCGTGGGATAGATAACTCAATCCGTTGCTTGTTGCGACTCACCCTTGTTCTTCTTTCTTCTAAATGCCTTCAAACTGAAGCTTGCCGAATCTTGAACTTGACCACCCAAGAATCCAACGCACCGGGACGAAGCCAATTTTTCTGGTAATAAGAAAAAACTATATTAAGTTTAGACTTTTGAGAAAGATAAAGATATAGACTGCTCTCTTCCCTTGCTCTAGCTTCCACATCCTAAATCCTTGCTTTATTCAAGGTCCTTTGCATAGCCAAGCCCAGTCTTTTCCAGAACCCGATTCTTTTACCCAAGTAAAGTATGTTAGGCAGCGTAGGCACATCCCTAAGGTATCCCTGAATTTATACCTTTAGAAAGAAGTTCTTTTTGGGATTTTTCTTACTAGGGAATTGGGAAGATCCCCATCAGTCATCTCAACATTGTTTTTATCTAAGAGCCCAAATAGGCCTGATCTACTAATATCCGGGTTGTGACCCTTTTGCTTGATTATTATACTGTAATGGTAGAGTTTGTGCAGGTATCAAACTGGTGTATGCTAGCTGGATGGGCGTGTGTACCATTTAGTTCTCAGTTGTGTTGGTGTGATTTAAGTTGTATGCATGGAATGAGGATCAATTGTGGTGAAAGCGTCCTGGTAAAGAGAACTCCAAAATAACTATATCGACATAGAGCTGGTACTGTACCATAGAGATTTGGTATGGTGGGTTGATACATACCTGAACAATACGTACGGGAATAAATCAGCCAATTGAATTTTCTTATTGGCGCGACCCTTGAATTTATCTTTCCTTTTTAATCACGCAGACACCAGAGAAAACATTAGGCCAGATCTAGTAGACGACTAACTACCTTAACCTGCTAGATTGGGGGAGTTCTAATGTGCTATCAATCGCACTCTATGACACTGTCTACTTGTGGAATGCTACAAACGGGTCTACCTCTGAATTGGTGACACTAGATGACAGGGCCCGGTTACCAGTGTCAGCTGGGCCCCAGACGGCTGTCACCTTGCCATTGGTCTCGACTCGATCAATCGAAGAGGTTGGCTGCGGGCTCTGGTGAGCCAAGAGGATGAGAAGAGTCATGGATTGGCTGAATCTCTAGTGAATGCTTTACAGACGGGAAGGGAATTCTTTAGTTCTCTGATCTATGGATTAGCTTGTGGGAAGTACTATTTCCCCTGGAAACAAGCAATAGTTTGCATACAGTTATTCAGATGAAGTTCCGAGCATCATACAGTTCGTTCGTTGCGGATGTCGCAGGAAGTGCGTGCAGAATTTCGAGAACTCTCTCTTTTTAGAGTATCCTCTCAACTATATGGGTTTTTTCAATAATAGCTACGCCGAGGGCAAGGCTAGCCGGATGCTATTCACATGCATGGGATGTATTCCTGCTCTGCACTTTGATGCCGAGAATCATATGCTATTTCTCTTTCACCAGTCTCTTATCTGCTTTCTTCTTCAAGGCCCAAAGCGGAAGCATCAAGTCCACCATTGGTTTTTAGGAGCACCGAAGCTCAAACGTTTTGGTCTATCCAAACGAGCAACTTACTGATGGAAAAAAGAAAGTCCCTTCCGATATGGAAGATTGCTGTTGGGCCAATATGCTTATTTTTAGGAGTTTTGTGTGTATTCATCCTCTTATGTGCTCATTTCCTTCGTTCGGAGAGGTAAGTATTTATACTGTTTCTGTATGAAAAAAAGAGAAGAAATTGGGAAGGGAACCGGTGGCCTAGCCGGTATATTATATGTCACGGCTCAAAGTCTGTGAATCCCTTTCCATTAGCTAAAAATAGTTAGATCTGGTTCAGCCCAACATCCCTTCCCATAGCTCCTCATCTGAGCAAGGTAACCTCATCCTATTCTTTTTTCTCGATTTTTTGAAAATTAGCATCTCACTTATAGCTTATTAGAAAAGCCTTCCATCTGATAACCTTTTGGTATGTATTGCCCCCTCACTATAGATCAGATCCACCGGACGAGAAGAAAGCCCATTCCGCACTGCTGCTGAGTCGTCGGACTTATCCACCTCAGGGATTCGTGGAATTTCTTTTTTTTAATTGCGTTGGGGGAAATCTACCAAAGCTAGGCAGATAGATAAACTCCTTTCCCGCTGCTAAGGGGGAGCAAGAAACTTCATCATTTTCTTTTTTTTTTACCAGCGCCCTTTTTTTCGGGTACTCAGAGTCCTCTCACTACCAACCAGCATACATCATTATCTGGCTGGGTCTTGCCGGTATCAACAACGAGAAAGAAAAACCAAATAGAAACAGCAACTCACTATGGCTCTTGGCCCAGACAACGTCCTAGGCGTAGGGGAGATCAGAACAAGAGGTCACGCCTAGACGACGTGGGCTGCAGTAAGTAGATCGAGAGGTCGTTCCGCCCCTTGTCCCCGAAAATGGGTAATATGTTCTCATACAATCTTGCTCCAACTTGATTGATTCTAGAGGGCCTAGCTGGCGAGCGATCCCAGTCCGCGGCAGAGAACAAGACAGCAAGCGAGCGTACCTTTGTTCGCTTCTTTTCCACCAAGCGCAGAAGTTTAAGGATAACTGTAGGTCGGTGGCTACCTAAGGAAACTCTGATTCGATCCGCCCCCCGGCTGGGGGGCATCTACCTCATCCCGATCACAAGGAGAGGTTCACCATGATGGGGGGTAAGGTACTTGAATTCTTTCTGTTCCGGAAAGAATTCAATGCATAGGGGACCATCCTTTTTTTTTGCGGCATGCTCTCAGATTTACGGATTCCCAGGGAGGGTCGTAGGCTGACAATGAAAAAGGCTTGCGAAAAAAAGTAGCGGGGAGCGAAAGATTATACCTTTCTTTGGTTGTGAACAGCGGTTTCTTCTATGTGGGGTATTTCCCCTTACTTACTCTCTGAACGCCGAGCGTTGTGACTTTACTTAACGTAGTAGAATGAAGGCTACGTACGCACTGACGCTCTCGCTACGCCCTCAGCCTTTTTGTCGCTAACTCGCTCGCCTAATAGTAGGCGAGGCTAGGCTAAGGCAGCCGCTTACTTCGACTGTACTGTAGTGGGCCTTGCCTTTTCCTTTAAATTCTTTCATTTATCAAGTAGGCCGTCAGGTCAAACGTTTAGTAGTAGCGTTGACAAAGAAGAACAGCCGGTCAAAAGAAAGCTATAATTGGAGTTAGACGAGACAAGCTACCTTGACTCTGGATCTGAGGTGCGAAGATAAACATCTCTTTTTTATGACTTACACTTATCGATCCCTAGGCCCGGAAACGTGACCGACCGGATGAATGAAAGAAAGGATGAGCCCTAGCCCTGTAAGCCCACACCTGTGTAGAGTAGATCGTTCAACACCCGCGGCACAAACCCATTTTGGACCAATTGGTCCGTCTATCATAGGCGACCGAACGGCCGCCCCCCGTCTTACTAGACCAACCTGCTATAATAATTCCATAAACACCTAACG
>Ga0265323_10000155_pt1 | contig 40398 bp, 40 predicted proteins | sample 41225metaG_FD_193580 | JGI IMG/M metagenome (GOLD analysis project Ga0265323, IMG submission 193580) | Rhizosphere microbial communities from Carex aquatilis grown in University of Washington, Seatle, WA, United States - 4-12-25 metaG | ecosystem: Host-associated > Plants > Roots > Rhizosphere...
TAATAGAAGAAGACCCGCTACCATAAAAACCACTATGGAAAAAATTATCATAGTACCAATTATAGAATGATTTCCAATGGTCAAATATAGGAAATGATATAATTGCAAATGATATAATGGAAAAAATAACGTATAATGTTTTTTTCTTATAGCCAGGTAAGAGCAAAAATGGCACGATTGCAATAGGCGCATACATTAACTTGGCAGATGAAATGAAACCAATAATAATTGAAAACCATATTAAGTAATTGTCAATTAATTTAGATTTATTATCCTGGTACTTTATATATTTGAAAACAATAATGTAAAGACAAATTATTCCTGCAATTACTAAATTTTCAACCATAATCCGACGTGAAAAATCAAGTAATTGCCATGAAACAAATGGCATTAATTGAAAAAATAATCCTGCAAAAATGTTTTTAGTTTCTTTGTAAAGGACCAAGCCAATAAAGAACAATAAAATACTTTCTATAAGGTTCAAGCTGAAATTTATAGCTGATAAATATAATTCGGGGTTTTTACATACATCAATTAAGAGTGGATTTTGATTATGAAAAAGGTGGACTATTTCTATAACGAAAAAACTTAATAATTGAAGAGGTGTTCCAGGCCCTATTACATGCCATGGAGTCGAAAACTGTGAAATATTTAACCCATTAAATAAATAAGCATATTCCCCATCAATACAATTTATATAATAATCAGGCCTTTCATTTTTCATAAAACCCCCTAGTAAAATGAATAATATCGGCAAAATATAAAGAATTGTAATTTTTAATTTTTTCATGTTTGTTAAAATATTTGAATTAAAAAAATCATATTAAATGCAGGGTTTTTTTATTAAACAATGAAAGGCACCTTAATTGATTATGTTTTTTTGATATTAAAAGTCAATAAATTTTAATTTTTTTTTGTATAAAGAGACCTTCATGATTTAAAAAATTCTTTTATTTTGTTTAATATAAATATTACTTCGGAATATTTTAAATCATAATATAAAGGCAACCGAAGCAAACATTCGGAATAATAATCAGCTAATGGTAGTTCTCTGCCATCATGTTTATCTAAATAAAAAGGTGATTTATGAAGAGAAAGGTAATGAAATACAGCCAGAATGTTGTTTTGTTTTAAATATGATATCAAACTGTTTCGTGTATCACCATTATTGCAAATAATGTAGAACATATGAGCATTATTTGTCGCATAATTTGGAATATAGGGCAATTTCAATAAACCTTTTTCTTCAAGTGGTTTTAAATTTTCATAATAAATATTCCAAATCTTCTTCCTTTTATTCTGGATATCTGCTAACTTTTCAATTTGGGCATAAAGAAATGCAGCTGTAATTTCTGAGGGAAGAAAAGATGAACCAATATCAACCCATCCATATTTATTAACTTCTCCTCTAAAGAATTCAGAACGGTTGGTACCTTTTTCCCAGATTATTTCAGAACGACGATTAAACTGTGAATCGTTTATTGCCAACATTCCTCCTTCACCGGAAATTACATTTTTAGTTTCGTGAAAAGAAAAAGCTGATAAATGACCAATAGAACCTAAAGGTTGTTGTTTATAATACGAATCAATTGACTGCGCAGCATCTTCAACTATATATAGATTATGTTTTTCTGCAATCTGTATTAACTTATCCATTTCACAAGCTATACCGGCATAATGAACCAGGACAATAGCCTTTGTCTTTGAAGTGATAAGGGACTCGATCAGGCCAACATCAATATTAGGATTTTCGCGGCTGCTGTCTGCAAAAACTATTTTTGCCCCTCTTAATACAAAGGCGTTTGCAGTTGACACAAACGTGTAAGAAGGAACTATTACTTCATCGCCAGGTTGAATATTTAGAAGAATCGCTGCCATTTCTAAAGCATCAGTACAACTCGTTGTTAGCAATACTTTAGAAAATCCATATTTGTCTTGAAAGAATGAATGGCATTTTTGGGTGAATAAACCATTTCCTGAGATCTTTCCTGATTTTACAGCTTGACGAATATATTGATTCTCTTTGCCTGTAAAGTATGGTTTATTAAATGGTATCATTTTTTCGAGCAATTATTATAAATCCAGAAGATATATTATGTGAATTTGGATATTTTGATAAAAGCAGATCAAGAAATTTTAACGGGAAGGTGACAATCATGATTAATAAATAGACATAATGATGGATTTTTTTGATACCAAAAGATAATATCAATGAAATCCACTCCTGGAATATCCATAAAAAACCTGATGTTGGTCCTGCTCCAACATAAATTTTATTTATTTCAAATTGTTTATGAAGTATTTTAAGACCTTCAATTGTCCTTCTTGAAAAATCATATGGAGACGCATGAAATGGTTGAATAAAAGGGAAATATGTAAATACAGTTCCTCCTTTTTTTAAAATTCTATAAATTTCACCAACAACTTTTTCCGGGTTCATTATGTGTTCTAATACTGCAATATTTATTACAACATCAATTGAAGCATCAGCAATAGGAATATTTTCGATGTCGCAGCACATATTAACATTCTCATATGGGAAGATATCTATATTTATAATATTGTCAGAGATATTTGAGTTTCCACTTCCCACATTGATTGCAATGGTGTTGCTATCAAAATTTTCTTTAATAAATCTTTTTAGTTTTAATTGTAAGAAAACAGGGCTTATTATATCAATTATCAATTGATACAATTTGGGCCATCTTTTAAACATAGCTTTAAGCTTATCAAAGTCATCTGTTATATTTTCATTACTGAACTTTTTAAATATGGGCTTATTATTTTCATAACTATATTCTGCCTTGCATTGAATACATGAAATTTTATTTTGATTTTTAATTTCAAACTTTGATTTGCAATATGGACAAATTAATAGTTCTAAGTTTATTGATTTACCCATGATTTATTTAATCTATTTATTATTTCCATTACAATTTTTTTTAATTAATTATTACCCGGTTTTTAATTCCAAAAATGATAAAAATTTACTTTATTTTGAACAGTGAAACCAAATTTCTCATATAGTTTGCAGGCTGCTTCATTCTTACCTTGAGTTACAACTTTTACTAATTTACAGTTTTTGGTCTTAAAATATTTTAATGAAGCATTAATCAATTCGCCACCAATTCCTTTACCCCTGAAATTGTCATGAACGCCAAATAATCCAATATTCCCAATACCGTCTTTGCAGTAAACTGTTATTAAACCTGAAGTAATATTATTCTTTTTTATCACAATGACATTATCGGCCATTTCACCTGAAAGCGATTTTGTCATCCATATTTTATAAAGTTCTTCAAATTTATTTTTAGGAATTTGCGGATCAATTTTATACCTGGAATACTCACCGCACTGAATAGCTATTTCAAAAAGTTGTTCATCCGGGTAATTAATATTTAGTATTTCTGTTGTTCCCTTATATTCATTCAAATTAATATTATCATAATTAACTTTTGTTGAATAAGTAGTTTTTACATCAACAAGATGTCCATTATAAATATTGGCTATTTCGCCCTGGCATTCACAATCAATTGATGATGGCCAATAAATCAATTTTACATCTTTATTCAATAATTCCTGATAGATTATTTTAAACTCCTTTGGAGAAAGGCAATTCTTATTAATTCTGGCTACTTTAATACCAAAAAATTCTGTATCCCATGTAAGAACTTCTGAAGTAATCATAAATTATTGTTTATATTCAATAATTCTTTGACAATAAAAGTTGGTCTTTTCTTTACATTTTCAAACGTCTTTCCAATATACAAACCCACTATTCCAATAATAAAAATAATAATCCCGGATAACAACCAGATTGAAATAATGAGACTTGTAAAACCTACTACTTTTATATCACCTAAAAGGTACTGAATAACAAATACACAGGCGAACAAAACGGAAAGAAAGGAAATGAGAAGCCCAAGTTTAACGGTCAACCTTAAAGGTTTATCAGAAAATGCGAGCATTACATCTAAACTAAGGTTAATAAGTTTTTTAAAAGAATATGCAGATTTGCCATCTTTCCTTTCTGCATGATCGATAATAATGCTTGTCTGATTAAATCCAACCCATCTGACCATTGTAGGAAAATACCGCAAACTATCGCCCATATTTAATATTGCTTTGATCACATTTTTATGATAGATTCCAAAATTGGCTATAGTGCTGTCTTGTTTGGTATCGGTTAAATAACTTAGTAATTTATAGAACAACTTTGATAGAAATACTTTTATAAAATTATCTTTACGGATAGTTCTGCGTCCATAAACCACCTCAAAACCTTCAAGGGCTTTGGAATATAATTTTATGATTTCTTCAGGTTGGTCCTGTAAATCGCAATCCATAACCACTATCCACTCTCCACAACAATGATCTAATCCGGCTGTAATTGCGTAATGTTGTCCAAAATTACGTGAAAGGTTTATGCCTCTAACCCTATTGTCTTTCTGGCATAATTTAACAATCTCGGTCCATGAATCATCAGGGCTGCAGTCATTCACAAAAATAATCTCAAAATCAAGTGATAAAGTTTCAAGAGTTTTAACAAGCCTGTAATAAAGCTCAAATAAATATGTGCTGCAGCCATAAACAGGTGTAACAACAGACAATAAAATTGAATTTTCCTGCATAGTATGAAAAACTAGTTTTTCCTAATTACCATAAATTTTTTTATCAAGAAAAAATCATTGCGTTCCCGGAAAAATAATTCCAACGCCAGTATTATATGTAATTCTGTTTTTATAAATACCGTAACTTAAAACAAAATAAAGCAGATCAATAGTTGTGTCAGTCTTAATCATGAAAGTTTTCATTGTAAATTTTATTATTGGATTGAGGAAACCATTTGAATTCAAAAATAGTTAAAAAAATTGTCCCACTAAATATTTTAAAGAAGCATCCTCTATAAATTTCAAAAGAAGCATAACTTATGGTTTAGGTGTACTGGGAACTTCTTTAAGATATTTTGTAGCTAAAATTGGCTTATATAAATCTTCTATTTTCAGATGACTACAAATTCAGTTTTATAAACACACCTCTTTTTATATAATTAATCTGAATTTTAGGCTTAATATTTAACTGCTCTAATAAATAAAGAACCGGCGATTTCCTTTAACAGTGGGATCTTCTCGAATAACAATCCTAATGCATTGACAGGCCTGACTAATTTCATTGGAACAGCAGGATGTAAAAAGTCAAATGGTTTTATATTAATATTAATAAACCCGCATTTTTTTAATTTAGCCTTTAATGTCCATCGAAAAAAAGCTGTTTCATCTGGCGAGTCGCCTGATTTTTTTTTAATATAAGAAATATTTTTTTGTATCGCAATTTGAGGATTCATCATATTTGGTTCAGTAAAAAATATTGCACCCCCAGGTTTTAATACCCTGTAAATTTCAGAAACAGATTTATCCATTTCCAGATGATGCAATACCGAGCTTCCTATAACGAAATCAAATGTATTGTCAGGATAGGTCATTTCATACGCATTTTCAATTTTAAATTCTATATTTTCATCATTTATTTCATTCCTGGCAATGCTAATCAAATCTTCTGAAATATCAATTGCACATATTTTGGCCTTTGTTTTTACTATCTCTTTTGTAAAATATCCGGTTCCACATCCAATTTCTAATACGTTTGAATTGGGTTTGATAGAAGAGGTCAGCATAGTTACCCTTCTTTTCCATCTTACTTGTCCTGCAGGTGATTCCCAATTCCAAATTTCCCCGGCTCCATTTCCTGCTAAAAATTTACCATGTTCTATTTCGTTTGAAATTCTTTTATCTGATTTAAAATTTGACATATTTGCGTAATGCTTCCTTTAAAATTAAATAGTTAATATTTCAGGCCAATATTTTTCGTTCTAAATAAACTTTATTTTTTTGGCAGCAAACAAACTCATTTTTAGTAATATCATGCCATGTTTGAACCGGCTGATTTGAGTATTTCCATATTCACGATCCTTATACCTGACAATAATCTCAACGATTTTTAAATTTAACTTGGCCGCTCCAAATAACAAATCGAAATCGCCGAAAGGATCGAAATCGCCAAAATATGCACGATTGCTTTTTAATATTTCGTAATCTTTTTTAAATAAAACTTTTGTTCCACACAAAGTATCTTTAAGTTTTTGGCCTAAAACAAAAGATAAAAATGCACCAAAAAACATATTGCCAAGTAAGTTTAAAAACCGCATGGCCTGTTTTTCCATTGGATAAACCAGTCGGCAACCATTTATAAATTCACCATTATTTTTAGCCAAAGCATTATAAAACTTTGGTAACTCTTCAGGCCGGGTAGTCAGGTCGGCATCAAGAATCATTAAAATTTCTCCGGTTGCAAGATCAAAACCTTCCCTAACTGCATTTCCCTTTCCTTTTCCACCTTGCTTAAGGGCTATGATATTTAAATCCTTATATTTTTCTTTGACCCTTAAAATTTCTTCCCAGGTATTATCTTGTGAAAACCCTTCAACAAAAATAAATTCTATAGATTTTCCGAAAGAAGGTGTCCGTAAAATTACGTTTTCAATATTTCCTCTTTCATTCCGGGCAGGAATAATAATGGAAACAGAGTACTCTTTTGTATCGGTATCAATTGGTCGGGCAACTATAAAATGAACAAGACATAATTTATTTATGAACGGTAAATTGGCCAAAATTATATTGAATACGAAATTTAATAAAGGAACATTTTTGGGGAATAATATTTTATGTTCTTTCCTGATCACTTCATATCCTTCGAGATGCAATAAATTATTAATATCTTTAATCGTAAGCCAGTTTTGAAGTGGTTGTTTCGACTTTAACCCAAAAAATTCAGCTGACTTCAATAAAGGTTCCCAAAGAGCATTATAAGAGGAAATAACAATTTTGGTGTTTTTATGACAAAGTTTTTTTATTTCAGCAAAAGCTTTCTGCACATCCCATAATGATGTCAAAAGATCAGACAAAATGATATAATCGAATTTCCCGGTTATTGTCAAATTTTCTATGTCATTTTGTATAAAATTAAGATCAGGAAATTTTTGCCTGGCAGTCCCTATCATGTTTTCTGAATAATCGATACCCATACCATAAGATGGCGTAACAGAATTCAGCAATTCACCTGAACCACAACCGATTTCAATAACATTACTATTTTGGGGAATAAAAAACTTGAAATACTTCTCCAGCATCTTATAGTAAAAGCTGTTTCTTTTCTTCCATTTAAACCGGGTTGAGGCTAAGTTGTTAAAATATTGCTTTATTGTTTCTTTACTCTGCATTTTTTAATCATAATATTTGTAAAGAAGCCTGTTATATTTAGAAACTTATTTTTGAATATTAGAAAAAGTTTTAAATTCTTACATTATTTTAATCTTTATTTTTTGCCCGGGAATTATCATGGCATTTTCGGAAAGGTTATTCCAGCGCCGGATATCTTCACCGGAAATTCCAGGGTACTGTTTGGCAATGTCCCAAAGAGTATCGCCCTGTTTTACGATGTAATAAACAAAATTTCCGGTATTAACCTGACTTTGAGAAGTATTTTTTTGTGGTTGTTGAACGGTTGAAGCTGTACCTTTATTCTTAAGTTGCTGCTTTTCATTTAAAGTCATATCATTAATTTGCTGGTAATAGGTTACTGATTTTCGGGGGACATATACAACAAGTTTTTGACCAGCCCTGATCCTGTAATTATAAAGATCGTTCCAATCCATAAGGTCGTTAATACGACAGTCGAACCATTCTGCAATTAAACCAAGACTTTCATTTGGTTTTACTGTGTAGTAAACAACAATATAATTTCCTGACGGTTTAATTCCGGCACCTTTGTATGTATTATAATTAGGGGATTTCAACAATTGTTTTGAATTAAAATATAAAGAATCCTTGTAAGAATAAATTGAATCCTGCAAATCGATGAATTTGGTTGCATATTCTACCGGAATGGTAAGAGGATAAATTAAATTGCCTTTAGCAGGAATAATATCCTGGATATATTCCGGGTTCATGTCGCGAAGTTGAATTAAAGGAATTTTAAGCACATCGGCTACCTGTTTCAGGTGAAGTTCGCGATTAATCATAATAGTATCGATGCGTAAAGGCACGGTAATAGGTAATGGAATTAGGTTATGTTCTTTATAATAGGTCATTGTATAAACAGCTGCAATGAAAGCAGGCACATGCCCGCGGGTTTCGCGCGGGAGATAACGGTAAATATCCCAGAAATCTTTTTTCCCGCCTGCACGCCTGATAGCCTTATTAACATTTCCCGGTCCGCAATTGTATGCAGCGACCACCAGTTGCCAGTCGCCGAAAATCTGGTATAAATCTTTTGAAAATTGGGCAGCAGCATGTGTAGCTTTAATAGGATCACGACGTTCATCAACCAGGCTGTTTATAGTAAGCCCGTATCTTTTACCCGTACCATACATGAACTGCCATAAACCAATAGCTCTTGTTCTGGATCGCGCTCTCGGGTTAAGGGCAGATTCTATAACAGACATATACTTTATTTCATTTGGAATTCCATAATAATCGAATATATCATCGAAAATCGGGAAATAATATTCAGCTAAACCAAGCATAACCTGAACCCTGTCGCGCTTTTGCTGCGTATACATTTCAATATATTTCCGGACAACCGGATTATAGGTTAATTTAAATACGCTTGGTATCCTTGAAAGCCGGTTGATATAAACTGAATCGGGAATGCTGGTGTGTAAGGAATCTGCAAAAAGACTATCACTTACCAGGTCTTCTGCAACAGTACTTTGCTGAACATACCATAAATTAAGAAGGCTGTCAAGATTATCGTCAAATACAGGTTTTATTTGGATCACATCGCTTATTGCCAAAGAATCTTCATTTTGTTTTGCGTCTGAATCAAATTCAGAAAATGAGAATACGGATATGAATAATATTAGTATGATTTGTTTATAAAATTTATAACTACTTATTTTTTCGTAAGATTCTATCATTTCTTAAATATTGCTATTTTAATTAAAAAAATTCACGAACTCGTTTAATCCTTTAGTCATTCAAAAAAAATTAAAACTTTAACCTGCAACTCAGTCCAAAATTATAGGAATTAGGCAAATTTAGCATAGTTGGCCGAATTTGCAATGACAGGTCCTGCGATATATCATAATCGAACAAATAAGCGTCCACTGAGGCATCGAGAATATTTAAAATATAAAGTGTTGCCAGGCAAATGACGTCTATATCGCGGTACCGATGATACCAATCCATAGCCGATTGCAAATTCTCCTTGTACCAGATAGGATCATTTATAAACTGGTAATCCTTGGGAATATTTGGATCTCCGCTTAATTTCCAAATCAAGCCATTTTTGTATTTAATATATTGCTTATTGTAGTCTATAATGAAATATATAAGCGTTCCGGCGCTAATATATATAACCGGAACTTTCCAGTATTTTTTATTGTATATCTGCCCCAATCCCGGAAGAACTGCAGAATAAAAAGATGCAATACGCGGAGAATGATTATTCAACGCTGATGTATCTAATTTTTGAGTGGCAGAATCTTTCTGGGAAAAGCATGAAATTTCAGTTCCGGGGAATAAATTCAGAAAGAATAACAAAATCAGGATGAATTTTAGTGCTGAAGAGTTTCTGATAGAACTATTTTTAAAATTGAAAGTTATTTTCCACAGGCAATTTACAGATTGTCTTTTTTCCAGATGAATGGGGTTAAAATAATTTGATATTTTTTTTATAAACAAAACAATAAAGACTTTATCCAAGTAGTAATAAAACTATTTGTTATCGAGTACTGAAATTATTCGTTCCAGGTCATCATCAGATTTAAAAGAAATAATGATTTTTCCAGCACCTTTACTATTGCGTTTGAATTCAACAGGATTATTAAAATGCTTCGCGAGTTTAATCTGAAGATCATTGTACTCGGTAATTATAAGGTCATTTTTAGACTTTCCTTTTTGAGAAGTTTTTTCATTTTTAGTTTCAGGTTCATTAATAAGTCTTACCAAATCTTCAACTTCCCTTACTGACAAATCTTCTTTTATAACTTTTTGAAAAACATCGAGCTGTTTATCAATGTTTTCAATAGTTACAAGAGCCCTAGCATGACCCATACTTAATTTTTCTTCACGGATGCCAAGTTGTATTTCGGCAGGCAGTTTTAACAGGCGAAGGTAATTGGCAATTGTAGCACGTTTTTTCCCAACCCTGTCGCTAAGGTTTTCCTGGGTAAGATTGCATTCCTCCAACAATCGCTGGTAACTGATAGCTATTTCTATGGCATTCAGGTCGGTTCGAAGGGTATTTTCAACAAGCGCCAATTCTAACATTCCCTGGTCGTCAGCAATACGAATAAAGGCGGGAATCCGATCCAAACCCGCAATTCTTGCAGCCCTGCACCTTCGTTCGCCGGCAATTAACTGGTATCGGCCATTATCGAGCCTCCGGAGTGTTACAGGTTGAACTACCCCTAAATGTTTAATAGAGGTGGATAGTTCCCGTAAGGCTTCTTCATTAAAATTCTGACGTGGTTGAAACGGGTTTTCATCGATGAGTGAAAGTTCTATTTCGTTTGTTGCTTCTACAGCCTGGACAATTTCTTTTGTAACATTAGCTTCCTCAATTAATGCACCTAAGCCTCTACCCAATACAATTTTTTTGGCATTCATTTTTTTTATTCTTTTTTCATCAAATATTTTAGACGCTTTTAATTTTCAATGAATCGTTTTTTTGAATCATCTCCCGAGCAAGATTCAAATAATTTAATGTGCCTTTAGATTCAGCATCATATAGAATACAGGGTTTACCAAAACTAGGAGATTCACTAAGTTTTATATTGCGCTGAATAATAGTTTCAAATACCATTTGCTGGAAATGTTTTTTAACTTCATCAACAACCTGGTTAGATAATCTGAGCCGTGGATCGTACATGGTTAAAAGAAAACCTTCAATTTCAAGTTCTGTGTTAAGACGGTTTTGAATTATTTTAATAGTAGAAAGAAGTTTTCCAATACCTTCGAGGGCAAAATATTCGCATTGAACAGGAATTAATACTGAATTTGCAGCAGTCAGTGCATTTACGGTGATAAGTCCAAGCGATGGGGAGCAATCGATTAAAATAAATTCATATTCGGTGGAAATTTTCTCTATAACATGTTTTAGAATTTTTTCCCGATTCGGAATATTAAGGATCTCAATTTCAGCGCCAACAAGGTCAATATGCGAGGGTAAAAGTTCAAGGCCATTAATTTCGGTGGTTAGGATAATACTATTCGGATCGGTTTCTTCAATAAGACATTCATAAATGCTTGTTTTTATATTGCGGGTATCGAAACCGGTTCCCGAAGTAGCGTTTGCCTGCGGATCGGCATCAATTAAAAGTGTTTTCTTCTCTAATACTGCCAGGCTCGCTGCCAGGTTAATAGCTGTAGTAGTTTTACCTACTCCTCCTTTTTGATTAGCTATTGCTATTATTCTTGCCATAAAAAATATTTATAAATTCTCAGATGTTATTTTTTAATTCAAAAATATATTCAATTTGTTGAAATAATTTTATTAGGATAGATTAATAAAATTTCAACCTGCAATAATAATTAATATTTATGAGGGGGTCAAATGAACCATCAAAAAAACCTGTAAAATCACAATCCCTGAAATTAAACTATTTCAGTCAATACCTAAATTAATTTATTCAAACAAAGTTACATGTAAATTTGAATTTTACGGATGTTAAAATAATTTGACTTAATTTGATTTTCAATGAATGTTTATTATAAAATGTGTTATTGTATAAAGGCTGACAGGCTTTATGCTTTAAGGCTGAAAGAAGAAATATGCGATATAAATGAAGGTTAAATGCAATATTACTTCAATGAAAAACTAAAAGCCTTCAGGCTAAATAACCTGAATACTTAGGCCGATTTGAAAATATCTTTTCAAAAAATAGCTTTTTAGACCTGTAAGATATAATTTTGGCCAATAATTTTTTTGTATGGAACGGATTGCAGTATTTCCAGGCTCTTTCGACCCATTTACCATTGGACATGAATCGATTGTCCGAAGAGCATTTACACTTTTCGACAGGATAATCATAGCCATAGGGACAAATACCAATAAACCCGATTTTTTCCCGATAGATAAACGAATTCAATGGATAAAAGAGGTTTTCGAGTTCGATGAGAAAGTAAGTGTTTACGATTATTCAGGGCTTACCATTGAATTCTGCCAAAAGATGAATGCCAACTTTATTCTTAGGGGTTTGCGCACTTCTTCCGATTTTGAATACGAAAGGGCAATCGGGCAGGTTAATAAAGTTATGGACCCGGGGATTGAGACTATTTTTATCCTTACTTCACCCGAGTATTCAGCAGTTACTTCTACTTTGGTTCGCGATATTATCCGCCATGGAGGCGATGCCAGTAAATTTTTGCCCAACAGCCGTGACCTGAAAAATTTCAGGATACACTAAATATCATTTAATATTAACATATGGTATTAATTCGGTTTTTTTTTGTACTTTTTTTCATTTCATTTTCTTCAATTAAATCTTCATCCGTAGTAAAGCTATTAGGAAATGCTCCATCCTTTAAAGGATTTGAATTGGTTTTTAATTCCTATTCCGATCCATTCAGTTCAACTGAAATAACTATAGGCCGTTGTAAGGTAGACTCTTCCGGTAATTTTTCTGTTACCCTTCCGATATCAGATATAACTTATATTTTTTCACATCTAGGCATATACATGGGATATATGTATCTTGAACCAGGTAAGGAATATATTATTTCTTTTCCCGATAAAAAAGAAAAAGCACCTTCAGATAAATTAAACCCGTTCTTTGAAGAATCAGAATTTCAATTTTCTATTAAAAACCGGGATAACCATGATTTAAATAAATTAATCCTCTCCTTTAATGATTTGTATGATCCGGTTTTAAAAAACGTAATAAAAAATATTTATTCAGGAAATAACAAAGCATCTCTCGACAGTTCTTTGAATGCCTTGAAAACTACAAATTCAGGTATAGATAATTCCTTTTATAATAAGTATGTTGATTATAAAATTGAATATTTGAAATTTTTGGCTTATCGGAATAAATCTAAATCTATATCTAATGAATTTTTCCAGCATAAACCTGTTTTATATAATAATCCGGCTTATTTGGAGCTTTTTAACCAGGTTTATAATAAATATTTTTATTTTTTTGGAAGGACCAACTTTGGTAAAATAATTTATGATGATATAAATAACCGGAAAAGCTATTTTCAACTTTCCCAGACTCTTCAATCAGATAGTATATTGAAAAACGATAGCCTTAGAGAAATGGTAGTACTTAAAAATATTCACGACGAATTTTATTCCAATAATTTTTCAAGATCAGGATTATTATGTTTGCTCGACTCGTTTATTATAAACACCAAAATTATAAAACATAAAGTTATAGCCGGGTACATCCGTTCAAAAATTACTTTATTAATGCCGGAATTCCCTCCTCCTGAATTTGAATTGTTCGATAGAAACGGGAAATTGGTTAAATCTTCCGATTTACTTGGGAAATATGTATATCTGAATTTTTGTATATGCAGTAGCTATTCCTGTATTAAAGAATTTGATTTGTTAAAAAACTTAAATAATAAATACAAAGATCGTTTTCTGATAGTGACTATTGCAACTGACGAAAATCGCGAACAGATGTCGAATTTTATCACAAAATCGGAATATAACTGGTTGTTTCTTCATTATGGAAACCAGCCCGACATTTTGAAACAATACGATATCAGGGCATATCCGACATATTTTCTAATTGGGCCGGATGGAAAATTAATTTACTCTCCGGCTGCATCACCGGGAGAAAATTTTGAATTGTACCTTTTTAAAGCCATGCGGTTAAGAGGAGATATTTAATTTGCAGCATTAAATCATTTAGATTTATTCTTTTTAATTTTGAATTTTAATAAATAGAAGAACTATGACATCAATCCGGGAGGAGAAAATATCCTTTGACGAATTTAAGAAAGAAGTTCTTGATGATTATTATCTTGCAAATCTGAGCCGGCAAATAAGTATTACAGGTCGGAAGGAAGTGCTGACAGGAAAAGCTAAATTTGGTATTTTCGGCGATGGTAAAGAAATAGCCCAGATTGCTTTGGCCAAGACTTTTCGTGACGGCGACTGGCGATCTGGTTATTACAGAGACCAGACTTTTATGTTTGCCACCGGTATGACCAAACCCGATGAATTTTTTGCAATGCTTTATGGCGATACAGATTTATCACATAATCCCAGCAATAGTGGTCGAAATTTCAATAATCATTTTGCCACAAGAACTTTAAATGATGACAGATCCTGGAAAACCTTAGTCCAATTAAAAAATTCATCTTCAGATATTTCCCCAACCGCAGGACAAATGCCACGTTTACTTGGATTGGCTTATGCTTCAAAACTTTTCAGGAATTCTGTTGAATTTAAAAGGTTTACGAATCTGTCGAATAATGGGAACGAAGTCGCTTTTGGAACTATTGGCGATTCCAGTACCTCAGAAGGTCATTTCTGGGAAATAATTAATGCTGCCGGTATAATGCAGGTGCCGCTTGCGCTTATAGTTTGGGACGATGGATTTGGAATTTCTGTCCCGGTTGAACAACAAACGGTAAAAGGCAGTATTTCTGAAGTCTTGAAAGGCTTTGAAAAGCAAAATGATTCGAATGGCATTTTAATTTATAAAGTCAATGGCTGGGATTATCCCCGGTTATGCAAAACATTTACTGAAGGTATTGAACGTTGTCGGAAAGACCATATCCCGGTAATTTTTCATGTTAGTGAAATGACCCAACCATTAGGACATTCTACTTCGGGTTCCCATGAACGCTATAAAAATCCTGAAAGGCTTAATTGGGAAATTGAATTCGATCCTATTAAAAAAATGCGTGAATGGATTAAAAAAAATAATATAGCCAACCAAAATGAACTCGACGAAATTCAAGAAATGGCTGAAAAGGAGGCGATTATTATTCGAAACAGGTCTTTCAATGCATATACCAGGCCAATAATAAAGGAGAAAAACGAACTTTTGGCAATTATTAATGGTCAACATTGCATTTGTGCAAAAGATAAAGTCGATAAAATTGGTTTGATTACCCAAAACTTATCTAAAATCGAATTTCCATTAAGAAAAGATGTAATAAGTTCGGCAAGAAAAATGTTGCGGTCTATTTGCAAAAGCTGCCCGTCGCGTTCGGAATTACAGGTAGCACTGATGAGTTGGCTCGATCTTCAATATGTTGAGAATACCGATCGGTACAGCAGTTATTTGTACAGTGAAAATAAGTATTCTGCATTAAATATTGAGGAAATTAAACCACTTTATAAAGAAGAATCACCTATGGTGAATGGCCGTGAAATAATTCGGGATAATTTCGACAAGCTTTTTGAAAAATATCCTCTTCTTATTTCTTTTGGTGAAGATATTGGTAAAATCGGAGGGGTTAACCAAACCTATGAAGGTTTGCAAATGAAATACGGGGAATCCCGTATTGCAGATACCGGAATTCGGGAAACTTCAATTATTGGTATGGGAATTGGGCTTGCCTTAAGAGGTTTCAGGCCTATTGCCGAAATTCAGTATTTCGATTATTTACTTTATGCCTTACAAACCTTGAGCGATGATTTAGCCACTCTCCATTGGCGCACAAAGGGAGGCCAGTCTGCCCCGCTAATAATAAGTACACGTGGTCACAGGCTTGAAGGGGTTTGGCATTCGGGATCGCCACTCAGTATGGTGATAAATTCTATTCGTGGAATATATGTATGTGTTCCCCGAAACATGACCCAGGCAGCAGGATTTTACAATACGTTGCTTGAGGGACAGGATCCGGCGCTTGTTATTGAACCGCTAAATGGATATCGGCTTAAGGAACAGAGGCCGGAAAATATTGGAGAATTTAAAGTGCCACTTGGCATACCTGAAACAATATTGTCAGGAACAGATTTAACCCTTATAACATATGGATCTTGTGTTCAAATTGCATACGATGCAATATTACAATTGGCAGAGTTCGACATTAACGTTGAATTAATTGATGTGCAAACTTTACTCCCATTTGACTTGAACCAGGTAATTTTAAAATCGGTAATGAAGACACATAGAATTGTATTTTTTGACGAAGATGTTCCGGGGGGTGCAACCGCTTTTATGATGCAAAAGGTTCTTGAGGAACAAGGGGCCTTAAAATTTCTTAATATCAGGCCCGTTACCATAACTGCAATGGAACATCGTCCTGCTTATTCAACCGATGGCGATTATTTCTCAAACCCGAATGCTGAAGACGTTTTTGAAACTGTGTATAAGTTATTTCATGAGGTCGATCCAATAAGATATCCTAAAATATTTTAATAAATTTATTGTAATTTGAAAAGTCTAATAATTTCGCTATTATAATAATTATAGGTGAAATATATCAATTTGTGTACATATTTTTTATTTCGATTATCAATTTTAAAATTTTTCAATTATTATTCTATCTTTGCACCCTCTAAATAAAAATGATTTAAAATTTAAAAGCGTTTAGTTATGCCTGTAAAGATCAGATTATCCCGCCAGGGACGGAAAAAAATTCCCTACTACCACATAGTGGTAGCTGATAGCAGGGCGCCACGGGATGGCAAATACATAGAACTTCTGGGAACATATAATCCCAAGTCTAATCCTGCCACTATTGAATTAGATTTTGATAGAGCATTGTATTGGCTGCAAACCGGCGCTCAACCTTCAGATACTTGTCGAAATATCCTTTCAGATAAAGGCGTATTATTTAAAAATCACCTCCTGAACGGAATTAAGAAAAATGCATTGACTGCGGAACAAATGGATGCCAAATTTAATGCCTGGTTAGAAGAAAAGGAAAAGAAACATTCTCAAAAAATTGAAGCTGTTTTAGGCAATAAGGAAAAAATAAAAAAACAGCTTTTTGAAGCTGAAAGTAAAGCCCGTGAGGCTAAGGCTGCGATTATAGCAAAAAAAACAGCTGAAGCAGCAACCGAGGCAGCAACCACACCTGCATCTATAGCTGAACCCGATAAAGCAACTGAAGAAACTACCAATTGATTATTCTTAAAGGAAGATGCTTCCTGAAAATTACCGGCATATTGGTAAAATTTCCAAAATTTTTGGACATAAGGGGGAAGCGCTGATAATTACCGACCGGGTTTTTCCCAAAAAAATTGAAAAAGAAAAATGGTTGTTCTTATTGATTGACGGACTTCCTGTTCCATTTTTGGTTGCCGGTTTTCAATTACGTAATGAGACAAGTGCAATAATTAAATTTGAGGATTTAAACACCAACGAAGAACTGGAAGAGTTCATCGGACTGGATGTTTTGGCGGAAGAATCGAAGACTCATAAAAATGCAAAGCCTTTCGGTAATCATTTTGAAATTAAAGGTTATAAAGTCTTTGATTCAAAATTTGGAGAACTAGGAATTGTAAGATCTATGCTTAATTTTAATGACAACTATCTGTTACAGGTATTTAAAGAAAAAAAGGAAATTTTAATTCCTGTAAATGAAAATATTATTGTTGAAATTAATAATGTTTCAAAAATTATTATTGTGAATACCCCTGAGGGACTTTTAGATTTATAAATTTTTTTACCACCTGCGATTCTCTTTTATAACCTGAATGATTTTATAAACAGAATATGAAGTCATTAAAATACCAACCATAACGACAATTAAAGAACTTATTATATAAGTTAAATCTATCATTTTTGGATTAATTATCCATTGTCTCCATGTTCCGAAAACAGGTCCAAAAAAAACAAAAATGCCCAACAGTAAGGTACCAATATTTAATGAATTATTTAGAATTTCTGTTGTTCTGTAGACTTTCGTTTTTTTAAAATTCCTGAATCTCATGTTGGCATGCCTGCCGGCCCTTGATCTTATCCTTTCCCTCTCCGTTGCAATCCAGGTATCAATAATGCCTTGTGCAGTTTCTTCATAAGCCATGGATTTATATCGTTTCAGCTCAAGTTCAAGTTTGATTTTATTTAACAGGTATACATAAGCTTCATTAAGCTCTATGAAACGTTCCCGGGCATCCGGCATCTGGCTGACATCCGGATGATACTCGTATGCCAATTTTCGATAAGCCTTTTTTACATCATCAAGTCCGGCATCGTGACCAATATGAAGTATTTTATAATAATCAGCCAATTTAATAAGTCAATCGTTTATAATTGCACGTTTTAAATTTTTATTAAATATACAAAATTAAGAGATTCAAATCGGCAACCTGTTTTCAGGCAGTCGCCAAATCGTACGTAAAACAATCTTCATTGATCCAATATTGTTTATTTTTACACAAAAAAATGACACTTTACCTTGTTATAATTACTTCATTAGTTTCAATAATAGGTTTTGGAAACCACGACATTTTCGAAAAACTTGAATTCAATCCAAATCGTGTTTATTATAAGAAAGAATATTACAGGTTAATTACCCATGCATTCCTTCATGCCGATTGGATACACCTTATTGTTAATATGATTGTGCTCTATTCATTTGGACAGGGTTTAGAATATTATTTAAATCTGAGGATCGGCAACCTTTTCGGCATTTCAACAAATATTTATTATTTATTTATTTATTTTTCGGCAATTGTAGTATCCTCGCTTACCACGCTCAAAAAATATCGCGATATCCCTGTTTATAATGCGGTTGGAGCATCAGGGGCTATATCAACAATAGTATTTTCCTGTATCTTTTTTGATCCCTGGCGAAAACTGGGTGTATTTTTTATCATTCCCGTACCTGGAATTTTGTTTGGAATTATTTATCTGTGGTATTCCAATTACATGAGCAAACGTAGCGGTGACAATATTAATCATGATGCCCATTTCCTCGGTGCATTATATGGTTTTACTTTTCCAATTTTGTTGAACCCGGGTTTATTTTATGATTTTTTGAAACAACTTATACATTTCCGGTTATGAATAAAGCAGTTTTTCTGGATCGCGACGGGATAATTAATAATGATGAAGGATTATATTATATATTCAGACCTGCCGATTTCAGGTTAAATGAAGAAATAATCGAAAATATTTGTACACTAAAAAAGGCGGGATACCTCGTAATTGTAATTTCTAACCAGGGAGGTATTGCTAAAGGCATTTATGAAAAAAGGGATGTGGAACTTTTAAATATAATTTTACAGGAAAAATTAAAAATTAAAGGACATTTAATCGATGAAATATATTTTTGTCCGCATCATCCCGATAGCGGAGAATGCATTTGCCGGAAACCGAATTCGCTTTTAATAGAAAAAGCGCTGGCAAGGTTTAATATTAATGCTTCAGAATCTTATTTCATTGGCGATAGTAAAAGAGATTTAGAAGCAGCTGAAACATCAGGAGTAAAAGGAATTATAGTTCCTAAAAATTCAAATATTAAAGAAATCTGTAAACAGATTATTGAAGACAGCAATCAAAATAAGAATTAATTTAAGCTTGGGTTTTCCGGGGAGTTAATCCACATTTTATATTTACTTCCGAGATTCTTTAGAACTTCTTTCCAGATATCATTCATATTATTGTTCATAATTTTATCGGTTTCCATGCTTGTAACCAGCCATGAGTTTTGCGATAGTTCTTCTTCAAGTTGATTTGGTACCCAACCGCTGTAACCAAGAAAGAAACGAATTTGATTCTTTTGAATGATTCCGCCACGAATCATGTCTTTCAAAGTTTCAAAATCACCACCCCAAAAAATATTATTATAAACAGGCACACTTTTTGGCAACATTTCCCCGAGTGTATGAATATAATGAACCGTATTGGTGCTTACAGGACCGCCAATGGAAATATTGCAATCAAAGGAAGGGAAATCGTTTATTACTTCATTAATTTTTAAATTTACAGGCTTATTTAGAACAAAACCTATTGAACCTTCCTTGTTATATTCGGTCAAAAAAACAATAGAACGTTTAAAATAAATATCATTCAGAAAAGGTTCGGCAACTAAAATACGTCCTTTCTGTGGGGTTATCCCGTTGGTTCCAATTTTAAAAAAATCAATTTCAGAATTCATTTTAATTTGTATCAACTAAACCAATTCTATAAACAATCAAAAGTTTAAAAAGATAAAAGGGCTTAAAAATTTTTATAAAATTAGATTAAATACTTAAAACTAACAAGCTCATTTAAAAATATATACCAAATAAAATTAATTCATCAGATAATTGTGAATACAATGTTCTAAATTGTTGATAAATCAAATTATATTTTAAGTTCGTATAATTATTAAATTAAAAAAACTTAATAGCGTTCACTTATTTAATTCGGAAATATAAGCAGCAATATCTTCCATTAACCATCTGGGGGTTGAAGTAGCGCCGCAAATGCCTACAGAATCAGATTTAACAAACCAAACAGGCAAAATTTCAGAACTATCTGAAACGAAGTAAGAATTTGGGTTCACACTTTTACACTCATTGAACAACACTTTGCCATTGGAACTTTCTTTACCGCTTACAAAAATTATAACATTGAACTTTGTGGCAAACTTTCTAAGTCGCGGAGCCCGGTTTGCCACCTGCCTGCAAATAGTATCGTTTATTTTTAATAGAACTTCATTGGTTTTTTGAACTTTTACCATCCGATGCCTGATTTCATCAGAGATGGATACAAAATCGTTAATATTCATGGTTGTTTGAGAAAACAAACTTACAGGCTTCGAAAAATCAATTTTATCAAGGTCTTCCAGCTCTTTTATAACTATAGCATGTCCGGCAGTCTGGCCAACAAGGCCGTTTACTTCAGCATGTCCCGATTTTCCAAAAATTACAATTTGTCCCTGGCCGGAAATTTCCTGAAAATTATTATTGATCCGTTTTTGAAGTTTCAGGACTACTTTGCAGGATGCATCTATTAATTCAATATTATTTTTTCTTGCAGTTTCATAAGTTGATGGAGGCTCGCCATGGGCCCTGATTAAAACTTTACTATTATTTAGTTTCCCGAATTGTTCATAATTTATAACAACCAACCCTCTCTTTTTTAACCTGTTTAATTCAGAATTATTATGAACAATATTTCCCAGGCAGTAAAGAAAACCTGATTTATCCAGTTCTTCTTCAGCCATCCTGATGGTATTCACAACCCCAAAACAAAAGCCCGAATTTTCATCAATTGTAACCTTCATTGGGAAATAATTTTCTTTTTTTTAAGATATCTTCAAACCATATCATTTGTTCATTGGGTTTCATTTTGCTATTGTCGAGAACAACAGCATCGGAAGCTTTTTTTAATGGGCTTTCAGTACGATTGGTATCCTGTTCATCCCTTTTGAAAATATTGTCTTTAATTTCTTCGAAAGAAACTTTTTCTCCTTTTGCAATTAATTCATCGTAACGTCGGCGAGCCCTGATTTCCAAATCAGCAGTCATGAAAATTTTTATTTCGGCCTCTGGAAAAACTACTGTCCCGATATCTCTTCCATCAATAACCAGGCCTTTTCCTTTGCCAATATTACGTTGTAAATCGACCATTTTCTCACGCACAAATTTCAATGTACTTATTTGACTTACATTTTTTGAAACTTCCAAATTCCTGATTTCATTTTCGACATTTTCCCCATTAAGGATAATTTCATTTTTATGGGTACTAACATTTTTAATAAAATGAATGTTTACATTTCCGATATAATCTTTTAACCGGTTTTGGTCGATAAGATTATTTTTAATCAAACCATTTCTGAGCGCAAGTAATGTAACAGCCCTATATAAGGCTCCGGTATCTAAATATAAATAGCCAAGTTTTTGAGCAATTTCTTTGGCAAATGTACTTTTGCCACAAGACGAATAACCGTCTATGGCTATAATGATTTTATCTGAACTTTGCATGTTTATTTAATTATCGGTGGTAAACCTTTGAAAGATCGAGTAAAAAAGAAAAATGATCTGAACCTCCTGCCGCATGATATGTAGCACGGCCATAACTGATGCTGAAACGTTTTAGCCGTATTCCAAATCCGAAAGAAAACCCTACAGATCCGGGGCTATCAGCTAAGGCTAATTCCTGGCGCCTTTGATAATTGTAAGCTAAAGCAAAAAATATAGTCTTCCCCGGAAGAAATTCAACTCCCGCAATAATATGCCTGAACAAATTATCTGTGAATTTTCCAAAGTTACTTTGAGAAGTAGTAGTGTTGTCAGTATTATCGGTATTGCTCTGATCGGGCAAATCGTAGGTTAACTTATATCTCTGGATGTTTTGGGCAGTGAAAGAAAAACGAAAGGGAGCATGGCTTAGTTTATGCGTAACTCCTAATTGTATCTCAAAAGGAAGTGGTTCCCTGTACATTCCGGTATACGATGTTATCTGCATTCCGAGATTTTTCATGACCATAGCAACAGTAGTCAATTTGTCGCTGGTTGAGTAGGTAATACCTGCATCCGCAGCAATACCGGTAGAATTATAATGTTCGAGATTACTATAAATTGTTTTGACATTAACACCCCAGTGAAATGAAGAATCAATTGCCCGCGAATAAAATAAGTTTAACGCATATTCTGCAGCATAAAAATTACCGGTAATTAACCCTGTTTGATCTGCAGCAATAAACTTGCCATAATCGACATAATGCATGCCTAAAGCAAAAGTGCCGGTATTTTTGATGTCGAATGCATAAGAAACATATTCATAGTTTATATCGGCAAAATATGACACGTAATTAAAAACAATATTTTTATCCATTTGAGGAGTAAGCAAAGCCGGATTATGAAACGGTAAATTCAGGTCACTGTCGTTTAAGGAAATATTTTTTCCCCCTAATGCAGCCACCCTTGCAGAATTTGTGAGGTTTAGAAAATCGTAAGTATGTGTGCCTCCGGTTTGACAAAAACAAGGAATGAAATCAAGTAAATAAAAAAATAATAAAATTGATATTACTTGTTTATAATATTTCATTGGCAACTTTTTTCAGTAAATTGAAGTGAAATACTAATAATTGTTAACTGAAACGATAATTTTACAATTATAGTGTATTTAGGTCAAAAAAACTACCGGGTAAGTAAGTTCAAAAAGAGTGATTTTGAAGAATCGGCCCACTTGCGGAATTCAAAGGAAATATCTTTGTACTTTGGAATATATTCCAGCATGGCGGTAAGATTAAAAGTATCGCTTTTAAAACCTGCACCGGCAATACTTCCATCAAGTGCATTGCATGCTTGTTCAAAATGGCCGTAAGTTGGGACCATCATAATAGGTTTGCCCAGGTACATGGCTTCACAAATAGACTCGAAACCTGCAGTGCTTGAAAAACTACTGCACTTGCTCATCATTTGAAGAAACTTCGTATCGTTTATTTTGTGAAATACCAGGTTAGGGGAAATAACCAATTCTTCCGGAGCGTCTTTTTTATCCCAGAAGAAATGGAGTTCAACATCCGCATTTTCATTATGCCAGATTTTAATATCTTCGGCATAACCACTGTTGAGAAGATATCCTAAAATATAACCTTTTTTTTCAGGAATAAGCCGGGTAACTTCATGTCGCAATAATGGCGGCACAACATAAATTTTCTTTTCAGGAATATTTTTCATTGGACGGAAAGAGAGTGCAAGGAGTTTCTCAGCGTGGATAGAAGTAACAAAAGTATTGAGGTTTAATAACCAATGGTCGATTTTATAACCTTTCGGAAATTTAAATTCCGGATGAAGTAACAGGAACTGGTGGCCAACGCATATATATTTTGCTTTCGGCCTGAAGAAAAGTGAATATAAACCCCCTAATAAATCATAGAAATTAATGATAACATCGGGTTTTGTCTCTTTAACTTTTTGGTTAATCTGTAACAGGCTTTTAATAAACGTACTTATTCGAAAGACATTTGAAATCATCGTGCGACCCATGTGAATTCTTTTATCTTTAGCATCAACAACAAAATTCGGACTATCAAATTGTGTTACTTCAGCTTTTATTTTTTGAAAAAAGAATGGAGGGATTTCACGTCTCTTGCTTTTCCCAACCATTACCTGGACCACCTGGTGTCCTTCTGATCGAAGCATGTCACTTAGCGATATGGCCTGGGTCATGTGTCCACGTCCTTCCCCCTGAACGATAAATAAAAATTTCATTTTTAACCTTTCAATTTTTTTTCTTCTTTTACAAAATCGTCATAATAAAAAATATTCCAATTACCTATTTCATCTTCTACAAGTGCACTCAACGACTCAACCCAGTCGCCTGAATTGAGATATAAAATTCCATCATAATCTTTTATATTCGGATGATGAATATGTCCGCAAATAATTCCGTTATAATTTCTGGAACGGGCTAAAGCAACCAATTCTTTTTCGAAACCCGAAATATAAGATACTGCAGATTTCACTTTTGCTTTTATCTCTTTTGAAAGCGAGTAATAAGGTTTTCCCCGTTTCATCCTCCAGTAATTATAAACTTTATTCAACCATAAGAGAAAAGTATAACCTGTGTCACCCAACTTGGCCAGCCACTTCATGTTTGTGGTAATTGAATCAAAAATATCACCATGAACTACCCAATACCTTTTGTCATGGCTTTCCAGAATATAATCTCTAACTATAGAAAGCTTGCCAACAAAGAAAGGCAAAACATTATCAAGAAAATCATCGTGATTGCCACGGATATAAATTACCTGTGTATTTTGTTTTTCTATCATTTTAAGCACCACCCTGAAAAACCGGGTATGTTTTTTTTTCCATTTTCCCGATTTCCGAAGTTGCCAGCCGTCAATAATATCGCCATTTAATATAAGTTTTTCGCAGGAAGTGCGTTTTAAAAACCTTACCAATTCTTTTGCCTTGGAATCTTTAATTCCAAGATGCACATCAGAAATTACAATAGTCTTATAAAATTTTGAAATCATATTGGCAAATTTAATTTATCTGGAATTATGAACATTAAAAATTTGTTAACTTATTAAAGATTCAAGGTTCTAATATCAAAATTATTTTAAATAAGGTAATGGGGTATTCTTAAAATTACCATTTACGCTTCAATAGAAATATAACCTTACAGATAAATTTTTAATTTCAAAACCAACGATTAATTTTGCAGCTTTATTTATAGATGTAATGAAACAGTCTGATAAAATTGGTTTTATAATTAATCCGATATCGGGAACTCAGGCTAAAGAAAATATCCCGGATCTCATCAATGAAATAATTGATGAAGATCAATTCAATTTTAATATAAGGTTTACTGATTATGCAGGGCATGCTTCAAAAATTGCCAGGCAAATGGTAAAGGACAATTATACTATTATTGTAGCTGTAGGTGGCGATGGAACGGTAAATGAAATCGCCAAAGCTCTCATCCACACAAATACTGCACTGGCTATTATTCCATGTGGATCAGGTAATGGCCTTGCACGTCATCTTGAAATACCTTTAAATATTAGAGAAGCAATTGAGCTTTTAAATAATTATAAAATTTCTGAAATCGATTATGGCACAGCTAACGATATCGTTTTTTTCTGTACATGCGGAGTAGGTTTTGACGCCCAGGTCGGACATCAGTTTGCACAAAATAAAAAAAGAGGATTTTTTACTTATTTAACAAGTATTGTTTCCGAATTTATTAAGTACAGGGCAAAAAAATACAAGTTTAAAACAAGTGAGAATAAATTCAAGAAACGTGCTTTCCTTGTCACATTTGCCAATGCCTCACAATATGGCAATAATGCCTATATTGCCCCGGAAGCCGATATTCAGGACGGATTGTTAGACGTATGCATACTTGAACCTTTTCCGGCGTACAAAGTATTGAATATTGGCATGAAACTAATGCGTAAAAGAATTGATAAAAGTCAGTATATAGAAATTATGCGAACAGATGAGGTGAAAATAAAACGAAAAAAAAGAGATGTGTTTCATTTCGACGGCGAACCATGTATTATGAAGAAAAAAATTATAATTAAAGCTCATCATTACGGCCTGAAAGTAGCCGTACCTGTAAATTCAAAACTTAAATAGTTTTAATTTATCAACAATTTCATAAACTGCCGGACAGGTAAAACTATTCTTTATTGTTAAATCAAATAACTGGTGAATTTTTTTGCTGTTTGTATATGGATATTCCCTGCATGCTTTAGGTCGAGCACCATATACCCTGCAAAAATTATCGTCCTTAAGAAATGAGCATAGCATCTCTTAAAAATTATGTCTTCTTCCTCATCAACTTTCAAATATTTTTTGAAAAAAACAGAATAATTAGACTTTAAATGTTTTGAAATTCTTTCAATATCCCCTTCAATAATTTTGGGGCCTATAGCCTTGCAACAATTAGCTCATTGTTTATATTCAATTTCTTCAAAAATTTCATTATGAAATTTTATTGCTATTCCATCGAGTCTTAACGGAACTTTCTTCTTCCATTTTCTAAAAAATATTTTAAGTGAAAGGTTCAGTTCTTTTTGCCTTTTTGTGCAATTCTCCAGGATCGGGAATCATTTTTTATTTTTTAATAAACAATCCAAGCAATCTCCTGTAAAGAGAAGGATTGATCTGGGAAAGGAACAATCCGGCTACGGTAATTATAATACCTGTAATTTTAATAAAAGTGAAATGTTCGTTTAGATAAAAAAAGGCAAATATTGAAGTTAAAACAGGGATGAGGTTTGTAAAAATATTGGCTTTACTTAAACCAATAGCATTTACCCCATAAGCATATAAGATGAAGGCTATTGATGAAGCAAAAACAGATAGTTTGAGAATAGGGATGAATGCTACAACTGAAAATCCCAAAGCAAAAGTATTCCATTCGAGAATAAAAAAAAGAGGCGCAAACATGAAAGCCCCAATGGCATTTTGAATTGCTACAATAGTAATAGGTTCGTAGTGTGGAATTAATTTTTTTAAAACAATAGAATACCCTAATGCAGCTGCAACTGCTACAAACATTAATATAACACCGGTTGTTGAAGCTTCCAGTTTTAACCCTTTTCCAATTATCACCAATGCTACACCTGAAAAGGAAATTACTATTCCGGCAATATTAATAAATGATAATTTTTCTTTGTAAAAAAAAGAAGCAATTATTGGTGTAAAAACAGGAATGGTTGAAACAATTACCGCAGCTGTTACAGAAGAAACCAGTTGCATTCCAAAACTTTCTCCCATAAAATAGAGAAAGGGCTCAAAAAATGCTGCAAGGAAAAATAAGATAAAATGCTTTTTTTCTATTTTTAATTTGTTCCCTAACCAGGCTAACAATAAAAGCAAAGTTCCCGAGATTACCAGGCGGGAAAATATAGTTGCCATGGGGCCAAAATAAAGATATGCTTCTTTATACCATATAAATGAAAGGCTCCAGCATACCATTGATATGAACATACCCAAATAAATACTGACCAAACGTTTCGGATTCAAAATAATTTATTATTATGAATTGTGTAAAGATAAAAATACATTAATAAAATCCTTAAAATATTAGGTTTTATGAAACTTAATTTACTGTTGACCGTTAAAAAAGTTCACATGGATTTTAAAATAAAAAAAACAACCAAGCATTCTTTTTTTTATATTGCAGCCTATTTGAATGGAATTAAATTTATATAAAAAGGGACATTAAAATTGATTTAATAAAATATTCAAATTCTAACTTAAAAAAATGTTAATGTCGAAAAAAAATAAAATAATATTTCTGTTTTACCGTAGTATTTCTTAACTTGTCGGTATTAAATACTGGTGAACAAAATATTAGGGGGAATGTTTTAATATAAAATTGTAACATTAGCAGAGAACAACATGAGACAATTAAAAATAACAAAGTCAATCACCAACAGGGATAGCGAGTCGCTTGAAAAATACTTAAGCGAAATAGCAAAAGAGGAGATGATTACTGTTGATGAAGAAGTTCAACTGGCACAAAAAATTAAAAAAGGTGATCAAAAAGCACTTGAAAGGCTTGTAAAAGCCAACCTCAGGTTCGTTGTTTCCGTAGCCAAACAATACCAGCATCAGGGATTAAGCCTGCCGGATCTTATTAACGAAGGAAATGTTGGCTTAATAAAAGCAGCCCAGAAATTTGATGAAACCAAAGGTTTTAAATTTATTTCCTATGCCGTATGGTGGATCAGGCAATCAATTTTACAGGCAATTGCTGAACAATCAAGGATAGTTCGCCTTCCACTCAATAAAATAGGCACTTTAAACAAAATTCATAAAGCTTTTAATCAACTCGAACAGGAATTTCAACGTACTCCACTTGCAGATGAAATTTCCAAAATTGTCGATATTCCTGAAGACAAGATTTCGAGCACGCTTTCTATGTCAGGGAGACCGGTTTCAGTAGATGCGCCTCTTGTTGAAGGCGAAGAAAGTTCTTTACTCGATCTGATGGAAAACAAGGATTCTCCCATGGCCGATATTGACCTGGTTAATGAATCGTTAAAAAAAGAAATTCAACGCACCCTTGCCACACTTTCGGAAAAAGAAAGATGCGTGATAGAAATGTTTTATGGGTTAGGAAAAAAAGATATGTCGCTTGAAGAAATTGGCCAGGAAATTGGCCTTTCACGCGAACGCACAAGGCAGATTAAAGAAAATGCCCTTCGCAGGCTTCAGAAAAGCAGCAGGAATAAACTGTTAAAACCTTATCTTGGATAAAAAAATAATTACTCCGTAATAATTTTCATTTTTTATTTCCAATAAATATTTTAATGACTGAAAATAGGTTGTCCCCACTTTATGATAATCCTATATAATAAATATCGATAACTGATATTGAATAATTAATTCATATTTTTCATTTTCTGTTTATGATTTAACTTGTTTGCTTTGTCAATAATTTATTGGATTTTTGCAATAAATAAATCATGAATTGAATCCGGTTTATTCATATTCTGCCTTTGGATTAAAAATAGCCTCAGAGATCGAATGTCCTGAAATGCAAGTAACATCAGGTAATCCTGATGTTACAATTCGAATTGGTTCTGTTCCGGACAATTTAAGTGTTTCTTCCTTCAAAGGGGTATGTTTTGAAGTATTGCCCGGACAATTATTGCTTAAAGCCCTAAATGTTGCAAAATACCTTGTTTCCGAAGGCAGGGAAATTATTGTCGAACCTATAGATGGTGCCGATGAAAATGCAATAAGATTGTTCCTGCTTGGATCGGCAATGGGTGCGATATTGCACCAACGTTTCATATTACCAGTTCATGGAAGTGCTGCGATAATAAATGATTCAGGTGTGATTTTCGCGGGAATTTCGGGTTCCGGTAAATCTACTTTATTAGCATATCTTATTTCAAAAGGGTTTAAAGCAATTACCGATGATATTGCTGCTGTTACATTTCAGGGCGATATACCTTTCATTTTACCCGGGTTATTGCATATTAAACTTTGGGAAGACTCTCTTCAAAAGCTCAAAATTCAAAAAGAAAATCTTCAGAAAGTCAGATATGAACTGGATAAATATCAATTCCCAATATTACATGATCATAGTGTCCAAAAAACAATTTTGAAAAGTATTTATATTCTTAATGTAAAAAATGAAAAAGGAATTTCTATTAAACCAATTTCAGGAATTGAAAAATTTACTTTTTTAAGAAATAATACTTTCAGGGTTAATTTTATTAAAGGATTAAAACGGGAAAAATCGCATTTTGAACTATGCAATAAATTGGCTTCAAATGTTGAAGTAAAATTGCTTTCCAGGGAAAATAAAAATTTTGCACTGGAACAACTTGCAGAAACTTTAATAACAGATATGGTTAATTCAGATAATGATTAATAATAAAAAAATAATATGGCTTGCATCATATCCAAAATCAGGTAATACCTGGTTCAGGATTTTTCTGGCAAATTTGTTTTCCGGATCGGATAAACCAATCGATATCAATGAACTCAGGGAAACTTCCATTGCAAGCAACCGTCAAATGTTCGATGAAGTAGCCGGAATTGCTTCCTCTGATTTAACAAAGCAGGAAATTGAAAATCTCAGGCCATTAGTTTATGAGAAACTTGCCGAAAACTCCAACCAGCCAATTTTTCTTAAAATACATGATGCTTTTATTAATACTTCTGAAAATAAACCATTGGTTTCAGAAAATGCAAGCCTGAAAGCAGTATATATTATTAGAAATCCGCTGGATATTGCAGTATCTTTTGCCCATCATCTTGGAGTAACCTATGAAAAAAGTGTCAGGATTTTATGCAATAATAATTATGCATTTTGCAAAAAGAATAATAAACTTCATAATCAGCTTGAACAAAAATTATTTTCCTGGAGCGGGCATGTAAAAAGCTGGACACATCAGACGGTATTGCCGGTAATTGTTTTACGATACGAAGATATGCTTGCAGATACTTATTTTTATTTTCTGAAAGCATTAGAATTTCTTGAATTGAAATTTGATAATGAAATTATTAATAAAGCTATAGAAAACAGCGCATTCAGTGAATTACAAAAACAGGAAAAAGAATTTGGGTTTAGAGAAAAAGCTCCTGAAACTGAATTATTCTTTAGAAAAGGCCAATACGGAAACTGGCGAAAGGAATTGCCTCGACCCTTAGTAAATAGAATTATTTCAAGGCATTTCGAAATTATGGAACTATTCGATTATATAGATAAACAGGGCAAACCAAAATAAATTATAAAATGAAAGAAATTTTGTCAAACAGTTTAATATCCCGCCAGAAAAAGATTGTTTTTAATAAAATTGACGATGAAATCGTAATGATGAATATTGAAAATAATGAATATTATGGAACTGACAGTATTGGGGCACGGATCTGGGAAATTATTGAAAAACCGATAACTTTTAAAGGTTTGGTAGATTTGGTTTTAGACGAGTATGATGTAACAGAAACCAATTGCGTTGAGGATATGAAGTCTTTTTTATATTCATTATATGAAAAAAATATTATTGAAATAATTTAATGTTCAGAAGATTAAAAAAATATATTGAATTGCCTGGTTCAGAAAAAAAACTTTTTTCTGAAGCGTTACGCCTTACTTTATGGATAAGAATAGTAACATTTTTTTTAAATTTCAACAGATATGTTTCTAAATTGGGCATTCCACATAAAGAATCATTTATTAATCCAAGTCCCGATCAAAAAAAAATAATATATAAAGTTTTTCGGGCAATGCGTCGGAGTTCAATTTATTTGCCTTTTAATAGTAGTTGTTTAATCGATGCTGTCGTTGCTAAATTGATGCTAAATACCAGGAGCATTGAGTCCACTTTTTATCTGGGAGTTACAAAAGATAATACAAAACAATTAAAGGCTCATGCCTGGTTAAGATGTGGAGAAACTATAATTACTGGCAGAAGAGGAATGGAAAAATTTACTCCGGTAGAATGGTATACCTGAAAGAGAAAAGCCGCGAAACATATTCACGGCTTTTGAATCACAGTTAGTGTTTAGTTAAAATTAGTTAGAGAAAAATGTTAGTTTAATTGACAAAATAAAAACCCAATAAAACTTAATGTTTTGTCCGTGCAATATAATTATTTTTTTTTAAATATAGATTATTGTTTTAAAAATTCGCAAAACCATTTACCAGAATCTTTTAAAACCCTCTTTTGTGTTTCAAAGTCAACATATATGAGTCCGAATTTAGGCCGATATCCTTCAAGCCATTCAAAATTATCAAGCAATGTCCAGGCAAAATAACCGGTGACATTAGCTCCATCATTTTTAGCTTTTAAAATTGCTGAAAGGTAATCCTGAAAATATTTTATCCTTAATTCATCGTGAATATGGCCATTGTCTAATACATCTTTAAATGAAGCCCCGTTTTCAGTAATAATTATGTCTTTTATTGGATACTTAGAGAATTGCATAATACTTTGATACAAAGCATCGGGATAAATTTCCCAACCCATTTCTGTCAGTTGTGAATTATTTTTATTTGGTGAAACCTGTTTGGCCCATAATAATGGGATAAGCAAACTGAAATCTACAAACACCCTGAAATAATTCTGAAGCCCAATAAAATCAAAATCAAAAACCATTTTCCTTTCATCTCCCTGAAAAATGTATTTTTCAATTTTTTTCAAAAAATGAAGTTCGTTGACAGGATAACCCAAACCTAATGAAGGTTCGATGTACAATCTGTTTAACAGGGCATCCATCCGATGGGCAGCTTTATTGTCGAAAGTATTATGGTGGTAAGGAATAACAGGAGAACACGAAAAAGTTGTTCCAATATAAGAACCTTGTATTTCATCGCGTAAAATACTGCCGCCAATAGCCTGGCAAAGTATCGCATGATGTGTGGCAGGCAGAAAATATTTTAACCCGGTTAAACCTGGAGCATGAATTCCCAATCCGTAACCTAAGCCAACAAATCCCATAGGTTCGTTTAAAACGACCCACTTTTTGACCCTGTCCCCAAATGAGCGGGCACATAATTCGGTGTAATCGGAAAACCAGCCGACTATATCCCGGTTGGTCCATCCACCGCTATCTTCAAGTGCCTGTGGCAAATCCCAGTGATACAATGTTACCCATGGATCAATTTCATTTTTAAGACAGGTATCTATTACACGGTTATAAAAATCAATTCCTTTTTGATTAGGTGTTCCGATACCTGCTGGCAATAATCGGGGCCAGGAAATTGAAAAACGGTTAGCCTTAAACTCCATTTGCTTAACAAGATCGATATCATTTGAATAATTATGATAAAAATCACAACTTACATCTGCGTTTGAACCGTCCTTAATATTACCCTTTTTATGGTTGAAAACATCCCATATCGAAGGTCCCTTATCATCAATATTCCATCCTCCTTCTATCTGAAAAGCTGCCGATGAAATTCCCCAGTTAAATTTTCCAAAATCGGATGCTTTTATGGAATTATTTAAAAACTTACCTAAAGCTTTTAGAGTATTTGGAAATAAAAAAGGCAATATCCCTGTTCCAAGTAATTTAAGGGCTTCTCTTCTATTCATATATGAAAAAAAATATTAACAGCCATACAATAAATAATTGTTTATTTTCAATATTTCTGGAGTAAATTGATAAAGATAAATCCAATACCTGATGGCAAAAAAGGAATTATTTAAAAAAGAGCAGAAAAATTTATGGCATTAAACCGTTAAATATTTCAGGACTCTTTATTGTGGATTTTCTTCACCTCAAGGTGATGCCCTTTAAGTAATTCATGATGTTCCTTAAGACTATTATGATGTTCTTTCAGGTTTTCATGGTCTATTTGTATAAAAGAATGGTGTTTTATTGCATCATTATTTTTGTAACCATATTCCATATGATGTTTATCTAATAACTTATGATGTTTTTCTATCAAATCATGATGCTTTTTCAATTCATCATGGTGCTTCTGCAATTCTTCATGATGTTTATTTAAATGTTCCATAATTTTAAATTTTAATTTTATGATAAGCAGATAAAAAAATTACTTATTTAAAAAACCAATTTTTTCTAATTCAATTTATTTATACTTTTTCCCAATTATGCGAAAAATCAATTTTAGTTTATTAAATTTGAATGTTTGAATTATTTATTTTTATCTTCAGTTTTCCGGCTTAAAATTATTCATAAAAAAGTTATTTACTCAAAAAAGAAAATACAAATTTAAGTATTTGTAAAAAACTGAATTAATAATAAATTACATTTTTGTTAAATTTAGAGGTAAATACTTTTAAATTATTTTTTATAAAATCATTTTTTTGAATTTTCAACCCTGTCCGAATAAAATATAATTCAAATATAAAAACAAATATAAATTATCAATATCTATGAAGCAGATTTATGAAACAATGAAAGGTTTTAGTCAATACGAGATTTCCAGAAAAGGAATAATCAGGAAAATTGTATCGAAAGAAATAATATCAATGCGTGTTCATCCCATTTACAGGTATACCATGTGCGATCTCCAGGATAATGATCTGATAGTCCGAACAGCATATTTGCATAAAGAATTAGCAAGAAATTTTATTAGAACGAGGAAAAAGGGGAAATTATATGTTATCCATATTAACGGGAATCCTCATGATAACAGCATTAAAAATTTAAAATGGGCAACTCCTTCTGAAGCCCAGGCAATTCAGATTAAACTGGGTATTAGAAAGAAAACCGGCAACCCGGAAATTTATAAATTTTCTAAATATTGGAAAGCCAAACATGCCGCTGAGATAAATGCAGCTAAACCTAAAAGATTAAGAATTAAAAAGAAGAACAGGAAAATTTATTCAACTAATTTACCTTTAAACCCAAGGAAAATTAAATCGTAATCTAATAAGTTTATTTATACTGAATTTTTATTATTCATGGAAGTTTTTTTTTACGAAGCCTTTAAAGAAGAAGAAAGGGAACTCAGGAAATTTCTTCCGGAAAACATTAAATCGGGCTTCACATGGAAAACCATCCAGGAGTCTGGGCATTCAGTGCCTCCTGCAAAACTTATTTCGACAAGAACGCAAAGTAATTTCCCGGTTGAGTGGAATAATGAATTAACAGGTATCCTTTCAAGAAGTACTGGTTATGAGCATTTGCTTGAATATAGAAAAATAACTCAGTCCTGCATTCAACTTGGCTATTTGCCTCTTTATTGTCACAGGGCAGTTGCTGAACATGCAATGATGCTGTGGATGTCACTTTTACGAAAGTTAAATCAGCAACAAATAAATTTTAATACATTTCATCGCGATGAAATTACCGGATACGAATGTGAAAATAAAATTTTGCTGATTGTTGGAGTTGGTAATATTGGCGGGCAACTAATTAAAATTGGCAAAGGTCTTGGAATGAAGATAATTTGTGTAGATATTGATAAAAAATACGCTGATGAGAATTACTTGTCAATTGAAGAAGGGTTATCGAATGCCGATATTGTTGTTTGTTCCATGAACCTTACCGAAAAAAACAGAAATTATTTTAATTACGATTTACTTAAAAAAGCTAAGAGAAATTTAATTTTTATTAATATTTCAAGAGGAGAACTTTCTCCTTCTTCAGATTTATTGCGGTTAATCGAGGAAAATCATTTAGGTGGAGTCGGGCTCGATGTTTTTAATTATGAAAAAGAATTGGTTTCTGTTCTCAGGGAAAATAAAACTTCTCACAATCCTGAAGTATTAGCGACCCTTGAATTAATCAAAAAACCTAATGTTATTTTTACTCCTCACAATGCTTTTAATTCTTATGAAGCAATTGAGAGAAAAGCAAGCCAAAGTATTGAACAGGTTGTGAATTTTTTAAATACAGGCAAATTTAAGTGGAGTGTGACAGATTTCTAAGATTTCATGGCATTCCATCCCTGTGCCGACAGTTTTGCTTCATCGCCGCTTTTGAGAATTAACCGGCAACCCAAATATTCTTTTGTAATATGGCCAATAATGCTTAAATCTGATATTAATGATATTCTTTCATAATAGGTCAAAGGAATTGTAAACAGCAATTCATAATCTTCTCCACCATTTAATGCTGCCGTTAAGGGTGGAATATTAAATTCTTCAGCCATTTTAGCCGTTTCATTATTAATGGGTATTTTTTCTTCATAAATACTACAACCTGTGTTTGAAGCTTTGCAAATATGCAGTAATTCGGACGACAATCCATCGGATATATCTATCATTGAAGAAGGCTGGATACCATTATCATTGAGTAATGCAATAATATCTTTTCTGGCCTCAGGTTTTAACTGTCTTTCGAGTATGTAACTGTATGGACCGAAATCTGGTTTTTCCACTTTATTTTTTTCAAATAAGCTGCGCTCCCGTTCCAGTAATTGCAAACCCATATAAGCACCACCCAAATTTCCGGACACACAAATAATATCATTAATTTTTGCACCACTTCTGTAGGTTATCTTTTCTTTATTTACTTCGCCAATAGCTGTAATACAAATCGTCAGGCCTGTAAATGAAGAAGTAGTATCCCCACCGATAAGGTCGATATTGTATTTGTCGCATGCAAGCTTGATCCCGCCATAAAGTTCTTCCATATGTTCTACAGAAAACTTGGCGGAAACTGCAACCGAAACCGTAATTTGCATTGGTATGGCATTCATGGCATAAATATCGGACAGGTTTACCACGACTGCCTTATAACCTAAATGTTTTAAGGGAGTATAAACCAGGTTGAAATGAACGCCTTCCGTAAGCATGTCGGTAGTAATTACAGCATATTTGTTTCCATAATTGAGCACGGCTGCATCATCGCCAACACCTTTGATAGAAGTTTTATGAGAAAGTTGAAATTTTTTTGTTAAATGATCGATAAGACCGAATTCACCCAGCGAACTTAGAGGCGTAAAATTATTATCAGATTTTTTTTTCATTAAATCATAAATTGTTTCAGATCACCCAATTTTAATTCAGGAATGATATGTTTCCGAAATTAATTACCTGCAAAATTTGTCAATTTTTAAGTAGTTTTCGTATATTTGCTAACTATTTAGAATAATTCTAAATAGTAAATTTTAAAAGAATATTTTATTAAGTAACAAAATGGAAAATAATCAAAATAATATATTGAACGAACTCACAGATAAAGAATATAAATATGGTTTTTTTTCAGATATAGAAACTGAAACCATACCTAAAGGGTTGAATGAAGATGTTGTTCGTTTAATATCAGCAAAAAAAAAGGAGCCGGAGTTTATGCTTGAATTCCGACTTAAAGCCTACCGGTATTGGCTTACTATGAAAATGCCCGGATGGGCACATTTGGTTGTACCTAAAATTAATTATCAGGATATTATTTATTATGCCGCTCCCAAACAAAGTGCAAAACTAAAAAGTCTCGATGAAGTTGATCCCGAACTAAAAGCAACTTTCGATAAACTCGGCATACCTATCGAAGAACAGAAACATCTGGCAGGTGTTGCTGTAGATGCGGTAATGGATAGCATTTCAATAAAAACCACTTTTAAAGATGTATTGGCGGAATTGGGAATTATTTTTTGTTCTATGAGCGAAGCTGTGACAGAACATCCTGATTTGGTTAAAAAATATATAGGATCGGTAGTCCCTTATACCGATAATTACTTTGCTGCATTGAATTCAGCTGTTTTCAGTGACGGTTCGTTTTGCTATATTCCGAAAGGAGTCCGTTGTCCGATGGAACTCTCGACCTACTTCAGGATAAATGCTGCCAATACCGGGCAATTTGAGCGAACTTTGCTGATTGCAGATGACGAAAGTTATGTTAGCTATCTGGAAGGTTGCACAGCCCCTATGCGCGATGAAAACCAATTGCACGCTGCGGTAGTCGAACTGGTTGCTCTCGAAAAATCAGAAATAAAATATTCTACAGTTCAAAACTGGTACCCAGGAGATAAAAATGGCAAAGGAGGCATTTTTAATTTTGTCACTAAACGAGGAATATGCAAGGGTAACAATTCAAAAATTTCCTGGACACAGGTCGAAACAGGATCAGCTATAACATGGAAATACCCAAGTTGTATTTTACGAGGAGACAATTCAAGCGGGGAATTCTATTCAGTTGCTGTTACAAACAATTATCAACAGGCAGATACAGGTACAAAAATGACTCACATTGGAAAGAATACCAGGAGCAGGATTGTATCAAAAGGAATTTCGGCTGGAAAAAGCAATAACAGTTACCGTGGTCTTGTCAGAGTATTAAAAGGTGCTGAAAATGCCCGAAACTTTTCACAGTGCGATTCCCTTTTACTTGGCAGCAAATGCGGTTCTCACACTTTCCCTTATATTGAAGTCGACAACCAATCTGCGATTGTGGAGCATGAAGCCACAACATCTAAAATAGGGGAAGATCAGATTTTTTATTGCAATCAACGGGGCATTAGCACTGAGAATGCAGTTGCATTAATAATTAATGGTTATGTTCATGAAGTACTGAACCAGCTTCCCATGGAATTTGCTGTAGAAGCGCAGAAATTGCTTCAGATTTCTCTCGAAGGAAGTGTTGGATAGATTTCTATTATTTTATTTATTTTTATACTAACCAGAATATGAATTTATTACAGATAAATAATTTACATGCCAGTATTGGAAATAAAGAGATATTAAAAGGTATCGACATAATAGTTAAGCCTGGGGAAATACATGCTATTATGGGTCCGAACGGATCGGGGAAAAGTACACTTGCAGGTGTTCTTACCGGGAAAGAACTTATTGAAGTTACACAAGGTGAAGTCATTTATCTTGGGAAAAATCTTCTTGAAATGTCTCCGGAAGACAGGGCAAGGGAAGGAATTTTTTTAAGCTTTCAGTATCCTGTTGAAATACCCGGAGTGAGCATGATTAATTTCATGAAAACGGCCGTGAATGAAATTCGCAAGTTTAGAGGTCAGGCAGTTTTATCGGCCGGCGATTTTTTGAAAATGATGCGTGAGAAAAAAGAAATTGTTGAAATAGATACAAAACTTACAACCCGTTCTGTTAATGAGGGTTTTTCCGGGGGAGAAAAAAAGAAAAATGAAATTTTCCAGATGGCAATTTTAGAACCCCTGCTTTCAATTTTGGATGAAACAGATTCCGGCCTCGATATTGATGCGCTGCGTATTGTTGCTCAGGGAGTAACTAAGCTGAGAACTAAGAAAAACGCTGCCATATTGATTACGCATTATCAGCGTTTGCTCGATTATATTATTCCCGATTATGTTCATGTTCTTTATGATGGGAAAATTGTAAAATCTGCAGGCAAAGAATTGGCTTTTGAGCTTGAAGAAAAAGGATATAATTGGATTAAAGAAGAATCGGAAATTCAACATAAATAGATATATGTATTTTGTTCAAAATTTAAATGTTTTTGAGTTTGGTGGGATTTAATGTTTTGTCCCGTGATTACGGGATGGTGGTAAGATACTCTATAAATGCCACCAATTCACTAAATCACCAAATTTCACAAAATATTACCGAAGTATTATAAAATTATATTAAAAGAAATTGAATGGATACCCAAGTCAAAAATATTGATGCTGCTTCAAAGTTTATTGATTCTTACCAGGAAAACAAAAATATTGTTCATTCTGCAAATCATAAATTTTTAAAGGATTTTCATGATAAAGGGATAGAAGATTTTATTAAGTTGGGTTTCCCTGAAAAGAAATCAGAAAGGTATAAATATACTTTTTTGGAACCTTTTTTTAATAAGGAATACTTTCAACTTCTGGAACCTGATAATTTCAATTTTAATGTTAATGAAATATTTACCTGTGGTATTCCCGATCTTAACACAGATGTGGTATTATTGGTCAATGGTTTTTATTATCACATGAATCCAATAAATGGGAACTGGAATAATAATATATGGATTGGAAGCCTTGCTAAAGCTGTTATTGAAAAGCCAGAACTTATTCAAAAATATCTTGGAAAATCATCATCACACGATGATGGCCTGATAGCCTTAAATTCTGCTTATTTCATTGATGGTATTTTTGTTCATATTCCGGAAAACGTACATCTCGAAAAACCACTTCAGATCATAAATGTTCTTCTTTCTGAAAAGGATTTATTGGTTCACCAGCGAAATTTTATTCTTCTTGAGAAAAACAGTAGTGCCGATATTGTTATATGCGATCATACCTTGTCTCAGAAGAATTTTCTCACAAATTCAGTGACCGAAATTTATGTTGAAGAAAATGCTCAATTCAATCAGACCTGTTTGCAAAATGAACATAACGACTCGGTAAAAGTTTCAAGTGTTTTCATTCAACAGGGACAAAACAGCCAGGTTAAATACAATACCATAACCCTTCATGGTGGAGTGGTCCGAAATAATTTAAAAGTTATTTTAGATGGTGAAGGCGCAGAAAATAATACTTCTGGTTTATTTATTACAGATAAAACCCAGCATGTGGATAATTACTTTTTTATCAATCATGCTAAACCAAATTGTAAGAGTAACCAGTTAATTAAAGGCATTCTGGATGATCAGTCAACCGGGTCGTTTAATGGAAGAATTTTGGTCAGTCGTGATGCACAGAAAACTTCTGCTTATCAGAAAAACAACAATCTTCTTTTAACTTCAAACGCAAAAATGAATACCCGGCCACAGCTCGAAATTTATGCCGATGATGTTAAATGCAGCCACGGTGCAACTGTCGGCCAACTCGATCAGGAAGCTTTGTTTTATCTTCGTTCGAGGGGAATTGGCAAAGAAGAGTCGCGGTTATTGCTTATTTTTGCCTTTGCACATGAAATTATTAATTCAATACAATTGCAACCTCTTAAAGATCGTGTAGATGATTTAGTAAATAAGCGACTCCGCGGAGAATTGACCAAGTGCGAGAATTGCCTGATCAATTGTTGTTAAAAATGAAAAATGAATTTTGATATTCAGAAAATAAGAAATGATTTTCCAATCCTGAAAAAGCAGGTTCATGGAAATCCACTTGTTTATTTCGATAACGGGGCAACAACACAAAAACCAAAACAGGTAATAGATTCCATTAGCAATATTTATAAT
>Ga0265323_10000156_pt1 | contig 40279 bp, 61 predicted proteins | sample 41225metaG_FD_193580 | JGI IMG/M metagenome (GOLD analysis project Ga0265323, IMG submission 193580) | Rhizosphere microbial communities from Carex aquatilis grown in University of Washington, Seatle, WA, United States - 4-12-25 metaG | ecosystem: Host-associated > Plants > Roots > Rhizosphere...
CCGCATCCTCATTTATTTCCAGGGTTTCAAGAAGGCATTAAGAGCTTTGGTGCGATAGTGAGAGAAAAATTTCAGGAGATTAAGAATAATGAGTAGCATTGAAGACGCTATTTACCAATATCTTAAAACAGATGCCGCGTTGCTTGCTTTAATAGGCGGCAATTCTTCTGACCCTAAAATATATCCTGATGGTCTTGCAAGAACTGCCTCTCCTAGCATTACATATAATATTCACGGAGAAGGAAGTAATGACGAAATCACAGACGAAATAAGATTAACTTTTAAAATCACAACGCCAAATTATGATTACGACCTTTCAAAAAGTATACGAGATAGACTAAACGAATTACTTGATTTTAAACAATCTCAAGCTAATTTACAAATTTTTAGTCCTGATTTTTATATTTATGATAGCGAAAAAAATGGCGGACATGATACAAGAGATGATGTTACTCGCGAAGTGATTAAGATAGTCGAATACGATATAAGATTTTTAAAAAAATCTATATAAAAAGGAGAAGAAAATGAAAAAAGTTCTAGCAATTGTTTTTACTTTACTTGCCATATCATGCTCTGCTTTTGCTGGTCAAGACCAGCACGGAAAGATTGTTAATGGTGACCAGACTTTTAATGATAATGTGTACATGAAAAATCTTACAGTAACAGGAACGCTTGGTGTAAATACTTACACAGTGATATACGCAAGCGGTATTTCTTGTACTGCTCCTGTTGGTGCTACTATTACCTACGGAGTAACTGCTGGCTCTATAACTACTCCAATTGGAAACATTACAGCATTAACTACTGTAACAGGCACTGCAACTGATCTGGAAACAACAACTTTTAATGCTTCGGGTGCAGTAGCGACAGGCGCCTTAACGGTAACAGGTGCAATGTCTGCAACTACCGGAATTACATCAAGTAATGGAAAATTTGGAACTGTTGACTTTCAGGCTAATACACATTATAGTTTAATTGTTTCCACGATTATGCCGAGTCTTGCAGATTTTGCTTTGACTCCTGCGGATGGAAAAGCGGGTAGCTTTATAATTATAGCTGGAACTTATACTGCAACAGGATCTTTTACTACTGCTGCGGCTGTTACGCTCGGACTATCAAGCGTAGACACGTCCACTTCGCAAGGAACGAATGGAATAAACGTGTACGACGGTGGAACTATTGCACATGTTGAAAATCATTCCGGCTCCTCCAAAGTTGTAACAATAAGATATGACTATGTTCAATAAGTAAAATTTCATAAAAAGGAGAACAAAATGGGAAGAGATAATATTATTTTAGGTTTCGGAAAAGTTACCAATATCGGTGTAGGTTTGATAACGGTTTCTGCTTCCGGGGCAAGTAAAGCCTCTGGATTAAACTTAGGTCTAAGCGATGGAGGGATAGAAGTTTCTCCAAAAGTTGAAGTTTCCGAAATTGACGTTGATAATTCAACAGGTGTTATTAAAAGATATAAAACAAAAGAAACACTTGAAATTAAAGCAAGCATTGCAGAAGCTGATTTGGCAAAACTACAAATTGGAATGGGTTTGCCGGATTCTGCTTTAGTTGCTTCAACTTTAAAAGTTGGTGGAGATTGGACGCTTCCAGAGCTTACAGTTTATATTGATACAAATGGAGTCAATGGTGGAACAAGACAATATACTGTGTATATAGCCAATATTTATGGGGACGTTAAACATTCTTACAAAAAGAAAGAAAAAACCATGATACCTATAACTATTGCAGCTATAATGGACATTAGCAGAACTGTTGGTGACCAGTTTTGGACTGTAACAGACAGCAATGCAAATACAACCGCGCCGACAATTGTGCTTACTACTCCTGCTGCTGGCGGAACAGTTGTAAAAAATACTAAAGGAACAGTCTTGCTAACTATTACTTCTCCAAACACTCTTGACCAGAGTTCTTTTGCTTATGGAAAAGGATTCATTATAGTTAATATTACTACACCTTCAACACCTGTTCTTGTAGCAGGCAGTATTGTTTACGATAGTGTAGCAAAAACAATTACATTTACTCCTACCTCGAATTGGAATGCAAGCGATATATTAAATGTACATGTTTCGGGATTAAAAGATGTTTTAGGTAATGTGTTAGCAACTCCGTATCTTGCGGAGATTACAGTAACGGCATAAATCGCCTCCCAGGTGACGGCAGGGTGTAAAAGCCTTGCCGCCACTTCAGGGAGAAACCTGGGAGGGTTAAATGGAAGAAAATAAAGATAAAAATGAATTAGAAACAATAATTCCAAAGTATGAAGAAGTGAAAATTGTAAATAAAGTTTATAAAATAGGAAGGCTTGGTTTTAGACAGGTAGCAAATCTTGGAATGTTTTTTGATGCTGTTCTTCCTAAGATTAAAGATGCAATTAAGCCCGGAGTAAATAGTAATGAAAAAGATTTTCAATTACTTATGTCTACTATAAACGATGATGAACTATGCCAACTATTTTCTATTCTTTCAAACGAACAAGATAAAGATTTTATCAAAGAAAACATTCTTACAGACGGCGTTCTTTGTACTGATATTATTGCCTTAATTTGTCAGCATAATAATTTTAAAAAGCTATTTGGAAATTTTCAAAAGGCGACAAGGATTTAGAATCAGGCGGTTCCTTTGTTGCAGTGTTTGTCAAAATAGCAACTAGCACATCTTATAAGCTTGAAGAAATTGCTGAATGGCCGCCAGAAAAAATAAACAGAGTTTATCTTGAAATAGTTAAACAGGAATTTTATAATAATAAACTTCAAGCAGTTTTGCATGGTGTAGAAGCTGATGCAATAGGCGAATTTGAAATAGTAGAAGAACAAAAAACAGAAAAAGCTATTGCTACTATGGAAGACTTACACGATTTAGGAAAGTTTGCACCGAGTGTAAAAAGAGGAGAGTAAATGTCAGATTTGGGTGATTTTCTTGGAACACTAAGAATAAATTTTGATAACTCTGGAACAGATGCAGCAAAAGCTGCAATTGATTCTGTTGGCAGTTCTTCTAAAGACACAGACGAACTAAGTAAAAGATTGGTTGTGACTTTGCAAGATGTCCAAAGTGCTCTTGGTGGCATTAAAAATGAAATGATGTCTTTTATTACCGAGGCAGCAAACAATGAACTTTCTTGGACAAGATTACAAAAGGCCGTTGAAAATACTGGACTATCCTGGACTGATTCAAAAGTAAAAATAGACGATTATGTTTCTTCTTTGAAAGAAACTACAAACTTAACAGACGACCAGCTAGTAGGCGCTTTACAGAGAACAATTCAATTTACCGGAAATTTGTCAGACGGGTTGAGAGCGGCAAAATTATCCGTTGACATGGCTGCTTCTGGCATGTTTGGATTAGATCAAGCAACTCGCTTGGTTTCAATGGCAACGGAGGGCAATGTTGCAATGCTTGGCAGATTTATTCCTGAATTAAAATCTGCAACAAATGAAGAGTTAAAAGGAATGGACGCCCATCAAAAAGCAGATTATGCACTTGGCTTATTACAAGCACGCTTTGGTGGCATGGCAGCAAATGAATTAAAAACAACCGCCGGACAAATGAAATTAATAAGTACAAATACGACTGAACTAAAAGAAGCTATTGGTACTCAATTGCTTCCAACTGTAAATGCAATTTTAACAGTTTTAAATTCTTGGGCTAAAGAAGCAATACAAATTATAAATAATCACAGAGAGTTGTTTGCAACTATATCAGCTTTAATTATGAGTCTTTCGGCTCTTGTTTTAGGCTTTGGAAGTCTTAGCTTTGCAATAGGTGTTGCAAAGGTAGCTTTCACGAGCTTGTCTGCTGTAATAACATCTAACCCAATAGGCGCAATAGCAATCGCTTTTGCTGCATTAACTGCAACTGTATATGCTTATATGGACGCTACGCAAAAAACAGCTGATGCAAATACTCATATGGGCAAAACTCATCAAGATTTAATTAATATTCAAAAGGAAGAACTCAAGCAAACAAATATGAACATGGCTGCTGGAAAAATGTATAATGACCAGGGTCAGATTTTAGCTGAACGCAAACTATTACTTGAGAAATCTATACAATATCAAGAATTACAGCTTGAGAGAGAGAAACAGTCTGCTATACAAGAAACAGTTAAAAAAAGAAGTGAAGCATCTATTAAAAATCAGCAAGATACTGAAAATTCGATAGTAAAAGAAATGGCAGCTTTAAAACAAAAACAAACCGACCATGACAAATATTATAAAGAACTTGAAAAAATGGGCATGGTTTCGTTACAGCAACAACGTGTCAATCTTGAAGCTGAAATAGCAACTGTAAAAGATGGAACAGCACGTAAGGCTGAATTGATGCACGAATTATTTTTATTAGAACAAAAAATGTCAGAGGCAAATAATTATACATTAGTTGGCGGCTTTAAAAATGCCATAGATAAAATGCTTCAAGCGCAGCATAATTGGGGAGACGATTTTACAAAAATGCTTGACAATATACAATCCGCAACAACTAGCGACCTGGCTGATATATTGAAAGGCGGTATATCTCTAGCTGATGGATTAAAAAAAATATGGGAAGATTTAGAAAATGCAATAATAAATTCGCTTGTTAATGCTGTAGCTCAAGAAATTGTACAGCATACTATAATAGACGGTCTTAGAAAACTTTGGAAAGTCGCACAAATTACAGATGCAGCAGAAGTCGGCGCAGCAAATGCTGCTGCTGCAACAGCTTGGAGTTTATGGGGAGCAATCGGCATTGGTATTGCTATAGGCGCAGCTATCATGGCTTTCTCTAATGCGAAGTTTGAGCAAGGAGGATTTGTTCCAGGAAATTCTTTTACAGGAGATAAGGTTGTAGCGTCTTTAAATAGCGGAGAGTTTGTTTCAAACACAGCACAACAGCAAAGACTTCTAGATTTAGCGAACGGAAAATCAAAACCAGATTCTAGTTCAGGTTCGCCTCAAGGCGGAGATACTTTCGTATTTAATATAGGAAATATAGATGAAAATAATATAAATGAATACTGTAGACAGATAGCAGAAGCTATTAAAAGCGATTCACCGGAAGGCAGAAGACTATCAAAAGTTATATATAAAAAAGGCAGCAGCCTTAACGGAGAGACAGTATAATGCCAGCTAATTTTTACATATTATCAAAAAACTATGTTAATTCTAATAATACATTTAATGTTAGTTCTAATTCTGCTGATAGTTTTTTATTATACGACCAAAGCAAAGCTCCTCAATGGAAAAGCTCTGGAGAAACAGTTGAAAACGGAAGTTATTCAACATATATAGAAATTATATTTTATTCTGGTGCTTCTGCTGTAAATAGAAATATTGACACTATTGTTTTACAGAATATAAATTTAAAAGCATTTAAAATCCAGCAATTTAATGGAGTTTCGTATTCCGATATACCAGAAGCAATCTTTTCTAATAATTCTTTAAGCACCATTCGTATAAAATTAGCAACACCAATTAATACAGCTAAAATTAAAATAATTATGGATTCAACTATAATTGCAAATCAAGAAAAAATGATTGGAGAGATATGGTGTATGCTTGAAAATTACAATTTAGCTTTTCGTTCAACAAGACCTAGAAATGATAACCTTATAGGAGATAATTTTAGAACAGTTAATGGAAAATTAAATACATTTTATATTATAAGCAAAGTTGAATTTTTATGGACTTTAGATAATATAACCGATTCAGTCAAAGACGACCTGGAAGCTATATACAACAACCATTCTTTGATTTGTGTTTATATAGACTATGACCGCGAACCAAATTCAATATATCAAGGACAATGGGTGAATTCTTTTAGAGCAAATAAGAAAGAACCTAAAATACCTATAACAGCAGTAACTTTTGATTTTAAGGAAAATTGATGCAATCAATCTCAAGCGCAGTATCGGCAAAGCAAAAAGATGTGAGCATAAAATATTTTAAGCAGGTTAATATGCTTAGAAGATATTGGAATGGCTCTGCTTTTGTGTATGACGCAGTTCCTATAAATATAACAGACGATATAAAAGACGTGGGAAATCTTGCTTGGAATTTAGATACCGAACAATTAAATATTTGGAGAACAGCTGGAATAAATTTAACAATAGATAATAGTAAGGGTAAATATCATATAAATTCTTTTGGTTATTTTCCTTCACCTTACACGAGAAAATATACACAATTTCAAATAATAATAGGTTATATTTTAGACGATGGTTCAAAGGAAACAGTATATTGTTTTACAGGAGTTCTTGACTCAGACCCTGTTTTTCAAACAAAAACTTTTACAATAAACTTTCCTATTTCAGGAACAGATATAATTTTAAATAAAACGAATGCTTCTATAGTAAGCGATTCACAAACCGATACAGGAACTTGGGGCGGCAGCTTATCTTTGTTTGATATATATACAACAAATACAGGTGTTGTAGCTATTAGTAGCGTTGTGGTTGATGGAGTAACCCTAGACCCTCTTTATGATTACTCTGTTTCATCTTTAAATGATTTTTATAATCCAGCAAAAATAACTTTAAATTATTCATCTTCGCCTATTGTTAGTTATTCAGTAATATATAGAATTTGGAAAAAGAATATTGCTGTAATTGATGCTCTGGGTCAACTGCTTGATGCTGCTGGTTTTGATTCTTCAAAAAGAACAATAAGCTCTATAAGTCTTGATTCTGTTAAAGGTTATAGAAAGTATCCTAGCTTTTTAAATATGAGTAGAAACGTAGACTCAAGCACTTCCGGTCAGTTAAAAATAAAGAGTGAAGACTTTGTAAATGATATAGATTCAATAGAAACTTCATACAGTGTCGCAGGCGGTGCTTTAATTCTCGGTACCTATCCTAATCAAAAAATAGCTATAGACCCTTTTTTATTTTATGAAAACAATAATGCCTTTACTGATGTTCCTGAAAATGTAGGTTGGTCAAAATATGTTACAGGGAACGCTTTGGCTTTAAATGAGATTGTATATATAGATAATAATGGAATTAAAAATAATTTTCATTTTAAAACTTCTGGAACAAGCAATACTACAATAGAATATATTAAAACTCAGGCAACTAAAATAATTACATTTCCTTTAAAGATAACAGGAAATGGACAGTTTAATATAAAAATAGCAAGTGGAACTTACGAGTGTTACATGAATATAGATTATAATAAAATTTCAATATTTGACCAGTATGATACTTTGATAGCTAGTACATATATTAACGAAACAAACAATTGGAACAATTATCATACATTTCAATTATTAACAACTTCGGCTGGCAATGTAAAAGCCTCTGTTGATAATATAGTTTTTTGTAATTCGACTTTAGCTTTTACAAGCCCCAATCAATTTGTGCGTTTTGAAATTATAAAACTTGGTAATTCTGTTATTGAAGGATGGATTCCTGGAGCAACTTCTGCGCAAGGTTTTGCAGTTGGCGACAATATATACTGGAGTTCTGCTTCTACGGGAACAATATATGTGACCTCTAAATCAATTGATTTTGGACGCGGAATGACAAGTCCTTTTAGTTTAGCATCAAAATGGGGAGGCTGGCATAGTGGTTATCAAAGAATTGGAAACGTAATAACAAAATGGACAAATTCCGGTACAAGCGCAAATGTTCAAATTGACCTGCAAACCTATCATACAGACCCTAAACCCGCAGGAATGTATGCTTTTCCATTTAGAACAGTTTCTTATTCGGGAGATATTGGTACTCCATCCGTTGACCATGTTAATACTGATGAATCGCCGCGATACTGTATCTGGAAAGCGACAATAACAGGTGAATTCTATATAGGCGATTCACATACAGGTGTTTCGTTAGACTATATGCTTATGCCTGCACATTTAGTAACAGTTGTTGAAGATTGTACACAAAATGCAAGCAGTTATTTACCTTTTATTTCTCATCATCTTGACAATAATGGCGCAATAACAGTTTATTCAAAAACATCACCAACGGGAAACGAAAATGCAATTTCTGGTTCATATCCATATTGGGACTGGGAAACAGAACAATTAGTGTCTGGTGGAGCAATATCTTCAACTGTGCAAGAATTCATAAGGTTGTCCACTATAATTGAAATGAATGATAGCACTTTTGATTATCCAATTCTTTTTAGTGAAATATTTAAATTTCAAACAAGCGGAATTGATGAAAATTACAAATTTCTTATGTCAAACTATTCTAGCCAAACTTGCCAATCTGCAATAGAAGCAATTGCTCAAATGTTTGATTGTGAAATTGGAGTAAATGCTTTAGGAAAATATTTTGTAAGATCTAAAAATATAAGCATAATACCAGTTATTAATTTTTCTGATAATGATATTATAATGCTTGATAATTTGACAGAAGGTTGGAACAATATTTTAAATTATATTTCGGTTACTTATGGAAATTTTCAATCTATAGTTAATCCTACAACAGAAGGAGATGTTTCTCCAAATTCAATAGAACAATATGGACAAATAAATTTAGATATTGCATTATCTAATGTTCTTTTTGATAATAGAATTGATTTAACGCTTGTTCTTGCTAAAAAATATTATAATACTTACAAGCTTCCAAAAAGAATGTTCAGAATACAAACAAAAATATTTCCACAAGTAGAGCTTGGAGATATAGCATCAATAACACTTAAATCAGAACCGTGGATGTGGTTTTGGGGAGACAAAAATATGAAATTTGGAATGGAAGGGAAATCTTACTTTTCAGATAGCGATATCACAATAAACAGTCTTGCAGTAAAAATAATAGGTATTGAAATATCATGGAAAGATTTAAAAACTTATTTAAAAGTTCGGGAGGTTTAAATGGTTATTAAAAATGGAGATACTCCAGACGCAGACGTTTTAATGATTTTATTGCTTTCATTGGCGTCAGTGGTTTCAGTAGGCACAGTTAGGCCAGTTGATCCTAATATAGTTATTTGGATTAAAACAGATGAAGCTCCTGGCATGCAGGTAGCAATAAAAAATACTGATGGTTTTAGAATTGTAATGACAGGAGGATTAATATGAAAAAAATATTACTATTGCTTAATATTATAATAAGCTGTTCTTCTATATGTTATGCTGTTCAACCTGTTCCTTATTCGTTTGACACTAGCACAACAACACGCACAGGCGATTTTCGTTTTGCTGGAAGAGTTCTTGTAGGTGCAACAACTGCACAGAATACTATAATCATCTCAAGCACAACAGTAAATTTTGGGAGTGCTACAGTGTCGGGTTCAAATATTATAGCTTCATCTGCAACGTACTCTTTAAAATCAAGCACTGCAATATATGCCTTCACTGCTAGCACTTCAACATATTCTGTTATTTCCGGAACAGCTTCTTACTCCACAATTTCAGCAGGAGTATTAGGTATGCCAGATATTGCAACTTTATCATCATCTCAAACATTTTCAGGAACTAATACATTTAAAAAAATATCTTTTAGCACTGCAACAAGTGTTTCTCAAATCGTTTGGGCTGATGGAACAGTTAGTACAACAGCAAGCTCTGGAGGCGGTTCATCTGCTGGTGCGGCATTTCTTGCAGCTAATCAGACATTTACGGGAAATAATAGTTTTTATGATTCTACAAGTGCTGCTTATCCATTAACAATGCAGGATACATATACCACAATACAATTTCATACAGGCGACTTATATCTATCAACTATTTTTGGAAATAATTTCAGAGTTGGATACAATGGCTTAATTTACGGCGAAAGTGGAAAAGACAATGTTCTTTGCATTGCTATTGGCACAAGTGGTTTTATCGGAATGGGAACAAATCATCCTTCGCAAACATTAGACGTTATAGGTAACATTGCCACCTCTGGAATGATTATATCTAGCGGAACGGGTAATAATTATTTTAAAGGTCTTATTAATGCCTCAAGTGCTATATTTTCTGGTTATATAAATATATCCTCAATAACAGTATCAAATTTAAGCGGAACAGGATTAAGAGCTGTCATGGCTGATGCCTCCGGTACTCTATCGGCTCCAGTTTCAGACAAAAGACTGAAAATAAATATTAAACATCTTAATAGTGAGAATAAAATATTACAATTAAATCCAGTGTCGTTTAATTATAACACGCAAATACAAAGAGTTTCCAGATTTGGGAATCAAAAAGAATATGGTTTAATTGCTCAAGAAGTAGAAAAAATACTTCCAGAACTTGTATTTGAAGACAAGGAAGGATGGAAAGGTGTAAAATATGAAAGCCTAATACCGATGCTTTTAAAATTAGCTCAAGAACAACAAAAAGAGATTGAACAACTAAAAAAAGAAATAAATAAGAGAAAATAATGAACAAATATCTAAAAGTCAATACGAGAAATTGGAAAAACATAAGACACAACTATTTTTATATGAGTATGGAAAAAATAGTTAAGCCTTTTCGCGGCCATAAAACTTGGATTCTTATTTTATTAATAAATTACTACATTAAACAGCATTGCCAATTTATTGATACATTTTATATAACATTGTTTTTCAGCGCAATGATTCTATTGATTAAAGAATGGGCTGATAGAAAAATAAGAGAATATATAATTAATTTGCATATTGCCGCCGCAAAAAAGGGGAAATAATATGCCATATAAAACAATATATGATCTAAACGGAAATCCGGTTCAGCTTGTTTATATTGATAGTGAAGTTTGTTGCATGGTTTGCGATGCAGCTGACCCTTCAAGGGTTTTTTTTGGAGTAGCAGAAGCAGTACATGGAAAAAATATTCCTGCTTCTTTTGCTTTATCTGTTTGGGAGATATGGATTATAGATTCTATCGGAAATAAGTTCTTTGCAAATGGAGTTGGAGGATACATGGATTTGGTTTGGAACAACAGGGCTTCGTACTTTTAAAATGAAAAAAATACTGTTTCTATTATTATCTTTATACTCTATATGTTATGCAACTTTTCCAGAAGTTGATTATGATGGATATCATTATATTCTAGACCCTTTTGCTAAATCTTCTAATGGGATGTTAAATGGGGCATATGTTAATTATACAAATTCTTTTTCTCAGCTTAGAGACAGCAGCACTTTTGTGCCTGTATACACATTAACAGCAGGAAATGCCAATAATTCTTTATTGTTAAATGGTTATCCGTCAAGCCACTTTATGACAGTTGGTTCTTCAGCTGGTATAACGGCTCTTTCTCAAGCAACAGATTCTATGACTTTTGTTATTCCAAATGCCAGCACTGCAACTTTTGCATATAATGCAAATAATTTAAACGGATTAACCTCATCATATATAATAGCTGTATCAACCAGCTTAATTTCTCCGCCAAATCTTTCTCCTTATCTTTTAATTACAAACGCAGCAACAACATATTTTACTATTTCGAGCGGCACAGTTAATCAAGTAAACATTTATAATTTACAGCAAGCAACTGGCTCAATTATATCTCTGTTATTAAATAGCACAAACACATTCACCGGAAGAAATACTTTTACGCAATATACCACTATTTATTCCACAATGTCAGTACAATATCAATTGGGGATAGGCTGTGCTCCCTTATATGCGCTTGATGTGCAATCTCCGAATACGAGTCTTTTCAGAACAGCACAATCAGGTATTTATGACTCATTAAATTATATAATGAGCAGTTACACTCTTCCTGCTCCGAATGTTGTTAGTGCTTCAGGAGAAGTGAATGGTGCTAGGCTTGCATGGATGGCTTGGGATAACAATACCGGCACAGGCTGGATTTCAAACAACTCATGGCCTGTCTGGTTAAAATATGATTTTGGATCCGGTAATACTTATATAGTCATTCGATATACAATGTATGGAGTCAATACGACTTCGCCAGAAACAAATCTCGCTCCCAAGTCTTGGGTTTTACAGGCTTCTAATGATAATAGCTTCTGGGTTAGTCTTGACACCCAAACAAACGCTTCTGCTTGGAGTTCTGGCGAAATAAGAACATATGATTTTGTTAATACAACACCATATAGATATTACAGAATTTGGGGAACTGCTTCTCAGGGCGGTACTTATTTTTGCATTGCGGATATGACGTTACAGACAAATTTAGCCAATGCTTTAAATGTTACACCCGCATTAACAACTTTTGGGATGAGAACCAGCACAGGAACTTTAGCCTCCGGAAATGGTGTGATAACTATTGTCGGCGAAGCTTTAAGAGGAAGAATAACAGGTCTGAGACAAATATACTTTGAAACAATAAATGATGATTATGGTTCAGCGTGGATGAAAATTGTAAATAGAGCATATATGCTAGGTGTAGCTTTTGGTTGCAATTCTACTTTTGGATTAGACACATTTGACATGATGTTTTTCTGCCAAGACCAGATAACCTATCGAACGATACGACTTGAAAATAGGATTGGTCTTGCATTAACAGGAAGCAGACCTGAGTTTCAAATAGGTAATCAGACCGGCGGGGTACATCCCACGCTTTGCATTTCCGACACAGCAGGTCTCTTTTTACAACCTCTTAGTGTAATGACAACTGGTAGTGCAACATTTAATGTTAGTGGGACTGTTCACATGTCTTCAGACGCCGTCACAGGCCATGGAATGTATCTCATTAATGGCGGCAATATAGGCATAGGCACATCAAGTCCTTTTTCCACATTGAATGTTAATGGTATAACATCTCTAGGTTCTGCAACAAACTACTTTCAGTCATCATCAACTGGTGTTATTTTTGTAGGAAGTAGTGCTTGCCTTCCTCATTCATCATTATATGCGGAAGACATATCTTCAACGGTTGTTATAGCTAGCACATATACATATTCAGGTCTTACTGGAGGCTTATCAGACGGCAACTCTGTTGGTTTTACTATTTCTGGAAGTTCTTGCGCAATATGCGGAGTTAAAGGAGTATATATAGTGTCGTGGAGTGTTTCTGCTATGCTTGCCTCTGGTGCGAATCAACACATTGAAGGCAAAATATTGGTAAATCAAACTGCACAAGTGAACGGTTTATCCGTAACTCATATTCAAAACACTACCGACGAACAATCTTTTTCTGGCTCAGGTATTGTCAGTTTAAATGTTGGAGACACTATTGGTCTATGTTTTCAAAATCAGACAGCTGTAAATAATATAATAGTGACCCATGTTAGCATGTCGGTTTTTCAAATAGGAGGATAAACTAAATTTGGTATAAAAAATAAAAAAAGGAGGTGATTTCAATGGATATTAATAAAATACTCGCAATGATTCCGGGCAATAATTATAAAACAATAGTTGGAGTTTTGGGACTTATTGTTTGTTATTGTTTACAAGCAAAAGGTGTAATTGTTTCAGATTATATTTTTAAAGCTTTTCAAGGTTTAGTTGCAATAGGTTTGATACATAAACTCGAAAAAGTTAAAGAAGATATTTCGCAGTTAAAAGGCGACATGACTGATTCGATTGACAGTCTTACTGAATCAATAAAACCAGAGGAGAAAAAATGCGAACAATCACCTGTGCAATCTTCACAGCCTCAATAATGTTTTTAATTTCTGGTTGTTCTGGATTGGGTACTTCATTGCTGCATCCTGAATTTACAGCACTAAAAGCTAATGGGGACGCCAATGCTGTTAAAGTTCAGGGCGATATTGCTCCTATAAAAGCGCCTATAAAAGCCGAAGCACAAGCTCAAGCGCAAGCCGTAATAGGAGACAACGAAGCCAATCATACAACCGTTGGCGGTAATATGAAAGTAAATAACGATTCCGCTATAATGAAGGAGTATATTAACGGAATGAAAGAATGGCACGAAAACGACAACAGAAAAGACAGATATATAATTGGTGCGCTTGTTTTATTGTATTTAAAAGTATTTGCTTTATTAACATGGGTTGTTCAACGCGATATTAGAAAAAAGGAGAGTTTATCATGAAAAAATTAGCTATTGCATTTTTAGTTGTAATGTTTTTAGGCGCATTAACTTCTATAGTATTAGCAGACGACACAGCGAGTGCATATTTTAAAATCGGACAAGCTGAGTTTGTTTATCCGCTTTCAAACGCTTCTGTAATTTCTCTATATGATTACTGGAAAGGAGAAGGACTTATAGGAGCAGAATCAAGCCTTGTAAAATACCAGCGTCTTAATCTTAATTTCGGCGCAGTAACTTCTTTTATTGCAAACGGGATGCCTTTTGTTTCTTTAGACTTTGACTGGTGTGGCCTTATCACTAATTCTTCACAAACAAAACTGGCAAGAGTTGGAATATGGTTTGGTAAAGATTTTAAAAATAACGATAACAGAGCCGGAATAAAAGCATCTATACCTGTTTGGTAAAATCTAACAAAAGGGGATTTCGATGGGAGAACTACTAGCAGCAGTGGCGCCAAAAATAGCAAGTGAATGGGGAATTGTAGCAGCAATTGCGGTTGTGCTGGTTACAGGGATGATGATTATGTTCTTCTTTGTAATTAGATGGATCTTGAATCAGCAAGTAAGAATTCTTGATATGGCAGATAAGCAAAATGAGAAATGGCAAAATGTTCTTGATAAACATACTGAGCAAGCTGCCTTGTTTCACACAACTGTTTTGCAAGCACAAACATATCAAAGAGACGAGCATAAAGAGCATAAAGAAATACTTATTGAAATCAACAGAGCAGCAACAACTCTAATTGCAAAAATCTAGGAGAAAATATGTCGATGATAGATCATATCAGAAATGTACTGCCTCAATTAAAATTTAATTATCCAGGAGACAAAAGCTGGAGAATTTCGCAGCCATACGGTGCAAAAAATACTTGGGATAAGTGGCATATTGATACCGAAGGAATGTGGCAACCTGGACAAATCAACGGTTTTGGTTGTCATAAAGGTATTGATTTTGCTATTCCAGAAGGAACACCTATTCAAGCAATATGCGAAGGCTCTTGTTTTAAATCAGACTTGCAAAATCCAAATGATATAAAAGATGGTTTTGGAATGCGGATTTGGCAGCAGTTTACTTTTGACAATTTAACTTTCAGTATTTTTTATGCACACCTCTCTCTTGTGCAAATTTTACCTGGTAATAAAATATCTGCAAAACAAGAAATTGCTTTAAGTGGAAACACAGGACACTCAACCGGCGCTCATTTACATTTGGAACTAAGAGACCCTTTAGGGCAATCTCATCCAATAATTTTTATCGATTAAAAACCAACGTCGCAAGGTGAAGAAAGCCTCCTCATGCTTTATCTTCTGCCCGCCCTTGCGGCGTTCTTTTTTGTCTAAAAACTATTTCTTAGAAAGACTTGACATCACCAATAAAATGTATTATACTATTATTAAGGAGGAAGGAATTTATAAAAAATGAAAAAGGGAGCAGTTATGTTAAAGGTTAAAAATGATATTTGGTGTCCAGTAAAAGTATATGTTAATAATTGTTATACTTCAACAATACAAGTTTGCGGAACAGCTATATCTTGCAAGCAAGTAGTGGAAAGTATTAAAAGAAAAGGATTCACGTTCAGTAATCATAAAGTGATTCCTGTAAAAGGTTGCACAGTTACAGCGAAATTCAAATATTAAAGAGGATATATGAATATAATATTTTGTGGTTCGGCTTGCATTGGTAATCTTAAAACACACTATCAAGCGCAGCGAATTAATTTAACAGGGAATCTTATTATTAAAGATTTAGAAAATCCAATTAATAATATTATTATTCCTAAAAAATATGTACTTACATTTAATCCTGAATTTTGCTATTATGCTATTGATGATGCAGCAGACCTGGGAAAGCTAAAATTTATAAGAATAGGATAAACAATGCTTATAATATATGTTATATCAACAATAATTATCATTATCCTAACAACAATAGTTGTTATGCTTGTAGATATAGCATATATTAAAATTTCAAATAAGCCATTGACAATGTCGCAAAAAAGAAATATAATTATCAGGAAGCAGGGCAGAAGTTAAAGGGGAAACAGGAGGTACTTAAATGAGTACAAAGAAAGAAGCAAAAGTAAAAAAGGAAACGATATTTGATATCGACCTTTTAAAAATCTCAACAGAAGAGTTGAGAATGCTTAGGCATCAGTTTTATGCAAGGCGCACAAACGCTAGCGATGAAACAAGAGTTTTGTGTAATAAAAGAATAGCTGAGTTGAAAAAGATTCTTCTTTCTCGCAAAGAAAAAGAGCCTAAGAAAGTTACAAAGAAAGTTACAAAGAAAGTTACAAAGAAAGTTACAAAGAAAGTTACAAAGAAAGTTACAAAGAAAGTCGCTCAAGAGGCAGCACAAGAAACTATTTCTAATGCGCCAGACACAGATAAACCAAACGCATAAGCGTTAATAAAATAAAATAAAAAGCACCTATCATTAAACCCCTTGTGATAGGTGTTTTTTATTGCTTGACATTATAAAAACAATTTGGTAAAATATATACATAATAATAAAACTTCGTTATACAGGAAACAATGCTTAACAACTTGTATCAACTTAAAAAATCAAGACATTGCAAACAGCACTTTTTAAAATGCTGCTTTTTTGATGTCTTTTTTTATTTTTAAATAACAAGGGAGGATTTGTATGATTGCCCAGGAACAAGTTTTAGAAAGAAGAGGTCTTTACTGCACGAACTGCGGTAATAAAGTTGAATCTGCAAGAATGTTTACCGGGCCAGATTTGTTTAATAATCCAAACGAGATAAAACTTCATGAGCTATGTGCTTTCTGTGTAGCAGTATTTAAGAGTCTTATTCCTTCCAAAAAAACCGAAACAATAATCGAAAATGGAAAACCTATACTAAAAACAAAACAAAGAAAGCCGCGCAACAATCAAGGTACAACGTATTTGCTTGATATTATTTTCAAAGAAGAAAAAAGCGAAACCTTGAGAATGTTTCGGCATAGACTCTATGCCACTAAGTCTAACACGGAAAACCCTAAGCTCAAAGAGGCGCTTATGGGAAAAATTGAGGAATTGCGTCAAGAGCTTATAAGACGCAAAGATTATTTCAAAGGAGGAATAGCGGGCAAGAAATGGCAAGACAAAAAAGAAAAATTAAAAGGAGAAGATAATGAATAAAAGAGCATTGGTTTTATTGTCAGGCGGACTTGACTCAACAACGTGTCTATTTTGGGCGAAAGAAAGATTTGATCATGTAACAGCTTTGACTATAAACTATGGACAAAAACATGCCATAGAACTTGAGTGTGCGGCAAGATCCGCCTCTGATTATGCAGATGCTGCCATTACACTTAATCTTGATATTTTAAAACAAATAGGAGATTCGGGGCTTGTTGATTCAAATATAAATGTCAACGATAGACACCGTGGAAATAAGAATCTTCCTGCTTCTTTTGTTCCAGGGCGTAACATTTTTTTCTTAACAACAGCAGCAGCAGTTGCATACAAAAGAGATATTGATAATATAGTAATTGGTGCCAATCAGGTTGATTATTCAGGATACCCTGATTGTCGAATTGAATTTTTAAATAGTATGCAGGAAACAATAAACCAAGGCCTGGAAAAACATATACAAATACTAGCACCTCTTCTATTTTTAAACAAAGTTGAAATTATTAAAGAAGGTGAAAGGTTAGGAAAATTTTCCTACATTATGAACGAAACGCATTCGTGCTATAATGGTTCGCGTTGTAAAATGGAATTTGGTGGACACGGATGCGGTATTTGTGACTCTTGTCGTATAAGGCAAGAAGCATATAAAGAATACCATAAGGGGATAAAATAATGGCAAAAAGAGAATTTACAAATTCAGAATTAAGCTGCTATCAGCAATGTCCTAAAAAGTGGCAGTTTAATTATATTGATAGATTACAGCCAATCAAAACAAAAACAGCTCTACAGCTTGGTGATTTGTTTCATCAAGCAATGGCAGATTATTACATGCACAATAGAAGTTCTGCATATTCATTAAATAAGTTTTACGAAAAAATAATCGAACTTAAAAAAGACGTTGTTGACGAGTTGCGTCTTGTTGAAATAAATGAAATGTATGAGCTTGGTACCAGCATGCTTTCACGTTATTTTGACTATGCTGCAATTAAGGACGATTTTGAAGTAATTGAAATTGAAAAACCTTTCATTGTTCCTATTCTTACCGATAAAAATAAAAAATCAAATAAGTTTATGTATAGGTTTAAATGCGATATGCTTATTTTGCGCCGTGGAAAACTTTGGATAAAAGAGTTTAAAACAGCAGTTGCAATAAATACGGATTATCTTTTAAATCTTACACTTGACGACCAGGTAAGCCGCTATTGTTTAGGCGTATCAATGGAGCCTTCTTTATTTAAGAAATATGGAAAAGTTGAAGGAGTGCTTTATACAGTAGTAAAAAAATCAATTCCTTCTATTCCTGAAATCCTTAAAAATGGAGAGCTTTCAAAGAATAAAGCAATAAATACAACGTACGAGATATATTTAAACACAATTAAAAAACATGGCCTGAACGAAAGCAATTACACAGAAATACTTGAAATACTTAAACAAAAAGGGAATACTTTTGTTTTTCGTGATGAAGTGTTGCGCACACAGAAAGACTTACTTGAAACAAAACAGCATTTGTACAATCTTTGTATTACAATAGCAACAAATCCACCTATATGGAAAAGTCCTTCGCACGATTGTTCTTGGAAATGTTCTTATCGAAATTTGTGTATTGAAGACTCAGAGTCTTTGCGTAAAGCAGAATATACAATAAGGGATGCGTATCATGCGGAATATGCAGAACCTAAAAAGGAGGAAAAAATTACCGCAAAATAAACCTGGGAGGTAAAATGAAAATAGTAAACACATCAGAAGAAAAACCATTTATCAAAATGCTGATATATGGTCAAGCAGGCGTAGGAAAAACAGTATTTGCTTCAACGGCACCGAAACCATTGTTTGTTGTATGCGATACAGGAACTTTATCTATAAAAGATAAAAAAATAGACAAAGTAAATGTTGAAACATTTGATGATGTAATGGACGTTTATAGCCAGCTAAAGTCTGGAGCGTTTCCTCAGTATCAAACAGTCGTTCTCGACACTCTTGGAAATATACAAAAAAAATCAATGGATGCGATACTTGCAAAAAATAGTCATTCTCAGGCAACTATTGCTGACTGGCAGTTAAACATTGAACAGATAAGAAAGTTAGTTCGTGTGTTTCGCGAACTTCCAATGAATGTAATTATTATCTGTCATGAAATGTTTGTTTCCGACGAATCAACAGGGGAAATAATTCGTATCTCTCCTATGCTACAAGGAAAGTCTCTTCCAAACGAAGTTAGCGCCTACATGGATATTGTGGGCTATATCGTTGCAAAAGAAAAAGGAAGCGAAGAGGCAAAAAAGGGAGTTGAAGTTCAACAAAACATGAACAATGTTGAAATACAGAGAATGATTCGCGTTCAACCTAGCGCAAGAATTCCTGTTAAAGACCATTCTGGAAAACTTGGAACCTGGATAGAGCCAAACTTTGGTTTGATATATCAAAAAGTTTTTGGCGAAACACAAGTAGTAGAAAATAAAAAAGTCGAAATAGAAAGTACAAAAAAGAAAGGTTAAATAGGAGAAAACGTGAAAGCAAACATTGGAGAATTACCTGATTATTCAGACAGCAGTCCTCTTCCGGTTGGGAAGTATCATGTTTCAGTTCTTACAGCGCATCTTGTTGAATCTGACATGAAAGCACCTTACATAAAAACTGTTTTTGTTGTAAGGGAAGGCCAGCATGAAGGTCGTAAGATTTTTAAAAACTTTATCTTTACACAAAAAGCATTACCTTTTATGAAAGGGTTTCTTGTGGCTCTCAATTACGATACAACAGCAGAAGTAAACATTGACCCTAAAGACTGGATTGATGAAGAGCTTGCTGTTCGTGTTGTGCATGAAATGGGAACAGGAGAATATGCTGGTAAAATTAAAGTTGAAATTGCTCAATACACAACTTTAAAAGAAGCAGGATTTACAGTAGCAGGAAAGTTGAACGATATAGATTTCCCAGGCCCTGACGCAAGATAAAACAGTTCTTTAATGGCACGGTGGCGTAGTAGCCTGACAGGTAACTGGCGTAATTTTTAGGCGGGTCCGATTCCCTTAATGCGTGAGTCCTAAAACTGTTACAATACTAATTGTCCGTGTCTTTAAAGATGTTTAGAAAAAAAGCAAATAAAAAACAAACTGTAAGGAGCTTAAAATGAGTGACAAACGCTGGAAACAGGTGGAAAGACAGCTTGCAAAGGAGTTCGCGACACAACGAACAGCATTAAGCGGTTCAAACTCAAAAATTACACATAGCGACACTCTGCACGATAGTTTATTTTTTGAGGTAAAGTTTCGTAAAAGACACGCAGTCTTACAGCTATTTGAAGCAACAGAGATTCTTGCAAAAAAAGAGAATAAAATTCCTGTCGTATGTTTAAAACAATCTAAAACACAGGGATTTTTTATTCTATGCAGACTGGAGCATTTGGCGCAGTTAGGAATAATTAAACGAACCGCAGAAGTTCAAAATAATGAAATAGTAAAATAGGAGCATTAAAATGGAATCTTTTTCATTACAAGAAAAACAAGAACTTGAAAAATTAAAAAACCAGGTTAAGTATTGTTTAAAAAACTATCCTGGAACAAGGGATTGCGACAAGCAACTAGTTTGGACAGTATGGAAAAAATTTTACAATATTCCTGATGAAATACATTATCTTCAATATTATGGATTGCCAAAAGAAACAAGCATAACACGCTTACGCAGAGCAATTCAAAATCATCCGCTTTTTCCTCTTTATTTACCAACAAGAGAAGAAGTGGCTCGCTATCGCAAAATAAACATGATAAAATGGAAAGAATATATGCAATACTCTCCAGTTCTTCCAGGCACCAAAGGGAGCAATTAATGGAAAAGTTTTTCGGTATTACAAATTTTACAAGCTACCAACATTACAAGGAAAGAGATATTACAAGTTGGATAAAATTATATTTTAAAATTCTTGATGATTATAAAGTTATTCAACTTGAAGACAATGAAAGATGGATATTTGTGGGCCTTCTTTTGTTAGCTGGTAAAAACGGCAATAATATACCTGCGGATTATATGTACATAGCGGAACAGATTTGTCACAGAAACAGCAGAAACAGTATAGAAAAAACAATTCAAAAACTCATTCAGTTTAACTTGCTTTATGAGAAAAGTCTAGATGTTGTCAAGAGTGTGTCTACTCCTATAAGAGTAGATAAGAGTAGATTAGATAAGAAAGATATATATATACTTGTTTTAGAACACTGGAACGCACAGGGCTTAGTTAAGCATATAAAGATAAACGATAGAATAGTAAAAAAAATTGATGCAAGATTAAACGACGGATATTCAATTGAAAAAATTAAAGAAGTAATTCAAAATTATTCAACTATTGTAAAAGGAGAACAATATTATTTCAATTACAAATGGACTCTTTGGGATTTTCTTCAAAGAGGTTTCGAGAAATTTAAAGATATCGATATTGCGAAAAACAATTTTGCAAAATTTGGTTTAAAAACTCAACTCGCTGCAACAAAAGGAAAATATAGTGACATTGGAAAAATCTCAAACGATAACACAAAGGACAATAAAGATGATGCAAAGCAATAATAATCCTCACGACCCATATAGGCTCTGTGCTGTTTGTAAAGAAAGACATCTCTTTGACGGCCAGTTGTGCAATAGGTGTGCAAAAGTGTTTTCTTTGGAAATTGTAATTCCTTTCGGATGCAGAAATTTTAATTTTGAGAATTTTAAAATAACACCTGCAAATCAAAACGCTTATCAAAAAGCAAAAGCATTTACTTCTATAAATAAATCTCTTTTTATATTTGGGAAAGAAACAGGCTGCGGAAAAACACATCTTCAAATTTCAAGTCTAAGAGAAAGTTTAAAACAATTTAAAAAAAGTAAATATATAAATTATACTGAACTTGTATTACTTGAAAGAAAACAATATCAAACAAAAGAAGACGCAGCAGCAGAAACAATAGATGAATGCTTAAACTGTAAAAGATTGTATATAGACGATTTATTTGCTGAAAGAATAACAGAACAATCATTGCAAGTTTTATATTCGATTTTAGATAATGCAATACTAAACGCAAAACCGCAAATATTTTTGACAAGTAATTTTACACTTGAGCAAATAGGAGATAAAGCAGATAGAATTGCAAGTAGAATTGTTCGTCTTTGCGGAACAGAAAACATTATTGCAAATATGGAAAACGATTGGAGTTTGAAAAATAAGGGAGGAAAAATTGGATAAAGATATTGTAACATTAAGCGTTAAACATCACTTTGACGCTGCACATTTTTTAAGGGACTACAAGGGAGCTTGTTCGAATTTGCATGGCCATAGATGGACAGTCAATATTTCAGTTATTGGAAAAGTAGACCCAAAAACTGGCATGCTAATTGATTTTAAAAAAGTAAAAGAAGTGATTGATGTGCTTGACCATAAATGTCTCAACGAAATTATTCCAGAAAATCCTACGGCAGAAAATATTGCAAAGAGAATATTGTTTGCAGTAAAAGATTTAATACCAGGAACTCAGCAGGGTTTTGTTAGAGTAAAACTGTTTGAAACACCTGAAACTTCAGTGGAGGTACAATGTTAAAAATTCAAGAAATTTTTGTAAGCGTACAGGGAGAGGGATTAAATATAGGTATTCCAATGACATTTATTCGTTTGCATGGATGCTCTATGGGTTGTAATTTTTGTGATACAAAAGAGACATGGAAAAGTGATATTTACAAAGAAATGCCAATACATGAAATAATGACCGCAGTTCTTGCACACAAAGTGCGCTGGGCTTGCATAACAGGCGGAGAACCAATGGAACAAGATATAATGGAGCTTATCTTAGCATTAAAGGCCGCAGGAATAGCTGTAGCTTTAGAAACCAACGGCTCTATTTTTAATCAAGAAATAATAGAAGAATGCAATTGGGTAGCAGTAAGTCCAAAAGGAGTAATTCCTGAACAATGGAAAGATTTTAGCTATATCGATGAAATGAAAATTGTTATTCAAAAAGGAAACGTGAACGAATTTATTCAAGTCTGGAGCTTTTTAAGAGAAAACGAAGTTTTGCTTTCAACTCCATTATTTTTACAGCCTTGCAATAATGATAAAGATATAGCTTCTCGTATTTGCGATTTTGTAATTGGAAATCCGTGGTTTCGTTTAGGTTATCAGATGCACAAAAGCTATCAATTAAGATAAGGAGAAATAATGGAAATTAAAAATCTTACATTTGAAGATGTTCGTTTGCAGATTATAAAAAAGGGCCTGCTGGATATAGTAAAAAACAAAAAGATATATGGAGTTCCCCGCGGCGGTTCTTGTGTAGCATTAATGCTGCACAGTGCAACACTTGTAAATATTCCAGAAGAAGCAGATATTATTGTTGATGATATAATTGATTCTGGAAAAACAAGAGATAAATATTTTCTTTTATATCCCCATATTCCTTTTTATTCTTTATATGAAAAATCAAGCGCATGGTTACATTTTCCTTGGGAGCATAATGCTGAATGCGACATACAAGATACAGTCATAAGACAACTTGAGTTTTTAGGAGAAAATGCCGCGAGAGAAGGCCTTGTAGAAACACCAAGCAGAGTTGTTAGAAGTTGGGAAAAACTATATGGAGGATATAACGAGAAGCCTGAAGAAATACTTTCAAAAACATTTACACAGCAATATGACGAAGTTGTTCTTTTGAAAGATATTGAATTGTATTCGACCTGCGAGCATCATATGCTTCCATTTTTTGGAAAATGTCATATTGCTTATTTGCCTAATGATAAAATTGTAGGTATTTCAAAACTGGCCAGATTGATGGAATGTTTTGCAAGACGCCTGCAAATACAGGAAAGGCTTGTAAATCAAATTGCCGATGCTTTACAGGAACATCTTAAACCAAAAGGTGTTGCTGTGATTGTAGAAGCACAGCATTTCTGTATGACTAGCAGGGGTGTTGAAAAACAGCGCAGCAAAATGGTTACATCTGCCTTAAGAGGTGTATTTCTTGAAAATTCAACTGCCAGAAAAGAATTACTTGATTTAATAAAATCATAGGAGATAAAAATGAAAGTAATAGCAATTGATATTGATGGAATACTTACAGTTAAAGATGAAATATCAGCAAAAGAGTACGATAAAATGACAACACTTGATTTAGAAAAAAAGTACAGGCAATGTGTTCCAAATAAAGAAGCCATAAAGAACTGTAATAAATTTTATCAGCATAACACTGTATTTCTTTATACTTGTCGTGATTATAGATTTTTTGATATTACTGTTCAATGGTTAAATGAGAACAATGTAGCATACCATTCTTTAATAATGAATAAACCTTATTATGATATAATTTTTGATGATAAGGCGGTTAATGTTCTATGAAAATAAAAGTTTTTTTTGTAAGCGGTGCAGCAAGACAATTATTTGGAACGCTTGATTATAATATCAGAAAAATACTTTGTTCGTATTGGTATTATAAAACAGCCCCGGTAAAGAAAATGATTTTTGCAGTTAAGGAAAAAATGAAGAATGATAAAGAGTTTGAGCTGTTTATAGACTCTGGAGCATTTTCGGCATTTACAAAAGGAATCAAAATAAGTGTTGATGGATATTGTAAATATATTCAAGAAATTAATCCAACGCAATATGCGGCCCTGGATGTTATTGGCGACCCTGAAGCATCTGAAAAAAATACTTTAATAATGGAAGACAAGTATGGTTTAAAACCTATTCCTGCTTATCATTTATGCGAAGACTATAAATATTTGCATCGAATGATAAAGAAATATGACTACATAGCTTTTGGAGGAATGGTTGGTGCTTCAAAAGAAAAGCTTGTTTCTTGGCTTGATAATGCTTGGCATATTGTTTTAAAAGAAAAACCACAGTTAAAAGTACATGGATTTGGAATGACTAACCTTGAAATACTTAAAATGTATCCATGGTATTCTGTTGATAGTTCGTCTATTACTTCCTCTGTAAGATATGGAAATATTGCATTTATCTCTGAAAACGGTAATATAAAAAAACAACGTACATCAAAATTTGTGTATGAGTACGGCTTAAATAACGATCAGTCTATTTTTTCTGATAATAATAAAAAACAAGTGGTATGTCTTGTCCAGGCAGCAAATGTTTTTATGAAACAAATAGAAACGTTAGAGGAGGAACGCAAAAAAATAAATTACAATAGTATGGGAGGAAAATTAAGCCTTCCTGGGTTTGAAATTTGAAATAGAGATTCAAGTAACAAATAAATTTTTACAGGAGAAAAAAATGCTTTTTTATTTTTCGTTGATGCCTTTGATAATTGTATTAATTGTACTTGCTTGTCTTGTTGACAGCATGAGAGATAATGCGAAAATTCTTAATAATAATCCTGAACTTCTTGCAATAAAAGCTACTATTGATTATTGGAAAGATACATTGCGTAATCTTAAAAGATGTAAAAGTTTTAATACTTTTAAAGGCGGCTGGGCGCTACAGTTTAAAACTATTACTATTTTGGTTCCTTTAATTTCAAATGTTTCGGCAATATGTATTTTTTATGCGGGATGTAGAGGTTGTATAATAGGCCACAGAACGCCCTGTCATAATAGTTTTGTTTTCTTTCGCGCTTTTAATATTAAAACAAGAAGCGAAGCAATTAAATCGGCGAAACAAATTATTAAATTTTATCAACAAGGATTACAAGAAGCAAAAAATAATTTAATACAATGCTAAAAGTAAAAATTGATAATATTCCATCTTTAAAAAGTCATTGTTTAAATGAAAATAGACCAATGGCAGTCTATGTAATGAATATGCTATTAAACGAACGATTAAAATATTATCGCATCTGGGAGAATCAAAGTTATACAGATAAACAGTGGTTTGATATGATTAAAGAGAAAATTAATCAATTTAAAAAAGGCAGACCGCTTAATGAAAAAACATCAAAAGAATTGCTTGAATGCACAGCTATAATGTTTGCATGGTTTGAAGATGTAATATTAAACAGAGAGAGTGATAAATGATATATTATTGTGCAAAGAAAAAATCAAGAATACATAAAGCAAAAGTATTTCAATATTGCTTATTAAAATCCTGCCCCTATTTGACTAAGAGATATAAGATTAGAAATAGCAATAGTGAAAAAGTAGTAAATATAAATATAGGAGATAATAAATGAATGGAATGAAATGTCTTTATTGTGGTTCAGATGTAGTATTAGCAGATTCAAAAGTTATTTACGGCAAGCATTTCGGAAAAGTTTACATGTGTTCAAAGTATCCAAAGTGTGATTCTTTTGTAGGAGCACACACAGGAACAGATAAGCCGTTAGGGACTTTGGCAAATGCAGAGCTAAGAGAACTACGCAAAATATGCCATTCTTTGTTTGATGGTTGGTGGAAAGCTAATAAGAAAACAAGGAAAGATGCTTATGCTATCCTGAGACACACCTTCAATATTCCTGAACAGAAATGTCATATAGCAATGTTTGATGTTAAACAATGCAAAAAATTAATTTCTTTATTTAACGATAGGCATATTCAGACAATAGGTTCTTTAAACGAGGAAAAGAAATGAATATAAGAACTATTTTATGTATTTTGTTTTGTCTTTTATTATCAAGCTGTTGTTCTATAAATGAAATGAAAAAACAATGTACCTTAACATTGATTGATCAAAACTCTTAATGTTATGCTATTGTTCACGACGAGTCAAAAACAGATACAGAAAAACTTAAACGCATCAAAGAGTATACGGAGGCCTGGAAATCTCTTTGTGATTTATATATAAAAACCTTTAAACATAAAGAATAAGATTAAAAGGAAAACAAATGCAAAATAAAATACTTGAACAAAATTATATGGAAGTATTTAAAAAGTGTAACGAAATGGAAGCAGAATTATTTAAAAGAGAGGCTTCCCCTATCCAACAGGCCTGCCGACACTTGACGACTACCTGGGCGGATGTCACAAAAGAGAAATTATAACTGTTTGCGGAGCTTCCTCGATAGGAAAGACAGCACTAATGACTCAACTAGGAGTAGAGCTTGCCAGAAAAGGCGCAAAGGTTATTGAGTTCCAGCTCGAAATGGACCCAGAACACATTGTTGACAGAATAATAAGCTATGAGACAGGAATAGAAAACTACAAGATCCAATATGCGAAGGCAGAGGACAAAGATCTTTCAAGGATAGGACAATCTCTTGGAGAAAACGATTTTTACAAAATACCTTTTTTTATTTGTGATTCTCCAAATGTGTCACTGCCGGGCATAAAAGAAGTAGTAAGACAGTATACTCCTGACTTCATAATAGTCGACTATATACAAATTATGAGATTCAATGAAGGAGAAAACCAAGAACGAAAAATAGCTCATTTTATGACAAGCTTAAAAAGTTTTGTTAGAGAACGGAACATAGGGGCAATCATTGGATCTCAGGTAACTGCTCAAATGGATGGCAGTTGGGATGCTAAGGGCGCAAAAGCGATAAAAGAAACATCAGACCGAATGATAATCTTGAATGTTAAAAAAAAGGATAGAGAAGACAAAATATGGCCAATGGAGTTGATCATTGACAAGAATCGACATGGCCCGGTAGGAACAATGACAATAAAGTTTTACAGACAAAAACTCACATTTTCAGAAACGTAACAAATAATCTCTTTCAGGTGTTAGTGGCGGAATTATCGCTCGGTCACGCAAGAATAGCGGTTACAATCGTGAGACAGAATTGTCAAAAGCTATCGCCGGATATGGTGTTTTGAATCATTTGCAGGTATTCTAGAAATCCTGCCTAACACTTGGAAGACGTTTTAAAATAAAGAGAGAGGAGAAATAATGATTATAACAAAAGCATTTCTGCAAGAAAAAAGAGCTTGCCAGCAAGGAATTGACGTATTTGAAAGTTCCAAACTTGAAGGGTTGGATATTAAAGATGTTGTTAAGTTTGCTATCAATAGTAAAGATATACAAAAAATTCAATGGGCAAACTGGTTGATTGTACGAACAATGACAAAAAAACAGTATGTTTCTTATGCGATATTCGCAGCCGAGCAGGTTATTGATATTTATGAGAAAAAACATCCCGGGGACGAAAGACCTCGCGAAGCGATACATGCAGCAAAAAAAGTTTTGGAGAATGATACAAAAAAAAATCGTGCTGCTGCTTATGCTGCTGCTTATGCTGATGTTGCTGCTGATGCTGATGCTGCTGCTGCTTATGCTGCTGCTGCTGCTGCTTATGCTGCTGATGCTGCTGCTGATGCTGCTGCTGCTGCTGCTTATGCTGCTGCTGCTGCTGCTGCTGCTGCTGCTGATGCTGCTGCTTATGCTGCTGCTTATGCTGATGTTGCTGCTGCCAGACTTAAAATACTTACCAAAATACTGGATTACGGAGTGTCGTTACTTGAGGAGCAAAAATGAGCGATAAACTTAGAGAGATAATATACAAAACATGGTGTACTAAAGAAGGTCTTGTTCTTCCACGCATTTCAGATTTGGAAAAAACAATTTCCGAGATCTCCCAGCACTACATTTCAAGAGAGGAAGTAAAAACTATCATTGAAAGGTGGACAGAAGAAGGTCTAGTAGATTGTAACAATAGCATATCTGTTTTCGACAAGCGAAGATATATCCCATTAGAAAAAGTAAAAGAACTCATCTCAAAGATTGAGAAAAGCGAGGTGAAGGGATGAACATTGAATTATCGTTAATTGAAGCAAAAACAGTGTTGTCAAAAGTGCAATCCGCATTGAAAAGTTTTAGAGGTAATGGAAGATATGAGTTTAATGAAAGTGAGTGCCAGTTAAGATATGCTGCTATTGAAATGCTTTTGATTATGGCTGAAAACGACATACAAGATATGGTTAATTCGTGGCATAAAGATTATATTTCTGAGTTAAAGAAGAAAAGCGAGGCAGAAAATGAGTAAGGGAAGAGGAATGTTTGGGAAAGCTGGAGCAGATAGTTTCCGAGATAGTTGAAAGTAAATAATAACGGAGGGGTATGTATATAAATAAAGATGTTACAGCCGGTGTTCACAAGTTAAGCCCAAATGGAACGAATAGTACACATTTCACAGAATGTTGCGATGTCGCAATATGCTCTGATGAATCAAAATGTCCAAAATGTAAAAGAAATATTATTGGTTATGATATGAATGAAAACGAAAGAGCAAAGATTCGCTGGAAATCCGCAACAAGCCATTGGACTAAATAACGGAGGAAGGGAAGATGACGCTGACTGTTGATAGGCAGGTAACGAGTTTGGAGATAAGTAAGAAGCTTGAAGAGTTGGGAGTGAAGCAGGAGAGTTTGTTTTATTGGGTGCATGACCATGTAAATGATATTTGGGAAATAGTGATAGATTTTAATTGTAACGGAATGGGAAGGAATTACGATTGGAATGGTAAAATTTCAGCCTTCACAGTTTCAGAGCTTGGGGAGATGCTTTTCAAATCAAAAGTAAATTGCAGAAGTAGGTCTATCCAAGATCTTCTTCCTCAATATTGGTCAAACCACAACAAATGGGAAATACATTGTACTCACTATTACAATGAAAAAGGGAACCAAGTAGTTGATCTGAAAATAGATATTATAGCTAATACCGAAGCCGATGCTCGTGGCAAAATGTTAATCTATTTAATCGAGAACGGACTGTTAAAAAAGGAGAACGTATGAACGCACAGGAAGCTTTGGAATCTAGTGAAGGTGTATTTTCTGCTATTGAATTAGAGTTGAGAGATATTTTATGTCAAACAAATAACTGCGAAAACTCTCCTAATTGTCCAGAGGGAACGGACGGTTGTGCTGTTATGGATATTGCAAAGATTATTAACAGGGAGAAGGTTGAGGCTGTTGAGGGAATGGTTAAAGTTGTTAATGAACTTAAAAATCCCTACCCCGAAAGCATATTTTCCGAACCGACAAAAGAAGAATATAAAATGTTTCATGAATACCTTGTAAGTAAAGGATTGACATTGGATAAGTTTAGCGGTTCAATCGGTCGGATAATCTGGGTAAGCTTGAAGAAAAATATTGAGTTGAAGCTCGCAGAACTCAAAGGGGAGGGGAAATGATTAAGATAAAAGGTAACTGTGAAAGCTCACCTACAGGTAGAAATACAGTTAAATTAGACCCATCCGACTTGCAGGAACAGCTTAAAGAGCAGGGGTATAGGTTAATTGATAATAGCAAAAACCGGATTATAGAACAGATCGACTGGTTAAAAATTAAACCAGATGAAACATTCTTTGAAATGAAAAAAAAGGATAGTATTGACCAGTACGGATGCTATAGATATTATAAATTAATAGAAGATAATTCGGAAAAACCGAATTTGCAGGAAAAGAAGGAAGAACCGAAAGAGTATAAGAGCTGTGCAGATTGTTTATTAAATGTTACTGGAAAAGAACCTTGTATATACAATAAACGCAATGAAGAAAGATTGTCTGATAAAATAAACCCAATGTTATGCATATACTGGAACCCAAAATCAAAAGAACCAAAACAATCCGACTACTTGAGTGAGATGAAGAAGTTGAAGTACAGCCCAGAACAAATAGCCTGCGCAGGGCGACAGAGTGATAATTTTCAATACAAGACAGTTTTTAAAATAAATAAAATAATAGAAATTTTATTAAAGGAGAAAAAAAATGCGCAAATTCCCATTAATAAGGAGGAAAAATGAAAGGAATTAAATTTAGAAATATGTATTATGCGAGATGTGTTGTATGCGACGAGCTGTTTACGAATGAATCCGAGGGAAATTATTTTTTATCAGAAGAAAATGTAGTAAGGAGTTTAGAGAATAATAAATGGAAAAATTCCAAAGAAGGTGTGCTTTGTCCTAGCTGCATATTTCCTAAAGAATAGACATGGTATAGATTAACTCTAGACTTGCCTGACGTTTTCCATGACTTTTTGAGTTTTTAAAAATAGCACAACAAAAAGCATTGAAAAACGTGTAAGAATTAACGTCTAGAGCAAGTATAGATACAGTCTAACCCTATAAGAGTAGATAAGAGTAGATAAGAGTAGAGTAGATAAGAGTATACTCTAAACTCCAAAAAACGGTAAAACAATAAAAAGGGAGAGAAAATAAAGAAACAGAAAGGAGTAAGATGTGTTTTAGCAAAGAATAAAAAATGTAAAAATAAAGACTGCGGACATTTTCTTTCTAAACATATTTATGATTTTCGTTGTAACAATTCTTTATGCGCGACAAGAGGGATGTATTGCTTCTGTAAATAATTTTTAAAAAACACTTGACAAAACAAAATTAATTTGTTATAGTTTTTATAAATAACCCTAACACTTCTCAAAGCTATGACGTACAATAGACTTTTTGACGTGTTGGGGTTTTTTATTTTAAACAAGGAAACCAATGGCAAAGAAAGCAGACACACAACTTACCGCAGAAGAAAGCAAAAGACTCGAAAAGAAAAAAGAGTTGCAGGCTAAACTTACCTTAAAACAAATCAAGTTTTGTGAAGAATATATCACTCCTGGAGAATTTTTTGGAAATGGATTTCATTCTTATGTAATTTCATATAACGTGAATTTAAATGAACCAGGAGCAAATACTAGAGCAAGAACAGGTGCATCAACTCTTCTCACAAAGCATCACATTTTGGATTATGTTTCCTTTTTAATGGAAGATGTGGGGTTTAATGATGCCAATATGGATAAAGAACTTTTCTTTGTTTCAAAACAGAATGCAGATCTTACAGCGAAAGTGAATGCAATAAAAGAATATAATAAACTTAAAGGCCGCATAGAAGAAAAGGTTCGCTTGTCTGTTGACGAAGTTCCTGACTTATCAAAAATGACAGACGAGGAACTAAAGCAGCTTATAAAATCCGCAGAGAAAGCAGCAGAGGCTGCAAGCTTAAAGCCTGTTGATGATAACAAAGAAGATAATGATGAATAGGATAATTAATGAACTGGAAGAAAATAGCGGAAATAGCGAAGGTAAATCTAGCACGCAGACATCTTCTTGATTTCATTTTGCAGACCCACTTTAATTTTAAAGCTGGGTGGTTTCATAAAGTTCTTTGTGATGAATTAGAGCAGTTCTATAAAAACGTTATGGAAGGCAAAGACCCACATCTAATGATATGGGCGCCTCCTAGACACGGTAAAACAGAAATCATCACAAGGCGTTTTGCAGCCTGGCTCTTTGGAAAAGATCCGCATTTACAAATCATCTCTTGTTCTTATTCGGCAGACTTATCTGCAAGGAATAACCGCGATGCTCAACGTATTATAGAAGACGATGTTTACAGGAAAATATTTCCTAAAACAAAATTAAAGTCTGGAAAGAAAGACGAAGAGAGCGCAGTAAAGAACACAGAGATATTTGAAATAGTGCATCACAGAGGAGCTTATAGAGCAGCAGGTGTTGACGGCGGTATTACTGGAATGGGTTTTCATATAGGAATCATCGACGACCCTTACAAGAACGCAGAAGAAGCAAATAGCGAAACAATACGCTCAAAGATTCTTGAATGGTATAAGACAACCTTCTACACTCGCAAAGAACCACAGTCCGGAGTGATTGTTATAATGACTCGTTGGCATCCAGACGATCTTTGTTCAAGGCTACTCGAAGAAGAACCAGAAAAATGGAAAGTGTTAAAGTTTGAAGCAATAGCTGAAAAAGACAGTGTATACAGAAAAGCAGGAGAGGCTTTAGATTCTTTAAGATATCCTCTAGATAAATTGCAGAGTATATTAAAGACTTTAGGTTCGCGGCTCTTTGAAGCGTTGTTTCAACAGCATCCAATTGAAACAGGTGGAAACATTATAAAAGGTGCATGGTTTAAAACATACACGGTTTTACCTGAATTAGATTATAGATTCATAACAGCAGATACAGCACAGAAAACAAAAGAGAAGGATGACTTTTCTGTATTTGTTTGTTGGGGAGTATCTGGAGGAAAGCTTTATTTGCTTGATATGATTAGAGGCAAATGGGAAGCTCCAGATCTTAAAAAAAGAGCTGTTGCTTTTTGGAATAAGCATAAAACATATTCTGTTTCAGTTGGTGTTCTTCGAAAAATGTATGTTGAAGATAAATCAAGTGGAACAGGACTAATTCAAGAAATCAAACTAGATGCAGATATTCCAATAGAAGCAATACAAAGAGGAAAGGATAAGTATACAAGATGTTTAGATGTTTTGGGAACAATAGAAGCAGGATATGTTTACTTACCAGCAGAAGAAGTTTTTATAAGTGATTTTTTAACAGAGTGTGAAGCGTTTACAGCAGATGATTCTCATAAGCATGACGATATAGTTGACAATCTTTTTGATGCAATAGATAAAGGACTTCCTAAAAAAGAAGTTGACTGGAATGCGGTTGCGGAGGCTATGCAGTGAAACTATTTGGATTACAGATTGGAAAAGAAAAAATAATAGAAGTTAAAGGACAGCAAGATACTTTGCAAAATCCAGAATTAAGGCTTGGTGATAATTCTCAAGCTGGCCAAGGTTATTATACGCATGATTTATATTTTACTCGTAATTGGATACAGCTGAATGCGCTTTACCGTTCAAATTGGCTTGTTAAAAGAATAATAAACCTTATTGCAAACGACATGACTCGCGAATGGACAGAGTTTCAAAGCGAAATATCTCCTGTTGAAATAGAAAAGATTCAGAAGTATGAAAAGAAATTAAATGTTCAATCAAAAGTAAACCTTGCTTTAAAATGGGCAAGACTTTACGGTGGTTCAATAATATATCTTGATTTTGGAAACACTTCTGATACTTCTAGGCCTGTTAATGCAGAACAAGTAAGAATTGGCGGGCTTAAAGCGTTACACGTGATTGATAGATGGCGTTTAATTCCTTCAGCGCAGCTTGTGACAGATACTACAGACCCTGATTTTGGATTGCCTGAAAGTTATATCATAAACGTAGGTAACGAACAAACCAAAGCAGGTCCAGTTTTACATCATAGCAGAGTTATTCGTTTTATTCCAAATCAACTGCCTTGGCTTGAAAGTATGCGCGAGATGCACTGGTCAGATTCGGTAATGGAATCTGTTTTAAACGAAGTGCGCAAATACGATACTGTTTCTGATTCAATTGTAGAGCTTGTTATAAAAGCGGTATTGAGATTTATTAAAATTCCTGATTTAATGAGCAAGATTGCAAGCAAGCAATGGAAAAGCTTGCTATCAGCATTTAATAAATTATCAGAAGCAGCAAATATAAACAATTTCTCTTTGATTGATAAAGAACATGATCTTGAAACACAAACATATACTTTTACAGGAATACCTGATACTATACAGCAATTTATGACCAGCGTTTCAGGAGCTACAGAAATTCCCCTTGTTAAACTTTGGGGAGAAACATTTAAAGGTTTAAACAGCACAGGTGACGGCGAAATAAGGATGTATTATGATAATATTAAAACAAAACAAGAAGAACAGATGCGCGATGCTTTGGAGAAACTATACTCGTTCCTTGTTCCCTCTGCTTTGGGGGATATGCCCTCTGATTTCTCTTTTGACTTTAAAAACCTATGGCAGCTTTCAGATAAAGATGTATCAGAAATAGTTTATAGGCTTGCACAGTCCGATCAAATATATGAAGGAATGGGTATTCTTGATAGAAAAACAATTGCTAAAGAGTTAAGAGAAAGAGGACATTATAAAAATGTAACCGAAGAGGATTTGATTGAAGAAATACCAGAACCAAAACAGCCGCCATTGAAGGAGAAAGAAAATGCTTCAGCTGTTTAATAGTAAAAAAGAATACTATCTTCAAATACAACCGTTTAAAGATAAAGGAATTTTTATTAAACGTAGAGGTGATAGATATATTATTGTAGGCAACACAAGAGACATTGCGGCACGTTTAATTAAGAAAGGCTATAAATTCGATACAACGATTAAGGCGTGGTTATTTCCTGCAAGAAAACAAGAGCAGTATATATACACAAAGCTTGCAGAAGATATTGGTGTGCAATTAGATATGCGCAAATATAAACATTTAATTGGAACTGAAAAAAGAAGAGCATTAAGACCAATGAAAGCCGACAGAAGCACAGTTCTTAATTACAGAGTATCTTTGCAGGCAATACTGGATAAGCTTAAACAGCAGATTGAAATAAAAGTAATTCCTATATTATTGAAGCATGACAAGCAATACGGTAATACTAGACAGGAATCATTTTTAAAAGAAGCTCTTGCTGCAATAGAAGATATAAAAAAGAAATATAATTTTGATAAAACATCAAAACAGATAGCTCTTTATGTGGTAAATAAATGCGACAAGATTAACAAGAGTCGCTTTGCTTTAAGAATACAAGAAGCTACAGGAATAGATGTTGCAGGCAAAATATGAACTTTAAACAGCTTCTCGAAAAGAAGATGATTGAAAATCAACATTATATAAAAAGCGTACCTGTTGATTATTTAGATGAAATCACAGATGTAATAGTTAAAGGAGCTGCTTCTGAAAAAGGTTTAAAAGATATTATAGACAATATAAAAGATGTTTATGATATGAGCAACACAAAAGCAAAAGATATCGCAAGAAATGGAATAGGAAAACTTAATTCAGCATTAACAGAGGCAAGGTCTCGTTCTTTGGGTTTAAGCAGCTATGAATGGCATTGTATGTTTCGTGATAACTCGCGCGACACACACGAAGAGCTAGATGGAATGATTATTGATTACGACAATCCTCCACAGCCTGACGATTGGGAAGACCCTGGGCACGCAGGTGAATTAAAATGGTGTTATTGCTGGCAAAATCCAGTTGTTTTGAAAGAAAGTGAAGACCCCATAATTAACGATAGCGAGCTTGACGATGGCCCGGACGATAGAACAGACGATGGCGGAGTAGGAATAGAAGCAGCAAGCAAACTAAGACAAGAGACTAAATAATGGATTTTAATTAAAGGAGAAAAGAAATGCCCTTTCCAAATTTTCATTCAGCGAGAATGAAGCAACCGAGCAAGTACAAGAAATTTGCTTATAAAAACATTGCGCCAGGCATTGATATTGTTTTAGGAATAACAGACGATGAAAGTTTTAAAGAACAGAGCATAGTGACAGCCTTATCGGATAATGCTATTTCAATTGAAGGACATGACGGTTCTGAAGTGCAAGCATATAGGTTTGATAAATCAAAGTTTACAACACAGCAAGCGAAAGAGTGGCTCAAAAAACACAAGAAACATTATTTGAGTTTTCATGCTGCAAAAGAAACAGATTCAAAACCAAAGTTTACATATGACAAAGCAAGACTTGTTGTAGAAGTTCCTGACAAGAAAGAGTATACACCTGAAGGATATTTAATAGTACCTGCAAAACTTTCTAAGCCAGGCATATTTGATTATTATGGGTATGAATTAAGCGGAATTCCAAATTTAGATTCGTTAAAGTTGTATAAGATATATCAGGATGCGTCGGTTTTGTTCGACCAAGAAACGATTGTGAGTTTTGAAAACAAGCCTCTTGTTGATGAACATAAAGAGGTTAATTCAGACACCTGGACTAGTCGGGCTGTAGGTTTTGTTAGAGACGTTCATCGCAGCGAAGATGGATATCTTGCTTGTACGCTGGTTATTACAGACGCTCTAGCAATTCAGGATGTTGAAGAAGGGAAAAAGGAATTGTCTCTCGGTTATGACGCTCTTTATGTTCCACGAGAAGACATAGAGGACAAGCCTATCCCTTTAGACGCAAACTTTGTAAGAGTTAAAATTAAGGGCAATCATGTCGCTATTGTTGAAGAAGGCAGAGCGGGTCATGATTGCAGAATTCAAGACACAAAGGAGAAAGGTATGGAACAAGTAATGTTAGCGCTTCAGCAAATTACTGCAATGCTCAAAGACCTTATCGAAATGGAAAAAGCAGAGCAGGAAGGAAAGGAAGAGCAGGACAGCAAAGAAAAGCTTAATGTTTTACAGAAAGAACATGATGACCTCAAGTCCAAACATGAGGCACTTGTAAAAGAAAATGATTCGTTTAAGAGTCAGCCTGCTCCAAAACCAGCAGCAGAAGAAGTTGAGGCTGCCGCGGAAGACAGAGCAGCAGTTACCACGGATGCAAAGGCTTTAATGCCAACCATTGATTGTAAAGGAAAAAGCAATAAAAAAATAATGGTTGAAGTATTACAGTCTGTTCATCAAGATGCAGCTCCTTTAATAGACGGCATTCTTGCAGGTGCTGACCTAACTCAGGATGCAGTTGATGAAACGAAAGTAAAAGCAGCGTTTGCAGCAGTTGTTTCTCTTGCAAAAGAAAATGGACTTGGTGTCGCTCTCACTACGGACGCTAAACCAGGAAGCGAAACGGTCGATTATGATAAAATGTTCGCAAAACAAAATATTCACAATAAGCAGAAGTAATTTTAAAAATAAAAAGTAAAACGGAGGAAACAATGACAGTTGTAAACAACATTTTAAAAAGACTTGCTGGAGAAATATCCAGAATTGTTGAAGGGATGTTTATAGAGCCTTTTAGGAATAGCGAAAGTTCAGCAGCAATTCCTTTTGGTTACGTTATAGCGAAGGATGCAACCGCTCCTGGTGCTGGAAAGCTACCAGCTGCTTCAACAAACGTTATCTTTGGAGTATGTGTTCGTGAAATAAGACAAGGCGGAATAACAGGTGCAGCAGATGTAGAAGCAGGGAAAATGGGTTCACTTATGCGCAAAGGGTACATAACAATGAAATGCGTTAATGGAACACCTACTGTTGGTGGTAATGTATTTTTCAGATATGCTCTTGGTGAAACTGGTTCAGCAACTCGCGCAATAGGAACCATTGAAACAGCAGCAATCACAAACGAAGTTATTCAGCTGAACGGTGCTACATTTGAATCATTAATAGATGGCGATGGCTTGGTCGACGTTTTACTGAGCTAAAAAATAAAACAAAAAAGGAGCAGAAAATGAAAAATAGAGTATATACTTCCAAAACATTCGATTCAGCAATGACGTTTCTTCTTGGGCAGCTTGAATTTCTTGATCCAATAATTCATGACCCATTACATATTGAAAAATATGCAAAATGTCTTCCCATTAAAACCGGAGCAGGTGCAGTAGAAAGCACTTCGTTTATTAACTCTTCGCCTATTAAGGGTGGGTCAGATAAAATGGCTTCCGCGAGAAGCAATGTTGTAAAAAGAATTTCGGCAGATATTGATAAGACAAATACTCCTGTATACAAATACAAGGCCGGAACGTCTTATGATGTTCTTGAACTTGCAGAGCTTGCAAAAGCTGGAGTAAATCTTGATACAATTCAGACCCTTGCTTTAAGGCTTGATTATGAAAAGACAGTTGACCGTCTTGCTTTTGTAGGCGATTCACAGCTTGGTCTTCCTGGTCTTATTAACGGAAGAAGCACAGTTGTTCCTTATACCTACAATGCGGCTTTGAACGGTGCAACAACTTCTAGATTGTGGGCAAATAAAACGGCCGATGAAATCCTTGAAGATCTTGATAGCATAGTAAGAGTTTTCTGGGCAAACACAGGCTTTACTCGTATGCCAAACATGATTCTAATAGACCCTGTCAATTTTACATTGTTGACCAAGAAAGTCAATTCACTTGGTAATCGTTCTATCTGGGATTACTGGATGGAAAGCAATGCAGCAAAACATGAAGGAGTAGACCTACAGCTCATGTCCTCGAAATGGTGTTCTCCTCAATCAGCAATAGATGGAATCATTTACGGTGGAAATGGTTCTTCTTTAAATAGGATGGTTGCATATATAAATGATGCAACTTATACAAGATTTCATCTTCCTTTACCTCTTACTCAGGAAGGTGTTACTAAAATAGACTTTGAACTTCGTACCAATTATTTTGGTTATATAGGCGGAGTCGAAATAATACACGCCGAAACAATAGTTTACCAGGATGGAATTTAAAACACAGGGAGGCGCATCATGGCAACAATAAAGAAATTAAAATCTTTAAAGAAACACAATTATGCTCTAAATTATAAAGGGAAACACTATCCACTCGATGGCTCGGTTGAAATATCTGAAAGTATTTTAAGCGCAAACAAAGATTGGATTGATACCCTTATAAAGCAGGGCTGGCTGATGTTTGTTGCAGAAGAAGTTGAAGATAAAAATAACGACAGCGATAAGAATGACGACAAAAACAAAGGTAAAAAATAAGAGGATAAAATGGAATATACTCTAGCAATGTTTAAAGCAAGATTTCCAGAATTTTCAGACCAAGGAGACGCTCTTGTTCAAGCAATGATTGATGAGTCTGTTTCTATTGTTAATGAAAATGCCTGGTTAGATTTATGGGCAACAGGAGTTGGATATCTTACTGCTCATGGAGTTGCAATAAGCAAGAAGCAAGCTAGTGGTGATGACTTATCCGTTATGCCTGTTCGTTCAATGAGAGCTGGAAGCACAATGATTGGTTACGATGCTATTAAAGAAGGTACTTTTTCACAAAACTATTTACAATCAACAAGTTACGGTCAGCAATATTTGAGACTTATACATACTATTGGAACAGGAGTGGCTATAGCATGATTCCTGTAAGATTATTAAATTCAACTTGTTCTATATTAACAAAAACTACTGTATCAAGCAGCAAGTCCGGGCAAATAAATGAAACCTGGACTGTTGCTTATACAGCAATTAGATGCAAGTTGGATATAAACAAACAGGAAAGATATATTTCAAATACCACTGAATATGAAAAAGGTACACACATTTTAATGGTAAATAAATTTCCAGTTTCTTTAAATACTAAAGATCATAGAATACAAGTTGAAGGAAACGAATATAAGATTATAACTGTCAACCCTGTAAATCTTTTAAGTTCAACTCCAGATCATTTTGAAGTTGAATTATTGAGGGTAAGTTAATGTCTTTTATTTTTAGCTATGATGCAGGAGCGTTTAAGAATCTTAATGTGAAGATGGCAAAAGCTCTCGCAGATTCTCTTGCATTAACAGCTGAAGAAATTGTTTCCGAAACAAAAAATAGATGTCCTGTAGCAGCAAATATTTTAAAAAATAGCTACACTTATTCAATGTCGGCAAATGGAGAATCAACAGTTGCAAACTTTAAAGGAAGAACTGTCGCTCGTATAAAAACACCAGACACGGAAGAGGGAGAGTACGCTGTTAATATTGGAACACCTCTTTCTTATGGAGCTGACGTTGAATGGGGAACAAAGCCACATTTTCCTCCAGTTGAAGCAATAAAAGAATGGATACGCCAGAAAGGACTAAGCGCAGATACTGCACTAGCTGGAACCTATTCAATTAAAACGCACAGAAGAACTGGCGGAAAAAAAATTCAA
>Ga0265323_10000158_pt1 | contig 40161 bp, 57 predicted proteins | sample 41225metaG_FD_193580 | JGI IMG/M metagenome (GOLD analysis project Ga0265323, IMG submission 193580) | Rhizosphere microbial communities from Carex aquatilis grown in University of Washington, Seatle, WA, United States - 4-12-25 metaG | ecosystem: Host-associated > Plants > Roots > Rhizosphere...
ATTCCGAGTAATTTGCCCGTGGCCAAAGGTGAGAATCCTTGTTTCGTCGAGTTTGTTGCCGATTGCATGCAAGGACCTAAAAACTCGTGTGGATGGGACAAGCAAGACAACAAGTGTTGGCCAATTTTTTACTGCGAGCCTAGTGTCCCCAGTGTCACGACAACATCCTCTGATGCTCTCCGTCCGGCGAGCGCCATTTGTCCAGCAGGGATCAAGACTTACACCTATCAACCCGGAACCTTGATGGGTTGGGGACCTTCGTTTCCCGGTTCTGGACAAGCAACTACAGGAAATTACACGTGTGTTCCAAACACAACGCCGGTGACCATCAATTGTTGAAGAAGTTCCCAAGGTTCAGAATCCTATTTCACACACCACTTTGACGTATGAAACCTTGTCTCCGGCGGTGGCGCTTGTAAGAAAGAACGAAGTCTGGTTTCCGGTTACGGGAATGATGGGACTTGGTCCCGAGGCTATCGGAAAGGTTTCGAGCACAAACTGATCTGTTAGCTCGAGTGTCATGGCAGCGGTGTCAGGCGAGCGCACCACTTGTATTGATTTTGCAAACGGAGGCAACGAAAAGGCTTGATGATTTGGATTATTGAACAGCACGCCTCCGGCTGTTAGACAGTTCAGAAGGTACAAGGATTTGTAGAGTTTGGTGTGATGACGTCCGAAGTAGTTGGTGAAGGCCTTGGCGAGTATGGGCGTTTGGATAAGTCCCCCGGGTATGTAGTTAGGTCCATAAATGTCAGGACTGGGGCTGGCAGCCGCGAGACCATCCAATGAAGGCGTGATGTAAGCATCATCATAGCGGAAGTAGGCTCTGACAATGCCCGTGGGAACCTGAATCACAGCGCCGGAATCATCTGGTTGAGTGCCAGGAGCCACACCATTGAAGGTTCCCGTGTAAGGACCGAGGGGAACGTCGAACTCGGTTCTCGTGAACTGGGTACCGTTGCCAAATTCGATGATGCCAGTGACAGGACCAGCATGCCCACTTTGATTCGCCTGCCTCGCCGCCGTCATGACCACCGTGATTGACTGCCCAGATTTCGAGTCCGCGGTCAGGTTCAAAACCCTGGGGGGATTCGATTGCTTGACCGTCGTAAAGTTTTGTCCCGGAGGCAAGATCTCCGGATACAGGATGGTCGAGTTGCCGACATTGTTTTCCGCATCGTCGAGCAGCCGGGTTCCCGATTTCCCCGAACGCTTGGCTGCGTTCTGGTTGGCCTGGTCTTGCATCCTTGCGATGGTTCGTGGATCCAGCATGGTCATTCCTTTATGGCGGCGATCGAAGCGTGTACGACAGCAGGCGAGAAGCCTTCGTTTCGAACTCGGATTTTGATGGTTCGTGAAGCGTCGAGGTAACCCTGGTAGAGTACACCTCCGCGCCACTTCGTGATAGCGGTTGCTCCGGTGAGCGTGGGCTCTCCATCTCGCCACACTTCCTCGACTACGACCGGTCGCCCGTGTGCCGAAAGAAACAGTTTGGGGTGCAGCAAGGGTTCGGTCGGAGAAAAAGAGATGTCAGCGGTGTTTTCGACACCCACGAGAACGTTCTCGCGTAGTAGCACGACCTCATGCGCCCGGAAGTGTCGCCAGACCGCCAGACCAACCGCCGACAGCGAGACGCCGCCAGCTAAGATTGCTGCCTTTTTATAGGACGACGACGACGACACGAGCACGAATGTCAGCGCCATACCTATGAGCCCCGCCGAGAACACCAACCACAAGTCTTTGGGATTCGTCTTGGGCATTATCGACGACCTCGTGCCATATCTAATTTCATCGTCTGCACGGTATCCGACATTCGGTCGAAGGCTGCCTCTTGCCGACTCAAAGCGTTCTCAAGTCGGGTCAGGGTTTGTTGCACTATGGTGCTGTCTTGGGCGTCCTTGAGACTTTTCGCCGTGAACTCGTCTCTTTGCACGTAGAAGGCTTTCCCGAGGACTCCAACCACAACGCCAGCTGAGATAAGCACACCAAGAATTACCGAGAGCGCAATGAGAAATGAAGTTGAGGCCGATCTGGCAGACGCCAGATTTCTCGTGTCGGGCATCGTGACTTGAGAAATATCATCGTTCATGTCGAAATAGTCGTCGCGGGCCGTTTCGTGTCGTCCGGTGCCTCGTTGAATCGGAACACCCGTGGATTGGGTTGGATAGCGAGGAGGTGTCATCGGAAACCGCGTTTCTTGGCGTCTTCGACCATGGACACGTAGATCATGGATTGTTCGGGTAATGGATCGCCCTTGTCGAGGTGGGCAGCGAGCTTGGTAGGTCCCATATCATAGGCAGCGGCAACCAGACTGTGGTCATCGCCAAACTTTTTTCGAAGCAGGGTCATGTAGTAGGCAGCGAGCATCACGTTGAGGTCGGGATTGAACAGAGCTTCGGGTTGCCCGGTCCAGCCCAGCTTCATCGTTTCTTGGATCGCCTGGTTGGTGGCCACGGTGGATTTGAGCAGCACTTTCACGAGCCATTCCGCCGTTGACGGTTGCAGCTGAAGAACACCGTACATGCCCGTTTTCTTGTTGAAGGCAGTGGGCACATTGCGAGACTCGACGAAAGCCTGCGAACGGATCCAGGCAACGGGCACCTTGAAGATCTTACCCCACTTGGCAGCCAACCTGGCCACGGTCGCCGGGTACTCTCCCGCCAGCTGCTTGGCGATCTCGGGCGAGGCGATGTGCTTGGAAGGTAAGGGTAGCAATCTGTCTCGCGTGGCGATGCCCAGGTGCCGGGGAACCAGCAGGGCAATCAAGATCACGGCAGCAGGCAAAACGAGAAAAGGGTTCAAGCAACACGTCCAGGTCGATAGTTGTTGGGAATGAATCGCATGCCGACTTGTGGTGTAGGCCGTTTCTTTTTGGCCATGCGATAGAGATTGGGCTCTTTGGGCGCCACGCGTTCGATGAGACCGTTTTCGTGGATGTAGAAAGTGGGAAAATGGTTTTCATTCATGGCTGTTTGCTGGGAGAGTTTTCCAGGCCAGATGGCGGCGAACTTGGCTCCCCAAAACCGTCCTTCGTGAGCCGACTCGACAATCAAGTCAATCAGCTCGTGTTCGTAAGCCTCGACTCGACAGAAATTGTTCACGGCATGCGCGACGTGCGGTTGGTTTCGTTCGTCGAAGTAGGCGACTGTGAACCACTCCTTCTTCATGACGATCTTTTCTTGAGCGAGGCTACCAGCTTGGTGAACCGCTCGGCTAGAGCTTTTTCCCCGAAACGTTCGGCCAGAATCTTTCCGTCTTCGGCCTCCAACCGAGTGAGTTGTTGGTCGGGTTTGCCGGCGATGATACCCAAGCGCCTTTTCTGTAAGAAGTGCCTGACGGTTGGATCTTCAGCTTGGCTTTTCGAGAGGCTGATTAACCCCAGTACGAGTCCAAAGGCGAGCAGAACGGCGGGCATGGTGTCACCGTCAGCCTCTTACGCCTTGAAAAGCCCGGTGGCCTCGAGCACGGCTACGATAGCCTGGGCCTTGGCATCACCCTTGGTAGCCAGGGCCTTTTTGTTGGTGTAGTTGGTGTTCGAGGTTGCCCACTTCTTTTGAGCGGAGACATCGCCCTTGTCGGCCGCGGCTTTGATGTCGCCGAGTCGTCGCTTGGTCACGTCGACGAGCTTTGGATCTGGTGATTTGTCATCTCCGTGAACCATGTACTTGTCGTTTGGATCTTTCGGAGCATGCACCATGTATTTGGTTTCCGGGTCCGACTTCACGGGTTTGTCTTCGCCGGTTTTCGTGACAGGTTCAAGGACTCGTTGTCCGCGATCTCGAACGCCTTCCCTGTAGTTTTGGAACGGGTCAGGGGTCGCCATGAGCAAGGCGCTCAGCGCGGCTTTGACTAGATCCCAGGTGGTGCGAATGGGAGGCAAGGGTTCGTCGGGCTTGTATGACGACACTACTTCGGCCTCGACCACGGTGTTTTTCGTCTCTGAGTTTGAGGGATTGACTCCCGCCTTTTGCAACCATTCGTCGTGTGCGACGGGGTTGTCGGCTAGGGCACGAGCAACGACCGCGGCTCCCGTGGCGTAGGTCATGTATTTGACCGCCTCGGGGATCTTGAACGAGGCCTGCTCTTGCATGATGGCGAGCTTCTGCTGGGCTCCGGAGTCCCCCGCATGCGCGGCCTCGAGGTCAGCAACAGCAGTCTTCATTTCAGGAGCCAGGGGTTTGTCGGCCGACACCTGGTGCAGGGCCTGGACGGCGGCAATCTTGCCTGCTGCTTCGATACCTTCAGGGGCACCGGCTTCGGCTGCTTGCAAAGCTTTTGTCATGCTTTGCGTGCTCTTGGGATTGCCAGCTTCGGAAGCCGCGACGACTGTTGCGACTCGCTGAAGTTCATCTTTGGCCGACGGGGTTGTCGCTGCCACGGTCATGAGCTCTTTGGCCTTCTCATGGTCGCCTTCATTGGCGGCGATCTTGGCAGCGGCATGGACCTCTTCCTTCGAAGCCGTTCCCTTGTTTACTTTGGCTTCAACAGTCGCCAGCTTCTTCTGGTCGGAGGCCTTCTTGTCCTTGGCAAGCTTGACCGCCACAGCTCCCGTCATAGCGATCGCCGGCAAGGTCACGACGCCGGTTTTGACCGTCTGATAGAGAGCGTTTCCAGTTTGCAGACGAGCCTTGCCTCGTTGGGCGTTGGGGTTGCCTGCCTTGGCGGCGGCTACCATTACGCGAGCGTCACGAATGGATTTCTTGTCGCCACGGGCGATTTTCGCTGCCATACGGCGAGCCTGAGCCAATCGTTGACGTTCGACTCGGGTAGGCGCAGTGGTTCGCACGTGCTTGGCCAAGATCGTGGCCTTGACGAAGTTGTCAGATTGCTTGTTGCCAGCCTTGGCGAGTGCCACATGCGTGGCGATAAGTGCCTTGGCCTTCTTGTCTCCGGCAGAGGCCTTGCGTTCATTCTTGGCCACGAGTGCGAGGCCGTGAGCGCGCGACGCTTGAGTGAGCTTGGTGGCAATGGCTTGTTCGCCACGTTTGCGAGCGGCCACGACCTTGGCGCTTTGCGCTCGATACGCTGCTACCCGAGCAACGTGCTTGGCGGCGGCGGTATCGGTCTTGATGGCCAACCGAGCAGCCTTCATGGCGTAGACATCGGACAGGGCCTGTTTGTCGCCCTTCTTGGCTTTGGCCACCATGGTGGCGATTGCCTTGCGAGCCTTCGGATCTCCCCGCTTGCCATCGGCATAAAGCTTCATGGCTGCTTGCAGTTTCATGCCTGCGGGGGTGTTGGTTTCGCTGGCGGCGAGAATGCGAGCCGCTTGAGGGTTCTTTTTGGCTATGAGCTGGCGGCGAGTGTCTTTCAAATTTGCACGCGTGGTTTTGGTCGCCTGCTGCATGAGCTTCTCGAGCTTGGCATCTTCGGGAGTAGCGGGTAGGGGAGTGATGATGGGCTTGACGGGTTTCTTTGAAGGTCCGGTAGCCACATCGTCACCCGACTGGTCAGCATCGGTATCCGATGAATTTTGCGACTGACCGGGGAGATACTGCGCTTCGGCGGTCATGATGGCGGCTTCCTTGGCAGTGGCTTCGGCATCGGCGGCGTCGGCTTCGGCGTCGGCCGCGGCGGCGAGTTGCTGTTGAGCGCGGTATTCGGCATCCGATTGAGCATCGGCGGCGCGGGCACGAGCAGTAGCGGCTCTGGCTCGCTGTTGAGCCGACTTGAGGCGAGCCAACCGAACATCGTCAGCCGACTTGCTTTTGTTGCCGATTCCGATGGCATGACCGACTGCCTTGGTGGCTTTCCAGGCGTACTTGGTTGGCACGGTGATGGGTAGCATTGCTACCTTGAACGCATCGCTGATACCCCAACCAACGAACGAGTGACCACCGCCGAGGGTGAAGGTGTATCCCTGGGCTTTGAGAGCCATGAGGGCTTGCTGGGAGTTGTGATGACCGTCCTTGGCCTGAGCAATCATCTGTGCCAGCATCTTTTTTTCGGCTTCGGTCATGGTTTTGGCTGCAACCGTGGGTGAAGCTCCCATCGTGGCGGCGTAGCCTTGAGCTTGTAGTGTCGTCAAAGCGGCCTTGGCGTTGGGATTGCCTTGCTTGGCGAGGTCGACCATCTGGGCCAGCTGAAGCTGCTCGGTGGGGGTCAGGGCCTTCACGGCGCCCATGACGACCACGCGTTTGAGTTGCTTGGCAACAGGACTTCGCGAGAAAGCCTCACCACTGACAAGGTTCTTGCGGAATTCGTGCAATTGTTCATTGCGAGCTAGCAGGATAAGCAGCTTGCTGGTTTCCTCGGGCGATAGAGGAGCGCCGTGGGCAAGCTTGTCGGCGATGGGCTTCAAGGCCGCGCCATTGTCGGCATTGAGCTGGCGGGCTTTGGCGATCTTCTTGACGACGGGAGCGACGTCTTTTGGTGTCAACGTGTCGTCGCTATCATCGGAAGTGGGGGCACCTTCGAAGGGATTAGGCTTGGCCGAAGATCCAAGAATGTCCTCGCGTCCGAGCTTGGAACATTCCGAGCAGGCACCGAGCACTTGAGACTCGATCGATTTGAGCTGCTGTTCCATTTCGGCGGTCTTGGCATAGGCATCGGCCGAAGCTTGCTTGGCAACAAGGGCCTTTTGAGCAAGATCGAGAGTCTTTTGCTTCTTCTCGTTTTGCTTCTGGTTGTACGCATTGTCGATCCAAGCTTGCTTCTCGGCATCGACGAGCTTTCGCTCTTCAGCGCTCTTGAGCCAGTAGAGAGGATTGAGTTTTTGCGTCCAGGCACCACTCGAGGACTTGCCCAGGGAATCGCCTGAGCCGATTCCATAGATGGTCACATCTTGAACGTAGGGCTGACCCGTTGACGGGTCGATATTCTGTCCGTAAGCCGTGTAAGGCTGCCCGGTGGCGGGGTTGACGGCTCCGTAGGGTTGTCCCGTGGCGGGATTGGTTCCGTACGTCTGGGGCAAGTAGGGATTGTAGGTAGTGGTCGTGGGGAGAGTCGACGTGGCAGAGGCCGGTTGCCACGTGGGCACGTACCCAGGCGAGTTGGGCTGAGCGTACGGTTGTCCAGTAGCAGGGTTAATAGAAGTGTAGGGCTGTCCAGTGGCGGGATTGATGGTCGAGTAGGGCTGTCCAGTTGAAGGATTCACATACGGTTGTCCCGTGGCGGGATTGATGGCTTGCGATCCGAATGATTGTCCATCTCGCCGGTGATGCTTGTGATGTCGATGCCGGCGACGCCCATCTTGATCATCGGGTCGCTGACCTTGTCCTTGATTGGGGTAAGCCGAGGTTCCATACGGAACACCGGCCCGTGTCACTTGGCGCATGGCTTGCGATGCGCTACTGACGGGATTGAACGACCATCCCGCCAGATCTTCTTCTTTAGCGGTGGGGGCTTCCTTGGGAGGAGCAGCTACCACAGGGGCTGTTGCTCCTGGAGCAGCAGAAATAGGATGAGCGGGCAGTGTCGGGGATGGAGCAGCCCCCTTGCCGAATAGCTTGGAAAGCCAGCTTCGGGCCTTGGGATTTCCAGCTTCGGCAAGCTTGGCAGCCATCTGCACCTGGGGAGGCATGAAGGCCGTCCAGGGCATTGAAAAGCCTCCACAAATGTCGCCTGCAATGGCCTGCAACTGCGTGGCGCCGATGTTGGTGCCTGGGGGAGTGATGACCGCATACTGGGACACGTAAGCGGCGACGTACGGCTTGAGGGCCGCGCGCACTTGCGACTTCGTGAAAGCTTGGCCAGACGCTCGCAGGTTTTGTTCGACGATAGGTCGCGCTGCCTTGTAGGCAGCATACAACGTCTGACGAGTCCATTGCCGGGAACTCTGGGTTGCTCGACTGATGGCGACGTTCACGGCGTTTTGAGTGGTGGCATCGTAACCAACGATTTCGGCGGGGCCTATGTCTCTTCCAATCTCGGTGATACCAATACCACCAATTTCAGCGATGCCAGTGGAGCCACTTGTGGAAGTCGTCTTGTTTCGGTTCATTGTCTAGTCCTCGTCGGTCGGTTGATTGTTGAGAAAGGTTATTTCAAGTGGATATGACCACTACGAATCAGTTGTTGGATGCTTGTTCGTTTGGTAACAGGCAAACGGTTGAGTTGTTCCACGGTTACGAATCTAGGAAACTTGAAAACAGATGAACCTGACGAGTCGGCGCTTCCATCATCGCCACCATCACCACCATCGCCACCATCGCCAGGCGTTCCGGCGTCTCCACCATCGCCACCGTCTGGTCCTCCACCACCCGGAGCCGAGGAGGCGGCGTTCGGATCGGCGTTCGGATCGGCATTTGGGTCGGCGTTTGGATCTGTACCTGGTACCGCTGGGGCTCCGGCCTTGCTTGATTTTGTGAGCAGGCTGGCCAACATGACGGCAAGCCCAATGGGACCAAGAATGATGAGACCAGCCGTGGCTCCGGCCCCAAAGCCCATGTCGTCACCGAGAGAGATGTTCACGTTTCGAACACCGTAGTCTCGTGGATCCCATGGAGGAGTAGATCCCATGAGCGAGGCAATGGCACTTCCATACTTGGAGTTGTTCTTCTTGACGAAGTTTTTCGACCAGGATTTCGCCTGCGCCATGATGGCGGGGGTTGGCTTGGCAAGGCCCTGTTGCTTGGCGAGGGCATTGGCACGCCGGCTGACGATCTTGCCCGAGAAGCGCCGAACGATGGCTCGAATAGGAGCCAAGGCTAGTTGTTCGGCCTTGTTGACGATGAACTTCGTGCCGCTGTACTTGTAGGCGAGGCCAGCACCCTTTTCGACCCCATGCTCGACACCCTTGGCGGCTTTCGAGATGGCATGGGTGATCGACGAGAGTCCCCATCCCGAATCGTCACCTGTGTCAACTTCGTTGGGCAGCGCGGAGCTGAATCGCTTTCGCTTGGCGCGAGTGTCGGACAGTATCTTGTCGGTGATGCCGACGAAGGTGTGGTTGCTGCCCGACCAGTCTCCCGCCGAGCTGGTTGGTGCCGTGGCGTCAAAAAGAGACTTGCGCGTCCAGAGGCGAGCGATGTCTTCGTAGTAGCCTCGGGGGCGAACCGCAACACCCGCTGCCTTGTCCTGATCGGCAAGCCAGTTGGCATGCTCGACCACGAGCTTTTTGCTGACGGCGGAAAGCAGTTTGGCCTTGTTGGCATCACGTCCGGCCACGAAGGTTTTAGGAAGCGGCTTGGCCGTTGGTGGTCGCCGCCAGTTCCATCCTTGAAATTTGTCGGTGCCCAGGCGTTCGGCCTGCTCTTCGGGGCTGCGCATGTGGTGATCTCCGTAGGAGGCATCGTCGAGGTACTTGTCGACGCCGTGGTCGCCTTTGCCAGCCTTGAGCACATCGTCGACGTGAGACGCATCGTCGACCCAGCGAATGCCGTCGAACATGGGTTCGTCGACCATTTCCTGTTCTTCCGTGGACAGGGGTTTCATGTACTTGACAAGCGCCGAGGCTTCGCCGGGAGACACTCCAAGGCCACCGTGTTGAGCGATGAGAGCCTCGTAGGCGTCTGGATCGTCGGTGAATTCGGTGCCTTTGGGAACAGTGATCTCGATTGAAGAGGGAGAGACGAGAGGGGGTTCTTCATCCGAGTCGTCGTTCTCTTTTCCGGAGGCTGAGACTGGAGGCCTTGGAAACTGGTACATCGCCTGGGGAAAAGCCTGGGGATAGATGGGATAGCTCGGGCGATCTTCCCGGTCGGCTTCATCCTCGTCGTCTTCATCTCGGTCATCGTCGGGGATTTCGGCGATGAGGGGCAACATTCCGTAGACGTCCGTTCCTTCGGGGTCTATGTCGTCAGGTTGAAGTCCGGTAGCGATGTAGTCGTCTGCCATGGAGCACCTCGGATAAGCCGTGAAAAACAGGAAACCTCTTGAAGCTCGCCGAAAATCGTGCTGAGCGGAAGAAGCTTCGTGAAACCGGTCGTTGTGCTACTCGAGCAGGCCGACCAGCCAAAGCTTTGCGTTATTAAAGAGGTTAGAGCAGGACTTTTCTGAAGTCAAGAAGGTTGACATCTAGAGGGTCAGATGGCACTTTTACACCATGAAAAGCTATTCATACGTGACGTGGGAAGAAGAAGGCATGTGGACGTCGCACGTTCCTTCGGTGCCGGGGGTCTATGGCCTAGGTACCACTCCCAAGGCAGCCGAAAGCGATCTGAAAGAAGCCTTGGAGCTCATGTTCTCCTATCTCAAGGAAGTGGGAGAGGTAGCACCGTCAGCACGAAGTGTTCGATTGGGGCAGCTTCGGATTTGACATGGCGTCAGCAGCTGAATTTGTGAGACGGATAACCAGAGCCGGGTTCCGGCTCGTTGCCCATGGGAAACGACATGACATCTACGAAAATCGACTCTCTGGAAAACGAGTCGTCGTTGCAAGACATGCCAAAGAAATACCCAACGGAACCTACCGATCGATGCTTCGAGATGCTGGTCTCGACTAGCTTTGCAACGATGAAGGTCAAGAAAGATTTTCACACCTGGTTGAGGATGGAAAGTGTCAGGCGAGGGATCTTTTTGTATGAGCTCGTCGAAGAGCTGGCGTCTCGCTCATTGGCGGGGAAGAAACCTTGGGATGGTGCTGCCTAGGGACAACTTTTCAGCGTCGATCGAATTTTGTCGCTGACCATCGACTCATAGCCTGGCGACCTTGTTGAAATAGGTGGAAAAGATGTCAAGCATGGCAAACAGGGATCTCAAAGTTTGGTTGAAGGTTGGAAAAACAAAACTTCGTCCTTTGTTAACGTATGAAGAGTCACGACTCGTCAGATTCATGTGGATGACCCACGGAGAATCATTCGGTCAAATATATCAAGCTCATATCTATGGGAGACGGGCTCAACATGTCAAGAAACACACCTGGGCTTTCAATGAGAATGACCTATTCAAAGACCTATTTGTGCGTTCAAAACCATTTTCATTACAGTCATTAACCCGTCTATTTATGTCACCAGGCATATCAAAGGAACAACTTGCGGCGTGTGTCAGTCTGCCTTTGTCGTTTGGATGTGCAACAAGGGTTTCATATGACAACCTCGAAAGACAGTCCGAGTCGGTTGAACACAAACACCTTACCAGCGTGACAAAGGCATTGCTAATCAAAAGCGGACTGAGGTTCTATGGCCACAATATTGGCATCTCAGGTTGTTACACCATGGCCGATATGGTGGTATTAGACCACGAGAACAATCCGTTATTCATAGAAATACTATCCACTCCGGCGACAGAGATTACGACAAAGATTGAACGCAAGATGAAACTCGGCGACAGAGTTCCGTTGTTGTTTGTGATTCCAGAAGGGACAGCGACGAACGATTTGGAACACAATAAGGCTTCTTGGGCGGAAGTTTCTATGTCGAACAAGGTAATGGGTGTGGTTGGACATTCAGAGCAATTAGGATATGTCATAGACAACAAGGAATGATCATGAAGAAGCAACAAACACAACCAGCATCACCTTTGTTCGCTCCCTGCCCAGGAGAAACCCTGAACACGGTTCAGGGCTACAGGTTTAGGCATGATCCAGACGGTAAGCCGTTCTCCCAAGAGAAGATTGCCGAGCGCTTGAAGCAGCTCAAGCGGAAAATTGGCAACCAGAAAATCCCTCGAAAATTGAAGAAGAAGAAGTTCCCCACAGGAGAGGCTTTGCAGAAAGCCTGCAACGCCAAGTTGGACGCCCGGCAGGCAGCCAAAAAGGCTGCTCCACACGTTGAGTACGTTCCCGATCACGACAAGCTCATCGATCAGATCGTCAGGGAGATGGAAGGCATTTACGCTTGCTATTGTCGTCTGGACTCATGCCGAAGGGCTCTGTCCGACGAGGAGCGAAGTTTCTTGCACAATCAGCTAGCAACCTTCGACCCTGTGTTTCACCCAACCAGAACTGAAGCCAGCAAAGATCTGTGGAACTGCCTGCTGGCCAAAGGTCTTATCACCAAGACGGGCAAGCTAGGCAAGCCCAAGGGACGACCGAGAACGCTTGGTGAGCTTGGCAAGGAGGACGAGAAGACGCCCTTCTTGGGTTTGGGAAAGTTGAAAGCCGTGGTGGCGTCCTGGAGGAAGAAGCCAATCTTGAGCATGAGTCCGGTCGACCTTGATCGAGATCGCCGGATGCTCGAAGGGCTATGGGAAGACGAGAGGGTCTACCAGCTTGTGACGGGAGAGCCCGATCACCCGGTCGCCGTCCGCTGGCGCGAAATTCTGGAGGAAGCTGCGAAGCTCGCCGAAAAGAGCAAGACTGAGGTTTGGGCTGACGAGCCGACGATCTTGCTCACGGACATGATGAAGAATTACGGTCTCAAACCCATGCCCAAGAATCTAAAAGCTGAGATGGATCGAAGGTCTACGGCCCGAGGCCAACCATCAAGGCGAGCAAAGCTTGCTGCCTTGAGGAAGGAATCAGCTTTGGCCGAACGCAATCAGATTTTAGATCGCCTGAGTCTTCCAATGCACCAACGCATGAACTTCTTGAGAGTCCGATTGCCTTCGGGGCAAGGGTCGTCCCTGTGATCAAGATCTATCACGTTAGCGACTTGCATTTCACCGCCGGTGCGACGATCGCCACGGTCCCAGCGTCCGAAGATCTACAGGCTCGGCGACTGCTCGAATACATTCACGCTCGGCACTTCAGCCGGTTTCCAATCATTGCCCCCGATGCCGACTCTTCGTACCTGCTGGTCACCGGCGATCTAGTCGACGATGCCCAGGAAGACCAGTACGTCGCTTGCGCTGCCGCGCTGACCCCCTTTGCCGGACGCCTTCTGGCGTGTCCTGGAAACCACGACGTGGCTCGACTGGGCGACGTTTACGATGCTGGTTCGCTTGACCGCTGGCGCAAGCACATTCAACCGTTGTGTCTTTACCAAGGCGACCAGACCACCAGACAGCCAGCCGAGGTTCACCTGAAAAACGGGGGCACCTCGGTTCGTACCATCGGGCTCAACTCTTGTATTTATTCCATGACAGATTTCGGATGTGGAGAGGTGGGCGACGAGCAGCGAGATGCTTTGCTGGAGATACTCAATCGGGCAACCTACATGAGCTGGCCAACGCTCGTCTACTTTCACCACCGTCCTTTTGCTCTCAACTGGCCAGTGTCGAAGGTGATGGCGCTCAAGGATGGGCCTGCTTTGATGGAAATTCTCGATGGTGTGATAGATGCCGCTTGCTATGGGCACACGGGAACCAACATCGAGTTGCCCTATGGCGTGCCGCTAGAGCTGCTCCAAACCACTCTCAAGGGAACCCAGCACCTGGATGCCAATGCCAGTGTGTCGACGGGGAGCTACTACGAAATCACTTTTGATGGCTCCGAGTGTAAGGTTACGGCGATGAGAACGGCGTGACATCGGGACATCTCGTCCCGGGCTTTATCTTTGCCCAAACCAGACTTGCATTTCGAGTATCTAGTTGTACACTATTTAGCATCGTGCCTAGAAAACCAAAAGCTGCTGCCTTGAAGCAAGTTCATCTTGTCCCGGCAAGGTTTACCAAAAACGAATTCGAGCTATTGAGATCCAAGTCACAGGCCGAACACCTACCTTTGGCCTCGTTTGTCAGGATCACGATGTTGAAACATGTCGCAAGAGCTGCGCAGGTGCTCGGAACTTGCGACATTGAGGTGACACCATGAAGATAGTAAGAGCCAAGGTTCTCGTCGACCACATCATCAGGTTTCATCTTGATGACGGCACGTATGTCGATCGTGATTTCGCGTTTGTGAAGGGCAAGGTTTTCGATCCGATCATGAAGGATCCAAAGAAGTTCAAACAGATTCGAGTTCGTGATGGAGAGCCCTATTGGCCGGGAGACGTCGATCTGTGCCCTGATGCAATCTTGCGTGGTGGTATTGGCAAAGGCCGACCTGAAAAGTTTGCCACTATCGGCATTATGGGAACTCTTTGGTCAGGTCGAGGCGTCACGTCGTTGTAACGGTTGCCGCATGGGCATTTCGTCCATGGCAAAAGAACGCACGCCGGCCAAATACATCCGGACCAGGCCAGGCGCAAGATTTCTACCACCGGACCACCAACAAGATTGCAAGAAGCAGCACTATCACGGCAAGTCCCCAGACCCATCGCCATAGTTCGCGGACCTGGTCCTGTAGGGTCTGCGACCCGAGGGTCTGCGCCCCGGAGGTCTCAAGCTGTTGTCTCTCGACCTTTTCACGTGCCGCCACGGCGCGTTCGACCAGCAGGTGCATTTCCGCCAACGTCGCGGGCTCGTCAAGTCCATGGGAACGTAACGTGTTGGCTTTGGCAGTTACATCATCGGTTGACGGGGCGACTTTTGGGACACCGTTTTCGGAAGAGGATAATCTTTTCTTCCGATACTTCATCTGTTGTTGTTTACTTTCGAGATTTCGAGTGTTGAATCAGCAGCCAGAAAATCCAAACCGCTAGACCTGCCCAAGCAATCGTTTTCTCCCAAAAATTCAACGCGTAACCCGTCCCGGTCGCGCAGCCGGAATCGAAATCCCGATGCCCTTATCGACCAGCACCCTGTCGACCCGAGCCTTGGCAATAGCGAAGTCTTTTGTCGATGGGGTCAGGCTTTTTGACAGCGCGGTCTTCATCACGAGCACCCGGTAATCTTCATGGGGAATGCCGGGCATCACTCGACCGAGAAGAGAGATCGCCTCGGCTCCGCAGGAACGAGCGAGTTCCAATTCTTCTTCACCACAACGGCAACTTCCCATGATCTCGACGGTCATGCGCTTTTCTCTTCATTTCTGACGTGACAATGTGATTGGCATTGGAGTAACGACGTTCGCATGATTAGCACTTCTCTTTTGACGAGTTGGATGTCTTCCTTGAATTCCATGAGAGATTGTTCGATGAGACGTTTCAACTCTTCATAGTAGTCTTTTGACATCTTAGAAAATCCCGTTCACGAGGTTGAAGGCTTCCGTGGTCTTGGCAAATTTCGCCCGCACCCGAGGTTCTTTGACCCAGCTTGCCACGCCACTTTCGCCAGCCAGGTGTCCGACACCGAGCAGGCCCGATAGCGTGCAAGTTTTTCCGTCTACCTTGGTGCCCACGAAGCCTTGTACTTTGGGAACCATCGTCGTCATCGAGCGCTTGAAAGAGGCATACTGGATAGGCAGGGACTTCAAGTAAAGTTCTTCACTGAGCGGTTTTTTCCATTCTCCTACCCAAACGCCTGTCTCGCCTCCCACGGTGGTCTTCTTGGCCTTGGTCATGAAGCCCACGTCGGCGAGACGTCGTCCATCGAGTCCGAAGGCTCCCATGCGCCCGCGGGACGACTTGAACCCTTTTGGATGGCGCCCCATGGTCGTTGTGAATCGCGTCCAGCGCACGAGCACGACACCCTTGATGGGGCTGCTTGCCGTAACAGGCAACATGGTGAGTCCTCGCCTACCCGTGGCGAGAGCGGCGCCGGTCAGAATGCCTATGAGACCAACGGGAATGGCGATGAGGGGCAGCATGGGGGTTACCTCAGAAAGCGAATTTCTTGGTTACTTTGAAGCTTGACTTACCAAGCTTCAGATCGGTTGTTTTAGCTTGCTGGCTAGCCATCGACAGGTAGTCGATCGCTCGGTTGGGGGTTGGCGCCAAACCCGGCAATGGCGATGAGGGCGACAGGTTTGTCAGAGCCCAGTTGCCGGGCACTTGTCTTCGTCGAAACAGGTCGTAGGCCATGATAGGTCGTCGCCTTTAGTGAATGCCGCCCTTAACGTTCTGGGGGAAGCCAATCCCAAGAACCTGTCCCGCGACGGCGTTTTGACCTACGAACACGGGTGTTCCTCCTGGTTCATAGCTTCCGCCAGCCACGCGACCTAACGAGGTTTCGGTGTTGAGCACCTTGACGGGGCCATCCTGGGCGAAGTCGTTGGAATCGTCCTCGTCGTGATCGGCCGCCACTCCGATGCCGGGGGCAACACGTCCGCCGAACGTCTGGTTGGGAGCCGACACCGAAGCCGGGGTGCTCTTGAACGTTGGATCTTCAGCCGGAACGCCGAGGCCCGGGGCAAGATCTGACGCTTCCACCGTGGTGTGAAAGTTGTTGATGCCGGCACCTGGCGAGAAGGCTTCGCGACCTGGAGGTCCAGCAATCGAGGTATCGGATTCTTCATTGGGGATCCCTAAGCCTGGAGACTCAAAGCTGGCTTCCACGCCAACAGGATGAAAGTTGTTGGTGGCAGGTCCCGGACCCGACTTGCCGTTGTTGGCGATGACGATGGGGTTGATGATGTTCTGGGGCATGAGACACCTCGATTGTATCAGACAAGACGATTAGGGAGTGACGTGCAGGAAACCAGTCACGGAATCCACGGTCACGGGAGCCAGGAGAACTGTTCCCGTGTGATCTTTGTACCGAAGGAAGAAGGCACTGTCGTAGTTGTTCACGATGTGATTTTCATCGAACCTGAAAAGTTCGTTGGGGTTGGAGGTTTCGCAGAAGGCGTGGAACAGGTTGATGTGAGCCGCCGCAACAACACCGCCGAAGACAACTTCCCCTGCCCGCACATCGTTGGCGTTTCGTCCGAAAACCATGCTGTCTTCGTAGCCACAGCTGGCACCCGAACCGAGGGCGATGCCCGTATTTGCGGCAACCACGGCGGCGGTGCCGATGGAGATGGGGCTTATCACGCTAGCGTTGTTGGTGGCCCCCGTGCCAATGGAGATAGCGTCGGTGGTGCTGACGTTCGCAAGAGCCCCATTGCCGATGGCAATTCCTCGGACTCCCGTGGCCTGAGCGCTATCGCCCAAAGCCAAGGACGAATCGGCCAGGGCCACGGTCGAATTGCCAATGGCGATGGCGTTGGTGCCTGACGTGTTGGCCGTGGTACCGATAGCGATGCTGTTGGCCACATCGCCCGTGGAGGCAGATCCTGTGAACGAACCATGTCCGATGGAAATACTTCCTTCCGACGACGTGCCCACGCCCGACGTGTGACCTATCGAGATGGCATCGTTCGAATGAGTATTTGCGACGATGCCGAGGGACACGCAGGTGTCGCCGAGCACGATAGACGACGAACCCAAGGCCACGGTGTCATTGCCCGTGACATGGGTGTTGTACCCGACAGCAGTAGAGCCAGTTCCTGAAACCGAGGTTGTAGATCCGATCGAGGTCGAGTTCGAAGAGTTGCTAGCAACCGAGGCTTGAAAACCGACAGCAACGCTTTGACCGCTACTATCTCCCCCGTTGGCCTGCCGGCCTAGAATAGTGGCGTTATCGGAATTGGTTCCATTGGAGGACAGGTCGCCGATTACGACGACCGAGCTGGAGTTGTCTTGGTTGGTGATACCCCGACCGATGACAATGACCGCCAGGGAGTTTCCGCCGGCAGAGCCTTGACCGATGACCACGGAATATCCTTGAGGACCTGAAGTATTTCCTTCGCCACCCACAAAATCGTAAGGACCGTTCGCCGTGGAGAGATACCCCACGACAACGCTGTGGTCACCGATTGCCGACGAAAGATTGCCTGCGCAAAAGGATTCGAGACCAATTGCGCCTGCCAGAGGAGTGGTCAGCACCCCGAGTCCCACGACATTGGACGTGGGATTCAAGATTGTGGGACCAACAGAAAGTGGCATTGCAATCCCCGAGGGTCCTCCCCCGGTAGCCGGTACCCCACCTCCGACCGAGAAAAGAGCAGGCGAAACCAGGTGTCCCTGGACGTTGATTCGAATGTAGCGAACGAGATCTTTTGAGGCGAGCGGCGTGAATTCGAGCATCGCGGGATAGCCCACGAGCGCTCGCTGGACGGCACCACCCGAGAAGCTTCCGATGGTATTGAAGTTGATGTTGTCGTTGCTGCCTTCGACAAGGATGGTTCCTGTCACCAAGGTAGCAGAGCAGATCACATTGATGTCAGCCTCGAAGCCCGTGGGAGGCACGAGAGCGAACGTATCGATCGAGGGTTGTGGTCCCGAGGCTCCGGCGAGCACGGGAGGGAAAGATCCAAAGGTATTCTGGCCTGGCACCGAAACGCCCGAGATACTGCAAGTGACCGTGCCGGTCGTATTGGCGTTGGTGCGCAGTTGCACGGCTGCATACGCTTCGGGGAGGGTCAGAACGATTTGTTCTTGCCCATCTGAATTGAACAGCAGCACGGGGGCGAAGCCCGACACGTGCGTTGCCAAAAGAGTATAGGAGCCCTGAAAACGGCCAGACAGTACGACGGTCTTGGGACCAACGAGGTCGCCGATGTAGATGGGCGAACCTGTGCCGCTTGGTGCTACGGGGATTGATGCAATTCTGGTGGCCATGAGGAAGACTCCTTTGTAGGTGAAAGTTGATTCGTATCAAATTTAACGCTGGAAATAAATCATTGTGGTACCTAGTGAGTAAGGCGTGAAACCACCGCTCAGTGAATGTTGCCCTTTGGTTTGTGGGTTAAGCGCGCTCGTCTGTCGTGGGGTGGTCGTGTGGGTGGTCGGTCATTGCTTAGCTACTCCTTGCGTTCGTCCGTCGTGGGTCAGTGGTCATCGTCTATGGCTCCACGTAGCCAAAGGCCATTTGTGTGATATCCACGTAGTGTCCGACGAGTCCGTAGGCTCCGACGAAAGCAGGCACTGTCTGAAAGTACGTTAGAGTTGTGGTGGAGTAAATGACGACGCCGTCGCACAGCAGCCACAGAGTAGTCCCGTCAAATTGTAACAGCCAATCGTGAAGGACTGCATTGTCAACAACGAGCGACGTCGCCACAAGGGACCCGTTTATGCCAGGCTGCACGACGATTTTCGTGTGATCGCCGTACGTGTAATACTCCCCGAACAACAGCCCGTTCCCTGATGTGTTGTCGTTGGCTATCCCGATAAGTCCAAGTTTGTAGGTTGACACTGTGTCGGGAGTCAAGAAGGCCGCTCTAAAAGCCACTGCCCAATGTGATGTTTTGGGATTTTGCAGTACATCGGAAGATAGCTTCACGATGTTTGAGCCGACGCCGGATGAAGTGACTCTGATTCCGCCTCCTACAACAGCAAGTTCCGCGACTCCCGTAGCAAGAGAAGCTGACCCATTGAAGTGCAGTCCCGGCTTTTGATACCAGAACCCCGTCAGGGTTGGGTCAAGCTCCTGCATTAAGCGCCTCTGCTTAACTGCCCAATCAACGTGTGAGGCCCGCAAACTTACAATTGCTTTGCAGGCAGATTGAGCAATCAGTGTCGCCCCGGCCGACGTCTGGCTTGCGTGTATCCCGTCTGGAAAATACGTTGTGTTTGCGTAAGCCCCGTCCGCCCCAAGCGCTGGAATTAGGGCCACGTCGTCAAGTACATCACACTCCAACTCGCCGCTGGCGAATCCTGCGCGAATGAGGGCGTTGTATGTATTCTTGAGTGAATCCATTGTCGCGCCACCGCCCATTGGCGTGCCCGTCCGAGATAGCATCGTCGCGACGATGACCTTCCAGCCGCGCTGCTTGCGTGCTCGCACGTAGGCGACCAGGGCCGCGTAGGTCATCGCTGGCGTGTAGAGCAAATCCCCTCTGTACATGTCATTCGTTCCGGCATGGATGCGAACGATGTTGTACTGCGCGCGACTGCTAAACAGTGGATCCACAGCGACCAGTGCTGCTAGCGTGCGATCAAAGACCGCAGCTCCACTTACTCCCGTGTTGACGTCGACATACGGTCGATCTGTCAGGTAGGTCGGAAGGTAGGTGTCCCACGCCAATGTTCCGACGAGTGAGTCCCCGTCGAAGACAATGACGTCATTCACTGTGACGCCACATGCGAAAGCATTCGCAACGTTGAACAGATTCGCGCTCATCGCCCCCGGCGAGACGGCGGTGGCGAGTGGGAGCTCGGACACCCTAACCAAACCAGTAGAAGGGTCAAGCACCACGAGGGAGGCAATCGGCGCTCCCCAGGCGCCATCCGTCTTGGTGTAGACATCGCCGTTGGTCGTATTGAGGTAGTAGTCGCCATTCACTCCCGTGCCCACGCCAGGCGCTCCAGCTCCTTCGTGCCAAACCGAGCCCGGAGCCCCGTTGGTTCCGTTCGTGCCGTTCGTCCCGTTGGTCCCGTTGAACCCCGGTGCCCCCTTGATATTGGCCACAGGCGCTCCCCAAGCGCCACCCGTCTTGGTGTAGACGTCATCGTTGGTCGTATTGAGATAGTAATCTCCGTTCACCCCAAGGCCAGCCCCAGGCGCTCCAGCTCCTTCGTACCAAACCGAGCCCGGAGCCCCATTGGTGCCGTTCGTTCCGTTGGTCCCGTTGGTCCCGTTGGCCCCCGGTGCCCCCTTGATATTGGCAACAGGCGCTCCCCAAGCGCCCCCCGTCTTGGTGTAGACGTCGCCATTGAGAGTATTGAGGTAGTAGTCCCCATTTGCTCCCAGACTGGCAAGAGGAGCCCCGGCACCTGAATACCAGGCAGCACCGCTGCCTCCACCGCCGCCACCTCCAGAAATTCCTCCTCCCACGGTGACCAAGGTAGGAGTGGCTACTCTCCCCATGACATTGAGCCTAAGATAACGAACAACGTCGCCAACAGGCAAAGGCGCGAATTCCAGGGTAGGCGACAAACCATCGGGGGACTTCTGAGCCTGGCCAGCCGAGAAGTTTCCGAGGGGACTCCATTTGAGGTTGTCGTTGCTGCCTTCGAGCAGGATCATGCCGGACAGCATGACCGGAGAGCAGATAACATTGAGATCGGACTCGAACCCTGATGGAGGGGCAATCGAAAACGTGTCGATGGAGGCTTGAGGACCAAAAGCATTGGCGTGCAACGGAGGAAAGAGACCAAAGAAATTTTGGCCTGCCAACGACACGCCGGAAATACTGGCTGTGACAATTCCTCCCGTGGGCCTGGCATTCGATCGGAGTCGCACGGCCGTGTAGGCCTCGGCCAGTGTTTGGGAGATCTGTTCTTGGCCATCGGAGTCGAACAGCAAGACGGGCGAAAAATTCACGCCGTTGTGCGAGGCCATCAAAGTGTAAGAACCCTTGAAAAACCCCGACAACAAGACGGTCTTGGGACCAATCAGATCGCTTATGGAGACGACAGGACCGTCGCCCTGGAGCACGATGGGAAGGTTTGCAGATCTGGTTGCCATGGATTTTTCTCGATTCTGAGATTTTTAGCCGACGATGAAGGGCTCGAGCAGTGCCAGGTCGATGTCGGATAGAGAGCCACCGAGGTCGGAGATTTTGACCGGCGTGCCCTCAAGTTCGATGGTCTGCCCTTGCAAAACCGACAATTCCTGCTCGAAAAGCGCTCGAACTTCTGGGGTTTCAAAATCAAAATTGTTGGTTTTGGGATTGAGTGTTCCTCGCTTGTCACACAAAGCCAAGCGATGTTCGTGATAGAGCTTCAGTCCTTCGTTGCAACTCACAATCAGCTTGCGGTTCGCCCACGATACAGCTATCGGTTTGGGCAGTTGAAAGAACGTTTGCAACGCCGACTGATGAGTCGGCGAGCGATCTAAGGCAGCGACAAGCTGTCGTACGGTCAGGGTGATCTTGTTCATGGTTCCTTTGGGGTGGGGTGGTTAGTGACGATTCTGCGCTCCAGGATATACATTGATTGGCTGACCAAGAACATCGGTCTTTTGCCCAACAATGACATCCTGGGTTTGTGAACTTTGATTCGTCTCATTGATACCAGGTTGGAAGTCGACAGGTGTTCCGTTAACCAACATCTGGTCATTGACCACAAATTCTGGAACCGGAAGACCGCTTGAACTCTCTCCCAGCTCTGGCAAGTAAACAGGGAAGCTTCCCGCCGGCGCCGTGAACCCCACGGGCAGGGCCTGGGTCGCGGGCACTACATTCTGCGCCCCCGCACCCGTGTTCTGGGCGATAAGCTCACCGTCGTACCTGGCGGTATCGACAGCGGTCACGTCGCCGTGCGAAGGTCCCGAGGGATTGAAAAGGGGAACCTTTTGGTCGTCCAGATTGGGAACGACCACGGCATAAGCGCTGTAGGCCAGGATGGAACGAGTTGGTGTCGAAGGAGACGGAGGCGCGGGAGGTGGTGCGGATGGAGGGATCCAGGCACCCGTGACAAACTGAAGTTCGCGACCCGCCATCGAAACGCCAAACGACGTGAGTGGCTTGTTGTTAGGCACGAACGTGATGAGCAGATTGAGCGAGGTGGCAGTCGCCGCGGCATGAGTCTCGTTGTCGACCACCGAATCGATTTCATAGGCTACCAACGAGGCCGTGGCCGTCGATTGGTAGGAGCCTTGGTCGGTGACGATGATGTTGGGCACGTTGACCAGTTGCGATCGTTTACCTTCGTTGGTCACCACATCGACCTCGAGGGCGGGAGGCACCATCACGAATTTGACGGGCAACATAGGCTGTCCGTCATTGGCGGGCCGAATCGGCGCGAGCGGCGCAGTGGGTTCGGCCGGGAAGGGATTCACGAATGGTGCCGGTGGATAGGCGATAGAATCAGGTTTGAAATTCAAAGCAGTGGGTACGACAACGCCCCCGTCTGGAGGACGGGGAAAACCTTGAAGTGCTGGATTCACGTTGATGGTCAGCATGTTAACGCTCCCACTCGTAGGCTTTTTTGCCACCCGGCAACTCGACGACCAGAATAGATCTCACGTGCCGGGTGTGTTTGAAGTTTTCGAGAAGACTGATGACCTGCTCTTTGTCTTCGAAGATCCCTTTGTGAGTCCACCAGCCACCGACGTCCTGAACGAAGAACGCATAGCTCGGATTGAGGGGCGAAGAATACGACTCCGTGGGTACATCTCGGATGGTCATGTTGCAAACCCTTCATCGGCCACCATAACCTCGAAGTCGTCGCAATTCAGCCGCCGTCGAATAGGGAATGAACTGTTTGCGTTCGCGCGACCAGCCGATGAGCTGGTCGATATCGGTGATGCCTTCGTTCTTCAGTAGCAAGGTTTCCTTGCCCACGGGATTGCCCTTGTAGGCCACGGCCTCGAGGTCGCCGGCCCCAGAAGAAAGCGAATTCTTTGAAGCAGCGATCTCTTCCTTGGTGCGTTTCAAAATCTCGGCATCCATGGCTTTCGACTTGCCCCCATTGTATCCCGAAGGCTTCTCGGGGTCGACCACCATGACGTCGGGTTGGGCTGCATATTGCAGTACAACGGGAGCCTGGCCAGACTTGAGCTTGTTGGCCATATCGGCTTCGGCGAATTCACGTTCGCGCCCCATGCCGAGCACCAAAGATGGATCTTCGAGTCGCCCGTCGGGAAGCTGCAAGATCGCATGGTAGTGGTATTGCCCTTGCGGACCACGACGCCACTTGGCGTAAGGCATTGCCTTGATGCCTCCCTTGACTCGTTTCCAGCCGGGCCACACTTGCTTTTTTAGCGAGGCCGCGATGGCGGATTCTTCTTGAGGAAAGCGTGGATCTGCACACTCGGTCTTGCCGGCTGCGAACTTTGAGGGACGTTCGTAGTGCCAGGGCAGCTCACGCAGTTCGGCGGTTCTATAACAGGCCAGGTCTTCGCAGTCCCCCCAGGGACCAGGATAGAGACCGGTGCCCATCACACCTTCGAGAAGAGAAGGAATATCAGGCCAAATTTCGGTACCTTTTTCGGTTTCGTAGTGCAGACCCGAGAGGTAGACCGACGGGTAGTTGCTCTTGGCGAGTCCCCGTTTGACGAACGCTTCGAACTCTTGCAAGTGGGTACGGTTGACCTGGACCAAGGCCTCCATGAGGAGGACCATGCGTTTCTGACTCCAGACCTGATCCCAATCGCCGCGGAACATCTGGCAGCGGAATTCAATCTTGGGCATGGCCATGGTGAGGTGCTTCCTATCCTTTGGGACCGAGAAGTGAAAACGGCGTCAAGTCTACTTTTCCAAGCCACTCATCGCCGCGTTTGGTCTTGAGCGACCATTCACCCATGACGAAGTAAGGTTGACCTTTTTTCTTTGTCCTGGGAGGGGTAAGAGGAAAGGTCTCAGTGAAGTCGGCGAGGGTTCGCCCTGCATTGGTGAGAGTGACTTCGACACCACGAATCGAAGCTTGGTCGAAGGTGTATCGTCCATCGCCTTGTTGCTTGAGAACGAGGCCCTCGAAAGGTCCAATCTTGTCTCGGGCTACCTGGGCAGACACACCAGTCGGATACCACGACAGAGTGACCTGCGGCTCGTAGGTCCCCGTCTCGACAGCGACGACATAGAGGCGTCCTCCTCGGGACCGAAGGACGTGCATGTAATCGTAGTGCATGGGTGATTACTTTCTACGTCCGCTCGTGATGTCCATCGCCTGTACGGATTGAGCGAACAGACCTGACTCATTGAGCACGGCACAAAGATGCTTGGCCTTCTCGTCGCCCGAGGCAGCTTGCTTCTTGACGAGGGCCAACTTGGCTTGCGTCGCTCGCCATTCCTTGAGCTTCTTCTTGTTGCCGGTTTCGGCCGCCATCTTGACGACGGCGAGCTTGGCAACGAAGGCTTGCTCTTCGGGAGTTGCCACGGTCGGGTCGGGAGCGAACTCGTAGTCGACGAGCTTGATGGACCAGTTGCCGGGAACTTGCTTGCGGAACAGAAGGTCGTATGCCACTTGAAAAACCTTTCGCGGGAGCACTAGGGAATGTGTGCTCATTACCAGCGAGGCGGGGGCTACGACAAAAATTATAAAGAGGGTCTGCGACCCGAGGGTCTGCTACCCAAGGTGTACGCCTGCTGCTTCTCCCCACCCCGAGCGAAACAGCAGGCTGTACGTACAAAGTTCGTCAGGACTTACCATCTGGTCGCACTTGCTACCAGACTGCCGCCAGGCGTGTTTAGGCCGGGATGCCGTTGCCGCCGAGATTGCCGCCGCCGGGAATATTCGAGCGGTAGATCACGACGCTGAAGTCGGTGTCGATCGCGGTCGTCGCCGAGGTGCCGAAAAGCACCAACTTATCGTTGGTGTCCTGGTTGTTGACGACGGTGAGGAGCACCGGGCCGGTGGGCGGGGAAGCCGTGCTTGACGTCAGCGGGGTGACGGTGACAAGGTCGGTGGCCGCCAGCTGCCCCAAACCGATTTGGTTCTGGCTGCCGACCGGCAAGCTGAGCCGGAAGGTGCCCGTACCAAGACGGGTCGTGGCGATGCCGCTGTTGCACAGAGTGGATGAACCATCGGTGCCGCTCACCTGAGCGTACGCGACGATGGCAAGTGACGTGTTCGAGAAGTTCTGCATGGGACTTGTCCTTTTTGAGAGGTCGAAGTTTGGGGGTGAATGGTTGAAGCGAGCGAAAGAAAAAACTTCCGCTCGCTCCTACCGTTCTGGTTACTCGACCGCGGGGCCGATGATCGCGCCCTGGAAGTTACGGGCCGCGCCGTTCTGGTTCGTCACGGAGACCGTGATGAACTGAGCGATCTGAGCGGTATCCATCTTCAGACGCACGCCGAACGCGTTCTCGACGAAGACCACGGCGGGAATGGCGCCGGGGCTGACGAGCTGGCTGTTCTTGCCGACCTTGACGTCCGTGATGAGGAAGTCGGCCGCGATGTTCGAGGGGATCACGATCCGTTCGGGACGGAAGATGACCTGGGGTTGGACCGAGATGTTCGCCGAGGACAGCGCCGGCAGGCTCGTCGAGCCCAAGCCGATGATGAACTCACGCGAGCTGCGCGGGGGCAGCGTGCGCAAAAGAGCGCCCGCGGCGATCCGCTTGCGGAGAAGGTCGGCCTTCGCCTGGCCGCTGTGCGCCTTGCGCGTGCTGGCCGCGCCGCTCTCGTCTCCAACGAACTGAGCGCCGGCATCGTCGCCGCTGTCGTCGCCCATGATTTCGGTCAGGCCTTCAAAGCCCGACTCGTCACCGGCCAGGATGTCGCCCAGAAGATCGTCTCCGTATGCTCCGTAGTGTGCCATTTTCGTGTTCCTTTGTGATGTGGTTGCAGATGCAGAAGCGGTTGAGATTTCGTTGCTTATTTAGTTGTTGGTCAGAGCTTTGACCGTCCCCGAGACTGGAATTAGCCTCGGACCAGGTTCTTCAGCTCGTCATCGGCAATCGAAGACCCGCCGGAGACCGGCTTGTCCTCGCCCACGAACGCGCCCAGCACGGAGGGCAAGAAACCCTTCGTCCCCGAGCCCCAACGCTCGCCCACCCGGTAGCCGGTCGTCGCGAGGAAGGTCGCCAAGGCGCCATCCCCGAAGGCATGCAGGAGAGAAGCGTGGTTGCGAGCGAACCCGAACAGGGCGGCAGCGTGGAATACCGCACCGGCGAGACCATCGATTGGCAGGCCCCACAGGACCGCTCCACCTTGCTTCTGGAACTTTCCTTGGATCACACCAAAGGAAAAGGCCGAAAGCGCGATTGCGCCGCTGCGCACGGGCGCCGAGAGCTCACCACGGATCATGGAGCTCGCTCCATGAATGAGGCCGGAGGCCCCACCGCGATAACCACCGAAGCGCGCCAGAACGTTGTCCCTTGTAAGCATAAGTGCCATTTCGTGTCTCCTTGTCGAACTGTTGTTGTTTGCGGTCTCAACCGCGGACTTTGGGTCGTTTGACCCGAGTGCCCACACGTGGGCGATGCAGTTACTATTTTGAGGTCAAAGCACGACAGCCGAAAAAACAATCAACCGATGCTGAAATCAGGAGACAACATGGTGTTTTTCTCGTTAGTAACGACTGCCATCTATTGCCATTCGCGAATGGCAATAGATGGAATACCGTCGAGAAACGCTCAATTAGGTGAAAGAATTTTCACCCATTAAAAACACTAGAGACATTCGTGAATAGCGAATAGAATCGCGACCAATGTCCATAGAAGCCCTCAAACCTCAAGACGTATTCGTGGCCTGCCAGCTAGCGTTGGTTGGGCAGGAGAACGCCACGCATGAGTGGTTGAGCAAAAAGTTGCATCTATCGTTGTCCACGGTCTTCGAGGCCATCAAACGATGTCGGCAAGCGAAGCTCGTGGTGGGACCGGACAAGAAGGCCGAAGTCGTGAAGCTCAGGCTTTATGACTTTCTGGTTCACGCCGTTCCGGTACTCTATTACCAGAGAAAAGTGGCTCCCGTGCGAGGCATTCCCACGGCGACTTTCTCGCCTACCTTCAGGGACAGGTTTACCAAGCCAGGCGATTTGATCACGGTTTGGCCCTACAGCAAAGGTAAGGAAATGGGCGAAGGACTCCTACCTTTTTATCCCACAATTCCTTTGGCCTGTTCACAGAATCAAGCGCTCTACCATCTTATGTCGGCAATAGAAGTTCTGCGAGTGGGCAAACTTCGAGAGCGTGAAGCCGCCATTGTCTACTTACGAGAGACTTTTGGACTTTCGAGTTCGTCGCAAAAGGTCACCGAGAACGATCGTTGTAAGTGTCAAGCCGCTTGAAAGGACCATCATGAAACCATTTTGGAAGACTCTCACCTTTTGGATCTCCGCGGTCACCTGGTTAGGTCTGGTCGGGGGGCATTATGCCGGCCTGACACCGCCGCCGTGGGGACTCGTCATGGCCAACATCGTGGCGATGATCTACGCGACCTTGCGCTGCTTGCAAAAGCGAAACAGTGGTCTGCCCTGGAAAAGCATTTTTCTCACGTCCGAGTTTGCCGTGACGGTCTGTACCGTGCTCGTGAACTTCCTCGAATCGCTGACCCAGTTGCCGGTCATGTCGTCGAGGGCGCTCGCCGTCATATCAGCGGCGATCTCGGGACTGGTTTGGTTGCTGCACACTCTCAACGGAACTACGAAGCCGGGACAATTTGGTGTACCCTTCGTGCCGGCGGCTCAAGTCATTACCAAGTCAGAAAAAATCTCTGAAAAGCTTCCAGATACCCATCTCAACACCACCAAGGAGTAGCGCTGATGAAAACCCTGTATGCCTTTTTGTTTGTTCTGTCGTTCCTGTTTCTTGCAACCGAAGCCCAGGCGCAAGTTCCAACTCCTGTCTATGGAGGCTGTTTTGCGGGTGGGGTGCTTTGTGCTGGACCTTCGGCCTCGATCGTCGTGGCCAAGTTCAATCTGGCCGACTCGACGTTCACGGGAGGAGTCAATCCAGGGGTTGGTTATGGGTTGACCTGGACGCCTCCCACGGCTCCCTGGGCCGCCGTGGGACTCGACATTTACGCCAGTTTGCAGCTTGGTTCAAGCGTTCCCAACAACGTGGCGTTCTCGTTCATGGGCCATTTTGCCAACTACATTTTTGCTGGAATTGGTCCTACTATTACGCAGCGAACGGGGCAGTCGGCTCTTTCTCAATGGGCTATTTTGGGAGGACTTGGGATCCCAATCGATCTCAACGCGTATCTGGCGCAGTCCAAAGCTTCGCTGACCAAATAAATCATGGCAATCTGGCACAAGCATCTCAATCTTCCTCCCAAGGTAGACTACAGGCGACCTCCCAAAGGTCGCTTGCTTGTGCCCTGGCACCTGCATCCAAAATCATCGACTCCGATACCCACGAGCTACGATCTGACTCCGTTTCGGCCCGCCATCTACAACCAGGGATGTCTTGGATCTTGCACGGCCTGTGGAACCGTGGGCAGCGTGCAGACTTCGCTAGGCGCCGCTGGTCAAGGCTTGCCCGTGCCTCTGGCGCCCTTGTCGCTCTATCGAACAACCCGAATGCTCGAGCGAGCGAGCAATTGGCCCGGGGCCACGTTGCCTCCGCTCTCCGATTCGGGAGCCAATCCCGTCGATGCGTACACGGCTCTCACGTTGTATGGATGCCAGAATACGGTTATCGAATGTGGCGAGATAGAGCCCTCTGACGAACTCACGGCTTATGAAGAGACGCATGTCAACGATCCGATCGTTGCCGAAGAACTCATTCATGATGCCCGATTCAAGACGACCGGGCAGTTTGCCATCGTCACGACTGGACAACAAAGACTTGATGATGTCGCTGCCGCTCTGGCGTCCAAGTTCGCCGTGGGAGTACCGGTTTACGCGGCCGACGATCGCTTTCAGAGTTACACCTCGGGAATCATGGCCCCGCCCCCTTCGGGCTCGGAACTAGATCACTGGGTCTACGCAACGAAATTCTATACCGACGCCACCGGGCATCGGGTTTATGGGCTGCCGAATTCCTGGTCCAGGTTGTGGGGACTGGACGGCGAGTTCTGGGCTTGCGAAGCCATCATCCTGGCAGCTGACTACCTCATGGTGGCCAGCGTATTGGAAAAATCATGAAACGACTTTGGTTCTTGTTTCTGGTAGGGGCTCTGATCTTGCTCGGTGGATGCGCCACCACCCCTATTATTCCATCCTCCAACGACTACCAGCTAGCTTGTCAGAATCTGACGACTATCGGTTGTCCAATTGGTCAGGATGCTGCTTGTGCTTCGACGTTGGAAATGGAAGTCGTCCAACGCCTAACGAACATCGATGTCATGTGTTTGAAGGTAGCTACCACACCGGTGGCAGCCGTGGCTTGTGGGGGTGTATCATGCCAGTAGAAAGGTCTCGAACGGTTCTTCAAATCTTGGAATCTGCTCGCCTTGCCGTGCTCGAAGACCGCGACGAGATGCAAGCCGCCGTGCCCGACGAGGAGCTAGCCAATCACCTCATAGCCTCGCGCTACGTATTCGAGGCGGCAGAGCACATGGCCAAGCAAAAATTGATACGACTGGGGACCATCGATTGTGCGATCGAGAAAGCTCGATATGATGCGCTTGATGCTAGTCTGAAGGAATCGTTGAGAACCAACAAAGGATCTTGAACCCGAAGAGCGCTTGGCCGTCGCCAGCGAAGCCGTGGCCGAAGGGTTTCGCCTGGTGTCTTTCGACGATACCAGCTTGTCTTTCATCCACAGGCCGACGTACCCTTGGAAAACTCTATTCTTGGGAGCTACCCTGGGAGCAGGTCTCATGGGAGCGGGCGTGGGTGTAGGATATCTGGCCTGGGGAAGAGATCTGAAGCGGCTTCAGGCCAGCGAAAATTCCTCCCCGAAACCAAAATCAAGAAAGAAGAAGTGATGTCGTGCCAGTTCATACGCTATCAAAGAAAGACTACGAAACCTACAAGACGAAAGCCTACTTTCTAGCTCGTCAACTGGCCCCAGGCTATCCTTGTGAGGAACTAATCGGATGGGGTATGGTAAGTCTTTCCAAGTCGCTCAATCAGTATGTCCCCGATGGCAAGATGTGTTTGCATAGCTACATAGTGCAAAACATGAAATGGGACATTTTGGATGCAATTAGAACCATGAGACTTGAGAGTCGGGACGAAACCAAAAAGGGTGTGACCTATCACGAAGTGTCTATCGACGATATGGAAGATCTACCTGAAATCCCCGAGGTCGATACGGATGTTCTGGATTTGCGAAGAGCTGTCGAGCAGCTACCGAAACTTCGTCGAAAGTACATCAAAGCGTATCTCGAATTCGATGACCGCGAGGCGGCGGCGAGGTCGATTGGGATCTCCCTTGACTGCGGGCACCAACACCACTGGCAGGCGATCCGAAGCCTGCGTACGATTTTGACAGACAATCGGTCCTCGGTTTGACTCTTTCCGTGAAACGCTTCATACTTGACCGATGAAGAAGCCGGTTGATAACGAGGGTAACGAGGGCAAGAACGTTCATGCTGTGGCTCTGGGACGTTTGGGAGGTCTCAAGGGTGGTGTCGCCCGGGCACAAGTCTTGTCGCCCGAGCGACGTTCGGAGATTGCCCGAAAGGCGATCAGGGAGAGGTGGCATCCCAACAGAATACGCATTGCCAGCGACCGTGGTTACCGAATGACGGTGGCTGCCAGGCTCGCGCGATCTTCAAATCTCGACGCTGGCGACATCGAGCATGCTCTCTACAACCTGACTCTGCTTCCTCTTGAAAGGATCGTGCGATGTCTTTTACCCCGGTGACCAAGTACGATCTTACGAACGACGAACTCGATTTCTTGCGCGATCTCACGAAGCAAGGCACCAAGTTTCTGTTGGTCGGCATGTTGGCTGCCATTTTTCAGGGCGCCGACGGAATCACCCGAGACATCGATTTGTGGTTCCAAACAACCTCTGACGAAGGTCTCGACAAGGCAGCTCGCAATCAGGGGGGTCTCTTTGTCTGGAGGGGTAATCCTCCGTACCTTCAAGGAAACAGCCTGGCGCGAGTTGATGTTGTGACTACGTGCCACGGTTTGGGCAGCTTCGAAAAGGAATATGCCCGAGCGCACGACTTAGACCTGGGAGAATTTTCCATTAAAGTGCTCCCTCTCGAACGCATTATTGTCAGTAAGACAGCCGCCAATCGTGAAAAAGATTGGCGGGCACTTCCCTCGCTCAAAGCCGCTTTTGTCTCCTGGAAAGCAATGATGCGCTAAGGCTTCCGCAGACGTGACCGTCACGCTGGCTAGACCTAGTATTCTAAAAACGTCTCATCGTCAACGTCGTACTTGGTGATGATTTTTGGCATAGTTGTCTCTCGTGTGTAGACATGTCCTACACAAGACCAACTTTCAGCGTCTCTAGAAACACATTCTGCGTTCTTCACGGGTCCTCGAATACGAACCTCGTTACCTACAAAGAATGCCAGGTGCTCTCCGGTTGTCGTGTGACCTAGAACCATTGCGGGGTACTCGTTTCCGTTTCGGTCGCGATAGGTTACGTTTCTCATGGGTGGTCTTCTTCTTTCACGCAGCTTCTATCGTCGAGTGGTACTACGAGGAGTCCTCGTCGTCCTCAAAATCTGCCTCGTTTTCTTCATCATAGAAAGGATCGCTTCCGGGGTTGTCAGACGTTGAATCCGGAGGCTGGGGCGAAGAGGGAATTTGTTCGAGATCATGGGTTGCCATTTTCGTGCAAAATCACCTTTACCGGCAAATGGTCAACTTACGTTCTCGCCTTAGCATCTGAGCCACAGTTTGTGTGGCCAGTCGCGAAACTTCGCGTGGATCGTCACTGTACTGCTTGGCATCATCGAAGACGGTGGTGACTAGATCTCCTAATTCGACGGTCTTGCGAGCAAATGTTTTCATGGTGAGTTCCTGTGGGGGTGAGGGACTGATGGCTCGTTAGAGGCAGACAATTCTCGATAGGTTTCCACAATCAACCCTTGTGGTTTGTGGGGATGACTACAAACCTGTAGCATCTATCATGCCATGATGACGACCATGCAAATTCACATATTTGCAATACCCCCATCGAAAACCCACGTCACATTGAATGAGCATCTAATCAAATTGATTTAGTCCCTGAAATCGGTTGTTGTCTAAAACAGTAACGAAGCAGCCAAGAAAAAAGCCCGGCCTTGCAGCCGGGCTTCTTGAAGTTGCGTGGAACAGCCTACGAATCAGTCGTGGTAACCAAAGGGTTCGTCATCGCCGTCGCCTGGTTGAACCAAATCGTACGAAGTATTGTTCAAGTCTTCGGCTTCCAGGGCTTCCAGAGCTTCAGTCTCCAGGATTTCGGTTCGTATCTCGTCGTCAGCTATACGCTGACCTTCCCGATCTCGTGGTGTGGTGAGCTTCTGATGTCGCGCTAGTTGCGGGGTCTGAATTCTCAATTTTTCTATCGATATTTCGCGCATGAGCGTCTCCTTTGGGTGGTTTGTTAACCGAATAGGCTTGTTTTGTCTTTAGACGGTCTTGCCATCCACGGTCATCACGACTCCAGATCCCTTCACGACAATCGTGCGGGTTGTGGTCGTGGGAACGGGTGTCGGCGTCGGGGGCACCGGCGTCGGTGTCGGAGTCGGGGGAATAGGCGTGGGTGTCGGAGCCGGTGTTCCAACCAGCGCCGCCAGCAGCTTGGTCACGTTGGGAGTTCCCAGTCCCGTACAGCAATCCCACCCGGATTTTGCCGTGTAGGTGCCGTTGTTTCCCGAGGTAATGTCGTGCATGACTCCCGCCGGCAACTGGTAAAGCTCCGGGTTGAGCAACCCCACGTTCTTGCCCAGGGCCTGCGACAGGACAGCAGCGATAGCAGCCCACATGGGCGCCACGGCCGACGTACCGCCGATGACGGTGTTCTGTCCGTCGATCACGATCATCCACCCCGTGTTCGGGTCGGCGTTGCCTGCAACGTCAGGAACACCTCGTTTGACGCCTCCTCCGGGAACCCCTGCCTTGGCCTGGTAGGTAGGAATCGCAAACTGAGCGCTGACGCCCCCACCCGTGGCTCCACCATTTGAACCATCGTTCCAAACGACTTCAGAGCTCGGTGACAGACTGGGCAGGCTCGTGCCTCCGCAGGCCAGCACCCAGGGCGAGGAGGCCGGGAAATCGACGTGTGGGCCTGTTTCCCCATCGGTCGAGCCGTTGTCGCCCGCGGCGACTGTCACGGTGATACCGGCGTTGGCAGCCGCCTGCAAGGCAGCATTGAACGAGGTCAGCGAGGCCGCCGACCAGTCGTCTTCTGCCGCACCCCAAGAAATCGAGATGGCATCCATCTTGTCGTGCGTTGCCTGGACAATCGCCGCCAGGAACCCGGCGTCGGTGTTGGGTGCCATGTAACAATGCAGCTGGACGCCGGGGGCCATGCCACCGATGACGCATAGGTCGAGCATGACCTCGCCGTCAGGACCATTCGGATCGCCTGGTGAATTGACGCCACCTGAAATGGCATGGAAGATGACAGGCTTGACCGAAAGACCCAGACTCTTGAAGTAGCCGTCGAGGTCGGTCTGAACATAGCCGCCTCCGAGTTCGATGACGGCAACGTTTTTGCCAGATCCTGTGAAGGCAGCTGGAAAACCATAGAAGGCCGCCAGCTGCTTGGGCGTGTAGTTGACGCCTCCAGTGGAATGCTTGAACCTTGCGTGCTTGAAGTAGGGACGAAGTTTCAATGTCTGCGAACCGAGGGTGGGCATGGGGAACCTCCATGGAGAAACACGGCAAAAACGCCGCCGGGCCGAAGGCTAACAGAAAACACGTGGGAAAGAGAGTGCCATGCTGGCAGTTATCGAAGACCGATGTACCTTCACACAGGTTCCGTGACCCATACCACCATACAATGTTGAGCAGCTTCAGGAGAAGATACCCTCTGGTAGGTACCAATTTCCTTTCCCGTAACACAACAGACAATACCATCTTGTGCCCAGGCTATTTTTCGTTTTCCAAGTTTAAGACCTTTGGGCTGTCCATACCCTTCCCAGGTGAGATACCACACCGAAGTCGCTTTCGGGCTTCTGGTCGATGACCATAAATCGATAACCTCTCGGGGTAGAAAAGGTAAAGAACTCTCATCTACCTTCATCACCTTCCGGTTTGTAACGTTGGTGTTTGCGATGTTGCGTATTCGTCCCCTGTCGCCGTAAAACGGTTTGAGCAAGTCAGATCGCTTGCGATTGGCGAGCTTCCAGATCGCGAGGGTCACCAGCTGCCGGACTCGTTCTCGACTAAGCCCAATAACACGACCAATTTCTTCTAACGTGTGCTCCCGGGAGTCCACGCAAAATTCGTCGCCTGTATTGGTGGTAACAATTCCTACTATGCCGAATCTCATGCGGATGACGATCTCATCCTTGAAAGGCAAGGTATGGAGCACCTCGTTCAACACGCCCCGCAGCTCAACAAAAGCAAGCCTGTATTCGCTGGGGTAAAGACCATCGCCTGGATACTCGAAGGGTCTACCGTAAAACCGTTTTGCCCCCCTCTTGTCTCGCATACGACGTAACGAATACTCCTTTGAACCGAACAGGCGCACACCACGGGGAAGCACGGCCCTGGAGAACGCGAGATCGCGCCAGTCGTCGTCAGCCTCGTACAGGAGCCTCGGCTTGGTGAAGTAGTCGGCCCCTTCGACTTTTTGCTTATGCTCCCAGTCGTCGCGGGCTATCGCATGATCGTAACAATGCCAAGCGCAATACAATCGCCCGTCGACTGTCTTGGTGGAGCACTTGTCGACAAAACAGATTGTTTCCATTATCAGCTAACCGATCGCAGATCAGGTCCAGCCCCCGCGTATGTTGAACCAACTATTGAAGTAGACCAACGCATGCGCCGAATTGGTTGTCATGACCTCGTAGGTGCCATTGGATCCAGACAACTGATTTGTGGGGAATTTACCGTCTATTCGCCTCATGAGTACACTGACCAAAGTCTCGATTTCATTTCGTGTCTCATGAAGTATCTTCAGAGATTGTTCCCTCTTTTCATGTTGAAACGAATCTCTTGTGGCTTTTTGAGCCTGGTCATAGGAGGAACACAACTGGGAAATTTTATCTTGACACATGGAGTTTTACACCTCGAGAATTGTCACCTGATTGATACTGGGATATCCAGAACCCACAACACACTGCAAAAGACAATCGTGAGCACGATGACGACTTTGAGGACAATGACCTCAAGATCTTCTAAAGTCTGACGTCTCACGGCAGCTTCTTCCTGGCCATGCCGATGCAGACCTCGGATAAGAGGGAAGTCTGGCGAGTTCGATTGGGGTTCGTGAACACCGATACCTGACTCCATTCCGCGGGCACACGCTCCATGATGCGATTGGAAAGCCAACGGTACTCGGCCAACTCCCTGGTTTGGCGATCGTGCCAGTCTTCTGTTTTACCTGGTTGCCACTCTTCTGCCTCGGCGTCACCCATACGAAAAACCCGAATCAGCTGACCTGGAAAATGAGCCCATTTCGAAACGTATTCATGGATACCAATTTCGGGACGTGACAGCTTGCTTACCTCGGACACGATCTCGTTGGCCTTTTCGCTGGCCGCTGCGAGGCGCTGATCGTTGACCGCAACTTCTTCCACCTTTTTCTTGCTTCGTACGATTGCCCGAGCGTCCTTGTCCAGGGCAGGATCGAAGCCGAACGATTGCTTGGCGCAACCGGAGCCCACGCTGTAATGCTTGTGGGTGATCGTATCCTCGACGACATAGACAACAGCGTGCTCGGCACCACATCGATCGCACGTGTGTCCTTCACCTGGCTCGAGGGGCATGCGCTTGCCCGAGAGCCAGTCGACGGGGCGCAGATCGTAGTAGTCGACCACTCGGTATCTCGCTGGGTCAGTCATGTTCCGTCCTTGTCATCCTCGTTTTCGTTCTTCGAGAGACGTCTCGGCCAGATGGCCTATTCGACCTCGTGCTCGAAATCTTCCTTTAGGCCAGATAAACCACGCATAATCGTACTTGTCGGTGTCCAATCGTCCAGGCTTTGAAGTCTTGTAGGAAGGCCGGTTTGGAAGAATCCACAAGTCGGGTTCTCCTACTTCCTTCCAGAGAGGCATTCGCTCCTTTGATGACAAGAAACCCAAGCGTAGAAGAAATACCAGTTCTGCCACGGGACACAGGCGTCGAGATTGCAAGATAAACTGGTCAGCCAATGAAAACGGAGGATTAGTGATGACAAGAGACGTTTTCGCCATCAAATGAAGGCAGATCATAGGAGCATGTTCTGGCTTTAGATAATCACCCTGACGATGGAAAACAGAAACATGGTGTCCCGGCTCACAGTTCAACGTGACAGCTGGCACAGCTCGAATGTCGCACGTTGTCCACGACCAGATCCTATTTGGAGCCAGTTGGTGTAGAGCCTTGACAATGGCCCCTTCACCCACGGCTGGCTCCAGGGCCATACCACCATACGGTTGCCACACTTCGAGAAGTCGACGAATGACCCATGAAGGTGTCATATAAGCTTCATGCTCGGGCGTCTCGCTGGTAACAGTTTGTTCAACTTGCTCGTCGATTAACATTCGCCACCCTCATCCAGACTTTGTTGTCCTGGTCGAATACGACCAAGTTTTGGAACGCCAACCAGGCCAGCATGTTGCGCGTCTTGGTGCCAGATCTGTCGCGCTTTCTCCACAGCGCCAAAATTACCTTGGTTGAGAGTCCCTCAAAAGAACATTCGATATGAGCTAACAGGGGAGCCGCGATGGTCGGCCAGTTGGAGTCTTCAACCGCCGGGATAGAAGTGCCCAGGGCAAAAAAGTCGTAGGCCACGGTTTTTCTTGGGTCAACCAGCTGAAGTCTTGCGCCTGAAGATCGAACCTAGACGTTCGATGAGAGGCTTTTTCGTCTCTTTGCGCGACAGTGCCTCCATCGAAGCGACAGCCATCTTCGCCCGAGCCACACTATCATCGGCCGGCGAGGCTGAAATAGCATGTTTTGCTCTCTGCTTGGTCACGAGGCGCTTGCTCATGGCCACAGGGATACCAAGCTTGAATGCTCGAACAACATTGTAGGGAGCACCCGAACGAATCAGCCGCTCAAGCTGCTGGCAAAAGGCGATGCCACATCGGCGAGTTCTGGCGCGCTCACCGACTTCCCCCTTGCCACGACCCCTCGCAAAATACCCTCGACGAGCATGACGGTTCATGCCCGTGGGGTGAGGCGTGCTGTAGATGGGACTGAACGGCACATACTTGAGACCTCGCGACTTGCGAAAGGTTTCAGCGAACGCGGACGTGCCGCCCTGGATCTTACGAACCTGACGCTTCGATACAGTTGCCATGTTTCTATCTCCTTAATGAATGTGAAGGATTTAGCTGGAAAACCAGTCATTTGATACCATAACGAGCAAGCCGTCAACATTTTTGTTGGAAAACAACTCAGAAGGGTTCAGTGTTCGTTGTCAGAGCCCTCGCTTTTGTCGTCCAGCGCCATGTCGCGAGCCGTGGCCAGCTTTTCCAAGGCCTGGGTGAGGAGCGCATCTTCCGGGCAGCCTCGTGCCTTTTTATGAAGCCGCTGCGCCTCGGAAATCAGTTCGGAGATCCATCTTGCTCTGTGCTTGCCGTTCATCATCTATTCGTCAACCTCGATCACTTCTACCAGTTTCGTTCCTGCTCCCCACGTGAAGTCGACATCCTCTTGAGCCAGCTCCCGTGAGGAGTAACGATAAGCCCATTTCTCACGACCTGTCCATCGAATGAGTTGTCCAAAAAAGGGAGGATCTAACAGGTACTTCCCTTTTTCCGTCCCCACCAAACAACGAACCATGGCTACCATGGGAGATGGCCAAAGGTATCTCGAAGCAGCTTGACAACCTCGTCCGTGGCTTCCACGGTCGGGGCTCCCCCTTGTTTCACCAAAGACCGATTGCTCTGCGGGTTCAAAGTTTTCGACACGAGACATTCGGGGATGTCGGTTTCAACGATTGTTGACGTTGAGAGTACCAGCGAGGAATGCACCCCAGCCGGAAACAAATTTCCTTGACTGCGTAACCCTCGTTCTTTCAGATGAACTCGTCGTGTTTTGAGTTGGTTCAATCGACCAAGCCACTCTATGTCCGCCATCCATCGGTAGGCCGTATTGAACCCTCTGAACCCTCCCAACCGCGACCACAAAGCGGCAGTCATCATCCATCCCGAAAAATTGGGAAAGTCGGTTATTGCCAACGTGGCCGATTCCTCGGAATGCGGCTTGTCGCTGTCCACCAGACGTTGTGAGCAACTCATGAAAGGCACCTGGTCAAAATATTTCAGCATGATCTCGGTCTTCCGGCGATGCCAACAGTCATCATCCGCGAGGAAAGCCAAGACATCGCAGTCCTCGAGCAATGCGACCTTCACAGCGGCGTTGACGGCACTGACCTGGCCACGGGTCTCTCCACGAATGATCGTCGCGTGGTCATAGATGTGTAGAGGCACAACAACACCAGGATCTACACCCACAAAGATTTCCCAGGTGCTGGCGTTGTAGCCTTTCTGGTTCACGACCGAGGCCAAGGCCCCATCAAGCCAGAGTTCAGGACCGAACTCGGGCAGCTTCAGACCTCCGGGACGCGGGGCCAGACGAGAAGGAATGATGACACCAATACGCATGCTAGTTACCTCCTGTCGTCGGGCAAATGGTCTTGGCCACGGATACTGCTTCCGCAAGGGTTGCCAATTTCACCTCCTGGGGTATCACTTGCCAGCGTCGTTGCTCGATGAGCACGTAACCGTCTGCCTGGTTCTTGATGTAGCAGGCTTCAATCTTGTCGCTGGAAAAGAGAGCCAGGCCTAGCCGGACGGTGAACAAAATGGGCACCACTGTTGCCAACAGAAAGAAGCTAAAGAAGCATAGATCGTGAATGAAGACGTAAACCCGGGTCATCATGGTGGCTCCTACCCTTGGCAGTCCGATTCTCGCCGCTTCACGGGCTCGACCGAGGGTGGACACAGGTATGCCAACACGGCGTCTGCAATCGAGCGAGCCAGCACATCACTGTTCACGGTCGGCTCCGTATCGCAAACGATCGGGTAGATGATGGAAAACAAAGTCTCAACTCGCCACAAATCCCCCCTGGCTTCGTCACCCAAAAACTCTTCCGCGTCTCGAACCACCTGGTGAAGGCCAGCGTCCCAGTGCTCATGCTTGTTCAAATTGGCCAGCACGGCTCGCAAGTGTTTTTCAGCTTCCATGGTCATACGGACCTTTCGTGAACTTTCGCCGGAGGCCTCTCCACCACCACCACCGCGCTGCCATTCGGCAGCTCCAGCGTGGAAGTTTCAGCCTTCCAGGTTCCTCCAACATGTTTGACGAAGGCAGTACCCGACAACATGACCTGGGCCTTGGCAAAGTCGGAAGGAGAATCACATACTACTCGAGCTTCGATGTCCAGGGTAAGCGACGCCACAGTCACGGCTTTTGCCACCTCCACGACGATACGTTCTTCTTTCGCATAAAATCGAGAAACTGGTTCAAGCTCTCGAAGTTGCAACTGAGCGAGCAGTACGTGAATGTCCATGTTCCTGGTTTCCTAAGCTTTGACACTGATGTCATTCATCTGAATCATTTCCTCCTTGGTACAACCAGCCACATCTCGCATGAGGTCGGCCAGTCGATCGCGGATTTTCTCTGGATCGTAAGGAAACTCCGATGAGACGTCCACCATGACAAGGCCATCTTGGGAGATGAACCCCACCATGCTGAAAGCCAGCTCGTCTCCATGGAGTGCGAGCATCATTTTTAAGCTCGCCATGATCCGGTGAACCTTGTCAGTGTCCAGTTTCATTGAACTCCTTCCTAGTTTCCATCATCGACCTTTTGCCGCTTGTATTGCACGGTCCTGAATCTTCTTTTTGTCGCCGTCTAAAAGAACAACGTCAGTAACATAGCCACTTTTGGTGTGTTTGGCGAGCTTGGCAGCCTCGGCGTGGTCAAAAGCCAACACGGGAAAAGCAAACTTTTTCCCGTCGGGTCGAATCCCTCGGATTTGCCACTTTCTTTGAACTCTAGCTACGGAAGTGTACATGTCGTTTCCCTTCTTTGTTCTTCTATCGAACTGGTGGTGTGCGTGAACCGGATAAGCATGCCTCAATTCTCAATGCCAACTTCTAACCACTCTAAACCTTTTTACTGAATCTGTCCAGTAGCCATCTCGCAAGATAATCTAAAGGACTTGACACGATGGAGTAATCCTTGTCGCCCGTGGCTCCCATGGGCTCGAAACGCATCCCCTTGAGCTTCCCCACCGATGCCTCGAAGGGAACGCCATGCTGCCACTGTAAC
>Ga0265323_10000159_pt1 | contig 40075 bp, 34 predicted proteins | sample 41225metaG_FD_193580 | JGI IMG/M metagenome (GOLD analysis project Ga0265323, IMG submission 193580) | Rhizosphere microbial communities from Carex aquatilis grown in University of Washington, Seatle, WA, United States - 4-12-25 metaG | ecosystem: Host-associated > Plants > Roots > Rhizosphere...
GCCAGATCACGGAACTGTTCGGCTTCGCCCCGTCCACCATGTCCAAGCACCTCTCCATCCTCCATCACGCGGGCCTGATTCAGTCCCGCAAGACCGAGCGCTGGGTTCATTACCGTCTGCCGGACAAACCCATGCCGGCGGTCCGGGAAGCGCTTGATTGGGTGAAAAAAACCCTCGGCAAATCCGAGGAAGCCGTGGCTGACACTCAACACCTGGACGGGATTTTGCGGATGAATTTGAAAGACATCTGCCGCCGCCAATGCCGCCGGCGGGGCTGCTGAACAATTTATGAACCCAATATTGACGGAAGACAAAAACGAAGCCGTGCGCCGGATGGTGCGCGAAGGTTACGCCAAAATCGCGCAGGACACTTCCGCCGGCTGCTGCGGACCGGGCGTCTCGTGCTGTGGTTCCGCGCCTCAAGATGCGGACAAACTCGCCCGTGAACTGGGCTATTCCGTCGAGGAACTCCAGTCACTGCCTGACGGCGCGAACCTGGGACTTTCGTGCGGCAACCCCGCCGCGCTCGCCGCGTTGAAACCCGGCGAAGTCGTGCTCGACCTCGGCAGCGGCGGCGGTTTCGACGTTTTCATCGCCGGCCGCAAGGTCGGCGCGACCGGCCGCGCCATCGGCGTGGACATGACCCCGGAAATGCTGGCCAAGGCGCGTCACAACACCGCCGGTTACCGCAAAGAAACCGGCTTGGACAACGTCGAGTTCCGCCTCGGCGAAATCGAGCATCTGCCCGTGGCGGACAACCGCGTGGACGTCATCATCTCCAATTGCGTCATCAATCTTTCGCCGGCCAAACCGCAGGTCTGGCGGGAGATGGCGCGCGTGCTCAAACCAGGCGGGCGCGTGGCCGTTTCGGACATGGCGCTGCTCAAACCGCTGCCGCCGGAAGTGCTCAAAATGGTCGAGGCGCTGGTGGGTTGCGTCGCAGGCGCGGCGCTCGTGAGCGACACCGAACGCATGGCCCGCGAAGCCGGATTGACGGACATCGTTCTCAAATCCAAACCCGGTTACATCGAGGCGATGACCGATTGGGAAGACCCGCTCTACCGGAAAATTGTCGAGCATCTGCCTGCGAATGCGAAGCCCTCCGAATACATCACTAGTTTGGAAGTCCAGGCGCGCAAATCCGGTGGAGAATGCTGCGGAAGCAATTGCTGTGGAGCATGAGCGCCCAACCCTCAAGTCCAAAACGCCTCGCGTTTTTCGAGCGCTACCTGACGGTCTGGGTTTTCCTGTGCATGGTCGCCGGCGTCCTGCTCGGCAAACTTGCGCCGGCATTCACCACCACGTTGAGCCAGCTTCAATTCGGCCAGGGTTCGCAGGTGAACGTTCCCATCGCCGTGCTCATCTGGCTGATGATTTATCCGATGATGCTCAAGGTGGATTTCACCGCGCTGGGCGGCATCGCACGCAAACCGAAGGGTCTGGCGGTGACGCTGTTCGTCAACTGGCTGGTCAAACCGTTCAGCATGGCATTTCTCGCCTGGCTGTTCATGCAGCATGTTTTCAGCGCGTGGATTGAACCGGAGATGGCTAAAAATTATACTGCCGGCCTCATCATCCTCGCCGCCGCGCCCTGCACGGCGATGGTCTTCGTGTGGAGTTATCTCACCGACGGCGACCCAGTCTATACGCTTGTGCAAGTGGCGGTGAACGACCTCATCATGCTCGTCGCATTTGCGCCCATCGTGATGTTTCTGTGCGGCGTGGCCAATGTGATCGTGCCGTCGAAAGTGCTCATCACGTCGGTTGTGGTGTTCATTGTGATTCCGCTGGCGGCGGGCTGGCTGACGCGCACCGCACTGCTGAAATCGCGCGGCAAAGAATGGTTTGAGCAGAAATTCCTGCCCAAATTTCATCCGGTGACCATCGGGGCGCTGTTGTTGACGCTGGTGCTCATCTTTGCGTTTCAGGCGGAAAACCTGACGACGCGCTGGCTGGCGGTGCTGCTGCTGGCCGTGCCGATTATCATCCAGGTTTATTTCAATTCCACGCTCGCCTACCTGTTGATGCGGCGATTGCGTGTGCCGCACAACGTCGCCTCGCCCGGCGCGCTCATTGGCGCGAGCAATTTCTTCGAACTGGCGGTGGCCGTGGCCATCACGCTCTTTGGCCCCGGCTCCGGCGCGGCGCTGGCCACGGTCGTGGGCGTGCTGGTGGAAGTACCGGTGATGCTTTCCGTCTGCAAAATCTGCAACCAATCGCGCGGGTGGTACCAGGCACGCGTTGCGTGAAATGACAATGAAACATCGAACGCTGAACATCGAACATCGAACTCCCAATGAAGGGAATGTCCGTCACTTCGATGTTGGATGTTCGTTGTTGGGCGTTCGATGTTTTCCAATATTATGAAACCCACCATTCTCATTCTCTGCACCGGCAATTCCTGCCGCAGCCACATGGCCGAGGGGTTTTTGCGCGCAGCAGCGGGCGACCTTGTGAACGTCCAAAGCGCCGGCTCGAAGCCAACCGGCCTAGTCCATCCGCTGGCCATCAAAGTCATGGCCGAGGCGGGCGTTGACATTTCCGGTCATCGCTCGAAGCACTTGAAGGAATTTCTGGATCAGCCGGTGCATACCGTCATTACCGTCTGCGGCAACGCGGACCAGGCCTGCCCGGTTTTTCCCGGCCAGGTGAACCGTCACCACTGGCCGTTCGATGATCCAGCCAGGGCGCCGGGCAGGGAGGAGGAAATGCTGGCCTGCTTCCGCCGGGTCCGCGATGAAATGCGCCGCGTGTTCGAGGCTTATGCGGCTGGTTTGCGGGATGCGGCACGCGTTTAGCGTCCGGCTTGTGGCCCGACAGATTGGCGCACAGCGCCAACGCTACAACGTCCCTCTCCTTCAAATTTTCCCGCCGCGCTGCCGGGTCGTTGCCGCGAGCGGTTTTTGATTTCGGAATTCGCCTCCCCCGGGGATAAGTATTCTTTGCCACAATGACCGGCGTTTGATAAAATTGTCATTGCTAATCACGGGTTGCCATGAACTCTTTTCCAGGCTGGCTGAAAGCTGTTCTGGTGGTGGCGGTACTGGCACTGCTGGCAGGAGGTGTAATTCTTAATCGCGTCCAGGAACGGCGGGTGGGCCGGGATGTTGGAAACCGTCTCAAAACCGTCGCGGAACTCGAGGCAAACCAGATCGCCGACTGGCGGGCCGGCCAGTTGACGACGGACCAGTTTCTCAGCGGGGGTGTGGAGCATGAATTGTGAGGAGAGAACGAAACCATGAAAAAGCCAACCAAACCTGCCCAACGGAAAGATCAACCTGCCGCTGCAATCCCCAAACAGACGCCGTCCCTGCAGGCGCCCGTGCCAGGGGAGACGCTCCAACAAGAGCGAAACCTCTTTACCGAACGCAAGGAGGCGGAGGCGGCGCTGCGGGAGAAGGAGGAATGGTTCAGGACGGTTTTTGAAAATGCGAGTGATGGATTGTTCTTTCTCACCCCCGGCGGTGAGATTGTATCGGTCAACAAGTCATTCGCCGCAATGCACGGTTATAGCGTTGCCGAAATCCTGAAAATGAATCTAAAGGATTTGGACACTCCGGAAAGCAATCGGTTGTTTCCGGAACGGATGCGGCAAATTCTGGCCGGGGAAAACTTGACCTTCGAGGTTGACCATCATCACAAGAATGGGCAGTTGTTCCCGCTGGAAGTAACGGCCAACCTGGTCACGGTGGGCGGTAAAAAATACATTCTGGCAGCTCACCGCGACATCACCGGGCGCAAGCGGGCGGAGACCGAGTTGCGAAGGGCCAACCGTGCCCTGCGCATGATCAGCCTGTGCAACCAGGAAATGGTGCGCGCCACGGATGAAACGGCATTGTTGCAGACCATCTGCCAGATCGCCGTCAAGCACGGCGGCTACCGCATGGCGTGGGTCGGTTTCGCGGAGCAGGATGAAGCCAGGTCAGTGCGTCCGGTGGCCCAGGCCGGTTTCGAGGAAGGCTACCTCGACACCGTGGACATCACCTGGGCCGATGCCGAGCGCGGGCGCGGTCCCACCGGCTCGGCCATCCGCACCGGCCAGCCGGTGCTGGCCCGCAACATTCTCACCGACCCGGCTTTCGTGCCCTGGCGGGTGGCGGCCATTCAGCGCGGTTATGCCTCTACCGTCGCCCTGCCCCTGCGCGGCGGGGACCGCTGCTTTGGCGCGTTGATGATATATGCGGCGGAGCCGGACGCCTTCGACGCCGATGAGGTGAAACTGCTGGACGAACTGGCCGGTGATCTGGCCTACGGGCTTGGGGCGTTGCGCCATCGGGCCGAGCGCGAGCGGGTGGAAGCCGCGCTGAACAACGAACGCGAATTGTGGCGGACGCTGCTGGATACTTCGCCGGACCACATTTACTTCAAGGACACCCAATCCCGCTTCATCAAATCCAGCAAAGCCCAGGCCCGCCAATTTGGGGTGAAATCCCCGGATGAAATGGTGGGCAGCACGGATTTTGACTTCTTCACGGAGGCGCACGCCCGTCCCGCATTTGAGGATGAACAGGAAATCATCCGCACCGGCCGGCCGATGATTGCCAAGGAAGAGCGGGAAGTGTGGAATGACGGGCATGTCACGTGGGCGTCCAGCACGAAAATGCCGATGTGCGACGCCACCGGGAAGATCATCGGCATCATGGGCATTTCGCGCGACATCACCGAGCGCAAGCGGGTGGAGACCGAGTTGCGCCGGAACCGGGAGGAATTCAAGGACCTGTTCGACCATGCCCCCGTTGGCTTTCACGAACTGGACACTGATGGCCGCATCGTCCGCATCAACCAGACCGAGCTGAAAATGCTGGGCTACTCCGCCGAAGAACTGCTGGGGCAGTTTATCTGGAAGATTTCCGCGGAGGAAGAAACATCCCGCCGGACCGTGCTGGCGAAATTGGCCGGCGAGATGCCGCCGTCGGAAGGCTTCGAGCGGCTGTTCCGCCGGAAAGACGGCTCCACCTTCCCGGTGTTCATTATCGACCGGATGTTGAAACGGGAAGATGGCGCCATCATCGGCATTCACGGAGCCGTTCAGGACATCACCGAGCGCAAGCAGGCCGCGCAACGCGTCACCGATGCGTTGAACTTCAACCAGACCATGCTGCGCGCCTCGCCCGTGGGCATCGTCGTCTTCAAAGCCGCTGGTCCGTGTATTTCCGCCAATGAAGTCATCGAGCAAATCATCGGCGGGCCGCGCGAAGAGGTGTTGAAACAAAATTTCCGTCAGCTCGAATCGTGGAAACACTCCGGCATGCTGGCCGCCGCTGAAGGCGCGCTGGCCACGCAAACGGAGCGCAAACTGGAGACCCAGGTGTTCACCACCTTCGGCAGGAAAGTCTGGTGCTCCTGCCGTTTTGTGCCGTTCCAATACGAAGGCGAACCGCACTTGCTCATCCTCATCAGTGACATCACCGAGCGCAAGCAGGCGGAAATGGCACTGCAGGAATCCCGCCAGATGTTACGCTCGGTGCTCGACACCATTCCCGTGCGCGTCTTCTGGAAGGACACCGAGGGGCGGTATCTGGGCTCCAACCAGCCGTTTGCCGGCGACGCGGGCTTTAACTCGCCGGAGGCGTTGATCGGCAAGAATGACCATGACATGGGGTGGAAGGATCAGGCGGATTTGTATCGCGCGGACGACCGGCAGATCATCACCTGCGGCATCCCCAAGCTTCAATACGAGGAACCCCAAACCACGCCAGCCGGGACGCAGTTGTGGCTGCGCACGAGCAAGATTCCTCTGCGTGACCTGGAAGGGCGGATCATCGGTATCCTGGGCACTTATGAGGACATCACCGAACGCAAGCGGGCGGAGGAACGCATTCGCGAGCAGGCCGCCATGCTGGATGCCGCCAACGACGCCATCTACGTCCGCACGCTGGACCACGCGGTGACCTATTGGAATGACGCCGCCGAACGGCTCCACGGCTGGACGCGCGCCGAGGCGCTGGGCCGCAAGATCACCGAGTTGCGAGGGGTTGACCGCGAGGCTTTCGAGGCGGCGCACACCATGCTGCTGGAGCAGGGCAGCTGGACCGGCGAATTGAAATGGCTCAGCAAAGCAGGCAAGGAATTTATCGTATTTTGCCGTTGGACCGTGCTGCCGGACGAGCAGGGCCGGCCCAAGAAAATTCTGGCCATCAATACGGATATCACCGAAAAGAAAAAATTTGAGGCCCAATACCTCCGCGCCCAGCGGATCGAGGGCATCGGCGCGCTGGCCGGCGGCATCGCCCATGACCTGAACAACATTCTCCAGCCCATCCTGATGACCGCGCCGCTCCTGCGCGAGACCACCGTCGATCCCGAAAGCCGCGAGATGCTGGACACCGTGGAAAATTGCGCCCAGCGGGGGGCCGACATCATCAAGCAACTGCTCACCTTTGCCCGGGGCGAACCCAGCGCCCGCGTGCCCCTGCCCGTGCGGCATCTGCTGGGCGAGATGAACAAGCTCATCCAGGAAACCTTCCCCAAGAACATCCAACTGCATGTCAACGTGCCCCAAAACCTCTGGCAGGTCCTCGGCGACGCCACCCAAATCCACCAGGCGCTCATGAACCTCTGCGTCAACGCCCGCGACGCCATGTCCTATGGTGGCACACTCACTTTGGCGGCGGAAAACCTGACCCTCGACGAGGCGTTCGCCGCCATGATGTCCGGCGCCAAACCCGGCCCTTACGTTTGCGTGAGCGTGACCGACACCGGCATGGGCATTCCGCCTGAAAACCTTGACCGCATTTTCGACCCGTTCTTCACCACCAAGGAAATCGGCAAGGGCACGGGACTGGGCCTGGCCACGGTGCTCGGCATCGCGCGCGGCCACGGCGGCTTTGTGCTGGTGAACAGCCAGATCGGCAAAGGCACCACCTTTGAGCTTTATCTCCCGGCCTCGTTGGAAACGAAGGCCGCCGCCCTGCCCGAGCGCGAGACGTTGCCGCCACGCGCCGGTGGCGAATTGATCCTGGTGGTGGACGATGAAACCGGCGTGCGCGGCGTGATCCAGCGTGCACTGGAAAAACACGGCTACCGGGTGGTGCCCGCCGCCGAAGGGGCCGAAGCCATGGGTCTCTTTGCCCGGCACCGGGCCGAGATCCGGGCGGTCCTCACGGACATGATGATGCCGGAAATGGACGGGCCGTCGCTGGTCCGGGCTTTGCGACACCTGGAACCGCAACTGCCAATCCTCGGCATGACCGGGGTGGGCGAGAAGGCGGACATCAAAGGGCTGGAGACCCTCGACCTGCTGGTGTTGTTGACCAAGCCCTTTAACAGCGTCACGCTGCTGGGCGTCCTGCACCAGGCGCTGACCGCGCCGCGCCCGGCAAAGGGCAAACCGCAAAGTGGCGGCCCAGGTGAACCGCCATCACTGGCCGTTTGACGATCCAGCCTCGGAGTTTTTGGGGAAACAATCCGGCGGGACGACGAATTGAACCCGCCGGGAGACGGGTGCTACACCAAAAAGCTCTCACCAACCTTCATTGGATGACCCGCCAGAAATTCCGCCGCGGTCAGCCGCCGGCCGCCTTCACGCTGCAATTCCAGAATCCGCAGCGCGTGCCCGCCACAACCAACGACCATGCCGGTTTTGTCCACCGACAAAATTTCCCCCGGCCTTCGCTCGGAAGCTTCGGCCCGGCAAGCCGCTCCGCCGGAACGTTCAACCACTTCCGCCTTCCAGATTTTCAGCAGTTGTGGTTTTGGCTGGCCGGGTAAAAACGTGAACGCGCCGGGCCAGGGCGTGAAGGCGCGCAGCCGGTTCCAGATGGTTTGCGCCGGTTGGTTCCAATCAATGCGGCCATCTTCCTTTTTGATTTTGGCCGCGTAGCTCGCGCCGGCGGCTGGTTGTGGCACCGGCTGGATTTTACCGGCGACATAATCCGGAATGGTTTGCACGAGCAGTTCCGCGCCAAGCTGCGCCAGGCGGTCGTGCAGTACGGCCGAGGTGTCTCCGGCATGGATGGACGTGGTGCGTTGCGAAACTATGGAACCGGTGTCCAGCCCGACATCCATTTTCATGATGGTGACGCCGGTCTTGGTGTCGCCGTTGGCAATCGCCCATTGAATGGGCGCCGCGCCGCGATATTTCGGCAGCAGCGAAGGATGCACGTTCAAACAGCCGTGGCGCGGCAAATCCAGAATCGCCGGCGGCAAAATCTGTCCGTAAGCCACAACGACGATGAGGTCGGGCTGCAAAGCGCTGAGTCCGGCGATGAATTCTTCGTCGCGGGCGCGTTCGGGTTGGAGCACGGGCAGACCAAGCCGCAGCGCGAGCGATTTGACCGGTGATGGTTGCGGTTTGAGCGCACGGCCCTTGGGCCGGTCGGGTTGTGTGACGACGGCGGCGATTTGAAATTGTGGATCGCCCGCCAGCGCCTGGAGACTGGCGCAGGACAATTCCGCCGTGCCCAGGAAGATGATTCGCAACGCCGTCATGCGGACAGCCAAAGGCAAATTGCGCTCCGGCGAAAGGAAAAAGTCACAAGCTGGGGAACAATGGTCAGAAAAGTCCTGGCGGTTTGGACGCGCCTCGGGGCCAGGAACCAACGCAAGCGCGGAACGCCGGATTCATCCGGCAGCACGTGGCGCGAAGAACGGTTCTGCCGGATAAATCCGTAACGATGCAGTTGAGGTGCTGTGAAAGTAGCGGCGACGCGGCGTCGCTGCTACCCAGGCGGGTTTCACGCGGGTTTGGGTTTGAGTTGAACCTCCATGATTTCAGCGAACGGCACCACGATCTCCTGTTTCTTCGGGCCTTGGGCGACCTCCACATGCATTTCATTGGTGGCAATGCGCGTGATGCGCTCGACCACGAACAGCGCGCGCCCCGTTTTCACGGTCAGCATCAGATTTTTTTCGGATTCGCGCCGGATCATGGCGAAGAAACCGGAAAACTTCGTCTCAAAAAAACGGCGGTTGAACGTGAATTGTCCGCGCTGAAAAATCTGCGGCGCGTTGGACTCGGCAGCGGGCGCGTCCTTCTGCCAGGAAGCCTCAACGATGTGAATTCCAGCTGCCACGGGCTGGGCGGCGCCCGGCACGGCAAAAGTGTGCGGCGCGGCTTCGGGCCGCGGCACCGTCCGGTCGGGCTCAACGCGCACGGGCATCGCGAGAAAAATGATCGGCCCCAAAATCGGCAGCACCACCGCCACACCCATGACCAGCAGAATCGGCCGCGACCGCACCACGGCAATCTCATAGCCCGCGAAAATGTTCGCCGCGTAAATCAGCATCAGCATGACCAGCCCCACGGACGACGAAAACAGGGCGCCGAACAGGGATGGTTTCGGCGGCAGTTCCAGGCGCGACACCTCATTAACCTTCACCTCCGCCTTTTTCGTCCGCGCCTCCACCGGCGCTGTTTCAACGAACGGCTCGGCCAGCAGCTTGATTTTCGGGTTTTTCGACAGTTGCTTCAGCGCGTCCTGGGAAAATTTCGTCCACGGTATGCGTTGGGAGTATTTGTCCACCTCCAGCCGGAAAACGACGCCGTTGTCGTTGTACGAAATCACGTCGCCGGTCAGCGATGTCCCGTCGGTCATGGGATACGTATCCGCGCCCACGGCGACAGACAGTCCGCAAAGCCAGAGACCAAAAATTGTCCAAAGAAATCTGCGCACGGGAAACTTTTAACAAACCCCCGCGCGCCGCGAAAGCAAATTCAGCGCGCGTTCCCCAATTCGCCAATCAAATCCTCAATGACCCAGTTTGCGCGGCTCGCTTGCAGCGCGTCCGCCGCCGCGCCGTGCTGCCAGACGGCAAAACGAATAAATCTGCCGACGTCGGCCGGCAACGGCCGCTGCGCCAGCAATCCCGCAAGGTAACCCGCCAGCGCGTCGCCGCTGCCGCCCTGCGCCAGATGCGGATTGCCGGACGGGTTCACAAAAATTTCCCCGTCATTGCGGCCCACGAGCGTCTGGTGCCCCTTCAACACCACCCAGCAATTGCCGTAACGCCGCGAGATTTCGCGCGCCGCCTGCGGTCGGTTCAACTGGACCTGCGGTTTGGTCGTGTTCAGCAACCGCGCCGCTTCGCCGGGATGCGGCGTGACAACGCGAACGGCATTTTTCGCCGACGGTCCCATCGGCAGCCAGTCCAGGGTGCTGGCGTCCACAATCACCGGCAAAGTCGAGTCGCGCCACAGCCGCCGCATGGTGTGCGACATGGCATCAAACAAACCGGGCGCCGCCAGGCCGGGACCGACCAGGATTGCGCTCACCGTTTCGGGCAGTTTCAGGTCGGGCGCCCACACGTCCACCATCGCCGCCTGCAATTGCGCCGCCACCACATGATAAACGGATTCCTGGGTATAAAGAGTGACCAGGCCGGGCTGCGCGCGTTGGGCGGCGCGCGCGGCCAAAACCGCCGCGCCATGAAAGCCAAAACTGCCCGCGATGATGCCCAAATGCCCAAACACACCCTTATGCCCGGCCGCGGAACGGCGCGGGGGAAAATTTTGAAAATCCTCCGGCAACGTCCAGTTCAACGCACTCGTATGCGGACACGGAATCAGGCCGACGTCGTCCGCAACTTCCAGCCGGCCGACGAACGGCCACGCGTTGGGCGCGAGCAAACCGGTTTTCGGCGCGCCGATGGTCAGCGTGACCGCCGCTTCCACTGCCACACCCGGCGATGTGGGTTCGCCAGTGTCGGCATTCAAGCCGGATGGCACGTCCACCGCCAAAACTGGAATTTTCGACCGGTTGGCCGTCGCGATGATTTTTTTCCAATCGTCGGACAGCGGCCGGTCAAGTCCGATGCCGAACAAACCGTCAATGATCAACGCCGGTTTTTGAGACAGCGCTTGTTCAAGTTCCGGCAACTTGCTTTCGGGCGCAATAACGTCGAGGGTTTCGACGCGGCGCCCAGTCAAAAATTCCCGCGAGGCGCGGGCGTCATCGCCGTTATGGCCCTTGCCGCCGAGAATCAAAATCGCGTCGCCGGGACGCGTGAGTTGCATCGCACATTGCGCGATTTTTCCGCCAACGCGATGGATGACCCTGGCCTCGGTCTGGCCGGTTTCCCATGTGGCCCGTTCCCATTCGCGCATCTGGGCGATGCTGATGACTGGAAGTGACATTGAGCGAGCCTAGCAAAATATCAAGCGGGGGTGAAAGCGGAAAACGGCGACCGGCGCAGATTGACACCGCCGCCAGCCTGTAGCAGCAGGCATGCTGGCACGCTGTAGCAGGAGGAGGGCATCAAGCATCCGGGAATTCAATTAAATTTCTTTTTTAGCGCGCGTGAAATTGTTACAGTGTGAGCATGGTTCACGTTGGCATTGGCTATGATGTTCACGCGCTGGTCGCGGGACGCAAACTCATCCTCGGCGGCGTCGAGATTCCGCACCCCAGGGGCCTGGACGGCCATTCGGACGCGGACGCGCTCCTGCACGCGATTTGCGACGCGCTCCTGGGCGCGCTCGGCGAGCCGGACATCGGCCACTTTTTCCCAAACACCGACCCGCGCTGGAAGGGCGCGCCCAGCAAGGTGTTCCTGGCCGAAGCCGCCCGGCAGGTGGCGAAGCGCAAAGGCAAAATCGTCAACGTGGACGCGACCATCATCGCGCAGGAACCTAAAATTTATCCGCACCTTGCCGAAATGAAGAAGCGCATTGCCGTCGCGCTCGGGGTTTCCGAAAAACAAATCGGCGTGAAAGCCACCACGAACGAAAAGATGGGGTTCGTCGGACGCGAGGAAGGCATCGCCGCGATGGCGGTCGCCAGTGTGGATTTGTGAGGGGAGTTAAATCAGTGGTTGGTTAAATGAGTTAAACATGTTCAAACAGCCGCCGCATCCGACCGATTTAACCAATTACCCGTTTAACCAGTTGCTTGTTTAACCAATACCATGCCCAAAGCTGAAATCAGTTGGAAACGAGTCACGGAAGATGGCGTGAAGCTGCAGGTTTATGCCCAATGCGTGAGCCGCGAGTGGCGGTTCTTTCAGCGCGAAAGGCGTTTCGATCAATGGCAATCCGTGCCCGAACCGCCGTTGGAAGACTGGCTGGAGCTGCTCGACGCGGTGCGGCGGCTCATCACCCGCCGGCGTTATCAACCCGCCGACGAGGAGCATCTTCGCCGCCGGATTCGCGAACGGTTTCCCGAGGCGAAAATTTAGCGCGCCTGCGCGCTGGACAAACCGGGGCGATTTGGATTAAAGACACACCATGTACATATCTTTTCGGCTGGCAATGGCGTTGTCCCTCGGCGCAGTTCTGACCGGAGGTTGCGTCACAGGGAAGGGCAAAACGGGCGCCGGTGAAAAAACGGCCGCCCTTTTCCAGAACTGGCCGACGAATGCCGACCCCAAAACCGTCGGCGAAAAGGTGGCGCGGAATTTTCTCCAGCGCGCTTATCTGACCAACCGGGCCGGTTGCATTGTTTATCCCGAAGCCTGCGCCGCGTTCGGCGCGCTGCGGTTCGCGGGGGCGGTGGGCGACAAGGAATTGTTGCAAAAACTCGTCGGGCGTTACTCGGTGATTTTGACGCCGGAAGGTCAAAAACTGATTTCGACCAATCGCCATGTGGATTTCCGCGTCCTGGGCATTGTGCCGCTGGAAATTTACCTGGAGACGGGCGACGAGCGTTATCTCAACCCCGGACGCAACCTCGCCGACCAGCAATGGGAAGACCCGTTGCCCGACGGCCTCACGCGCGAAACCCGCTGGTGGGTGGACGACGCGTTCATGATCGGCAGCCTGCAAATCCAGGCCTATCGCGCGACGAAGGACCCGAAATACGCCGACCGGGCCGCGATGCAGCTTGCCGCCTACCTCGACAAATTGCAACAAACCAACGGCCTGTTTTATCACGGCCCGAAAGTTCCGCACTATTGGGGCCGGGGCAACGGCTGGTTCGCGGTCGCGCTCGCCGAAGTGCTTGGTTCGCTTCCCCCGGACCATCCGAAATATGCGCGGTTGATGGACGGCTACCGCAAAATGATGGCCGGGCTGCGGCGTTATCAAGCGCCATCCGGTTTGTGGCGGCAGCTCATTGACAACGACCAATCGTGGGTCGAGACCTCCTGCACGGGCATGTTTACCTACGCGATGATTGTGGGGGTCCAGCACGGCTGGCTGGACGCGAAGGCATACGGCGATTGCGCGCGCAAAGGCTGGATTGGCTTGTGCGGCTATGTTGATGCGGATGGCAACGTCCGCGAAATATGCGTCGGCACGAACCAGAACCAGGACCCGGAATACTATTTGAACCGTCCGCGGGCCGTCGGCGACCTGCACGGCCAGGCGCCGGTGTTGTGGTGCGCCTGGGCGCTGGTGCAAAAATGAACGGCCGCCGGATCCGCGAAGATTTTTCCCGGAGCGAAAAAATCAGTGCGGGTGGGGCTTGGCGTATCCGGCCATGCCGGTAATATCTATCACCACAACCGGCTCATTGCCCACGACCCACGCGTCATGACCCGGCGGGATCAGTGAAATTTCACCCGGCCCGAACTCCGCCTGGCTGCCGTCATCCATCAAAACGGCAATCCGTCCCGAGACGTGATATTGCAGGTGCGGGGCCTCGCAACTTTTGGTTTTCATCAGCGCCTTGAGTGACGTTGACCATTTCCAGCCCGGCTGGAGTGTGGCGCGGCCAAACACAACGCCGCCGAGCGTGATGAGTTCGAGCTTGCCCTTGTCGAAGGCGCGAAGTTCATCGGGTTGCGACAGGTTTTTGCTTTGCATTTTGACCATAAACTTCTCTCATTTTGTTCTTTAGCTACACTGGTCAAACGTAAGCCGGTAAAGCTGTTTTGCAAGCACTTTTCAGAAGTGGAAATGAACGGCGCCCGAAAACCAGGGTTGTTTCCCAGCGCCTGCCTCAAAATGACACGTTACCGTCCCGTAATCACTGCACCCAAGCCAAAACAAATCGCACCAAAGACACGATTCCCAGGACCAGGCCAAGGACAATCACTGAACCCATGGCGTCAAGTTCGGCCTTCAATGCATGATTTGTGGGAGCTACGGTGTTGATCAAATTATAGATGCCACTTCGATTCATTTTGGCCACATCCAGTCTCATGCCACCCCTCAAGCTTAAATCAGGCCAAGAATTTTGATAAAGATTCAACCCGGCTGGTGACAATGGGTTGCGGAGACAAGTATTCATTTTATCCTGACAAAACAATCCTGTTCTCGTACATTTCGCGCGATGGCCAAACCGCCTTTGATTATTGTTTCGCCGAGCATTGAAAAACGGGGTGTCGAATTTCATGACCTTTCCGTCAGCCTGTCGGTCAAATACGAAAATGCCGTGCTCGAGGCCGGCGGCCTTCCCGTCACCACGCCAACGACGACGGACCGGCAAACGCTCGCTGAAATCGTCCGCCGCGCGGGCGGGGTGTTGTTGACCGGCGGGGACGACATCAATCCCGACCTTTACGACAAACACCTTCCGCCGGCCATTCGCCAAACCGTCGGCCAGACGCCCGATGGCGGCGGGCGTGATTTGCGCGAACTGATTTTAATTGATGAAATTTTTCGCCAGCGCAAGCCGCTTCTGGCAATCTGCCGCGGGCATCAATTGTTGAACCTCGCGCTCGGCGGCCGGTTGATTGCGGACATTCGCCGCCAGGTGCCCGGCGCGCTGAACCATCAGCGTATGGACAAAGCGGGTGAATTAGTGCATGAAGTGCCATTGACATCGGGTTCGTTACTGGCCAAGATGGTGGGGAAGCGGATTTTGGGTGTGAACAGTACGCATCATCAGGCCGTATTGAAACCGGCGGAACCGTTGATGGCCGTGGCACGAACGCGGGATGGAATCGTGGAAGCGATGGAATTGAAACCGGACATGGCGCGGGCAATGCCGTTTTTGTTGAGCGTTCAATTTCATCCCGAACGGTTGAGTGAACGATATGCTGAACACCGGGCGATTTTTCGCCGGTTTGTCGCAGCATGCAGTCGGAGACGTTAAACATGAAAGCCAAAATTCTCATCGTGGACGACGAGGCGGATTTGAGGAATTTACTCACCTCGGTGCTCGAAGATCAGTATGAAGTCGCCCAGGCGGTCAATGGCGCGGCCCTGCAAAAGGCCTTTGCCCAGCCGCCGCCCGACGTGGTGCTGCTCGACGTGAAATTGCCGGATGCCGACGGCCTGGAACTGCTGCCGCAAATCAAAAAACGCTGGCCCGACACCGAGGTCATCGTGCTCACCGGACACGGCACCATCAGCATGGCCGTCGAAGCCGGACGCGGCGGCGCTTATAACTTTCTTTCCAAGCCGTTTGAAAACGAAAAGCTGATGGCCGACGTCAAGTGCGCCATCGAACGCAAGGAGCAAAACCAGGAAAACAGCACGCTCCGGCATGCATTGGAAACAATGAGCGGCACGGCGTCGCCGATTTTCCGCAGCGCCGCCATGCAGGAAGTCGTGCGCACCATTGAACGCATTGCCCCCAGCGACGTCACCGTCCTCATCACCGGCGAAAGCGGCACCGGCAAGGAGGTCATCTCCGACCTCCTCCATGCGCTCAGTCCGCGCAGCAAAAACAAAATCATCAAAATCAATTGCGCCGCCCTGCCCCGCGAATTGATCGAAAGTGAATTGTTCGGTTCGGTCAAAGGCGCGTTCACCGGCGCGCACACCGACCGCGAAGGGCTTTTCCGCCAGTCGGAAGGCGGCACGCTCCTGCTCGATGAAATTTCCGAAATGCCCATTGACACGCAAAGCAAGCTGCTGCGCGTCCTGCAGGACAACGAAGTCCGTCCGGTCGGCGGCAAGACCAGCTACAAGACCAACTGCCGCGTCATCGCCTCCACCAACCGCAAACCGGAAGACGCCCTCAAGGACGGCAAATTGCGCGAGGATCTTTATTACCGCATCAGCGCCATTTCGGTCCACCTGCCGCCGCTGCGCGAACGCCGCGAGGACATCATGCCGCTGGCCAACGCATTTTTGAAACGGTTCGCCGCGCAGGCCAATCACGTCATTAACGGCTTTACGCCGGCAGCGATTGAGCGGCTCACCGCCTTTGACTGGCCGGGCAACGTTCGACAATTGCAGAATGAAGTCCAGCGGGCCGTCCTTTTGAACGAAGGCAACGAAGTGGACATTGCCGATCTTTCCGTCACCAACGCCAAGGTTGGCTCGACCGACGGCACGGACACGAGTTTCACGCTGCTCGAAGGGGTGGAACGCAACGCCATCATCCAGACGCTCAAGGAAACCGGCGGGAACAAGCTCGAAACCGCCAAACGCCTTGGCATCGGCCGCCAGACCCTCTACAACAAAATCAAGGCCTACGGGATTGAAGTGTAGCCGCGTTTGTAAAAACGCGGATTTCCGCGCTTTCACAAGCGCGGCTACGCGAAGTATTTGCTGAACGGACTTTTGCGGCGGAAACGCAATGCAACCATGAAACGAGATAGGCTGCAGAACGAGCTGTCCATTATTTGTTAGACCACTCGACCACACTATGCGAAATCAACGCCTGAAAGACTTACTGGTGTTTGTGCTGTTGTTTGTTCCAGCGCTTCTTGTTGCTTGGTTTCACTATGCTTGCTTTCCGAATATCGTTGCTGGCTTTCGCCAGTGGGATACGTCGCATCTTCCGACAGGTTTCGAGTGGCTCCGGCAGTTCGGCTTCATTCTCTACCTTCCGCCGTTTGCATTGGGTGCTCTTTACATTTTGTCTTGGCGGTTTGCCACACTGCGCAGTCCAGTCATCGTTGCTTTTTGTGGTGGATTGATGGTCACGTTTTGTCTCATCTATGCTGCTTTGCTTGTCACGCCTGCGCTGGCACATGGGACTATGCTTGGTGTCACAGAGCGGCCTAATATCCAGACAGGCTGCAATTTTCCTTCCGTTTAAAAGTTTTCCCAGTTCTTCCCAAAGTAATTTTGTCCGTGGTTGAATGGTCTTCGCGCTGAATTCAAACCGGCAGCCCACCGCAGAGCGCCGCTCAAGACGGCGCAGTCCAAACGCTTCGCGTCTGACTGACATCGCCAAACCACGCGAAGCGTCTGGACTGCGGCTGCTTCAGCACCGCTTTTTCGCGAAAATTTGTTTCAAAGTTTCCTTAACTCGGTGCTCACCAGTTGAATCAACGGCCCGATGGCTGCGGCATCAAATTCAAACTTGCAACCGGCGGCGGCAAGTTCCGGCAGCGGCCGCGAGCCGCCGGGCGCTTTGTTTCCCTCTCCCCGCCAAACGGGGAGAGGGTCAGGGCGAGAGGTTCGTTTTCCTTCCAAATATAATTTTGCTCAAATCCGGCGGAATAAATTTCTGTTCCCCGGTGTTTTTATTATCTGAACGCAGCCGGTTCGCCGTTGCAGCGCGTTCCAGATGGCAGGAAAAAATTCAAGCTCCTCACCCCGCCCCTCTCCTCGTTTGGCGAGGAGAGGGTGACGAAACGTATGAGCGAGCTGCCTGCTTAAAGTTTTTTCAATTCTTCCTGCACCAGTTCAATCAACGGCCCGATGGCTGCGGCATCAAATTCAAACTTGCAACCGGCGGCCGCAAACAATTCCGGCAGCGGCCGCGAACCGCCCAGCGCCAGGGATTTTTTGTAGTCGGCCAGCGCCTTCACCTTGTCGCGCTTTGAATTCGCCCAGACCTGCAGCGCGCCGAGCTGCGCAATGCCGTATTCAATGTAGTAAAACGGGTGAATGAAAATGTGAAGCTGCCGGTGCCACAAATGCGCCCGCGCGGCCTCGTACCCGCTCCAATCCACGTCCCCCCCAAAGCGATCCATCAATTCCAGCCACGCGGCGGCGCGTTCGGCGCGGCTGTGGCCGGGATGGGTGTAAATCCAGTGCTGGAACGCATCCACCGTGGCAATCCACGGGAAAATTCCGATAATGCCTTCCAAATGAACCCGCCGCGCGCGATTGGCATCGGCGGCGGAATAAAATTCCTCGATGAATTCGTTGCCGAGCAGTTCCATGCTCATCGAGGCGACCTCGCAAAATTCAATCGGCGCACTGCGATACACATACAAATCTTCGTCGCTCGTCGCGAGCGCATGAAATGCATGGCCCGCTTCATGCAATATCGTCTCCACGTCGCGCTGCTGGCCGACGGCATTCATGAAAATGAACGGCAGGCGTGATTCGGACAACGTGGATTGATACCCGCCCGGCGCCTTGCCTTTGTGATTGTCGAGGTCGAGCAGATGCAAATCCTGCATCCGCCGGAAACCGCCCGCCAGTTCGCCGTCCAGCCGGTCGAAAATTTTCTGCGTGCGCGAGACCATTTCGTCCACCTGCCCAAACGGTTTCAACGGCGGACGATTCTGCGGGTCCACCGCCAGATCCCACGGGCGCAGGTGGCCCGGATGCAATTTGTCGAGGCCGAGCTGACGGCGGCGGGCGGCGTGGAGTTCGCGCACGGCGGGCATGACTTCCCGGGCGACTGCGTCGTGAAAAAGCGTGCAATCTTCGGGCGTGTAATCGAACCGGCCGAGCCGGCGGAAGGCGTAATCACGGTAATTTTTAAACCCGGCGTTCCGGGCGGTTCGCTCGCGGAGATCGATGAGTTGGTCGAAAATCTCGTCGAAATTGTCCACTTCCTGCAAACGCCGTCTGGCCACCAGTTCCCAGGCTTTCTGGCGCAGTGCGCGGTCCGGCTCTTCCAGGCAACGGCCCATCTGGACGAGCGTCTTTTCCTCGCCGCGAAAGTTCACCGTGAGCGAGCCGCTCAATTTCTGGTATTGCTGGCAGAGCTTGGCCTCCTCGGTTTCCAGCGCCACGTTTTCCGGCCGGAACAATTCCACGTGATTTTTCACGTCCCGGTCGAAAACAAAATATCTGTTTTCGGAGGGGCGAGCTCCGCGAGTCCCATTATTATTTTCAGTTTGGGGCTCGTGTAACTCGCCTCTCCGGCGGACATAAATTTTTTCAAGCGCAAACTGGCGCGGCTTGAGTTGCGGCTCGACGTTTTCGACAAAATGCAGGTAGGCCTTTTCCGCCTCGGCATTGTCCGTGTGGCAGGTCATGGCGATGTAACGGCGGGACGATTCCTCGTCCAGCGCGGCGGAGAGTTCGCTCCAGTCGAGCAGCCAGCGTTCGAGATCGGCGGCGGACTGGCATTGCGCGGCGCGGGTTTCCAGCCGGTCGAACAGCGGCGCGATTTGCGGCCAGTCGCCGAGGTCAAGGGTTGGCGGAACAAAGGTGCGCGGCTGGTACGCGGGCAGTTTTGCAAACGGCAATAAATTCATGCGGCCAGAGGATAAACAAAGTCGCCGCGAGGGAAATGAATTTTGCGCCTTAGAACCTGGTTCTGACGCCGCAGGCGCGAACGACACACCAGCGCGCCACGGCCTCAAAAATGGCGAACAGTCCCGCCGCCACAAAAAGCAGCCCCCACAACGAATAGTCGCCGGCAATGACAATCCCCGCGACGAGACACAGCGTGCCGATGACGCCGCGGGCCATGCGGCCGCGGAAATTAAGATTGGGCTTAAAGAACCGGCTCACGGTGAAAAGTTAGCACGATATGTGCCGAAAACAACCGTTCGTTGCGTCAAAGCCAGCCAGGCCAGCCACCAATTACTAGCCGATGGCGTGGAATTGCGGCATAATGTTGAAAACCATGGATTTGCTGAATCAAAATTACCTGTGGGCGTCGTGCATCTGGGGCGCGGTTGCCAGTGGTTATTTGATTTACGGCTGGCGCCAGCGGGCCACGATTCCGTTTCTCGGCGGCGTGGTGATGACGGCCGCGTCCTTTTTCATCACCAGCGCATTACTGATGTCGCTGGCATGCATCGCCCTGATGTTCGCAGTTTACTGGCTGTTGAAACAGGGGTATTGATTCGTCCAAGCAAATGAAAATCGTCAATACCCGCCACCTCGGCCTCTTCCTCGTTACGCTGACGCTTGGTTCCTGCACCGTCAGGCACCATCCAGCCGCGACGCAAAATTCCCGACCAGTCGCACCGGAACCGCAAACCAGCCGCCTGACGCTGCAAATTCCCGCGGCGGATGCCCGCTTCCGTTACGAAGGCCGGTTCGATTTTACCAATTCGAATGCACCGGTGATCATCTGGCAGGCCAGCCGGATCGGCCTCGATTTCAAAGGCGACATGATCGGCCTGCTTTTTGACGACGCCAGGGGCCAGTGTTTTTTCAACGCGGAGGTGGACGGCTCGAACACGGTTGTCGAAGTCCGGGAAGGAAAACCGGCCCAGCCCGCGACGCTCAGCGGCTTTGGCCCCGGTCGTCATCACCTGGCGCTCTTCAAGCGAAGCGAAGCGGATGCCGGCACAGTGCGTTTTCGCGGAGTTGAGCTGGCAGCCGGGGGAAAAGCCTGGGCGCCACCGCCGCCCGCTTATCGGCTCAGGATGGAATTTTTCGGCGACTCACTCACCGTCGGCGCGTGCAATGAAGACGGCGATACCGACCAATGGGACAATCGCCGCACACACAACGCGGCCCTCAGTTTCGCCGCCCTGACAGCCGATGCGTTCTCGGCCGATTACCGCAACATCGCCGTCAGCGGCATGGGCATCGCCACCGGCTGGGTTGACAAAAAGGCCGGCGCGGTCTGGGACAAAATCTATCCCGACCCCGCATCGCCGCGCGCCGACCTGACGCAATGGGTGCCGCGAGTCGTCTTTGTGAACTTTGGTGAAAACGACGATTCCTATCCGAGAGCACACGGACAACCGTTTCCCGCAGGCTACACCGACGGCTACATCGCACTCATCCACGCCATCCGCGCGGCGTATCCGACCGCTCACATCGTGCTCCTGCGCGGCGGCGCGTTTGGCGGCGCGCAAAGCGCACCCTATCGCCAGGCCTGGGAATCCGCCGTGACGCAACTCGAAGCCGCCGACCCGGCCATCAGTCACTTCGTATTTGCGCACTGGACCGGGAACCATCCGCGCGTGGCCGACGACCGCGCCATGGCCGATGAATTGATTGCCTGGTTGAAGCAAAAACCCTTCATGGAAGCCGACCGGTAGGGCGCGTCACTCCGTGCGCGCCGCAGTTCGGCTCGCAGAAGACTGCGAGCCCTACCTGATTACCGCCCCTTCGACAGCGCGCTCGTACCGGCGTAAACAGCATTCTTGCCGAGCAATTGCTCAATGCGCAGGAGCTGATTGTATTTCGCCAGCCGGTCGGAACGGCTCAACGAACCAGTCTTGATCTGGGCCGCAATTCGTCACCACCACGCGTGCTTTGACGTTATGCCCGAGGGTGACGCTTCCGCAGCGCTGATATGCTGCTTGATGTTTCTCCAGGCTCTGGCGTAGGCTCCGTGGCACATGAAGCTCAGATCGGGAAATCGTGCTGTCTTTGCTTTGTCTGGGGAAGGGTCAAGCTCCCTCTGCGATTCAACCACAAATCACTTCCTGCCATGAAACATCCGCTTTGGCTCGCTGGCATTCTATTCTGCGCGACCGCGCCTGCCGCTGACATCGTCTGGACCAACACCGCCGGCGGCAACTGGTCCGCCGCCGCCAACTGGTCTCCAAACCAGGCCCCGAGCACCAACGACACCGCCTGGATCACCAACAGCGGCACCTACACCGTGACACTCAATGCCAACGTCACCCTCGCGGGCCTGAACTTGGGCGGCACGAGCGGCACACAGACCCTGAGCCAGGCGGCCAACACGCTCACCTTGAACGGAGCGGGCAGCGGCACCGCCTCCGGTGTCTATTCCCTGGCCGGCGGCACGCTCCTCGGTTCCGGCACACTGACGCTGGCGGGACCCTTCAACTGGAGCGGGGGCTATTTGGGCAGTTCGGGATCCGTCCTGGTCGTGACAGCAATTGGCGGGATGACGTTGAGCGGCGCCACAAAATATTTCGATGGTGGCACGCTCATCAACAACGGCGCCGGCAGTTGGAACGTCGGGCAAGTTGCCTGTTACAACTCGCCGGTTTTCAGCAATGCGCCGGGCGCCACGTTCGACCTCACGGCCGATGGCACAGCCTTCACTATCTACAGCGGCAGTCCGTTGCTCGCCAACGCCGGCACGTTGCGCAAGACCGCTGGCACGGGTGCCACGACGATCTCCGTGCCGTGCGCCAACAGCGGCTCCGTCCAGGCCAACAGCGGCACGCTGGCTCTGACCCTGACCGACGGCAGCGGCAGTTTCACGACCGCCTCGGGCGCGACCTTGAGCGTCAGCGGTACAGCCACGCTGTCGTCCAGCTCTACCATCAGCGGCGCAGGCAACTTCACCATGACCAGCGGAGCGATCACCAACAACGGCACATTCAATGTCGGCGGCACGAATACCTTTACTACCGGCACGGCTGTCTTTGGTGGCAACACCACGATTGCCAACGGCCCGCTGGTTGTCAACGGAGGCACGGTGATTTTTAATGGGTCTGGTACGGTGACGCCGTCGTCCTTGGTCCTTTCCAGTGGGACCCTGCAAGGCAGCATGCCGGTGGCAATTTCCGGCCCGTTCAACTGGAGCGGCGGCACGCTCGGCAGCGCGGGCTCGGCCACAATGGTGACGGCCAACGGCGGACTGGCGATCGGCGGAACCACCAAATTCCTCTATGCCACCCTGGTCAACAACGGCGCGGGCGCGTGGAGTGCCGGAGCGATTTATTGCTACAGCCCGGCGCTGTTCAGCAACACGCCCGCCGCCACGCTGGACCTCACGGCCGATGGCAGTCCTTTCGGCATAGGCAGCGGCAATCCATTGTTCGCCAACGCGGGCGCGCTGCGCAAAACCTCGGGCACGGGATCAACGACCGTTTACCTGCCGTGCGCCAATACCGGCTCCGTGCAGGTCAACAGCGGCACGCTGATTCTGACGCTGACCGACGGCACCGGCAGCTTTTCTGCGGCAAACGGTACGACGTTGAGCGTCAACGGCACCGCCACGCTGGCGCCCGGCGCGACCATCACCGGCACGGGCAACTTCACCATCACCAGCGGGCTGCTCACGAACCACGGCACGCTCACCGTCAGCGGCACGAACACCTTCAAGGGCGGCACCGCGGTCTTCGCGGGCGGTTGCACGCTCACGAACACGCTGGTCATCAACGGCGGCACGGTGGAGTTCGACGGCGCCGGGACTGTGGCGCCGGCATCCCTGCTCCTTTCCCAGGGAACCTTGCAGGGCAGCCAGGCCGTGACGGTAACGGGCCCGTTTGTCTGGAGCGGTGGCTTTCTCGGCAGCGCGGGTTCAACCACTGTGGTAACGGCCAACGGCGGCTTGACGATGAGCGGCACGGCCAAATTCATGTATGCAACCCTGGTCAACAACAACGCGGCGACGTGGAGCGAGGGACCCATTAACTGCTACGGCGCGGCGCTGTTCAGCAACACGCCCGTTGCCACGCTGGACCTCACGGCGGATGGCAGTTTCCTCGTTGTGGCCGGTGGCAGCCCGTCGTTCGTCAACGCGGGCACGCTGCGCAAAACCGCTGGCACGGGAACAACCACCATTTCCCCGCCTTGCGCCAACACCGGCTCCGTGCAGGCCAGCAGCGGCACGCTCGCCCTGACCCTGACCAACGGCACCGGCGGCTTTTCTGTGGCGTCCGGCGCGACGTTCAGCGTCAACGGCACCGCCGCGCTGGCGGCCGGTTCGAGCATCACCGGCGCGGGCAACTTCACCGTGACCGCCGGCTCGCTCACAAACAACGGCACGCTCAATGTCGGCGGCACGAATATGTTCAGCGGCGGCACCGCGGTCTTCGCGGGCAGTTGCACGCTCGCGAACAACGCGCTGGTCGTCAACGGCGGCACCGTGATATTGAACGGCTCGGGCACGGTGGCCCCGGCGTTCCTGAGCGTTTCCGACGGGACGTTGCAGGGGAGCCAAGCGGTGACAGTCTCGGGGCCGTTTGTCTGGAGCGGCGGCATGCTCGGCAGCGCGGGTTCCGCCACGGTGATAACCGCCAACGGCGGCCTGACGATGAACGGGCTCGGCAAGAACCTCTACGCCACTCTGATCAACAACGGCGCGGGCGTCTGGAGTGCCGGACAGATTGGCTGTTACGGCTTGGCGCTGTTCAGCAACGCTCCAGCGGCTACGCTGGACTTCACGGCCGATGGGAACGCAATCTATTCGGGCGCCGGCGGCAACGGATTGTTGGTCAACGCAGGCACGCTGCGCAAAACCGCAGGCACGGGCACAACAACCGTTTCCCTGCCCTGCGCCAATACCGCTTCCGTGCAGGCCAACAGCGGCACGCTGGCCCTGACATTGACCAACGGCACCGGCGGCTTTTCCGTGGCGTCCGGCGCGACGTTCAGCGTCAACGGCACCGCCACGCTGGCGGCCAGTTCGAGCATCACCGGCGCGGGCAACTTCACCGTGACCGGCGGCCTGATCACAAACAACGGCGCGCTCAATGTCAGTGGCACGAACACATTCAGCGCCGGCACGGCGGTCTTCGCGGGCGGTTGCACGATCACGAGCACGCTGGCCGTCAACGGCGGCACGGTGATGTTGAACGGTTCAGGCACCGTGGCCCCGGTGTTCCTGAACGTTTCCGGCGGGACGTTGCAGGGGAGCCAGGCGGTGACGGTTTCGGGGCCGTTCGTCTGGAGCGGCGGCGCGCTCGGCAGCGCCGGTTCTGCCACAGTGATAACGGCCAACGGCGGGCTGACGATGAACGGGACCCTCAAGTATCTGAGTGCCACGCTGGTCAACAACGGCGCGGGCGCCTGGAGTGCCGGGCAGATCAACTGTTACGGCTCGGCGTTGTTCAGCAATACTCCGGCGGCCACGCTGGACCTCGCGGCGGATGGCACCGCGATAGCCTTGACCGGCGGCAACGGGTTGTTGGCCAACGCGGGCGCGCTGCGCAAAACCGCGGGTGCGGGAACAACGATCCTTACCCTGCCGTGCGCCAATGCCGGCTCCGTCCAAATCAACAGCGGCATCCTGAGTTTCAGCGATACGTTCATCCAAACGGGCGGCCAGACGCTCCTCAACGGCGGCAACCTCACCGTCCAGACGACCGCGCAATTCCGGGGCGGCACGCTGTCCGGCAGCGGTACGATCACCGGCAGCGTCTCCAACAACGCCACCCTCAGCCCCGGTGCCTCGCCCGGCCTGCTCGCGATCACCGGCACATACACCGAAAGCTCCGGCGCGCATATGCAGATCAAGCTGGGCGGCACGACACCCGGCACCGGTCACGATCAGCTCTCCGTCGTCGGCGCGGCCAAGCTGGCTGGCACGCTGGACGTCACTTACTGGAATGGATTCACGCCGGCACCCGGCAACGTGTTCACGACGCTGGTTTGCAGCGCTCGCAGCGGCGTGTTTTCCGCGATCCAGTCGCCCACCAACAACCTCGGCACGATCTACACGCCCAAGGCGGTTCTGCTCGAAACCGGAAACGCGTCTCCGACCGCCCGGCTTGTCGTGAATCCGGTGCAGACCGCCTGCCGCAGCTTTCTGGTTCAAGGTTCGGCCACCGACGCTGACGGCACGGTCACAAATATCAGCCTGCTGCTCGACACCAATGTCCTGGCCTCCGTATCCGGCGCCTCGGCGCAAGTCACCGTGAGCTATGACTTCCCCGAAGACCTGACCTTCACCGCGCTGGCCACGGACAACAAGGGCGCCATGGGCGCCACCAATATCGTGGTGAGCGTCACAACGCTGCCGGTGCGCGTGTTGGACCCCATCGGCTTTCAGACCAACCGGGCCTTCAAGCTTTGCATGTGCGGCGTGGAAAGCACCACCAACCGGATCGAGGCCAGCGACGATCTGAATTCAACCAACTGGATCGATCTGGGTGTGATGGAAAACACCAACGGCATCTGGCGGTTTTTGGACAGGACCGCGACCAACTCTACTCACCGCTACTACCGTGCGCGGCAGTTGCCGTAAGATCCGCAAAGCTCACTGCGGCCAATCCCAAAGAAGACCCCGGAAGCCAGTTGTCTGATTTCCGGGGTGAATCCTGTTCTCATAGCGGCGGTCGGCAGACCGCCGTCATTGTTTCAAAGTTTGGCACTCTTCCGAGTCGCCGCCACTCCACTTACCGACGCGCCCTGGGCAGCGCGCTTGTGCCGGCATAGACGGCGTTCTTGCCCAGCAATTGTTCGATGCGCAGGAGTTGATTGTATTTGGCCAGACGATCCGTGCGGCTCAAGCTGCCGGTCTTGATCTGGCCGCAGTTGGTCGCCACGGCGATGTCCGCAATGGTCGCGTCCTCGGTCTCGCCGGAGCGATGCGAAATGACGGCGGTGTAGCCGTTGAACTGCGCGAGCTGGACGGCGTCAAACGTTTCGGTGAGCGAGCCGATCTGGTTCACTTTGACGAGAATTGAATTGGCCGTGCCGGTATCAATGCCCTTCTGGAGGAACTTCACGTTGGTCACGAACAAATCGTCGCCGACGAGCTGAACCTTGTCGCCGATTTTGTCGGTGAGCTTCTTCCACGTCGCCCAGTCGCTTTCGCCGCAGCCGTCTTCGATGCTGACGATGGGATACTGGTTGACGAGCTTCGCGTAAAAACTCACGAGGTCGTCGCCCGTCACGGTTTCGCCGGTGCTTTTCTTGAACGTGTATTTGCTGTTGCCGACGTAAAATTCGGACGCCGCCGGGTCGAGCGTGAGATAGATGTCCTTGCCCGGCTTGTAACCCGCGTCTTTGATGGCTTGAATGATGGTTTCCAGCGCATCTTCCACGCTCTTGAGCTTGGGCGCGAAACCGCCTTCGTCACCGACGGCAGTGCTGAAGCCGCGCTTCTTGAGCACAGCCTTGAGCGCGTGAAACGTTTCGGTGATGGCGCGCAGACCTTCGCTGAATGTCGGCAGACCCAGCGGCATGATCATGAATTCCTGAAAATCAATCGGCGCGTCCGAATGCGCGCCGCCGTTGATGACATTGGCCATGGGGACGGGCAGCACCTTGGCATTCGGCCCGCCGAGGTAACGGAACAATGGCTGGTTCAGTCCGGCGGCGGCGGCCTTGGCATTCGCCAGCGATACGGCCAGGATGGCGTTCGCGCCGAGCTTGGACTTCGTTTCCGTGCCGTCGAGCTTGAGCATGGTCGCGTCCACCGTCAGTTGATCGTATGGGTCGAGACCGATGAGTTTGGGGGCGATAACGTCGGTGACGTTTTTGACGGCCTTCTGCACGCCCTTGCCGCCGAAACGTTTTTTGTCGCCGTCGCGGAGTTCAATGGCTTCGTGTTCGCCGGTGCTGGCGCCGCTGGGCACCGCCGCGCGCCCGAACGCGCCGCAGCACAACGTCACGTCAACTTCCACCGTGGGGTTACCGCGCGAATCGAGAATCTCGCGCGCCTGGATATCTGTAATTTTGCTCATAATTTATTTTTTAAATTTTCCAACTTCAAAATCCGAAGCGGACATCATAAAAGCTGCGCGCGGCGAGTCAAGAGGACGTTGCGACTCCTTGCGGTTTTAACCGGCAGTAAAGGTAAGGGTTAATGCCGTCACGGTCCCAGCAACGCGCGATAAAACCGGCGGGGGTAGGCAGCGCTGTTCGGGTCGGTGAAATCGTAAATGCCGGCGGTGTTGGTCAGAATCGGCGTCCAGGCGGCAAAGTTCGTGGTGGCCTGAATGATGTTGGTCAGGCCGCTGATTCCGAGCAGGCGCATCCGGAATTGGCCGTTGGTTTCAAGCAGCGATTTTATTTGTGGCGTGTTGAAGTTGTCCTGGTCGTTCCAGCGGCCCAGAAAATAGGCCGGCTTGCTTCCCGCCAGGCGAAAATGTCCGCCGACATACAGGTCGGAACCGGAGGCGTAGAGCGCCAGAACGGTCGAGGAAACGCCGCTGCCGAGAGGCGACCACGTGGCGCCGTCCCATTGGGCGATGCGGCTGACTGTGACCCCGCCCAGGTTGGTGAACGTGCCGCCGGCGTAAAGATTGGTGCCGACCGCAGCCAGGGCGTCAATGGCCCCTTTGCCGACCACGCCGCCACCAACATCGGTCCAATTTGTGCCGTTCCAGCGGGCGATCTGGCTCACGGTCACGCCGCCGGCATTGGTGACGAATGGCCCGGCGAAATAAACATTCGTGCCGACAATGGCGATGGAGGTGGCATTCGTATTCAGGCCCGTGCCCATCGGCCAGGCGTATGTGCCGTCGAAGTGCACCGCATAAACGCAATCGGTGCAGTAGGTCAGGGTGCTGTCGCATTCGGTCAGGCGGAGCTGGCCGCTGGCATAAATGTTGGTTGTACCATCAACGGCCAGAGCCGAAAATCCGACGTTGTCGAAATACATATTAACGAAAGTAACATTTGTCGGATAGGCGTTGAGAACACTCCAGAAATTGGTTCCATCCCAGCGCGCCAGCCACCAGGCCTCTTGGTTGGTGGCGGCGATGCCGAAATAGCCGGCGATAAACAGGTCGTTTCCCCGGACGGCCAGCTTGTTGACGCCGGCAAAGGCCGTGTTGTTCATGGGCGCCCAGTTGGTTCCATCAAAATGCGCCATGTGGTAGGCTAGCGGGCCGTAGCCGGCGCCGTTGCCGGTAAAGAGGCCCCCGGCGTAGTAGTTGGTGCCCACTGCGGCGACGGCGACGACGTTGCTGTTTAATCCCGGCCCGATGGGATAAAAATTGGCGCCGTCAAAGCGGGCGATGCGGATGGCGTTGGTCTGGCCGGCGGCGGGAAAGGTCAGGCCACCGATCAATAAGTTCGTGCCGCTGCCGCCGATGGAGATCGCGTCGGACGCAATGCCGTTCTCCCGACCGGGCGTGCCCAGCGTGCTCCAATTGGCACCATCCCACGCGGCGAGGCAGTCAGCAATGATGCCGCCGGCGAGCAGAAAGGTTCCGCCCACATAAAGGTTGGTCCCGGTCGAGACAATGCGGGAGACCGCCGCGCTGACACCGGAGCCGAGCGCCGACCACGACGAGCCGTTCCAAACTGCGACATTCGTGGCATGAACGCCCCCAGCACTGTTGAAACTTCCGGAAGCGTAAAGCAATCCGTTGAGCGCGGCCAGACGGTTCACCGTGCCACCTGTCATCCCAGTGCCCAGCGCCGACCAGTTGGCGCCGTCCCAGCGGGCAACGGCATTGGCCGGTGTGGAACCGATCTGCGTAAAGACTCCCCCGGCGTAGAGGTCGCTGCCGTTAAATGCCAGGGCGTACAGGATACTATTGGCTCCGCCACCAACCGCCGACCAACTGGTGCCGTCCCAGACCGCGAGGTTGGTGACCAAAAGTGATCCGGAATTGGTGAAAACTCCACCGGCGTAAAGCAAGCCGCTTCGCAGCGCAAACGAGTTCACGCCGGAATTGCCGTTGTCCAAACCCAGTCCTTTTCCAAGCGCGTGCCATGCGCCGCCATCCCAATAACCGACATTGGTAGCCGTCAGTCCGCCGACGGCGGGATAGGTATAAGCACCGCCGACGTACAGGTTGATCCCGTCCGAAGTTAATGCGATCGCCGTTCCGCTGAAGCCGATACTGCTCCAGGTCGAGCCGTTCCATCTGGCGAGATTGGTCACGCCCACGCCGTTTATGTTGGTGAAAGTACCGGCGACATACAGTGTGTCACCGACAAAAGCCAGGTCGTAAATGAGCGGCGCCGAACCATAGGCTTGTGCCAGGTTGGACCACTGCAACCCGTCCCAGACCTGAATCGGGATGTTCGTCAGGGTCGAACTGGTTACGCTTGCATAGAGCAGGCCGTTGTGGGTGGCAATGGCGGCGGCGTTCCCGGCACCGGGACCTGGCCAGTTGAACTGGTTGTCCCAATGCTCGTCGCCGGGCACCGCCCCAAACAGGGTAAATGACGAAAGCAACAAAACGACTGTGACCATCCCGTAAACCGGGATTGGCGGAAAAAATGCCCGGATTTTCATAAGTGCAGTCTGATTTAACACCCAAGGTTTTCTCAGCTTTGGTGGTAGCTTTACCCTATCCAGCCCAGGGCCGGGCTGCCAAGCGAAAAAAAACCTTCGGCGACAACGCATTGCCCGCCGGAGCGCGAGTTGTCCCAACTCGCAGCATTTACAACCCATCCAACTGCCGCGGATTGAGGACAATCCGCGCTCCGCGTTACAATTTCCGTTCCAAAATATACTTCCCCGACCGCCGGGCGCGGAATAAAGTTCCATACCAGTGAACTCAATTCAACCCATGACAACATCGCCCCGGCAAATCAACGTGGTCGAGCCGGTCAGCCCGGCGCTGGAACTCGTGAAGCGAATGCTGTTCCAGCCGTTCGACCTCGGCAAATGGTTCATCATCGGTTTTTGCGCCTGGCTGGCTTGTCTCGGCGAGGCCGGTTCCTGTTCCGGCGGCGGCAACTGGTTCGACAATCATTCGGGACGGTCCGGAGCAGATTTTCACCACGCCCTCGACCAGGCCCGGGACTATCTGCTGAACAATCTGGACTGGATCATCCCGCTGGCCGCCTTCCTGATCGTCGTTATTCTGGGACTGGGGTTGCTCTTTTTGTGGCTCAACAGCCGTGGCAAGTTCATGTTCCTCCACTGCGTGGCGCTCAACCGGGCGGAGGTCACCGAACCGTGGAATAAATTTGCGTCCGAGGCCAACAGCCTGTTCTGGTTCCGGCTTGTACTGGCACTGGCGGGGATGATCCTGACGCTGCCGCTGGCGGGAATCATCGCCGTCATGATTTTGAAAATGGTTTACCACGGCGAACCGGACCTGGCCGGCATCCTGACGGCCATCGGACTTGGACTGGCGCTTTTCCTGGTAGGGATCGTCTTTGCCATCATCAAAAAATTCACGGTGGACTTCGTCGTGCCCATCATGCTGCTGCGCCGGTCCAAATGCCTGGCGGCGTGGAAGGAATTTTCCGGCCTGCTTGCCGCCCACTTCTGGCAGTTCGTGCTGTATCTCCTGTTCCAAATCGTCCTCGGCATGGCGATGGGCATATTGATTGTGATGGTGGTGCTCGTGACCTGCTGCTGCGCCGGTTGTTTGATGCTGCTGCCGTATCTGGGCACCGTCCTGCTGCTGCCGGTGCTGGTGTTCAAACGGGCGTATCCGCTGTATTTCCTCGCGCAGTTCGGCCCGGAATATAACGTGTTCCCGCCCCCACCCCCGGCCGCGCCACCGCCAGGATTGCCGCCGAGGCCGGTCGCACCGCCCGTGATATAAACCGGCTTTGCGATTGCCAGATTGCCGGGTTGAACATGGTATCACGCTTCCCGTTACTCAAACCAGGCGAGCTTGGATTTATTGGTGAAGTAAAGCAGGCCCAGCAACCGCATCTCAACGGTGATCCCATAGAGGCTGATGAACGAACTGATCACCATGGGCAGGATGGGAATCCCGGTCCGTTCCAGCAGCATTTGAACGCCATGCACCAAGGCAATGATCACGAGGAATATTCCACAAATGGCTAGATAAGGCAGCGGGACCTTTCCGATGCCGGAAAAAATAATGATCGGATTCAGGCCGGCAATGCCGTCGGCGAGGCACACGGTCAAAATGGCCATCGGCAGGCAGAAAAGCCCCAGCAACAACAGCGGCACGCCCGCCATCGGGGACACGAACAGCATGACCGCGATGCCGGGGCCCAGACAGAGGAACCAGATGATGCCAAACCGAAAAAAGGGAATCACCAGGTCTTCCCAAAAGCCCGATATCTCCGGCCAATTGGGCATTTTCTCCTCACCTTGGGAAGAGGCCTGGACAATGTTTTGCATGAACGCAAACAGATAGCCGACACCCATGACGAGGCAAAGGAAATAGGCAAACCAGAAAGGAATTCCCAGAATCCCCATATGCTTGATGACCGTGGATAACACCCAGTGCGCGCCGTCAAGAAAGCCGAAAACCGCCGTGCCGCAAACCAGCAGAATCGCGCCATCCTTCTTGAGGGGATAGGAAAACGCCTCCCGCCAAAGGGCAAAGAAATTGGTGGGGGCCGGGGTCATGAGGCGCGTGTATTCGGCAACGCTCATGCAACTGCCACCGCACTTGGGGCACGCGCGAAAAAACTGTCCGCCCACCCGGGTGGTTTTCACGCAAGCCGTGCAGAACGCGCCGCCGCATTTGACACAACACCACTTGGCGGCGGCCTGGGGATGCTCGTTGCACACGCCGGTGTTGACGGCAACCGGAATGCCGGCGGGTTTTGCCGCCGATGGGGCCACGCCCGCGCCCGCAGGCGATCCGGCAGGAATGTCCGCCGATTCCATGCCGGAGTCGTCCTGACAGATCATGGGCACTGTTCCCAGGCACAAGACCTGTCCGGGATGAAGCACCGCCTGTTGAATGGGTTGTCCATCAATAAAGGTGCCGTTGGTGGAGTTAAGGTCCCACACGGTGATGACTCCGTCCTTCAGTTCAATCTGGCAATGATGGCTGGAAATGGAATCGTCGCTGATTTGAAAATCGTTGTCCTCGATCCGTCCCAGCCGGTTCAATCCCGGTTTGAGCAGGATCTCCTGCAAACCGTGCGGACTTCCTTCCATGCGCAAACGCACCATAAATCCAGTGGATTGAATTTATCTGATGGTTGACCTTCGACTTTCAAAATAAGATTAAAGAACCAAATTGTTGCAGTCAATTCGTTTTGACAACCCCCGGCGCCTTTGTTACACGGGCGTTCTGTGAGCGCGCTGCTGGTCATCTACAATGGATTCGCTTTCCAGGAAGGTGAGGAAGATCAGGCGATTCCCGGCCGCTTCCGGTTCACCTTTGGCAGCCTTCAATTTGAACACGCGTCCGGCACCATGGAACTGCCCTTGTCCCGCCTGATCCTCGACCAGAATGCCGCCGGCAACCTGGTTTTTCACGATGCCGGCACCGGCTGGTGGGTTGAATCTTCAGACGCGCGGATTCTGAACGATGTTTGTCTCCTCCGTCAGACGCACCTCCGGACCCAGGCACGCCGACTGCGCGAACGGCGCGAAGGGAATCGCAGTCTTAAATACGCGCTGATGTTTTTAACCGGTTTTGCCGCGGTTTTTTTCATCGGCTGGCTGCTGGCAAAGGCCGCCGCCAATTCCCTGACCAATCACGCCCCCGTTGCCTGGGAGGAACACCTGACCGACAAGGTCATCGCCGAACATCCGAAATTGTTTGTCGCGGACACCAATGATGCCCGCCTTACCGTCGTCACCCAGTTGGTGGCGCGCCTGGCCGCCGCCCTGCCGCCGGCGGAGCGCCGTTATCAATTTCGCGCCGCCCTCATTGACCGGCCTGTGGTCAATGCCTTCGCCCTGCCGGGCGGGCGGATTTTCGTCTTCAAAGGTTTGCTGGACCGCGTCCAGAAACCGGAGGAATTGGCCGGCGTGCTCGCGCATGAAATGGCCCACGTCACGCAACGGCATGGCCTGCGAAAACTCATCGCCGGCGGCGGGCCATATTATGTCCTGCGGCTGTTTGTCAGCGACCGGCAGGGAGTTTTGTCAGCCATCAGCGCCGGCTCCCAGTTGCTCGTCAATCAGTATTATTCGCGGGACACGGAACGCGAGGCGGACACCATCGGATGGCATTACCTGGTGGCGGCCAACATTGACCCGCGCGGCTTGGCCGATTTTTTCCAGCTTCAGACGGAAGGTGAAGCCGTAACCACCATCCCCGAAATGTTCCGCAGCCATCCCGCCACCAGCGAACGCATCGCTTCTCTGAACAGCCTCTGGGAAAAGAGCGAACGGAAAAGCGGGTTTGTCCCCCTGCCGGCCATGACCAACGCCCCCCTCACACCCATCCAAGAGCGGCTTCTTCGCTTGTTCCACCCGCCTCCCCAATAGCCGGGAAAGAATGGGCGCGCACTGCCCCCGAAGTAGGCGGGCGTTTCGTTCGGAGTTCCGCGTTTACGCGGCAAAGGGTGGTGGATGGCGGAACTCCAAATGAGGGCAGTGTGCGGACGCGCCCGGAAAGAATCACCACGTCCGTTTTGCATTGTCAGGTTTTCATCCCGGTCGCATAATTGGCATCGGCAATGGAGTTTGCCGTCCCGGCATGGGAAAACCGCGATACCCTGAAAACTTTCGGGGCTGATCATTGCAGCGCTGATGACTCCTACCAAACCGTATTGGTGGGAGTTTTTTATGCACGAGAACATTTGGTTTGTAGCCGCCGTCTGGATGGGACTGGCATTCGCGGCCAGCTTGATTTCCATTCGCGTCGGCATTTCCGTGGCGTTGATCGAAATTGTTGTCGGCGTCATCGCCGGCAACATTCACTTCGCCGGCGGCCAGCATATCCTGCAGACGACCGACTGGACGAATTTCCTGGCGATGCTGGGCAGCGGCGTGCTGACGTTCCTGGCAGGCGCGGAAATTGATCCGGTTTCGTTGCGCGCCAATCTCCGCGCCAGCATGGCGATTGGTGTGCTGTCGTTTTTGCTTCCGTTTGCCTGCGTGTGGCTGTTCGCGCAATTCGTGCTGGGCTGGCCGTTGCACCAGGCGCAAATCGCCGGCATTGCGCTGTCCACCACGTCGGTCGCCGTCGTTTATGCCGTGATGATTGAAGGCGGTTTTGGGCAAACGCCGATGGGCAAGACGATTCTGGCGGCGTGCTTCATCACGGATTTGGGCACGGTGCTGGCGCTCGGCTCGCTTTTTGCCGACTTCAACATCTGGCTGCTTGTTTTCGTGGTGGTCACGGCGGTGATGTTGTGGTTCATGCCCCGGTGGACCCAGTTCATCATCACCAAACTCGGCGCCACGCGCGTGAGCGAGCCGGAGGTGAAATTCATCTTCTTCGTGCTGTTCTTTCTCGGCGGACTGGCGTCCATCGCCAAAAGCGAAGCCGTGTTGCCCGCCTATCTCGTCGGCCTGGTCGTCGCGGGCGTGTTTCTGCGCGATAAAACGCTCGTCCACCGGATGCGCACCATCGCGTTCACGATTTTCACGCCGTTTTATTTCATCAAGGCGGGGCTTTTCGTTTCTCTGCCCGCATTGTGGGCATCGCTGGGTGTCATCGCGGTCCTGCTGTTGATGAAATTGGCGACGAAATTCATCGGGGTCTGGCCGCTCACCAAGGTTTTTTACATGCGCAACCGCGAAGCGAATTACACCACGCTGCTGATGTCCACCGGCCTGACCTTCGGCACCATCTCCGCGCTGTTCGGCCTGCAGAACCAGATCATTGACCAATCGCAATACACGATTTTGGTCACCGTCGTCATTCTCAGCGCGTTCGTGCCGACGCTCATCGCGCAAAAATTTTTCCAGCCCACGATTGAAACGATGGTCGAATGGGGCAAAATTTACAGCGAACGCATCAATCGCAAGAAAAACATCCCGACATCGGATGTCGGGCCAACCGGAAAGTGAGGCAACCATGTTTCAAAAAATACTGGTCGGTTACGACGGTTCAAAAGGCGGACGCGCCGCGCTCGAACGCGCCGCTGTCGCCGCCAAACATTATAACGCTCAACTGACCGCGCTCTGGGTGCGCCAACCGCTGCCTCAACACGCCGACCTGCCCGGCGAATCCGAGGGTGAGGCCGAAGCCGCCGCCGATTATTTTGAGGAGCGCAGGCGCGAAGTCGAGGAGGTGGCAAAACGATTTGGCATCGCCATCGGCTGCGAAAGCCGTTCCGGTCACGCCGCCAAAGTTATTGTGAACTTTGCCAAGGATGGTGGCTACGACCTTGTCGTCGTGGGCCACAGCGACCATTCGGAGTTGTGGGGCCGACTGCTCGGCGACACCGCCGACCGCATCAGCGACCACGCCCATTGCAGCGTGCTGATCGTCAAATCCTGAGATCCGTACACCGGCTTGTGGCAAACGAACGTCTGTCAAAAATTTGCCGGCTCAATCGTGCTGTTGTCGGGATCGGGTTGTTTGTTTTTTCAACGCTCGGAATTCAGGCTGGCCCGCCATTCATCACCGACGATCCCGAACCGGTGGATTATCAGCACTGGGAATTTTACATCGCGTCACAGGATTTCCAAACTTCGGACGCTTGGTCCGGCACCGCCCCGCACATCGAACTGAATTACGGCGTCATCACCAACGTGCAACTCCACCTCATCGCGCCGCTGGCCTATGACGCCCCGAAAAACGGCGCGGCGCAGTACGGCTACGGCGACACGGAACTGGGCGTCAAATTCCGTTTCCTCCAGGAAACATCCCTGCTCCCTCAAGCCGCGGTGTTCCCCCTGGTCGAAGCCCCGACCGGCAACAGCTCGCGCGGCTTGGGCAGCGGACAATGGCAGGCGTTCCTGCCGCTGTGGCTCCAGAAAAGTTTCGGCGACTGGACAGTTTATGGCGGCGGCGGCTACGGCATCAATCCAGGCACGGGAAATCAAAACTGGGGCTTTGGCGGCGCGGTGCTCCAGTGCCAGGTCCGGGACAACGTTCTGGTCGGCGGCGAAATTTACCATCGCACCGCCATGCAAACCGGTGGCCGGAACGATACCGCGTTCAATGTGGGAACCGTCATTGATTTCACCGAACACCAGCACTTGCTCTTCTCCGCCGGCCGTTCGATTGACGGCTCGACTGATTTTCAAGCCTACATCGCCTGGCAATTCACCTTCGGCCCGGAATTTTTCCATTCGATTGCCCGTTCGTTTCGAAAATAAAGGTTGAACAACCAGACAACCGGGCAACCAGGCGTTGGCGACCCGTTGTAGCAGTAGGAGACGACGTAAGAAGTCTCTAACTTGTCCTTCAGAATCGAAGAAATTTGAGACTCGTCACCTCGTCTCCTACAAAGAAAGAGATTTCCCGCGGGCCGGTTCAGTCGTCGGTTTTTCTTCAATTCCAAGTACCTTTGTTGTTCAATGGATTTGTGAACGCTCCGGCGACAGAAAAACAGACGCCACGCTGGCTCAACCGCACCGTGCTCGGCATCGGGCTCGCGTCGCTGCTCAGTGATTGGTCGCACGAAATCGCCACCACCGTCCTGCCCGCATTTCTCGCTTCCATGGGTGCAGCAGCGGCGTGGCTGGGTGTGATTGAAGGCGTCGCCGACGGCCTGTCCAGCTTCGCCAAGATGGCGTCCGGTTTTTACACGGACAAACTGCAAAGCCGCAAACCCATCGCCGTCGCTGGCTATCTCGTCACCGCGCTTGGCACGGCATCTTTCGGGCTGGCAACGGCGGCGTGGCACATCTTGATTTCGCGGTCATGCGCCTGGCTCGGGCGCGGCGTGCGCACGCCCGTGCGCAAGGCGTTGCTCGCCGCCGCCGTCACGAAGGAAACTTATGGCCGCGCCTTTGGCTTCGAGCGGATGATGGACACCGTCGGCGCGATTGTCGGCCCGGCCACGGCTTTTGTTTTGCTCGCTGCGCTGCACCACAATTACCGCCGCGTTTTCCTGCTGACGCTCATTCCCGGCATTTGCGCCGCCGGAGTGATTGCGTTCTTCGTCCGGGAAAAAGAGCGCAAACCCGTGGCGCACGTCTCGTTCGGTGAACGGCTGCGTTTGCTGCCGCGGCCTTACCGGAAATTCCTTGTCGCCGTCGGAATTTTCGGCGCGGGCGATTTCGCCCCCACGCTGTTGATCCTGCTGGCGACGCAAAAGCTCACGCCGGCGCTGGGCGCGGGCGTGGCCGCCAGCGTCGCCGTCGGGTTTTACGTGTTGCGAAACTTTTATTACGCCGGGTTCGCCTACATGGCGGGCGGGCTCGCAGACCGTTTCAAAAAACAATTCGTGCTTGCGTCCGGTTACGCGCTGGCAACGGTGATGGCGCTGTTGATTGTGGCCGTACCGATGACGATTGGGCTGCTCGCCATTATTTTCATTCTCAGCGGAATGCATGTGGCGATTGCGGAAACGCTGGAAGATTCGTTCTGCGCGGAACTGGTGGATGAGGAACAGCACGGCATGGCGTTCGGCGTGCTGGCAACCGTGAACGGCATCGGCGATTTCCTGTCCAGCATCATCGTCGGCGTATTGTGGACGGTGGCGGGCACGAGCGCGGCATTTGGCTACAGCGCCGTATTGTTTTCCCTCGGCGCACTGCTGGTTTTGCGGACCAGACCGGCAATGGCTGTGAATTGATTTGGCAAAACAGCACGTCATCCTGCACGCATATTTTTGCAAACCGATGTCGGGAAAATTCACCCTTGCCACCGTGTTTTCGGAAATTGCTTTGTTTTAGTTGGATTTTTGAAATAATTGGTTCAACTAATCTACTCAATCTTCTGGAGAAACACGGGCACAAGGCAAAGATTGATTTGAAGGAAGTGAAAACGATTCTGGCCGAACTGTCTTGAGGGCGGTTTCCTTATTGCTTCCGTTTTGCGTCTTCGCGCAAGGCCACTGCCGCAGGGAGTTCCACTTCAGATTCAGAACCGGCCATGGCCTGATGCATGGCATCGGGGCAAAGGTCAACGCCACCAGGCCATTCAACGCAGCCGAAATCGGGATTGACGGTGACGGCGTTGAAAATCCGCGGATCCAGCAATTTCAGAAACACGCCGCCGCGCCGTTCGGGTTCAACGGGGAAAATCCCGCTTACGCCGTCGTTGAAGGTGACCTTCAACCGGCAGTCCGGCAGCGGTTCGGCGAAAACAATCCGATTCATGTCTTTATTCTACTCCAACGGCGGGATTTTGGAAGGCTCTTGATTGCGGCTGCGCATTTTTGCAGCCAAGGTTTCGTGTGGTTGGTGTATTTCACGATTGGTTTTCTGCCGCCCCGGTGGGGCTTGGGAAATTATTTTTAGGACCGTTTACCCAGGGCGTTGCCCTGGGCTATTTTCTGTCAGCCTTACAGGCTTTCATTCCGTGTTCATCCGTGTCCATCCGTGGTTCAAAATGAATTATCCCTGTCTCTTTTCACGGCAAGCCATCACCGCCGCGCCTTGACTTTCCCGCCGCCGCCTGCCATTGAAGGTCTCATCATGTTCCACAAGAAACCTTGCCTGCCCGGACTGTTGGCGTTACCAATCATAGCCATGCTGATGAATACTCCCAACGCGCCCGCCCAGAACCAACCTGCCGTTCCCACACCCGACGCCGGCAAACCCCAGCCGGTTGCGACCGGTGAGAAATCCGCCCTTGGTTTCGCTGAACTGGCGGACAAGGCGCTGCTGGCCATGCAACAACGCGCGGCGGAACTTAAGGTCACCGGCGTGGCCGTGGTCGCCTACAGCGAAGGCGACAGTGTCAAATCCTGGACGTCCAAAATGGTGGTGGTGGGCAATCTGAAAACCGGCCCTTCCAAGAACGATCCCGCCGGGGCGAACCTGCTCGCCATTGCCTACACCAAGGCTGCCGAAATGGCGGACACGCTCAAAGCCAGCGGCAGCGCAGGCCACCCACCCTTGAAAGGCGAGTTCGGCTGGCAGGGTGGTGTGGTGGCCAAAGGGCAAACGGGAATTTTGATCGCGGCTTTCAGCGGCGGTCCTTCCGCGGACGACGTAAAAATTTCCCAGGCCGGCCTCGCGGTACTGACCCAATCGCTGTAATCCCACGCTGCATGAAAATTTTCTCCGCCATCATCCTGCTGACTTTGACGGGCGCTGTGGCCATGGCCCAGATCAAACTGGCCGACATCAAAGAAGACGCGTGGTATTCGATCATCGCCTGTCACAGCGGCAAGGCGCTGGAGATCCAGGGCGCCGGCAAGGACAACGGACTACAGCTTCAGCAGAATGAGCCTACCGGGGCCGACAACCAGCTCTTTCAATTCAAACAAATCCAAAGCGGCTATTTCCAGATTACCGTCAAACACAGCGGCAAGGTTTTGGAAGTGAGGGACGGTTCGATGAAGGACCATGCCGTGGTCCAGCAAAACGAGGCCAATGGAAAGGATTATCAACTGTTCACCGTGGTGAAGGAAACCGGCGGAAATTACCGGTTCATCGCCCGGCACAGTGGATACGGTTTCGATGTGCTCGGGGGCGTCAATGCCTTGAGCAACAACGTGCCGGTTGTCGTCTATCCCGCCACCGGCGCCAGAAACCAAACCTTCAAGCTCATGGCGGCGAAACCGGGCGCGTGAACCATCCGTAATACAATCCTGCAACTTCGCGCACGGACGACAAAGATTTGGACTGCGGACAGAGATTCCAAAGCGACGTGGCGCTTCGCTTCCCGCCGCAGTCCAAAAAATCGTTTGCGGCGCTGCCACGCTCGGTTTTCTGTCAGCCTTGCCGCCTTTCAATTCGTGTAAATTCGTGAAATTCGTGTCAAAGTCTTTACGCCTCCAAAATTGAATTGTCCCCTGCTCCATTTCGCGGCAAACTTCCTGTTCCTATGCAGCAGGTAAATCTTGGCATGATCGGCGGCGGCACCGTGGGCAGCGGCGTGTTTCACGCGCTTCAGC
>Ga0265323_10000160_pt1 | contig 40063 bp, 19 predicted proteins | sample 41225metaG_FD_193580 | JGI IMG/M metagenome (GOLD analysis project Ga0265323, IMG submission 193580) | Rhizosphere microbial communities from Carex aquatilis grown in University of Washington, Seatle, WA, United States - 4-12-25 metaG | ecosystem: Host-associated > Plants > Roots > Rhizosphere...
CAGCTCCAAAAATCTTTTAATTTGATAAAACAGGTAAGGCCCGAATTAATGTTGCTGGCTCTGTTTGTAACCTTAATTTATATAATTATACATGGTTACATGTATAAGGCAAGTTTCAAAGCCTTAAATGCCGATATTCCGTATAAGAATTTATTAATACTTGCCCTGAAAAGAAATTTTATAAGTGTATTTATTCCGGCAGGAGGAGTTTCATCCTATGCTTTCTTTACCCGGGAAATAGAAAATAAAGGAGTTTCTAAAATAAGGATTCACCTGGCTTCTATGATATATGCCATCTCGGGATTTGCATCATTGATTTTAATAGCTTTTCCGGCCTTTTTGTTGCTTGCATTCTCTCACGATTTAAACCGGAATATTATAATTGCCTTCAGTGTATTAATGGCGCTCTTTATTTTACTATTTCAATCTTTTCGTTCATTAATGAAAAGAGGCCGGGCATATAAAATTTTATCCAGATATTTTCCCGGCGTACCAATGCTCTTTGATGATTTACAAAACGAAAAATACTCTGTTAAATATTTTGTACTGGCAATAATATATTCGATATTCATTGAATTATGCGGAATAGCTCATTTGTATATAATATCGCTTGCATTAGGCATGAATATAAGACTGACAGTAGCATTGATAGGTTATGTCCTTGCAACCATTATGTATTCGTTATCCCCTTTTTTAAGAGGCCTTGGTGCTGTTGAACTGACATTAACAATAACCCTGTTAAAATTTGGTTTTCTTAAAATAACTGCTATCTCGGCCAGTTTATTATACAGGTTTTTTGAATTCTGGATTCCTCTTTTTGTAAGTGCGGTAAGTTTTTTCTACAAAAAAGAGAATATTATTCTACGGATCCTTCCTGCATTTTTTACATTGATATTAGGTGTTGTTAATATAATTTCTGTTTTAACAAGTGGGGTTGCTGAGCGTTTAGAGATTCTTAAAGACTTTATCCCTGAAAACATTATTTACTTCTCAAATTTTACAGTCATTATAGCGGGTGTGGTTTTAATAGTCTTATCGGCATATCTTGTAAGAGGTTTAAAGAATGCGTGGATTACCGCCATTTTAATAACGATTTTCTCAGTAATTGGCCATCTTACAAAAGCTATAGATTATGAAGAAGCTTCTTTTGCCCTTTTTGTATTGTTCTTATTGGTTTATACTCGTAAAAATTATTCCGTTAAAAGCGATAAACAACTTTTTAATAATGCCAAATGGTATCTTACAGGTGGGGTACTTTTTGTTTCGGTATACGGAATTTTAGGCTTCTACCTTCTTTCCAAAAGACATTTTCATGCAGAACTAAGTTTGTGGCAATCCTTTTTATACCTGTTAAATTCCCTCCTGGTCTTTAATAACGATTCGTTAACAATTTATACTCATTTTGCACGGTGGTTTGTACATTCCCTTAATTTTCTGGGTGCAGCGCTAATTATTTCATTATTATATATATTTTTTAAACCATACCGGCATAAGTTTCAGAATGCAGTTGAGGAAACAGACCAGGCAAAAGAAATTGTGAATAATTACGGAAGATCGGCTCTGGACTATTTTAAAACTTATCCTGACAAATCGATTTATTTAGGAAAAGATAACCGGTATTTTGTTTCATTTAAAACTGCAAACGATTATGTGGTTGTTTTAGAAACTCCTGTTTGTGAACATGATTCCCAGATACCGGAAATTGTTGCCGGGTTTGATGAATATTGTATCCAGCATGGATTAAGAACAGTTTATTTCAGGGTTGACGAGCAGCATTTAAAATACTTTAAACAATCAAATAAAAAATCAATATTCATCGGACAGGAAGGGATTGTCGATCTCTCAACCTTTTCGCTGGAAGGTGGGGATAAGAAACCTACCCGGAATGCCCTGAATAAAATGAAATCTTTGGGGTACACCTGTAAAATTTATTATCCTCCCCAAAAAAATGGTTTTCTTCAAAAATTAAAATCGGTTTCAGATGAATGGCTTATCTCATCAGATAAAAAAGAGAGTGCTTTTACCCAGGGAATATGGAACAATGCCGAAATAAAATTTCAGGTGGTTTTAGCAGTCGAAGATATTGAAGAAAAAGTTGTTGCCTTTTGTAATATTATTCCCGATTATGCCAGGGATGAAGGGACTTACGATTTATTGAGAAAAACTGCCGATGCTCCCGGAGGTGTGCTGGATATGTTAATGGTAAATATGATAGAATATTTTTGTCAAAACAGTAAAAAATATCTTAATCTCGGTATGGCTCCGTTATCGGGTATCGAAGAAGCAAAAAATTTTAAAGAAAGAGCTATTAAATTTGCTTATGAAAACCTTAGACAATACGATCATTTTAAAGGTCTCCGGTTCTTTAAGGACAAGTATGCCGGTAATTGGAAAAATAAATATTTAGTTTATTCAAATGATTTTGATCTCATCCAGATGCCGATATTATTGGAAAAAGTCAGCAGGTAAAAATTAATTCAATTTTTTAAATTCTAATATTGTATTATGCGGATCGGCTGTTTTAAAAATAGAAGTTCCGGCAACTATAATATCAGCACCGGCATCGATCAATTTCCCGGCATTTGACAGATCAATCCCCCCGTCGACTTCAATTAATGCTTTGGAATTTTTACTGATAATAAGTTCTTTCAGTTTTTTAACTTTCACATAGGAATGTTCAATAAACTGTTGTCCGCCAAATCCGGGGTTTACAGTCATGTTCAGGATAAGGTCTGCCTCTCCGATCATATCTTCGAGTAAACTCACCGGTGTATGCGGGTTTATGGCAATTCCGGCCTTCATCCCCAACATTTTTATATGTTCAATTGTCCTGTGAAGGTTGTTGCATGCTTCGAAATGAACAGTTAAATTAAATGCCCCGGCATTATAAAAGTCTTCAATAAACCTGGAAGGATTAACCACCATAAGATGAACATCCAAAGGTTTTAAGGCTACTTTATGAATAGCTTCAACAACAGGTTGGCCGAAAGTTATATTGGGAACAAAAACGCCATCCATGATGTCGAGGTGGATCCAATCGGCTTCACTGCCATTAAGCATTTCAATTTCATGTTGCAAATTGATGAAATCGGAATTTAGTATTGAGGGTGCAAGAAAAAGTTTCATAATAAAATTTTACACAGTAAATATAAAAAACTATTTTTTACCAGTGTCTTTTTAAGATAAGATTATTAATTTACCTGAAGATGAAAATTGATGAACAGAATTTAAATTTATTTATGGGTATTCAATAAATAAATTAACCCAGATAGGTTTTAAGAATCTGGCAGCGGGTAGATTGTTTTAATCTTTTAATAGCTTTTTCTTTAATTTGGCGTACCCGTTCACGCGTAAGGCCAAACTCCTCAGAGATTTCTTCGAGGCTGAGCGGATATTTTCCATTGAGCCCAAAAAATAATTTTACAATATTTGCTTCACGTATTGAGAGAGTAGATAATGCCCTTTCTATTTCTTTGCGCAGCGAATCGTTTAATAAACCTTTATCGGGACTTGGGGCATCTAAGTTTAAAATAATGTCGTACATATTTCCTTCGTCTTCCTGTCCCAGCGGTGCGTCCATAGATAAATGCCTGCCGGAAGTACGAAAAGCTTCTTTCACATCGTTCGGCGCCAGTTCCAGTGTCTGGGAAATTTCAAGTAAGGTGGGTTCCCTTTCAAATTTCTGCTCGAGTTCGGCAAAAGTTTTATTAATTTTATTTATTGATCCAATTTTATTTAGAGGAAGCCTGACAATACGTGCCTGTTCAGCCAATGCTTGCAGGATAGATTGCCGTATCCACCAGACTGCATAAGAAATGAATTTGAACCCTCTTGTTTCATCGAATCTTTGTGCTGCTTTGATAAGCCCGAGATTTCCCTCATTAATTAAATCCGGAAGGCTTAATCCCTGGTTTTGATATTGTTTTGCCACGGAAACAACAAACCGAAGATTTGAATTTACAAGCCTCTCCAGGGCTTTATTGTCATCCTGTTTAATGCGTCTCGCAAGTTCGACTTCTTCTTCAGCAGATATAAGTTCTAACTTGCCAATTTCATGAAGGTATTTATCAAGTGAAGGTGTCTCCCTGTTTGTAACCTGCTTGATAATTTTCAATTGTCTCATTATAATTTAGAATTAAATTGAACAAAACCCTCAGGTAGGCAGTATTTATCTTTTTTAAAAAGATACCTAAGTTAAAACTAATTTTAATAACTTTATCGAATGAACGGGATTATTTATTAATAAAACAAAATTTATTTTGTAGTTTCTAAGCAAATGCTTATAATTGCAGCAAATATCCCAAATATAAATTCCGAATAGTTTTTTTTCTTTTTTCGATGCCTTTTAAAGCATTGTTTATGCTGATATTATCAATAAAATTAAAATCAAATTTAAGTTATGGAGATGTATGATATTCTTGAATTAAATGAAATGCTCCTCCCGGAGTTAAAGACAATAGCCAAATCGTTGGGTGTTAAAAAAACCGAAGTCATGAAAAAACAAGATTTAATTTATAGAATTCTTGACCAACAGGCAATTGATGTTACTTTAAAAATGAAAACTGAAAAAGAAAAAAACGCTATAAAAAAATTTCCGTCTTATGATAATGATGAGAAAAAAAGAAGAGGCAGGAAAAGAAAATTTTTTGACGGACCGGATGTTCCAGGGATTATTGAAATTAAGCCCGAAGAAGAAAAAAAGGATGTCCCTGTATTAGATGATATTCCAATTCCCTTACAGGAAGAACAAAATAATCAGCCTGTTTTGAATGAGGATTTTGAATTCCCAACGAACAATGATATAATTCCTTCTGAAGTTGAAGTTCCTGCTGTTTCATCGGAAACAAGAGAACCGGAAAAAGATTTGAATAAACGCATTTTCGAACGCAGAAGAGACGATAAAGCATTTGAATTTGAAGGAATTGTAAGTGCTTCAGGTGTACTTGAAATAATGCCCGACGGATATGGTTTCCTTCGTTCCGCCGATTATAATTATCTTAATTCACCCGATGATATTTATGTTTCGCAATCGCAAATAAAACTTTTTGGTTTAAAAACCGGTGACACTGTTAAGGGAACCATCAGGCCGCCAAAAGAAGGAGAAAAGTATTTTCCCCTGATAAAAGTTGAAGAAATTAACGGCCGCGATCCTGACTTTATCCGCGATCGCGTTCCATTTGACTATCTTACTCCATTGTTTCCTGATGAGAAATTCAAACTGGTTTCTCCGAAAAATCCGAATCTTTCCTGCCGCATTGTCGATATGTTTTCTCCAATTGGTAAAGGCCAGAGAGGGTTAATTGTGGCCCAGCCCAAAACCGGTAAAACAGTACTTTTAAAAGATATTGCCAACGCAATAGCCGAAAACCATCCGGAAGTATATTTGATCATTCTTCTTGTTGACGAGCGTCCTGAAGAAGTAACAGATATGGCTCGCAGTGTAAATGGCGAAGTTATTGCCTCCACCTTCGACGAACCGGCAGAAAGGCATGTCAGGGTTGCCAATATTGTACTCGAAAAGGCTAAAAGGCTCGTAGAATGCGGTCACGATGTTGTTATCCTTCTTGATTCCATAACACGTTTGGCACGGGCATTTAATACTATTGCACCGGCTTCAGGTAAAGTCTTATCCGGTGGGGTCGATTCAAATGCCCTGCATAAACCAAAACGCTTTTTTGGCGCTGCAAGAAATATCGAGAATGGTGGCTCGCTTACCATTTTATCCACTGCTCTTACTGAAACCGGTTCCAAAATGGATGATGTAATTTTTGAGGAATTTAAAGGTACCGGCAATATGGAGCTTCAGCTTGACCGTAAACTTTCAAATAAACGAATCTTCCCATCAGTGGACCTTAATGCTTCCAGCACACGCCGCGAAGATCTCCTTCTTGAAAAAGCAATGCTGAATAAAATCTGGATACTACGTAACTATCTTTCAGATATGAACCCTGTTGAGGCCATGGAATTTCTTATAGATCGTCTCAGAAAAACAGATACAAACGAAGAATTTCTCGTATCTATGAATGCTGAATAATTAAAAACACTAATAGATATCTCAAAAAACTCGTTTCGTCATTGTAAGCGAAGCATGGCGATCTGCCAGATAGTGCATATTTACTGAGATTTCTTCACTCCGTTCGCAATGACAGCTTCGATAATTTGAGTTCTTAGAGATGCCCTAATTATTTATTAAATATCAGTCGAAATTTTAAAATAGGAAAAGGGATAGATAATTATTCATATGAATAACCAAATTCTATTCTTTAGAATTCATGCAAATGATATTTAAAATATTTTTATTGAATTAATCCTTTCAAGATTTTTATAATCACCCAATTCCTTATAAATTATTTTTAAATTATTAATTACTTTTTTTTGATTTGGTGAAAGCTTATTAAGAGTTTCAAATATTTCCGCTGCCTTTCTTTTTTGTCCCGTCAGGTAATAAGTTATAGCTAATTCATAATAGGATTCCGGGCGATTTGGAAATTCACCAATTGCTAACTTATAAAAACTTATTGATTTCGATGTGTCCCTTAAATTATCTCTGTACAATTGTGCAAGTCGCAAATAGTATTTGTAATTATCTTTATTATTCATTATCTGCGATCCATAAATAACAATTAAATCATCCGCAGGATATTTATATTTCGGACTAAGCCTTAATGCTTTTTCCATGTAGAAAGTAGCACGGTTAATGTTTCCGTTTTTCCAATATGCCTTTCCCAATCGATAGTTTAAAACAGGTTGTTTCGGACTAAGGGAAATTATTTTTTCATAAACCGGCAAGCTGTATAAATAGTCGTTTTTGATATCTAATATGCGGACAATATTTTTATATATTTCTTGTTGGTCGGGTTTAATTTTTAATGATTTTATATAATAAAATAAAGCACTGTCTTCATTCTTATCTGCTTTATAATAGCTTAAAGCTGCATAATTCAAAGCGATCACATAATCCGGACAAATGTTTATTGCCTTCAGGAAATACTTTTTTGCCAATTTTAAATTTTCTGAAAACTTTGGATTATTATCTTTATATTCCTCATAGAGCAGTTCACCGTACTCTTCGTTAAGAGTTGCGCAATTATTTGGTTTCGTAACATCTGAATATATTAAAGTTTTGGTATCCTTCCAGTCATTATTTCTCGATATGGTTTTTAATGAATAGAGGGAAAAAACAATTAATCCCATACTAAAAGGTATCCATTTCCATTTTTTGATAAAATAATATGTGGGCAGTTTAAATGTAAAAACATATCCCAAAATAATACAAAACCCAAGTGAAGGTAAAAATAAAAACCTCTCGGCAACTGCTGTGCCTGTTGAAAAAAACAGGTTCGAATAAACTGATATCGTGACCAAATAAAATATTATTCCAAAGCCTAAAAGGCTTCTTTTTTTTATTGTTCTGAAAACAAATATTAGCGCAAGAGAATATATGGCAATGGAGGCTAAAGAATAAAAACTTGTTACAGGCTGAACAGGAATTTGATATACCGAATAATCACATGACAGGTTTATTGGAAAAACCAACAATTGCAAGTATTTTCCAAGGGAATAAAAAATAATACCGTATTTCTGGCTTAGGTTGCAATGAGCAAAATAATTACTAAAAATATCGCTCGTCCAGTTTGCATTATTGTTTCCCAAAGTATAATAACTAATGCTGAAATAAATTAATATGGAAATTATCAGAGGGATTATTACTTTAATATAATTATTTGCTTGTTTCCATTTTTCTGAATTATTTATAGGTTGGAAAAAAAATATTGTTAAGGGCACTATTGCCAAAAAAGTAATTGCATTTTCTTTGGATAATAATGCAAACAAAAAAGCAATTGAACTGAATACTAAAAATTTAATATTGCCCTTCTCAAAATAAATTATTGAAAAAAGCAGGCTTATTAAGGAAAACAATAAGGCCAATATTTCGTCACGGCTTTTTATATTTGCAACAACTTCAGTGTGGATCGGATGAGAAATGAAGAAAATTGCAATTAGAAAGGGCGCTGACAAATACCATTTAAAATCGTTAAAGTCTTTTAAAAGCCTGAAAAAAATCAGATATATTAAAATTGCAGATAATACAAAAAGCAAAATGTTTATCAAATGGCTGATATGGGGATTTTTTCCGAAAAATTGTACTTCAGCAGCAAAAGTTAACTGCGATAAGGGCCGATATCTTTTCCTAAATCCATTTTCTTCAACTGTTGATTTGTAATTTGCTAACCAACCCAGTAAAACGCCATCGTCAGAAATAATTTCTTTTATATTTTTTAACCCATGTACCGTATAGTTATTATCTGAAATAAAAATATCATCATCTCCTGCATAACCGAACCGGATAGTTTTACCAAATAAAGCAAAAGTGACCAAGACAATTATTAAAACAGGAAAAAAATAATTATTCCTTTTTTTTAACCAGGCAATAATAGCAGAATTGTAAATACAATTTAAAAACATATTTCTTTTAACTTAATTCAAAACCAAGCTTTAACAATTGACAAAAATAAAATTAATATTGAATAAAAAGAGTTTTATCCGATCGACAAATAATTGAATTGAACTGAATATTAATAAAATGAGCTATTAATATCAAATTATTATTTAAAATCAATATATATTAAGACTTTGCTGAATTTTCTTTAAAAAGATAAAATCATTTTGATTAATTTTGAATCCTAATTTTTTAAAACAATAAATAACTGTTATTTAATTACTTAATTATATAAAAAGCAATGACAAAGAAGAAATTTGTTACATGTGATGGTAATTATGCAGCAGCACATGTAGCTTACATGTTTAGTGAAGTTGCTGCAATTTATCCCATAACCCCTTCCTCAACTATGGCCGAATATGTAGATGAATGGGCATCGTATGGTAAAAAAAATATTTTCGGTACAACTGTTAAAGTAGCTGAAATGCAAAGCGAAGCAGGAGCTGCAGGAGCGCTGCATGGTTCATTGCAATCCGGGGCTTTAACTACAACTTTTACTGCCTCCCAAGGATTGCTTTTAATGATCCCCAATATGTATAAAATTTCCGGTGAATTATTGCCTGCTGTGTTTCATGTATCGGCACGGTCGATCGCTGCACAGGCCTTGTCAATTTTTGGTGATCATAGTGATGTTATGAGCACACGGCAGACCGGTTTTGCAATGTTTGCTACAGGTAGTGTACAGGAAGTTATGGATTTGGCTGCAGTTGCACATCTTACTGCAATAAAGAGCCGCATCCCTTTTCTTCATTTTTTTGACGGGTTTCGTACTTCGGCAGAAATTCAAAAAGTTGAGGCTATCGATCAAAATGATCTAGTAAAATTAGTTGATTGGAAAGCCATTCAGGAGTTCCGCGACAGGGCTTTAAATCCTGAACATCCTGTGACTCGTGGAACAGCACAGAATCCCGATATTTACTTTCAAACCCGTGAGGCAGCAAATCGTTTTTATGATGTTGTTCCTGATATGGTCGAAGAATACATGCAGGAAATTTATAAAATTACCGGCAGGGAATATCATCCATTCGATTATTATGGGCCTAAAGATGCCGAAAACATTATCGTTGCAATAGGTTCAGTTACCGAAACAATTAAAGAAGTAATTGATTTTATCCAGGAAAAAGGGGAAAAGATTGGTTTAATCTCTGTTCATCTTTACCGGCCATTTTCAGCAAAACATTTTATGAAAATTTGCCCTCCATCGGTAAAAAGAATATGTGTTCTGGATCGTACCAAGGAACCTGGTGCTAATGGCGACCCCCTTTACCTCGATATTAAGGATGTGTTTTATGGTAAACCGGATTCTCCAATTATTATTGGTGGCCGTTATGGTTTAAGCTCAAAGGATACAACACCGGGGCAGATTATGTCTGTGATTAAAAATCTTAAAATGACTGAACCTAAAAATCAGTTTACGGTTGGAATTGTAGACGATGTTACTTTCAAATCATTACCTGCAGAACCAGAAGTTAAGGTTATAAATAAAGGTACATTCGAGGCTAAATTTTATGGTATAGGTTCTGATGGTACTGTTGGTGCCAATAAAAATTCAATAAAAATTATCGGAGATACAACCGATAAATATAGCCAGGCTTATTTTGCTTATGATTCCAAGAAATCTGGTGGTATAACAATTTCAAACCTTCGATTTGGCGACAAGCCCATTCGTGCTCCTTATTTGGTTATCAGTCCCGATTTTGTTGCTTGCCATGTTCATTCTTATCTCGACAAATATGATATGTTAGCTGGTTTAAAAAAAGGAGGGACATTTCTTCTTAACAGTAACTGGAGTGTTGAAGAAACTCAAAAAAGATTGCCAGATCATATTAAAAAATGTTTAGTTGAAAATGAAATTAAATTTTATATCATAAATGCAACAGCCATTGCCGAAGAAATTGGCCTTGGAAATCGCACCAATACTATTATGCAAAGTGCATTTTTTAAAATTTCCGGCGTAATACCATATGAAAAGGCTGTTGAAGAAATGAAAAAGGCAATAATTAAGGATTTTGGCAAAAAAGGTGAAGAAGTGGTCAAAATGAACCATGCAGCAGTTGACCGTGGAGGAAACGTTACACAGGTTCAAATTCCAACTCAATGGAAAAATCTGAATATTCAAAATAATATTGGAAAATCCACTGAAGATGTACCTGAATTTATTAAAAACATCCTTATTCCAATGAATTCATTAAAGGGCGACGACCTTCCGGTCAGCGCTTTTCTGGGCTGTGAAGATGGCACTTTTCCTGCAGGTACTTCGGCGTTTGAGAAAAGGGGTATTGCCGTAAATGTTCCTGAATGGATTCCGGAAAATTGCATACAGTGTAATCAATGTTCATTTGTGTGCCCGCATGCATGCATTCGTCCGTTTCTTTTCAATGAAACTGAAGCAGCCGGAATGCCTGCAGACAGCAAGTTCATTAAGGCAACCGGAAAAGCCCTCGAAGGACTGCAATATAAATTACAGGTAAGTGTACTTGATTGCACAGGTTGTGGTAATTGCATCGATGTTTGTCCTTCGAAAACCAAAGCTTTGGAGATGAAACCACTTGAAAGTCAAATGTCCGAGATAGGGCGTTGGAATTATATCGAAAAAAATGTCACTTATAAAGATTACCTGATGCCAAAAGACGCTGCAATTAAAAATTCACAGTTTGCCCAGCCATTATTTGAATTTTCAGGGGCGTGTGCCGGTTGTGGTGAAACACCTTATATTAATATAATTACCCAACTTTTTGGTGAGCGAATGATTGTAGCCAATGCTACCGGATGCTCTTCAATTTATGGGGGTTCTGCTCCTTCAACGCCCTATACTGCAGGAAAAAATGGGAAAGGAGTTGCCTGGGCAAACTCATTGTTTGAGGACAATGCAGAATATGGTTTCGGTATTGCTACCGGTATTCAACAAATCCGCAATAGAATTGCCCTTATGATGAAGGAATCAATGGATGATTTAAAACCTGATACTAAAGAAGCCTTTAATGAATGGGTTGCTGAAATGAATAATGCATCTAAATCTATAATTGCTTCTGAAAAAGTTCGTGCTGCCTTAAAAAATGAATCCTCTTCAAAAGTTGAGGCGATCAAAAAACTCGATCAATATCTTATTAAAAAATCAATCTGGGTATTTGGCGGAGATGGCTGGGCTTACGATATTGGTTATGGTGGGTTAGACCATGTTCTGGCATCGGGAGAAGATATCAACATACTCGTTCTCGATACCGAAGTTTATTCAAATACCGGCGGCCAGGCTTCTAAATCTACACCTCTTGGAGCAATTGCAAAGTTCGCCGCATCAGGTAAGCGTGTTCGTAAAAAAGATTTAGGAATGATGGCAATGAGTTATGGATATTGTTATGTTGCCCAGGTTTCAATGGGTTCAAGTCAATCACAATATTTAAAAGCCATTCGTGAAGCCGAAGCTTTTCCCGGACCTTCTCTTATTATTGCCTACGCACCCTGCATTAATCATGGCTTACGTGCAGGCATGGGGAAATCACAAAACCAGGCCAAGCTTGCCGTAGAAAGTGGCTATTGGCATCTTTACCGATATAATCCTCAACTTGAAGCACAGGGACAAAATCCATTTCAATTTGATTCTAAAGAACCAAAATGGGAAGAATTCCAAAAATTCCTGGATAGTGAAGTGCGCTACTCTTCTTTAAGAAAGGCATTTCCTGCCGAGGCAGATGAATTATTTAAAGCTGCCGAAGATAATGCCAAATGGCGTTACAATGGGTATAAACGAATTGCTTCATTGGTTTATACAAAATAATTGTTCCGGGTATTTTGTCAATATTCTAAAAAAATATAACTTGTTCGACATTATTTACAATTAATTAATAAAATTATAATTATATTATTATGAAAAAGTACTTAATTTTTAGCATTTTAATGACAAGTATTGGCTTTACTGCAATTTGTCAGACAGATGAAGATATTGTTAACCAAAATCTGAATCAGGCTTATCTTGAGTTATCAAGTGAAGGAATGTATGCAAAGATAAATTGGGGAATAGGTGAATGTGCTTCAGATAACAGTGAGGTAGGAGGCGAAAGCATCGTTGATTATCCTGACCTGCAAAGTCTCGGCAAAATGTTGGCAACTCCAACCAACATTGTTTTATCTGCATATTGGTTCAGGGCATACAACATTATATACCATTGTAATTATGTAATTATGCTTGCTCCGACTCTGACTATAAGTGCATCGTCAAAAAACCAATACATAGCTGAGGCAAAATTTGTCCGTTCATTGATGTTTTTCGAACTCACGAAAGCTTTCGGAAGTATACCTTTATACAAGGATACAACAAACTGGAAGTTGTCCGGTAGTTACCTGGATTATGATCCAAACAATAAGATATTAATCCCAAAAGATTCAATTTCAGAAGTATATATGCAAATTGAAAATGATTTGAACGATGCTATAAATTATTTGCCGGAAAAAAGCACATTAGATGCGGACAATAAATTCAGGGCTACAAAAGGAGCTGCCGAGGCACTGCTTGCAAAGGCATACCTTTTTGAATCTTCCTATGCTAAAAACTATCCCATAGATAGCAGGTTTGCCGGATTAACTGAAAAATGGAGCAAAGCATTACAGTTTGCTGATACTGTTATTAATTCGAACCATTATAAATTAATTGGAATTGATAGTGCAATGTACCAGACCTGGTGGGATTCAACATACCTGTTTCCCGGGAAAACCCCTGGCTTTAGGTATATTTTTACAGTCGCAGGAAACGATTGTGATGAATCGGTTTTTGAAGTAAGGGATCTCACTACTAAAACCGGATGGAGTCCTAATGGAGGGAATGTCAGTACAGTATACAACTCTTGCAGAAAATATTTTAATTCAGATAGCATATCAACTGATTTAGGTGGCTGGGGGTTTAATTGCCCTACGGCATATCTGGTCAACGCCTTTGGTAATAAGGATTCGAAAGAAACCAGCTTAAACTCTGATTCTACAAATGAGATTAATGATCCCCGTTTTGCAGTTACCATTGCAAAAGAAAAAGATTCGGCTCTTATAGGAGGGACCGATGGGGACAAATGGTATACATTTGATTTTGAAAACAGCCCTACAAAAATGTCTAACCGAAAGTTTGAGTGTTCTCCCGAAGAATATTGGAGTAATTATACCTGGTTTGGGGAAGGACCTCTAAATGTTCATGTTATCAGGTATGCCGATGTTGTGCTTATGGCTTCTGAAGCTGCTTTTATGAAAGGAGATAACACAAAAGCCCTGGATTATATCAATTTGATACGTAAACGTGCAAGATTATCGGGAACAACAGGATTTCCAAAAGATCTGACATCCGTCAGTTTTGAAGATATTGTTCACGAACGCCGGCTTGAATTGGCATGCGAAGGTCACAGGTTTTTCGACCTGGTTCGCTGGAACCTGGCTGTAAAATTCCTTAACCGTAAACTTACGGATAGCACACAGGTGGTTTTTGCATCTCCGCAAAACGACTTTTTCCCGATACCTGAAACAGGAATGGGAAGTTCTGTTAAAAACATTACCGGTAATAATTTTTATATCAGTCCAAATCCGGCACTGAACATTCTTAAGATTAATACTGATTTAAAAAATTTGACTGTAAGCATATTCAATATGGAAGGTAAACTTGTGCTAAAAAGAATTTCTTGTTCAAACAATTTCACCCTCGATATTTCCCAATTATCCAAAGGTTTTTATATGGTTAAAATTGAAAATAATGAAAAGGTTTTTATGAATAAGTTTGTTAAAGAATAAACTTATTAAAGAATAATTTATCTGAAACCTGCAAGTCAATTCATGGTTTGCAGGTTTTTTCATTGGAAGGAATGTAAATATCGGAGATGATTTATCTTATATTAAAATTCAAGGTAATTTCCCTTATTTATTTAGCATTTTGAAATGCCTTCTTTCCGGCAAACCGAGAGGTTTTGCCTAACTCGTGTTCAATTCTCATCAACTGGTTAAATTTCTCTACACGTTCGCCACGGCAACCGCTTCCGGTTTTAAGATGTCCTGCATTTACAGCGACTGTAAGGTCCGAAATAAAGCTGTCCACAGTTTCACCGCTTCGGTGCGAAACAAAGCAATTATACGAATTCTTGTAAGCCAGTTCAATGGTTTCGAGGGTTTCAGTTACTGTTCCTATCTGGTTTAGCTTAATCAGAATAGAATTGGCCACACCCTTGAGGATACCTTCAGCAAGTATTTTTTTATTGGTGCAGAAAAGATCATCGCCAACAATCTCAATTTTTTTACCCAATGTTTTGGTAAGATTTTGCCATCCCGTCCAGTCATTTTCTGCCAGGCCATCTTCAAGCAATACAATAGGATATTGGTTTGCCCAGCTTTCCCATAGCTTAACCATATCATCACTCGAAACCAATTTCTGGGTGCTTTTAAAAAATTTATATTTTCCGTCTTCCCATAATTCACTTGCGGCAGGATCGAGACAAATACTTACTTCGCCACCCGGCTTATAACCTGCTTTTGTAATAGCTTCGAGTATGACTTCAACTGCTTCATCGTTCGATTTCAGGTCTGGTGCAAATCCGCCTTCATCGCCAACACCTGTACTGTAACCTTTTGCTTTCAGCACTCCTTTTAAAGTATGAAAAACTTCAATGCCCATGCGGATAGCTTCGGTAAAAGAAGTTGCGCCATGCGGGGCAATCATAAATTCCTGAAAATCCACGTTGTTATCGGCATGTTTACCGCCGTTAATAATATTCATACATGGAACAGGCAACAAATGGGCATTGCTGCCACCCAGATATTGGTACAAAGGAATCCCGGCGCTTTCGGCTTCGGCACGGGCATAAGCCATTGATACGGCAAGTATTGCATTTGCGCCCAGTTTCGATTTGTTGTCTGTTCCATCAAGACCAATCATTAAGTAATCAAGCTCACGCTGGCTCACGAAGCATTTACCTTCAATTTCTTTTGCAATGATTTTGTTAACATTTTCAACGGCTTTTAATACGCCCTTTCCGCCATATCGTTTTTTGTCGCCATCGCGCAGTTCGCATGCTTCACGTTCGCCGGTAGATGCACCGCTTGGAACCATTGCACGGGAGCTTGTGCCGTCTTCTAATGTCAATTCTGCTTCAACTGTAGGGTTCCCTCTTGAATCGAGGATTTCAATTGCTTCAACTTCTAAAATTTTCATAATTTTTATTTATTTTTGGTTAAACAATTATTTAATCATACTAATTAAAATCTTATATAAAAAGTAAAAATATCTATTTCACAATTGAATCCAATTCAGACATTTCGTCATCCAAAATTGGTTTTTCAAGCAAATGTACTGGCAAGAAAAATTTATTGGCAATAAGTGTCGGAATTACTGCGCTTGCAATCACGGCACCAATTAAATAGGTATATTGTCCCTGAGTTATAATATTATGCGTTAAACCAAAAAGTGCAGAGATAGTACCAAATGTCAGACCGGTTGACATGAGCAGGGTATAGTACCATTTTTCCTTTTTATCTTCCCTGAAGTTTTTAATAACAGGATATAATCCTAATATTTTAAAAGCCACTTTACCAACAAAAAATACTATAAATATTAAAGGAGCAGCAATGAGTATAGGTAATGACATAAGAGCGCCTGCGCGTAAAAAATATAAAGAAGTAAAAAACCCGATAGTCAGTGTGCGCAATCTCCTTACGAAAAATTCATCTTTTTCAATTGTTTTGGCAAGTAACATTCCAATAATATAGGCAGGTAACACAGGCTCGCTACCTGACCAAATTGCCAGCACCCCCATTGATAATAAAACAAACAATATCCATTTTGTGCGAATTGCAGCGGTTTTATGGGCAAAATGTTTTATAATAAATTCAGTAACTTTAGGTAAAATGAAAATTAAAATTAAAATTACTGAAACAAATAAAAGTGTTCTATAAGTGAAGGGAGCAAATATCAACCCTAAACAGATTACTGTTCCTAAATCATTAACAAAACAGGCTCCCAATATCCCTTTGCCATAATCGGTTTTATTAAAACCATACTCAAGCATCACTGCATATACCACAGCCATTGAAGTTGTAGAAAGTGCAATACCGGCAAGTAAACTGGATTGCAACCCCCACCCCAAAATGAAATATGCAATTAAGGAACAGCCTGTGAAAGGTGCAAAAAAACCAATCAATCCAATAATGGATACTTCTTTAAACTTAGTTTTCATTGTATCGGGGTTCAGTTCAGCTCCTGCGAGAAACGTTAACATGATTGCCCCTACTCCGGCACTGAATTTTAACCAATCGGCATTTAGTGACAGTTTACTTGTAAAATTCATTTTGAAAGCTGCATATCCAATAGCGGCCCCAATGACAATTTCGACCAAAGCCATTGAAATTTTAATACGATTGGCGATAATGGTTGAAAGGACTGCAGATAAAAACCAGAAAGCAGCAACGGAATAAATAAAAATCATAATAACCCCTATTTATTGAACTAGTAGGAGTCATCAGCAATATTGCGGTTTATGGCGAACTCCATCACCAACGCAAAAGTAAGAAAAAAAATTATTTAATGAAATTTATATTGATTGACGCAGCTATAATTAAAGATTCAGATTATTTGAAGAAAACTAAAAATTGCATGAAGGATCGCAAAATCTTTTGAAATAATTTATAATAAGAAAACTGATATCGAAAAATAAAATTGTAATTGCCAAATATAATGCCGCAAAATCAAATTATTTCTTTGAATTTGCGGCATCAACAACATTTTTTTTGCTGAATTATTTCTTCTTTATAGTGTCGGGTTTTGGTGGCACTGGGGCAGGTTTAGGAATAACCATGCCTTTTATTTCCAAAACCTGGCTACCAGGATTTCCATCTGAAGTAACCGTAATTTGTTTAACAAAATTTCCAGGACGGCCGGAAGGATTAAAGGTAACTTTTATTGAACCTTTTTTGCCGGGCAATATAGGTTCCTTTGGCCAATCAGGAGTAGTACAACCGCATGATGCCTGAACATTTTTTAAAACCAACGGATCGGTTCCGGTGTTTGTAAAATCGAAAACGAATGTTACAGGACCACCTGTCTCATTTATTGAACCAAAATCGTGGCTTTCAGTTACAAATATGGCCTTCCCGTTTTTTTGCTGGGTTTGTCCAAATAAACAGCCTGTAATAAAAGCCAAAATAACTGCTGTTGTAATTAGTTTTTTCATAATTTCTATTTTAAATTAAGTTGTTAATAATAGATAAATATCAAATTAAACATTTTTGTTCAATATTTTAATTATTTCATATCCCGAAATTAAACTTTTAGCTAAGGTAAATTATTCATCTAAAACTTCATAATAAAACAAACCGTTTTAGGATTTTTTAAGGAGTTATTTGAAAATTAAATATATTTATTAGTTTTTTTAGACATATTTTATTTTTATACCAGGGTAGATTTATAATGAGTTTTATGAAAAGTAAAAAATCAAAATTTTTTACTTCGCAGTTGTTAAGTTCAGGATAGATTATTGTACGCTGTGCAAAATATTTTGTACTGTGGGTAAAATGATTTAAACCGGCATTCCTCAACTTTACTTCAATAATTTTTATACTAACTAATCTAAACAATTATTAACCCAAAAATTTAAAATTATGAAAAAACTAATTACAACAATTGCATTGGTAATAGCTATTGCAGCATTATCATTTTCACAGGATGTTATTGTGAAACCTAAAAATGTTCTTTCCATTAATAAAACATCTGAAAAAATCACACTTGATGGCCAGGACAAGGAGGCAAGCTGGGCAACTGCTACTGAGGTTCAACTTGACAGCGGTGATGTTAAAAATACAGAAGGTTTTAAAGCTTCATTTAAAGCTATTTGGGATGCTGATTATATTTATTTGTTGATCACAGCAACTGATCAGAACCCTTATATATATGATGGATCGAACAGTTGGGAAAAAGACGGTGTTCAGGTTTATTTTGATGTAAGGGACTCATTGGTTGTCGGCCAAAAAACGGCTTGGCAGCATACAATAGCTTTATGTTATGGAATGATACACGGAACAATGGACGTTTTATCCGATTTTCCCATATATAATGACAGTACATTGGCTACCTATGCAAATCTTGGGACTTCTCTTACAGCAGATGGCTGGATGATAGAAGCCCGGATACCTATTGTTTCTTTGTATTACAATGGAGATAATATAACTGATTATCCATCATGTTTAGCTGTAGATAAAATTAAAGCCAATGACACAATAGGTTTTGCCATTCAGGCAAATAATTACAATGCCACTATTGCAACACCGGCCAGGACGGCAGTGGTAACATACCCGGGAGGTGGAGACACCTGGGAAAACTCAAGCCTCTGGGGAGGATTAAAACTTGTGGATGCAGGGTCAAAAGTAAATAATGTTTCTGCTTCATCTTTCAGAATTTATCCCAATCCTGTAGTTGAAAAATTAAAAATTGAAATGGATGGTCTGAAATCATTTGAAATAATTAATATAACCGGGCAGGTATTATTGAAACAACTATCATCTGCAAACTCAATTACAATAAATCTTTCAGGTCTTAATGCCGGAATGTATTTTGTTAGGGCTAATGGCAACCCTAATACTATTCAGAAATTTATTAAACGCTGAAATTTCAATTTTTATTTATCCAAAAGGGCAGTTTATAATATAATCAACTGCCCTTTTATTTATATATTTAATTATTATTATCTATGAGAAAGTTTTTACTAATTACAGGTTTGTTTATTTCAAACTTTAGTTATAGTCAGAAATTCGACAAATTGGCCTTAACCCCGCCAATGGCATGGAATACATTTAACACCTTCGCGGGAAATTTTAATGAAAAACTGATTCGTGAAATGGCCGACATATTGGTTTCATCAGGGATGAAAGATGCAGGGTATAAATATATTATCATTGACGACAACTGGACAGGGAACAGAGACAGTCTTGGCTTTCTTACAGTCGATAAATCTCGTTTTCCATCAGGGATGGAAGCTATGTCGGATTATATTCATTCGAAAGGATTGAAATTGGGATTGTATTCCGATGCTGGTTATAGGACTTGCTCAGGTTATGTTTCAAGCCGTGGGCATGAATTTCAGGATGCTATAATGTTTGCAAAATGGGGAGCAGATTATTTGAAATATGACTGGTGTAATGCTGATAACATAAATGCCATAGGAGCCTATACCACCATGCATGACGCAATTTATGCAACCGGCAGGCCCATGATTTTTAGTATGTGTGAATGGGGAAATAATAAACCCTGGGAATGGGCCTCAAACGTTGGGCATTTGTGGCGGACTACCGGCGATATTTGCAATTGCTGGAGCTGTATTGAAGATTATGGCACCTATAAAAAATATGGTGTAATGACAATTTTTGACATGCAGGAAGGCTTGCGCAAATATGCCGGGCCGGGACATTGGAATGATCCCGATATGCTGGAAGTTGGAAACGGTAATTTGACTGCCAGTGAAAACAGGGCACATTTCTCGATGTGGGGTATGATTGCAGCTCCTCTTATAGCCGGAAACGATTTACGAAAAATGACAAAAGAAACACTTGAAATACTTACCAATCGCGAAGTAATTGCTATTGACCAGGATTCATTAGGGATTCAGGGATTCAAACAGAACAACATTGACAGCCTTGAAATTTGGTATAAACCTTTGAAACATGGCGATTGGGCAATATGCTTTTTAAACCGGCGGTCAAAAGCTGCAACTATTGAATATGACTGGAAAAAACAAACAATTACTGATGATGTTGCTAAACTGAAACTTCGATTTGATCAAAAGCTTTATACAATTCGTGACCTTTGGCTAAAGAAAAATATCGGCCAAACCAATAAAATACTTAAATCAACAATTCCGTCACATGATGTATTAATGCTGCGATTAATTAAATAAGTTTGCTTCAAATTCTTATTTAAAATATTTTTGCCATGAAATTGACTATTCAAATGTTCCTTTCAGTTTTATTGGCTGAGAGCTTATTTATGTTTCAAGCATTCAAGGCACAAGTACCTGATAAAAACTATTCCGTTGAAGTTGCTAAAAGTTTTATCAAAAGATTTCCTGACCCCGACAGCATTCATTGGGCAGGGCAAGCAAACAGTTTTAGCTGGCAAGGGGGATACATAATGTTTGCTATGGAAAAAATGTGGCGTTCAACCGGCGATTCAATTTACTTCAATTATATTAAAAAATACGTTGACTTTCATGTCGATGAAAATGGCAATGTGCCTTATTTTAGCAACAACGCACTAGACAATTTTCTTCCAGGATATGCAATTATTTTCATTTATGAGCAAACCAAAAAAGAAAAATACAGGATAGCAGCTAAAAAAGTAAGAGAAGGATTTATAAATTATCCACGCAACAGCGATAGTAGTTTTTGGCATGCCAACTGGGCCAAACATCAGTTATGGGTTGATGGTGTTTTTATGGGACAAATGTTCCTGGCTCGTTATGGAAAAACAATTGGTGATAATGTCTATGCTTACGGGGAAGTAACCAGGCAAATGAAATTAGCCCTGAAACATTGCCTAAAACCAAACGGTTTGTTATTGCATGGCTGGGATGAATCGAAAGAAGCAGGCTGGGCCAATAAAGAAACCGGGCAAGCTGCTGAAGTTTGGAGTGAAGGACTTGGTTGGTATGCTGTTTTAATAGCCGACGTATTTGATTATTTGCCCAAAACAAATCCTGGTTATCCTTATCTTTTGTCGGCACTTCAAAATCTTTGCAAAGGTTTAAAAGATGTTCAGGACCCAAAAACAGGCATGTGGTGCCAGGTGGTTGATAAATATGATGAACCAGGAAACTGGAACGAAACTTCGGGAACCGGGATGTATTTATATCTGTTAAAAAAAGGCATCGACAAAGGTTTTATAAGCTCCGAAGAATATTCTCCTATTGTAAAAAAGGCTTATGAAGGTATAGTCAAAAAAACCAGACTTAACGAAAAAGGATATATTGATTTAATAGATTGCAGCAGCATCGGAATCCAAAACACATATCAGGATTATATTTCACAACCTAAAGAAATAAGCCCATTTGCTGCTTTTGGTTCGTTTATTATCGGCACTTGTATAATGGAAAAATCAAAGCAAAATTAGGTTTTGCTATAATGTTTTCTCTATATAAAAATAAACTTTCAATTATCCGGTTACGCCCTATATAAATTACTTTTAATGAATAGAAAACTTTTAATAGTTTTTAGTTTATTAGTGACAACTTTTAATCCTGGTTTTGGTAAAGGAGATAAAATAATTGTCAAGAATCTTAAGTGCGAAAACTTTACTGAACCAATTGGAATTGATACGAAGCAACCTGTATTTAGTTGGCAATTAAAATCGGATGCTTACAATCAAAAACAATCATCGTATAGGATTATTGTTTCAGACAATCCTTTTAATTTATCAGAAAATAAAGGAATTCTATGGGACAGTAAAAAGGTAACTTCTGATAATAATCTTCAAATAGTATATCAGGGAAAGCCGCTTCAGTCTGCACAGAAATATTATTGGAAAGTCATGGTTTGGGATGCATCCGGCAGTCCCTCGGATTGGAGTGAACCAGCTTCATGGCAAATGGGACTTATAACAGATGAAGACTGGGGCAAAGCACAATGGATTGGTTACGAAGATATGCCGGATTCCATGCGGGTTTTTCCGGGCCATCACTTTGGCGGAAACGAACTTGGCAATAAGTGCTTGCAAAGACCGGTTATTCCTTTATTTAGAAAAGAATTTGAATTGAAGAAAAATGTATCATCGGCACAATTATATATTACCGGGCTAGGTCAATACGAGGCTTATATAAATGGCGCAAAAGTCGGGAAGAGTTTTCTTTCACCAGGTTGGACACAATATGATAAAACTATACTATATAATACTTATGATTTAAGTAATTTAATAAAGAAGGGTTCCAATGCAATTGGGGCTATAGTAGGCAATGGCTTTAATAATATAAACCGCGAACGCTATAGGAAGGTTGCCATTGCTTATGGGATGCCAAAAATGAAATGTAAGCTTTATATAATCTTTACTGATGGTTCAGAGTATTCCATCGAATCTGGTGGTGACTGGAAAACTGCACCTTCACCTATTACATTTTGTAGTATTTATGGAGGCGAAGATTACGACGCGAACCTTGAACAGGAAGGTTGGAATAAACCTGGTTTTGCCGATGGTAAATGGAAAAATGCTTTGCTTGTGAGAGCCCCGAAAGGTTTGCTAAAAGCTGCTTCCGATTATCCTGTTGAAGTGCAAGATACCTTAGCCATAAAACACATCATAAAACAGAACAATGGAAAATACCTTTATGACTTTGGGCAAAATGCTTCCGGGATTATTGAAATAAAATTAAAAGGCTGGAAAGGCCAGGAAGTAATTTTTACACCATGCGAATTAGTTGATAAAACAAATACTCCTTACCAGGATGCTTCTGGCAAACCTTATTATTTCAAATATACCTTAAAGGGAAACGAAGAAGAAGTGTGGTCTCCAAGGTTTACCTATTATGGTTTCCGTTATGTTGAAGTTGCCTGTGCTGTTCCTTATGCCGAAAAAAATGATAGTCTTTCGCAGATAATTGACATGAAATTTTTGCACACGCGCAATAGTTCTCCTGCAAGCGGTTCTTTCCAATGCTCTGATACACTTTTCAATAAAATATTTACTCTTATTAATTGGGCTATAAAAAGCAATTTTCAGAGCATACTCACCGATTGTCCTCATCGCGAAAAACTTGGCTGGCTGGAACAGACCTATTTGATGGGCAGTTCAATTAATTATAATTTCAATATTAACCATTTGTATCAGAAGATAATTGCCGACATGATGGATGCCCAAACCGAAAATGGCCTTGTGCCTGATATTGCACCTGAATACGTGGTTTTCGATGACGGATTCAGGGATTCGCCTGAATGGGGCAGCGCATCAGTAATATTACCCTGGCTGCTTTATAAATTTTACGGCGATACTATGACAATATCGAAAGCGTGGACTATGATGACAAAATATGTTGGTTACCTCGGTTCGAAATCTGATCATTTTATCGTTTCTCATGGACTTGGAGACTGGTATGATAATGGACCAAATATTCCGGGTGAAGCCCAGCTTACGCCAAAAGCGCTGACAGCAACAGCTATTTATTATAACGATGTGAAACTACTTTCGAGAATGGCAGGTATTGTAAATAAATGTACAGATAAACAAAATTATTTAAAACTTTCCGAAGAAATTAAAAGAGCCTTTAATGAAATTTTTTTTAATGAAAAAACGAAAGTATATTCCACCGGAAGTCAAACTGCCATGTCCATGCCATTGTGTTTTGGAATGGTAGAAGAGAAGTATCGTACAAAAGTGATGCAGAATCTTACCGACAGCATTATAGCACACAACAAAGCGCTTACGGCGGGCGATATTGGGTTTCACTATCTGGTGCAAGCGCTTAATGAAGGTGATGCTTCACAATTGCTTTTCGACATGAACCACAGAAATGATGTTCCTGGTTATGGCTTTCAACTTAAAAAAGGCGCCACTGCATTAACTGAATCCTGGCAGGCGCTTGAATTTGTATCGAACAACCATTTTATGCTGGGCCATCTTATGGAATGGTTTTATGCCGGAATTGGCGGAATAAGGCAGGATGTAAATTCATTTGCATTTAAAAATATTGTAATAAAACCGGAAATCGTTGGAAGTATCACTCATGCACGCACGTCATTTGAGTCGCCCAATGGAGCCATTCTCACCGAATGGAAAAAGGATGAAAAACAGTTTGAACTTTTGGTCGAAATACCTGTAAATTCTACAGCAAAAATTTATCTGCCGTGTTCCGACATTTCGAAAGTTATAATAAACAATATGCGTTTGGAACAGTTAAAAGGTGTTAAATTTATAGGAATAGAAAAAAATAAATTGGTATTAAAAGTGGGTTCTGGGAAATATAAATTTAAAGTCGCAGAATAACCAATGTTTACTTTATCTAAGAAGCTTTAAAATGAAAAGTTTAATACGGTCACTAACGATTTTAGCTTTACTTTTTTTTAATTTCTTATCCTTTTTCGGGAATGAAAATTCGGCATTCTTTAATATAAAAAATTATGGTGCAACTGGCAATGGCAAAACCCTCGATAGCAAAACCATCAATACTGCCATTGAAGCTGCCTCAAATGCCGGGGGTGGAACAGTTTATTTTCCTGCCGGAAATTATCTTTGTGGTACTATACACCTTCAAAGTAAAATATGCTTGTTTATCGATCAGGGCGCTACCATCATTGCCGCACCTGTGAGCGCCGAAAATGGTTATGATGAAGAAGAAGAAAGTGTTAGTGTCAAGTACCAAGATTCCGGGCATAGCCATTGGAAGAACAGTCTTATTTGGGGTTACGATGTTCAAAATGTTTCAATAATTGGCGCCGGTTGGATAGACGGAAAAAACTTGTTCAAGGATTGGGTTAAAGATACTAAACAGAATGCCAACAAAGCTATCAGCCTTTACCGATGCCGCAATGTTATAATGCGCGATTTTACTGTTATACATGGCGGATGGTTTGCAATCCTGGCTACAGGAGTTGACAATCTCACTTTAGACAATCTTAAAATAGATACCAACCGGGATGCTATTGATATTGATTGCTGCAAGAACGTACGTGTTTCCAATTTATTTATCAACTCGCCTTACGACGACGGAATTTGCCTGAAAAGTAGCTTTGCGCTTGGCTATGCAAGGACAACAGAAAACGTTACCATCACTAATTGCCAGTTAAGCGGTTATGATGAAGGGACACTTCTCAATGGAACTTATTTGCGCACCAATAATCCTGAATATGGAAAGCATCCGAACGGAAGAATTAAATTTGGCACTGAATCCAATGGCGGATTTAAGAATATTGCCATTTCCAATTGTGTGTTTAATTACTGCCGTGGCCTTGCCCTGGAAACGGTTGACGGTGGTTTGCTTGAAGATGTAACCATCAATAACATTACAATGAGTGACATTGTGAACGATCCGATCTTTTTACACCTTGGTGCAAGAATGCGTGGACCTGAAGGAGTTTCTGTTGGCAAACTCAGGCGCATCAATATAAGTAACATTATTGTTTATAATGCAGATTCTTCGTATGCTTTCACAATAGCCGGAATACCTGGTAATCCTGTTGAAGATATCCGTCTCAATAATATCCGGATTTATTATAATGGTGGGGGAACCAAAGAGCAGGCAGTAAGAAAAATCCCGGAAAACGAAAACAAATATCCCGAACCTGGCATGTTCGGTGCGGCTCCCGCTTTTGGCCTGTTTGTCCGTCATGCAAAAAACATTAAAATCAGTGATGTGGAATTCAATTTTATAAAAACCGATTACCGGCCGGGTATCATAGCCGATGACGTGAATGGTATGGATTTGCGAAATGTAACTGTTCAAAGTGCAGATAGCTCAAATGCAATAATCCTGAAAAATGTAATAAATTTCAGCATTCTTCAAAGTAAGGATTTTGGAGATAAGAAGATCGAAAATATCCAGGAGAAAACTTTTTAAAAAATCAAAATACATGTAATTTTAGATTTCCATTCTTATGCCGAAAACAAATATTAATAATAGCCCGATGCATATAAACTAAATATAAGGAGATGAAAAATGAAAGCGTTTATTAAGTTTCCCATATTCTTATTTTTATTAATAATTATTGTCCCATTAAATAGTCAATCCCAACAACAAACATCGCCAAGGGAAAAATTTTTAATGGATTTTGACTGGTTGTTTGCGTTCGGTAATTCATTCGATGCAAGTAAGGATTTCAACAACGGAACTGGATATTTTTCTTATTTTGCAAAGTCGGGTTACGGCGATGGGGCTGCATCCACATACTTTGATGACCGTGCCTGGAGAAAGCTTGATCTTCCTCATGATTGGTGTGTAGAGCTTCCATTTGATGCCCGAGGAGGACATAGTCATGGGTATAAAGCCATTGGCCGTAATTTCCCGGGAAACAGCGTAGGTTGGTACAGAAAGAGGTTCTTCATTGACAAATCTGATTTGGGCAAACGCATCTCGATTGAATTCGACGGAGTGCAAAGAAATTCAATTGTTTGGGTCAACGGTTTTTATCTGGGCACTGAACATAGTGGATACACAAGTTTTAGTTATGATATAACCGATTATCTTAATTATGGCGGCGAAAATTTAATTTCAGTGCGCGTAGATGCTACCATGGAAGAAGGCTGGTTTTATGAAGGGGCTGGTATATACCGTCATGTCTGGCTTACCAAAACTGCTCCCCTTCATATAACCCATTATGGAACATTCGTCACCACCAATTTAAAAGATAATACTGCGCTTATCACAGCACGAACAACGATTAAAAATGAATCGGATAAAAACGCTGAATTTGATATTGACGAAACCATTTTCAATGCCGAGGGAAAATCTGTTGGTTCCGGCACTAACCATCAACTGATGTTGCGCCCATGGGAACAAAAAGAATATTTCAGTAATTATAAAATAGACAATCCTATTTTATGGTCCATCGAAACTCCATATTTGCATAAACTCAAAACAGTAATCCGTTCTGGGGATAAAATTGTTGATACATACGAAACCAATTTTGGTATCCGTACTGTTAGGTTCGATGCAAATGAAGGTTTTTTCCTGAACGGCAAACATTTGAAAATTATAGGGGTATGCCTTCATCAGGATCATGCTGGTGTGGGAACAGCTATTCCCGATGCTTTGCAAACATTTAGGGTCAAAAAATTAAAAGAAATGGGTGCTAACGGCATCCGCACTTCACATAACCCCCCAACGCCGGAATTATTGGATGCCTGCGACCGTCTTGGAATGCTCGTGTTCGACGAGAACCGCCTAATGGGCAGCAATGAAGAGCATTTAAGCTGTCTTGAACGTCTTATAAAACGTGACAGAAACCATCCAAGTATTGTTATATGGTCATTTGGGAATGAAGAATGGGGTATTGAAACGAACATGAAAGGGGCGCTTATAACGACTGATATGCAGGCCTATGCCCAATTACTCGACTCTTCACGGACTTTTACAGCTGCCGCCAGCGGTGGTTGGGACGATGGTACCGGGACTGTTTCTCAGGTAATAGGCTATAACTATATTGGTCATGGAAATATTGATGGACATCATGCCAAATTTCCCTGGCAGGCAGGAATAGGTTCAGAAGAAACCAATACGCACCAAACACGGGGCATTTATTTCACAGATAATGAAAAAGCTTATATTGCCCCCTTTAATGAACCTCCTAATAATTTAGGAGCTGAGTTTGTTTGGAAATTTTATAATGAACGTCCGTTTCTTTCCGGATTATTTTATTGGACAGGTTTCGACTATCGCGGGGAATCGAACCCTTTTAACTGGCCTGCAGTAATTAATCAATCGGGAAGTTTCGATTTATGTGGTTTTCAAAAAGATATTTATTATTACTTCAAATCGTGGTGGGGAAATGAACCTGTATTGCACATTTTCCCGCACTGGAACTGGAAAGGCCTTGAGGGAAAAAAAATTAATGTTACTATTTATGGTAATTGCGAGCAGGTAGAATTATTTCTTAATAAAAAAAGTATTGGAAAACAGACTATGCCAATCAATGGGCATCTCGAATGGAATGTTGCATACCAACCTGGTGTATTAATGGCAAAAGGATTTAAAGGCGGAAAAGAAATCCTGACAGATAAAGTTCAGACCACAGGAGTTGCAGTTGCGCTTCAATTATCAGCTGATAGGAATATGATCAATGCTGACGGGGAAGATGTTTCTGTTATTATGGTTCAGGTAAATGACAAAAATGGCTTAATAGTGCCAACTGCCGGCAATAACATCAGTTTTACGTTGAACGGACCTGGAAAAATAATTGGCGTTGGTAATGGTGATCCAACAAGTCATGAGGCCGACAGGTTTTTTGAAAGTGTCAAAACCTCAAAAATTGAAAACCTCAAAGAATTGTCGGTTGATAATCTAAATAACAGGTCTGAAGTTGCCACCGGATGGGATGATAGCACCTGGAAACTTGCATTTATTAGAAATAGAAATGATGATTGGCGTGTTTATGAAGATACACTCCTTGTAATACGTGGAACATTCGAATTACCTGAAATCACAAATGAAACACAGGTAAACCTTTTTGCCAAAAGCATTGTTGAGACCCAGTCAATTTATGTAAACGGCCATATTCTGGCAGCAAATGTCAAACGTAATGCCCCGGACCAATCGTACCTTCTCGATCATTCGATTATTAAAACTGGAAAAAACGTATTTGCTGTTACAGGACAAAGGTTCAGAAAAACCTATCAATGGGATGAGCCTAATACCGATCCTGGTTTGGTACAAATAATTTCACCTGCACTTCCATGCGAACGTAAATTATTCAATGGCCTGGCACAGGTAATTGTGCAATCGACCAAACAACCGGGTGAGTTGATTCTGAAAGCAAATGCTGATGGACTGCAACCGACCGAAATTAAAATTCAAAGTAAAAAGGTTGGTTTGCGACCGGCAATTATTGCAAATAGTAAATTAAATATGAACGAATGAAAATTTATTCAATTTTTTTCAATCTTATCTTATTACAGCTAATAACCATAAATGCTTTTTCAGGTAAATTTTCAACCCGGCAACAGCTGTTAATGGATTTTAACTGGAAATTTCTCCAGTCGGATGCTAAAGATGCGGAAAACCCTGATTTTGACGATAGCCAATGGCGGACACTAAACCTTCCTCATGATTGGAGCATTGAAGGCGATTTTAAAGAGGATGCTGCAACAAAAGGTGCAGGTGGCTATCTCCCCACAGGAATTGGATGGTACCGCAAACATTTTAATCTGTCAACAAATCCAAAGGAACAAAACGTTTGGATTGAATTTGATGGCGTGTATATGAACAGTGATGTTTGGATAAACGGCCAGTACCTAGGCAAACATCACAATGGTTACACAAGTTTTTACTACGATTTAACGCCTTTTATCAAAAAAGTAGAAAATATTATCGCGGTCAGGGTGGATAATTCACTTCAGCCAAATAGTCGATGGTACTCAGGTTCTGGCATCTATCGCCATGTGTGGTTGAATATTTCCAGTGCCGTGCATATTGCGCAATGGGGAAACTATATAACCACTACTTCGGTAGATTCGTCTTCTGCTATAGTTTCAGTTCGTACTTCCATCCAAAATAATTTTCTGGTTTCTAAAAAAATTATTTTGCGTTCGGTTATAATTAATGAATCGGGAAAGAAAATTGCTACTTCTGATACGGCTGTCTCGCTTTCCCCATCTGGAACAGCGGATGTCGAACAAATGTTAAAGGTTATAGCGCCCTCACTTTGGTCCATCGAAACACCAACGTTATATACGCTCAATTCTTCAATATTGGAAAATACAAAACAGCTTGATAATGCTGTTTCAACTTTTGGCATTCGAAAAATTGAATATGATAAAGACAAAGGCTTCCTACTGAACGGAAAACATGTAAAAATGAATGGCGTTTGTTTGCATCACGATGCAGGTTGCCTGGGCGCTGCAGTCCCAGAACAAGCCTGGAAAAGACGTTTAGAGGTTTTAAAAGAAATGGGCTGTAATGCTATTCGCACATCGCATAATCCTCCGGCCCCCGAATTTCTTAACCTCTGCGATAAGATGGGCTTTCTTGTAATGGACGAGGCTTTTGATGAATGGGAAATTGGGAAAGGCCAGGTTGAATACAGTTATCATTTGTATTTTAATGAATGCTGGCAAAAAGATTTGCTATCCATGATCTATCGAGACCGTAACCATCCATCGGTGGTAATCTGGAGTGCGGGCAACGAGGTATTGGATCAGGGCAAAGACAGGGGCATTGAAGTATTACGGCAAATAATTGAAACATTTCATAAGGAAGACCCTACAAGGCCAGTAACAGTTGCAAACGATAGGATTGCCGATGTAGATTATCCCGCTAAAAATGCTTTTCTTGAATTGCAGGATGTTGTAGGTTACAATTATGTCGACCGTTGGCTTAAACGCAGGGAACTATATTACAGCGTTGACCGGCATGACCACCCGGACTGGAAAATGATTGGTACTGAAAATGTTTCTGTGCCGGGGATACGTGGGGAATATTTTCTCGGTTTTGATAAAAAAACAGTAGTGAGGCCTGGTCGATCAACCGACTATAAAATGAATATGGTCCAGGCCGAGCAATTGTGGAGGTTCACCTCTGTATATGATTATGTTATTGGCGATTTTATGTGGACTGGCGTTGATTATCTGGGCGAGTCCAATTGGCCAAGGAAAAATTCAAGTTCAGGGGCGATTGACCTGTGTGGGTTTCCTAAAGATGGTTATTATTTTTACCAAAGTCAATGGACTAAAAAACCTATGGTTCACCTTTTCCCGCATTGGAACTGGGTTGGCCATGAAGGTGAAGTTATTCCTGTAATTGCTTACACAAATTGTGACAGTGTTGAACTTTTTCTAAACGGAAAATCTTTCGGTATAAAATCTGCTATTTTCCCTCAACAAGGCAATTCCGGTGGCTGGAATAAATTCGACCATCCGTTTGTCCCGGCCACTACATCGGACTTACACCTTTCTTGGGATGTGCCTTACGAGCCCGGCACATTAATGGCAATAGGCAGAAAAGATGGAAAAATTGTCACAGAAAAAATTCGCACAACCTCTAAGCCTTCAACTATAAGGCTTTCGGCTGACAGAAAAGAAGTCAATGCTGATGCCCAGGATATTGTTAATGTTAAAGTAGAAATTGTAGATGAAAATGGTCTGGTTGTCCCGGAAGCGGATAACCTTCTTAAATTCAAAGTTGAAGGAGACGGAATATTGATAGGCACGGATAATGGCAATCCACAGGACAGGGCCAATATGAAAAGTAAACAGCGTAAAGCCTTTAATGGTTTGGCTCTTGCTGTAATCCAATCTACAGTAAAAAATGGAAATATTCGTTTGACTGTTGTTTCCGCAGGACTTAAAGATGCTGTTATCGAAATAGTTTCAATCAATTCAGCTAATTATTCAGCCGTAGTTGAGAGATTTAAGTAATACCTGAAACAATGGATTACAGTTTCCTGGATTTTAATAATCAGTATCTACAAATTCAAAATACTGTGTAGATTATACTGCCTGAAGCTACGATAAATCTGTGCTTGATATTAAGTAAGAATTGACAATATTTAAAAACAGATTTTGATAAATTATCCATTTATTGATTTTAAAGAGCAAATTGAAATTGTTTAATTAGCCAAAATATGTATAAATTTATTAGGGAAGAAAAAACATGAAAAGTACTTGACATAAAGAGGCTAATTAGTATTTAGCAAGGAAATAAAATAAATAATTGCTATATCGATTATGAAAAACAAAGTATTATTATATATACCATTAATGTTGCTAATAAATTTACTAAGCAATATTAATTCCTATGCTCAAAATAATAGTTTGCAGTTTAAATACCTCTCTTTTAAAGATGGCTTGCAAAATATTACAATACATTCAATAGTTCAGGATTATGAAGGATTTGTATGGATTGGTACCGAAGATGGTTTACATAAATATGACGGGTACGAATTTACAGTATACTATAACAACCGGGATGACACCAACAGTCTAAAGGACAATAATGTAAATGAAATAATTGAAGATGAAGAAAAAAACCTATGGATAGGAACTAATACCGGATTGGACCTATATAATAGAATAAAAAATTCTTTTATACATATCCCGCTTATAGAGGAAAGAATAACAGGGGCAACTATTAATTATTTTAATTACAATACTTATTACATTAATTATTTATATAAAGATAAAGAAAATAACATTTTTGTTGGTACCCGTAATCAAACTCTTTACAAATTGGATATAAAAAACAGGTGCATCAGGCCTTTCATTAAAAATATCCAATTTAATGAAAATCTTGTTAGGTCATCAGATAGCAAGGGCAATATTTGGATTTCATCTATGCAAGGTGCATACAAATTTAACATACACAATTACAAAACCACTCATTTTTTTTATAAACCGAACGATTCTGAAGGCCTGGCTTCAAATCAGGTGTTTTTCATTCATGTGGATAATTACGATAATGTTTGGATTACAAATAATGAAGGTCTAAATAAGATAGATGCCAAAACTCAAAGAATGAAATTCTATAAGCATGATCCAAACAATCCGTTTAGCATTTCTAATCATTTTATCAAACAAATCTTTGAAGATCGTTTCAACAATTTATGGTTTTGTACTGATAATGGCTTGTATAAGTATGATAGGGATAAGGACAACTTTAATGTTTACAAAAACAATGTGAACGATGAAACTAGTTTAAGTAGTAATATGTTAAATTGTGCCTATGTTGATAAACAAGGAATATTATGGATTGGGACACAAACAAAGGGTATAAACTATACTCAACTATTCAACTCTTATAATTTTTTAACTGTCAGGATAAATTCAATAAATATTACTGGTCTGCAAAATAGCCCAGTAACAGCTATTTATAAGGATGATGCTAACAATCTCTGGATTGGCACAGATGGCGGAGGTTTATGTTGTTTCAATAATAAGAGAAACCAATTAAAATATTATAATCATGATGCCCTTAACCCTAATACAATCAGTACTAATTCTGTATTAACGATATTACAGGATAGCAAGGGAGACATGTGGTTTGGAGGTTATTATGGCGGAATTTGTAAGTTTAATAAAAAAAATGAAACATTTGAAACATATAAACTGGAATTTCAGTTTCCCGTAAGTATAAGAAATCTCACAAATGACATAAAGAGCATGTTGGAAGATAATGAGGGTAACATAATAATAGCCTCAAACGGGGGTGGAATAATTATTTTTGACAAAGAAAACAAAACATTCAGGCATATTTTAAATGATCCTGATAGTAATAATTCATTATGCAGTAACTGGTGTACAACGCTTTATAAAGATAGTGAAGGTTTTATTTGGGTTGGAACATATTATGGACTCAGCAAATGGGACATCAGAAAAAAATATTTTACCAATTATTATCACAACGAAACCAGCAATTCCTCAATAAGTAGTAATGTGGTATATTCTGTCCTTGAAGATACAAAACATAATATTTGGATTGGCACTACAAAGGGATTAAGCCAGTTTAACAAGGCTACTAATAATTTTAGTAATTATACCAGAAAAGATGGATTACCGAATGAAGTGATAAATGCAATAATGGAAGATAAAGATGGAAATCTATGGATCAGCACTTTTAAAGGTCTATCTAAGTTAGATATTATAACTAAAAAATTTAAGAACTATACTGACGACTTTGGTTTACAGGGCAACCAGTTTATTAACGGAAGTTACTTTAAAGATAAAAAAGGTGAAATGTATTTTGGGTGTATGGATGGGTTTACCAAGTTCATTCCTGAGAATGTAAAAGACAATAAATATTTTCCGCCAATATACATTACCGAATTTCAAATATTAAATAAGCCTGTCAGAGTAGGTGAAAAGGACTCCATATTGTCAAAACCTATATCTGAAACCAGGCGTATTAAATTAAAATATAATCAGTCTTTTATTTCATTCAAATATGTTGCATTAAATTTTATTCATCCGAATCAAACTAAATATGCCTATATGATGGAAGGATTTGATAAGGATTGGCATTATGTGGGCTATGAGCGTATTGCCACGTATACAAATCTTAATCCCGGTGAATATGTTTTTAAAATTAAAGCATGTAATAACGATGGGTACTGGTACGAAACCGGATCAAGTATTCGATTAATAATTAAGCCACCTATTTGGAGGACTACCATTGCATATATCCTCTATTTATTATTAGCAGGCATTATTTTACTTGGTATAATTAAATTTTTCAGGTTCAAAGATAAAATTAAACATCAATTAGAGATACAACGAATAGAAGCTGAAGAGCAACATAAATTGGATATGTTAAAATTAAGGTTTTTTACCAATATTTCCCATGAACTCAGGACACCTTTAACATTAATACTTGGACCTGCTGAACGCATTATGGAAAATTTACGTATTAATGCTCCAATTGCACTTCAGCTTGCCGAAACTATCTGGCGGAATTCTAATCGCTTATTAAAATTAGTGAATCAGTTACTTGATTTTCGAAAAATTGACTCAGGACTCGAAAAGATTAATTTAGTCGAGACCGATATTGTAAAATTTATATCGGATCTATTTGATTTGTTTCGATACCAGGCAGAATACAAGGGGATAAATTTCATTAAGAATATTACTGCTGAAAATTTAATTACCTGTTTTGATCCGGACAAAATTGAAAAAGTAGTATATAACCTTCTTTCAAATTCAATAAAGTATACTCCTGATAAAGGTTCGGTAAAATTAACTATATCAGAAACGCAGGCTGAAGATGAATTGAAAGTTTTAATGAAAGGCGCTCTAACCATAGAAAAAGCTGTTAAAATTGAAGTTTCAGATAACGGAATTGGTATATCCTCTGACGAAAAAGAAAAGGTATTTAACCCATTTTACCAGGTGAACCAAAAAAAATTAAATAAAAGTGAAGGAAGTGGTATAGGTCTCTCTATTGTCAGGGAATATGTAAAATTACATAATGGGGAAATCCTAATCAAGGATAATGCACAATATAATGTTGGATTTAAAGTAGGCACTACATTTGTGATCTATTTACCTGTAATCCGTGCTGACAACTATATGAATTTAGTGGATGCGGATATTATTAGCAATATTCAAAAAGTCAATCTCAGCCGGATAAAAGACTTTTTACCGGAAGCACAAAAAAAAGAAATTGAATTTGAAGCCTCTGTCAATAATTCGGAATTTTTTCCTGTTATTCTTATAATTGAGGACAACGCTGAAATGCGCAGTTTTTTGAAGTCCGAACTAATTAATCAATTTAAAATTATAGAAGCCTCTGATGGGAAAGATGGTTATGCTTTAGCCATAAAAGAAATTCCGGATTTAATTATTAGCGATATTATGATGACGGAAGTTACCGGCATAGAATTATGCAAACAAATTAAAACTGATCTGCGGACCAGTCATATCCCGGTGATACTTCTAACAGCCCTTTCGGAAGACGAATACAAAATTGAAGGACTTGAAACCGGTGCCGATGAATATCTGACTAAACCATTTAAAATAGATATTTTATTGGTTCGCATAAAAAACTTAATAGAAACAAGAAAGTTATTACAGGAAAAATTTTCACGAAGTGTAAGCTTGAATAAAGTGGATATAAGGAACTCTACCGATCAGAAATTTATTGAAGAAATTTTCAGTATTGTTGAAAAGAACATGCAAGATCCAAAATTTGGCATAGAACTATTTACCCGTGCTGTAGGAATGAGCAGGACACAACTTTATAAAAAAATAAAAGCAATTTCCGGACAAACTGTTTTCGAATTAATTTACACTATTCGTTTGAAAAAGGCTGCTGAAATTTTACTGAACGAAAATATTGCTGTTTCTGAAGTAGCTATAAGAGTTGGATATACAAATCATTCTGTTTTTACAAGAAGTTTTACCAAGCAATTTAAAATAAACCCTTCCAAATATGCTGAATTTTACGGTCCACGGAAGGGTAATCCTGAATAATCCAAAGCCAAAAATAATTTTATACAAAGTATTATAAAAGCAATGACTATTCTAAATGATCATTACTCGTATAATTCTCCTCAATTAAATTCGGATTCTGTGTAAAATTTTCGGTATGCTGTGCAATTCGAGATACGCATATTTAATTCAAATTTATTCTTATCATTTTAACAAATTACTAACTTTTATACTAACTATAATTATTCAATTATGAAAAAATTTTACTTCTCAATATTTATTTTCCTTCTTATTTTAGGTGAACGGTATTTGGCCAAACCAGGGAATATTAATATCTATAAGACTACTAAAGCACCTGTAATAGACGGTACTCAGGATGCAGTCGATTCATTACCAATTGAAAAACCATTAGATGTTAGTTGTAAACTTGAAGTGCCTACTATTCCAAATGGAGACTGGTGGAAAGCAATGTGGTGCAATACAACTTTTTTTGTATTGGTTTATGTTGGAGTTGAAAATTTTTATCCTTCATACGCAAATACTTGAGAAAATGATTACAATACGGATCATTTAGAAATCTATTAATTGGTGTAACCATATTCTGTAAAAAGTAATTTGATTAATTACACATTCAATAATTTATTAAAAGGAGGTTTTTCAATAGAGAAAGCCTCTTTTTACTTTTGATCTTCATTAGAATATGGGAATTTTGTTTTCTATTGCATCCAAAATGCAAAATTGAATTTGCTATCTTTACATTCCAACCTATAAAAAAATGAATTAATTCAATACAATGAAAAATAAACTAACAAAATTAATCATTGTGCTTTTAATGAGTTCATCAATCCTCAGCGCACAGAAAAATAAAGATTTTGAAATAAAATCAATAGATGGAAATATTAATCTAAAAGTTGAAGTAGGTGCAAAAATTCAATGGTCTGTTCAGCATAAAGGGCAGCAAATTATATTACCGTCTGCAATTTCTATGCAGTTAAATGAAGGTGAGATATTGGGCGATAATGTAAAAATTAAATCATCCAAAATCGAAAAAATACATAATGTTATAGCTGCTATAAACTATAAAAAATCAAACATTATTGACGATTATACCCAGCTTACCATAAATTTCAAAAATGATTTTGGTATCATTTTCAGGGTTTATAATGAAGGTGTTGCTTATCGATTCTTTACAAAGAAAAAAGGTGAACTTATTATAAAAAATGAAGGAGCCAATTTCAATTTTACTGAGGATTATAAAGCGTTTATCCCTTATATGTGGGATTACAGAGGTGGTAAAATTTTCAACTCCTCTTTTGAAGCACTCTACAGGGAGAGCAATATTTCTCAATTTGCTAAGGATTCTTTAGCATTCCTGCCGTTGTTGGTTGATATAGGAAATAACAAGAAAGTTGTCATTTTAGAAGCAGACCTTGAAGACTACCCGGGCATGTATCTTAATATTAATTCAACCCGCAAAGGGTTTATGGGAGTTTACGCACCTTATCCTTTGGAAGCTCAGTTAGGCGGATTCGGTGGCATAAATTATATTCCAATCAAAAGGGCTGATTATATTGCAAAAACAAAAGGTACTAGAAATTTCCCATGGCGGGCAATTGTTATTAGCAATCAGGATAAAGAATTATTAAATATAGATATGGTTCAAAAACTGGCTTCACCATCAAGGTTAACCGATATATCCTGGATTAAACCGGGACAGGTTTCATGGGACTGGTGGAACGACTGGAATATTTCACATGTCGATTTTAAAGCTGGTTACAACACCCAAACATATAAATATTACATCGATTTTGCTGCGGCCAATAAAATTCCATACATTATTATGGATGGAGGTTGGTCTGAAATGCTGGACCTTACGAAAATAATCCCTGAAATTAATCTCCAGGAAATATTAAATTATGGTAAACAAAAAGGAGTGGAAATAATTCTTTGGGCATCATGGTATGCTATTACCCAACAGATGGATCAAATTTTCCCTTTATATTCCAAAATGGGCGTGAAAGGTTTTAAAATTGATTTTGTCGATCGCGATGATCAATTGGCTGCTGCTTCAACATACGAGATAGCAAAAAAAGCGGCAGAATATCATCTGCTTGTCGATTATCACGGAGTTTTCAAGCCTACCGGCCTGCAACGGACATATCCAAATGTTATCGGTTATGAAGGTGTTAAAGGCCTTGAAAATTATAAATGGGCTATTGAAGATCAACCACGTTATGTGGTCAGTATTCCATATATTCGTATGATGGCGGGCCCGATGGATTATACACCGGGCGCCATGAGAAATGCAAACAAGTCGAACTTCAGGCCAATAGGCTCGAACCCGATGAGCCAGGGTACACGGTGCTGCCAGTTGGCTATGTATATTGTATTTGAAGCGCCACTCCAGATGATGGCCGATAACCCTACAATTTATATGAAAGAACAGGAATGTACCGATTTTATTACAAGCGTTCCCACAACTTTTGATGAGACAGTTGCTCTGGATGGAAAAGTAGGGGAATATGCAGCACTTGCACGCAGAAAAGGGGTTACATGGTATGTTGGTGCTTTGAGTAATTGGACCGCAAGGGATTTAACGCTTGACTTTTCATTTTTGGGTGAAGGCAATTATCAGGCAATAGTTTTTAAAGATGGCATGAATGCTGACCGAGACGCAACCGATTATAAAAAAGAAACAATAAAAATTTCGTCAATTGATAAATTGAATATTCATCTTGCTCCCGGAGGAGGCTGGGCTGCCAGAATTGAAAAAATAAAATAGCTTAAGGCAAACCATTTAATCAGGAAAAAAATGAAAACAACTAATAAGATCATACTCTTAGTATTATTGTTTATGAATTTCATTACAGTAAACGGACAAAATCCGATAGAGTCATCTGCAAGAGAAAAATTATTAATGGATTTTGGTTGGCGATTTGCTCTTGGACATGCATGGGATACAAAAAAGGATTTTGACAACGGTACGGGTTACTTTTCATATTTTGCAAAAACAGGCTATGGCGATGGTGCCGCTTCAAAAGATTTTGATGACCGTGGTTGGCGAAAACTTGATTTGCCTCATGATTGGTGTGTTGAACTTCCTTTTGATAAGCGAGGTAGTTATAGTCATGGATATAAAGCCATAGGCCGTAATTTTCCTGAAAACAGCATTGGATGGTATCGCAAGAGCTTTAATATTCCTGAATCTGACTTAGGTAAACGTATTGTTGTGGAATTCGATGGTGTCTTCCGCAATTCGATTGTTTGGGTCAATGGTTTTTATCTTGGAACAGAGCACAGCGGTTACAGCAGTTTCAGTTATGACATTACCGATTACATTAATTACGACGGAAATAATGTTATTGCAGTTCGTGTTGATGCAACTATGGAAGAAGGCTGGTTTTACGAAGGAGCTGGAATATACCGTCATGTCTGGCTTTCAAAACTATCACCGTTGCATGTAATGAAAGATTGTACTTTTGTGACAACCCTGTTGAAAGGTAATAATGCTATCATTACAACCCGCACCACTGTTATTAATGAATCTGTGCACAATTCAGAATTCAATATTGAAGAATCTGTTATTGATCAGGATGGAAATACAATTGCATCCAGTTCAGGAAAGGAGCTTTCTCTTAATGCAAATAAAAAAAATGAATTTTTTAACAAAATAGAAATTGCTAATCCCAAATTATGGTCATTAGAAACTCCGCAATTACATAAATTGAAAACCATAATCCGTTCTTATGGAAAGGTTGTAGATACTTATGAAACCAATTTTGGAATCCGCACTGTTCGTTTTGATCCTAATGATGGCTTTTTCCTTAACGGGAAACATATAAAAATACTGGGTACGAATAACCATCAGGATCATGCCGGTATTGGGATTGCAATACCTGATGCCTTGCAGGAATTTCGCATAAAACGGTTAAAAGAAATGGGAAGCAATGCAATCCGAACTTCTCACAACCCACCAACCCCTGAATTTTTGGATGCCTGTGACCATT
>Ga0265323_10000161_pt1 | contig 40039 bp, 36 predicted proteins | sample 41225metaG_FD_193580 | JGI IMG/M metagenome (GOLD analysis project Ga0265323, IMG submission 193580) | Rhizosphere microbial communities from Carex aquatilis grown in University of Washington, Seatle, WA, United States - 4-12-25 metaG | ecosystem: Host-associated > Plants > Roots > Rhizosphere...
CGCCAGTCGGGGGAGTTGCTCACAAACCCCGCTCGCTGCGCAGCCTTTCGGCTCTAGGCTGCGCTCGCGGGGTTGATGAACAACTCCCCAGCACTCGGAGGCGATGGAGGTGCTATAAGCCTGTCGAGGGGCTGCGCCCTTTCCCAAGGGCGCGACCAGCCTTCGCCCAAGGCTTCGGACGGGCACAGCAACGCCACGGCATGGCATGCAAGATCGCGCCCCTACGACGAAGAAATATGTGTTGTAGCAGCCGAGAATGAATCCGCCCCGCACCCGGTTTCGAATCCGAGATTTTGACCGCGCACGATTTCCCGCTATTCTGCGACCAGAAGCACCCTCGATCACCCAATCGGTCACCCGCGCCGCGATGGAGCGACGACCTTCCGAACGGCCTGCCCGGCCCGAGCAGAAAGGCGGTCGTGGTTGGTTTGCGTCGCGTCGCCGCGCTGCGCCGTTCGCGCCCGGGAGTCTGCGCAGAAAAACGCAATATCTGCATGAGCTTGGTCAAAATATGCGGAGCCGTTTTTCGACTCCTCAAGTAAGTTGTCGCCGCCTGAGTGCGACCGCACTCTTTCGGTTCGCCATACCATCATTCCGTTGTCAACTTTCCGCCTCATGCACGCCTCCCGCAAGAACACCCTCCGGACCTGCCTCATTTTCGCAGGATTGTCGGCCTGGGGACTCCTCGTGGTCTCCTGCGTCACCGCCGAGCGCGCGGTCGTCGCACCGCCGCAAATTCCGGGCGCCAAGTACGTCGGCTCGAAGCAGTGCGCCGAGTGCCACACGGACATCGCCAGCCACTTCGCGACAGCGGGTCACGCCCGGCTCGTCACTGCCGGCGCCAAGGATCTGGACACGGGCTGCGAGAACTGCCACGGCCCCGGTAGCCTGCACGTCAAGGCCGGCGGCGGCGCCGGATCGATCGTCAATCCGAAGAAATCCCCTGAGGCCTGCTTTCAATGCCATCTCGACAAGCGCGGTGAGTTCAGCCTTCCCCATACGCATCCGGTGCTCGCGGGCCACGTGACGTGCGTCGATTGTCACGATGTCCACCAGGGCAATTCGATCCGCGGCGGCGGCGCCTCGCTTGCGGCATCGACCGAGACCTGCCTCCGCTGCCACACCCAGCAGGCGGGGCCGTTTGTCTATGCCCACGGTGCAATCCGTGAAGAGGGATGCACGGCCTGCCACAACCCCCACGGCTCCGTCAACGACAAGATGCTCGTCGCGCGGGATGCCAACCTGTGCCTCCGCTGCCACCTGTCGCAAACCACACCCGGATTCAATCTCGGAGGCTATGCGAAGGGGGCCACCCATGCGAGTGCAGCCGCCTCCCGGCTGTCCGAAGGCACCTGCTGGTCGGCGAGCTGCCACGAGGGTGTTCACGGATCGAATGTGAACGCGTCACTCCGCCCGTAGCCCTCAATGGAGATTCTTAAGATGCATACCGCTTTCTCTTCCCACCGCGTCATTCCTGGCCTTGTTGCCCTCGGCGTCGCACTCGTGCTGCCCGCACCGCGCGCCACTGCGGCCGGCACGCCGGCGCAGGCCGATGCCTTTCCGAACTACGAGAGCTACATCAAGGTCTCGGGCCAGGCTCCCTGGGTCACCGGCGACTCCGCGGCCTTCAAGAGCCGCACCGGCACTCCCAGCCTGGGCTCCGGCGGAATCGAGGATTTCTTCTACGCAAAGGATCTCTCGGACAACAGCTCCATCACGGTCAACGGTCACGCCCTGGCCGGCGTCGAGGATTACCTCGGCACCTTCAAGCTGGACGAGTCCAAGGTCGGATCCGCCGAGGTCGGCTACAGCCGCTTCCGCACCTTCTACGATGGAATCGGCGGGTTCTTTCCCCTGGCAAACCAGTTCAACCGACTGAGTCCGGAATCCCTCCACGTCGACCGCAGCAAGTTCTGGGTCGACCTGAAGCTCGCGATGCCGGATCTCCCGGTCTTCACGTTCAGCTTCCGCGACGAAATCCGCACCGGGATGAAGGACTCAACCGAATGGAGCCCCATCATCAATCCGAACGCAGTCGTCACGGCTGGCGCCCTTGTCGGAACGGCGTCGCCCGTGAATACGCCCTACATCGGACCCAATGTGCAGACGCTGGACGAACATCACGACACTTTTGAGGCCGGTGTCGCTGCGACGATCGGCAAGACGACGGCGGACTTCAAGGCGAGCGTCGAAACCGTGAACAACCTCGATGGGCGGGGCTACGTGCGGTATCCGAACTCGATCGTCACGGCCAACCCAACGGTCACGGTCCAGGACGACTTGGAATCGCGCAAATCGACGAACGTCCGGCTGGTCAACCAGACCAATACCCAGCTCACCGATCAGCTCGCGGTCGATGTGGGCCTGAATTACACGCACCTCACCAGCACGAATGGCGGCAACTGGATCACCCCGACCTACAATGCGACGGCGAAGGGAATCTACCCGGCCGAAACCGCTGCAAAGATCTACGGCGGTTCCAAGCTCGATCAGTACGTTGGCAATATCTTCCTGAAGTACACGCCGACCAGGGACTGGCATGCCGAACTCGGATTTCGCGAGGAGGCGAGCGTCGTCACAAGCAATGGCGGCTTCGAAACGAGCACGCTCGCGAGCGGAGCCACGAGCGTTGCCCCGAGCAATATCAACACGAGCAAAGACATCACCTACTCCCGCTACGCCGACCGCATCGCGACGCCTGAGATCTCACTGGAGTATTCGGGGTTCAAACGTCTTTCCCTCTACGCGACGTTCGACGACTGCATCAACCGGGGCAAGCAGCACTGGATCAATCCGTACGTCGTCTCCACCACCACTGGCGCCGGAGTCGTCACAACGGCCTCCGCGTCGCCCGGCAGCGTCTTCTTCCAGGATGCGAACCAGGACTACGAGGACGCGAAGATCGGCGCCAACTGGAATGTAAGCAGCCAGTTGACGATCCGGGCCGAAGTCTTCCGCAAGGACCACAAGAACCAGTTCATCGGCGCCACTGACATCATCGGCACCGCCAGCTACGGCGGACTCTACATGACCGGCTACTCGCTCAACGGGGCGAAGCTCAGCATCATTTACAAGCCGCTGCCAGAATTGACCTTCAACACACGCTACCAGCCGCAAGCGGGCGAAATGTCGGTTACCGGTAACACCGTGACCGACGGCCTGGGCACCGAGGTCACCTCCGGCCAGTTGCGCATACAGGAGATCAGCGAATCGATCAACTGGACGCCCTCGACCCAGATTTATCTGCAGGGCAACGTCAATCTTGTCTACAACTCCATCCAGACAACGTACCCGGTTGTGGTCGTTTCGACATCCACGTCCGTTCCCACGCCGTTCAACAACGCGGACAACAACTACGTCACCGCGAGCGCCCTCTGCGGTTTTGTTGTCGACAAGGAAACCGACGCCCAGCTGCAGGGATCCTGGACGCGGGCGAATAATTACAATCCTCAGGTTGCCTTGGGCGGCCAGGCCTATGGCGCCGGTTTTGAGGAGACGCGCGTGACGGCCGGCCTGAAACACAAGTTCAGCGACCGCCTGATCGGCGAGGGCAAGGTCGGATACATTCGGATGACGAATTCAACGACTGGTGGGTTTACGAATTTCCACGGTCCCCTCGCCTACGTTTCCCTCACGTATTCCCTCTGAGCGCCGCCGGAGTGTGGTCGCGGCGTCCCCGTCAAGTTCCCGGCGTGAGGCATGTGCGCTACGCCGGCTGTCGTAGCGCCCACAAAATACCGGCAGAAAAATGCGGACTTTGCTGGAAGTATCGCCCAAGTTCCTTATCTATCTATTCGTTATGAAGAAATACCTCGCCCTGCTCGCCTCAATCCTCGTGGCCGCCGCTTCGTATGGTTATGCAGCCACCGCTGCGGACAACTGGGACAACGACTGCGCCAAATGCCACTCAGCGGACGGATCCGGAACGTCGAAGGTCGGCAAGAAACTCAAGCTCAAGGATTATACGGACGCCGCAGTGCAGGCTGCGATGAAGGACGAGGACATGTTCAAGGCGATCAAGGAAGGCGTCACCGCGGACGGCAAGGAAAGGATGAAGGCGTTCAAGGACGATCTCTCTGACGCCGAGATCACCGATCTCGTCGCCTATATCCGCAAGATGAAGAAATGATCGTCGGCACACCTGCCGCAGCCCGGGCGATATCCGCCTGAAACGACTTTGCCCGGCTGGCTTGTCCGGCCGGGCTTTTCTTTTCTTTCAGTATCCGCCAGCATTCCGCAACGGCGACTTCGAAACCTCCCATGTCCGGCGCGCCCGCAAATACCCCAGCCCGCGAACCTCCGTCCCATCTTAAGAACTGGTTGAGCCTGACGGGAGCGATCACCGCGCTCGGCAGCCTTTTCGCGTTCACGTTCCTGGTCGCGATCGACAGTTTCTCGCGCGACGCCAATCCCTACGTCGGGATTCTGACCTATCTTGTCGCTCCGGCCTTCCTGGTCATCGGCCTAATCTTCATTCTTGCCGGCTGGTGGCTCCGGCGCCGGCAGGCCGCGCACCAGATCGAGGGAAGGCCGCCGCCAGTTCTCGCGATCGACCTTTCGCGGCCGCGGGACCGCCGGATCCTGACGCTGTTCGTCTCGGGTGCCGTGCTTTTTCTGCTGTTGACCGCCTTTGGGAGCTACCAGACCTACCATTTCACCGAGTCGGTATCCTTCTGCGGCCAGACCTGCCACGGAGTCATGCAGCCTGAGTTCACCACCTATCAACACGGCTCCCACGCGCGCGTTTCCTGCGCGGAATGCCACATCGGCGCCGGGGCCTCCTGGTACGTGAAGTCCAAGATCAGCGGAGCCTATCAGGTCTACGCCACCACCTTCAACAAATACGAACGGCCGATCAAGACCCCGATCCGCAATCTGCGCCCCGCCCAGGAAACCTGCGAGCGCTGCCACTGGCCGGAGAAGTTCACCGGCAATCTCGACCGCACCTATGTGCACTATCTTTCCGACAGGAAGAACACGCCGTACACGGTGCGCCTCTCCCTGCGCGTCGGCGGCGGCCAGCCCGGGAACGGGTTCTTCGGAGGCATTCACTGGCACATGAACGTCGCCAACCGGGTCGAATATTTCGCCTCGGATTTCCAGCGCCAGACAATCCCCTGGGTCCGCATCACCTCGACGACCACCGGGGAAGTCAGGGTTTTCCGGGCCAAGGATTACCAGGGCGACCCTCCTCCGGGATCCATTCGCGTGATGGATTGCATGGACTGCCACAACCGCCCGGCCCACGCGTACCAGACCGCCAACCAGGCCGTCGAAACCGGAATCGCGCTCGGCGCAATCAGCACCCAGCTGCCCAGCGTCAAGAAGACCGCGGTCGAGGCGATCACCAGGGAATACGCCACCGATGCCGAGGCCATGGAGGGCATCGCCGTGACCCTGCGCAAGAAATACGGAGCCTCGGCGGAGGTCGCGCCGGCGATCGCCGCGGTGCAGCGCATCTACCAGGAGGATTTCTTTCCGAAGATGAAGGCCGACTGGCGCTCCTATCCGAGCGACATTGGCCACAAGGACTGGCCCGGATGCTTCCGTTGTCATGACGACAAGCACCGCACGGCCGACGGCAATGTCGCGATCCGCGCAAGCGACTGCACCGCCTGCCACACCATCCTCGCACAGGGCCGCGACGCCGAGCTCACCCGGCTTGCGCCCCAAGGCATGGATTTCAAACACCCCGGCGGCGACCTGGATCCCGACCTGCTCTGCAGCGACTGCCACAACGGCGGCATCCAGGGGAAGTGACTGACAATAAATGCGTACAGAGCCACCAATTTATGCGGAGCAAACGCCAAGAAAACGGTAGTCGTTTGCCTCCTCGTTTCCGATAATCCCCGTCCAAGAAACCCGCCGGTTCGCAGCTTGCGTCACCGGTTCCGGTCATCAATCCTCAGGAGTATCCTCCCATGAAAAAGATTCTGCTCGCAGCGTTCGCATGTGTTCTCGTTTCCGCGGTGGCGGCCAGGGCGTCCGACGCCAAGTCCAACTGGGACGACAATTGCGCCAAATGCCACGGACCCGACGGCAAGGGTGACACCAAGATGGGGCACAGGCTGAACATCGGGGATTTCACCGATGCGGCGGTCCAGGCCAGGTTCACCGACGAGCAGGCGTTCTCCGCAATCAAGGACGGCCTGAAGGACAAGGATGGCAAGACGCGCATGAAGGCGGTCGAAGGCCTGGCCGACGACGACATCAAGGCACTCGTGCAGTACGTCCGCGGACTGAAAAAATAGTCCGCATGTTCCATGGAGACGCGACGCCCCCGTCGCGCACATCCATCGGGAACGCTCCCGTTCATGGAAGATCTTCCATTGCACGATCCGCAAAAGCCACGCGGCTGGACGCCGTCGGTTCTGCGCGGACTGGTCGTCGTTTTCGCCGGGCTGGCGGCTGCATTTCTGTTCAATCTCTGGGGGCACCAGGAGCCGCTTCAGGCGATCCCGCTGGTCGATCGCGCCTTTCTCGACACGGCGACGGTCCGTCGGTCCTATGCCGACCTTGTCCAGGCCAAGGAGGATCTGTCGGACTTCGACTGCTATGCCTGTCATGAGAAGAACAAGCCTCCGGTGCTGCGCTACGACGAGCACCAGGTCCTCATCGTCCCGCAGGAGCACTCGGACATTGTGATGGGGCACGGCCAGCACGGCCGGAACAACAACTGTTTCAACTGTCACAACGAAACGAACCTGACCCTTCTGCAGCCGCGCGACGGCCGCCCGCTGACCTTCGCCGACAGCTCCCCCCTCTGCGGCAGCTGCCACGGGCCGACCTACCGCGATTGGGAGGCCGGGGCGCACGGAAGGATCAGCGGATATTGGGACCGCGCCCAGGGTCCGTTCAAGCGGCAGAACTGCGTCAACTGCCACAATCCGCACTCGCCGAAGTTCCCGCCGCGGAAACCGGCGCCCGGCCCGCATCTGCTTCACGGGCAGCTCCCGGCTGCAGCCGCAGGCGCGCCGGAATCCGGCCATTGACATGCCTCGACCTGATTCCAACCCGAACCCGACACCGTCCCCCGCTGGCGCGGACATGAACCGGCGCAGTTTTCTGCGCACGTCGGCCGTGCTGGCATCCGGAATGGCTGCGCTCGCCGCGAGCCTTTCGCCGCTGCGCGAGCTCACGGATTGCGTCTCCCTGGAGCGGTTCGTGCAGAAATACTACAAGGAGATGACGCCGGAGGAAATGGCGAAGGTGCTCAAGCGGATCGAACGCGAGGTGGAGCAGCAGTACGGCATCCGGCCCCACGTGAGGGATCTGAAGCCGATGAACGGAGTGGAGTATGTCTACGCGTTGAATCTCACCCGCTGCATCGGCTGCCGGAAGTGCGTCCACGCCTGCGTGAACGAGAACAACCTGTCGCGCACCCCCGAAATCCAGTACATCCGCGTCCTGCGCCTTCCGCATGGCTCGCTCGATGTCGACAACGCCGAGCACAATTACTCCCCGGATCTGGTGCCGGAAAAGGGCTATTTCTACATGCCCGTGCAGTGCCAGCAGTGCAGGAATCCGCCCTGCGTCAAGGTCTGCCCCGTGCATGCCACCTGGCAGGAGACCGACGGCATCACGGTCGTGGATTACGACTGGTGCATCGGCTGCCGCTACTGCGAGGCTGCCTGCCCCTACTGGGCGCGGCGTTTCAATTTCGCCGAGCCCTCGATTCCGAAGGAACGCCTGAACCCCGACATGGCCTACCTCGGCAACCGCCCGCGCCGCCAGGGCGTGATGGAAAAGTGCCATTTCTGCATCCAGCGCACGCGCGTGGGCCGCTACCCGGCCTGCGTCGAGGTCTGCCCCGCCGGCGCGCGGAAATTCGGCAACATTCTCGATCCAAACAGCGAGGTCTCCTACATTCTCCGGACCAAACGCGTCTTTATTCAACTCAAGGAGGAGATGGGCACGTCGCCACGCTTCTTCTACTACTTCGACGTATGACGCGCATCATCCGAGATTATCTGGTTTTTCTGCGACGCTGCGCGGGCATCGCCTTCGTGGGCGACTGGCGCTACTATCTCTGGATGGGCGTTCTGACCGTCCTCTGCCTGACCGGCCTGCACGCCTACGCAAAGCAGTTCGTGCACGGGCTGATCACCACCGGCATGAGCGACCAGGTTTCCTGGGGCGTCTATATCGCCAATTTCACGTTCCTCGTGGGTGTCGCCGCCGCCGCGGTGATGATGGTCATTCCGGTGTACATCTACGACAACGAGGAATTGCATGACCTCGTCATCTTCGGCGAACTGCTCGCCGTCGCGGCCATCCTCATGTGTCTCGCCTTCGTGACCGTCGACCTCGGACGGCCCGACCGCTTCTGGCACCTGATACCGGGTCTGGGACAGCTGAACTTTCCGGCGTCCATGCTGAGTTGGGACGTGATCGTCCTCAACGGCTATCTGCTCCTGAACGTACACATCTGCGGCTATCTGCTCTACTGCCGCTACCGGAATCGAAAGCCCTCGAAGTGGTTCTATATTCCATTCGTCTTTGTCGCGATCGTCTGGGCGGTCTCGATCCACACGGTCACCGCGTTTCTGTATGTCGGCCTTGGGGGGCGCCCGTTCTGGAATTCGTCGATTGTCGGACCCCGGTTCCTGGCGTCCGCATTCACCGCCGGCCCTGCGATGATCATCCTCGCGCTGCAGATCATCCGGCGCATCACCGAATACCACATCACGGACAAGGCGCTGCTGACGCTCCGCAGCATCGTCCAGGTTTCGATGCTCATCAACGTGTTCCTTCTGGTGAACGAGGTCTTCAAGGAATTCTACTCGGGCAACCTGCATGTCGCATCATCCCGTTACCTCTTTCTCGGGCTGCGCGGCTACCACGCCCTCGTGCCGTGGATCTGGACCGCGATCGCCTTCAATCTCATCGCGATGTTCCTGCTGGTGCTGCCGCTCAGCCGCAGCTTGAAATGGCTGAACCTCACCTGCGTGCTCTGCATCATGGGCATCTGGATCGAGAAGGGCATGGGCCTGGTCATCCCCGGTTTCATCCCCACCCCGCTCGGCCAGATCGTGGAATACAGTCCGTCACTCAACGAGACCCTGATCTGCATTGGCATCTGGGCGTTCGGCCTGCTCTGTTACACCGTCTTCCTCCGCATGTCGGTGCCGATCCTCCAGGGCCGCCTGTCCAAGGCAAATGAAGGGATGTAGGAGCCCGGCCGAGACCCTTCCCGCTCATGCCGACGAAACTCACCGCGGATGATGCCCGTCAGTCGCTGACCGCACACGTCGCGGCGAAGGGCGCCGAGATCCGCGAGAAATACGGACCGGTCATCGGCTGGGACGAGCTGCAGCGCATCGTGGCGGATCGCGCATGCGTGCGTTACCCGTGCGAGATCGTCTTCGACGCCGCGCCGCTCGAAGCTGGCGAGACCGCGCATCCCGTGCCGAAAGGCGAACGTCCGGAGGACGGATTCACCCTGTGCGTGAATCCTTATTTCTCGACGCGGCTGGAGCAGGCGCCCGCGCTCGTGCTCTACCAGCTGGTCCTCGTGAACTACGGCGAATTCGCCTCGCCGGACGACGCGGAAATCTTCGGCGCCAGCGTCCTGGGCATTGGCAGGGACGAATACTACCGCACCCTCTGCACATTGACCGACGAGCTCGCCGGCGGACCCGGCGACTGCGGCTCTGCGTGACGCCTGTCCGCACCTGCTTCCGATCTCCGTGCCTTCGTGGTTCAAATCCTGGAGCCCGACGGCGCCGCGTCCCTCAATGCGCGGAGATTCGCGCGTATTCCAGGATGAACCTCACCGCTTCAGCGCGCGTTCGCCTTCCGCGAGCGTTTCGCACGTGATGACGCGCACCTTCCCCCGATAGTGGGTGACCGAAAGAATGTTGAAGCCGATGTCCTTTGAGGGGTCCGGTGTCACCCGCACCACCAGGGCAACTCCGTGCGCTTTGCACAGGTCCATGACCTTCGCGAGATGCGGTGCGCAATCGATGTCCATCGCGTCGAGCCCACTCAGATCCACCAACACAGAAAAACCAGCCCGCATCCCGGGCAGCAGCCTGGCCACTTCATCAACGCCGGCCTTCATCTGCGCCGCAGAGACGTGTCCGCTAAATCGTTTGGACAGGATGTTGCGCACAAGATCTGCCTCGATCACGAGCGCCGGCTTCGGTTTGCCTGGGGGAATGGGCGGGCTTGCCATGGATTGCCCAAAGAGTGTACCCGGCATTGGCAACAGGTCAACCAGGCGGGAATTGTAACCAACCTCAAGCGTCCCTTCCTCGGATCAGCCCACGCCCCAGATCTTGAAGTCCTTCAGGATCGAGCCGCCCACGAACTCCCGCAAGATCGAGTTGTCGGGAAGACCACTCGGTTCGATCGGCAGGAACCAGTCCATGAACGCCAGCAGACGCCGGGCCTCGACAAACTCCGGAGTGCCGAAGGCCACCTGCCGGAGGAGCGGCTCCGCCAGCGGACGCAGCACCGAGAGCTCGTAGACCAGCGCGGAATTGAACATCGCGTCGGCATTCTCCTGATACGGGAAGATGTGCAGCTTTTCGCCGCGCCGCACCGATTCCCACCGCCCGATGGTGTCCGCGGCATTGTAGCCCCGGTCGCGCGCATCCCGCACAATCCGGCGGATGAGCCGGGTGTCCGTTGTGGCGACGCGATTGTGGCGGTCGAGGTTGAGCTGCGTCAACGCCGACGCATAGATCTTGAACGACTGCGCCGCGAGCGCAGGAGGGATCAGCCGCGGATTCAGCCCATGAATCCCCTCGAGGATGATCAGCTGGTCCGGGCGCAGACGGACCACGTCGCCCGGATCCTGCCGGCCCGCCTGGAAATTGTAGCGGGGCAGCTGCACCTCCTCGCCGTTGAGCAGTCGCTGCAGGTGGTCGCCAAGTTGTGCGAGCTTGAGCGCCTCAATCGTCTCGTAATCGATCTGCCCGCTCGAATCCCGGGGCGTGTGCTCCCGCTCGGTAAAGTAATTGTCCAATTCAAGCGCATAGGGCGACAGTCCCAAGGCGAGCAACTGAACGGCAAGGCGCCGGGAAAAGGTCGTCTTGCCCGAGGACGACGGTCCGGCGATCAACACGAGCCGCGCCTGCTGGCGGCGGTCGACGATCTGCCGGGCGATCTCGGCGATGTTCTGTTCGTGCAGGGCTTCCGAAACCAGGATGATCTCGCGGCTGCGGCCCGCCTTGACTGCGTCGTCGAGCGCGCCGACGCTCGAAATGCCCAGCCGATCGAGCCACGCGCCATACTGGCTGAATGCAGCGAGCAGTTTCGGATAGTCTTCCGCCGGTCCAAGGCTGGTCGGCGTATGCTGGCGCGGATAGCGAAGCGCAAAGCCGCCGTCCATCGTGGAGAGCGCGAACCACGGAAGGTACTTCGTCGAAGGTACCATGAAGCCGTGATGGTAATCGAGACAGTCGCCGAGACGATAGAGCGTCACGGTGGGTTTTCTGCGATGCCGAATCAGCCGGGCCTTGTCGAGGTCATGCCGGCTTTCGAACAACGCGAGCGCCTCCGCAACCGGCACATCGGACCCGCAAAACGGCAGATCCTGCTCCACAAGCCTCCGCATTTCCGCTTCGAGGTTCTTCAGGTCGTCAGCCGTCAACGGATCCCGTCCCCGGACATTGCAGAAATAACCGCCGGCCGGGAAGGAATGCTCAACGTACAGCAGGGTGCCTGGAAAGAGATGGCGGAACGCGGCTTCGAGCAAGAACGTCAACGATCGTCGGTAGATCCGGGCTCCATCGGCATCCGCCATCGTGACCGGCCGGACGCGCGCCTCCATGTCGATCGAATGGGTCAACTCGAACAGCTCACCGTTGACGATGGCGCCGACGAGCGGCGCCGGCAGTTCGGCGAGAACCGGCTGCAGCAGGCTTCCCGCCGTCGCCCCGCGCGGCCCGCGCAGAGTGCGATTGTCGGGCAGATGGATTTCGACCTGATCGCCGGAAACAACGAATTGGCTGCTGGTCATGGGATTGCACTGAGATCGTCACATTCAAGCACGTCCATGAGCAAGATCGTATGTCGTTGTTTTCCATGGGCGGCGCAGCTTCGAGCTCCGGCAATTCGGAGATGCACCCTGTCTGGATGTGCCCGGTGTAGGAAGCCCGCGTGCGGGCGATCCTCGGAACCACCGGCAATTCGGAGGTGCACCCAGTCTGGATGTGCCCGGCGTAGGAAGCCCGCTTGCGGGCGATCCTCGGAACCACCGGCAATTCGGAGATGCACCCAGTCTGGATGTGCCCGGTGCAGGAAGCCCGCTTGCGGGCGATCCTCGGATTCCTTCATACGCAAGATTCTTGCCCATGAAGGCCGCATTAGTCCGCGTGCCCTGTCAATGATTTCACCGTAACAGAATTACTTGTAACCGATAATGGTTTGGCTATTGTCGGTGCCCACCAGAACCATGAATAAACCAAATAAAGTCATCTCCTGGTACGGCTGGCTGCCTGACCTCCCGGATCAACGCGACAAGTCGTACGCCGCCATCGCTGCACCGCCGACAAAGCTCCCCGCCTCGGTCGATCTGCGCCCAGGCTGTTCAACGGTTGAGAACCAGGGCCAGCTTGGCAGCTGCACCGCCAATGCCCTCGCCGGCAATCTCGAGTTTCTGGAGAAGAAGGACGGCAGGCCGCCGATGGACCTGAGCCGGCTGTTCATCTATTACAACGAGCGCAGCATCGAAGGCACTGCCGCACAGGACGCCGGAGGGATGCTTCGAGATGGAATCAAGGCCCTCGCAAGACAGGGCGTCTGTGACGAGAAGAGCTGGCCTTATGTCATTTCCAAATTCGCGGTCAAACCGCCGGCGGCGTGTTACCGGGAAGGCCTCAAGCACGAGATCACGTCGTATCATCGCATCGTGAGTCTGAGTGAGATGAGGATGTGCCTTGCGGAGGGCTATCCGTTCGTTTTCGGATTCACCGTCTACGAGAGCTTTGAATCGCCCGCGGTGGCGAAAACGGGCACGCTCAACATGCCCAAGCCGACCGAGAAATCCCTCGGCGGCCACGCAGTCCTCGCGGTCGGCTACGATGATTCGGCGAAGCGGTTCCTTGTCCGCAATTCCTGGGGAGCGGATTGGGGCATGCAGGGCTACTTCACGATGCCCTACGACTATCTCGACAACCGGAATCTATCGGATGATTTCTGGACGATACGAACGCTGGAGGAATAGGCCGGCGCGATCACACCGCCGCCACGAGCGACCATCTTGATCTCTGTCGCTGGAGCCGGACCGTCAAGTGGCGCCAGTTCTTGACGGGCGAATTCGCCGGTCAAAGACCGGCGCCACCTTTGATCCAAGATTCCGCAGTTGAGGCTTCGGCTCCTCGTAGCGACGAGCGCCAGTTCCTCGACTTCGCTCGGAGCCTTGAGCTTGCTTGCGGTGAGCTTGTCGAACCCGTCGAAACGGCGAGCCGATCGCGCATCAACCGGGCTGGGAACTGTGCGGCCTCGGTGTGTCCAGCAGCCCGTATTGCTTCAGCTTGTATTGCAGGTTGCGGCGGCTGATGCCGAGCATCCGTGCTGCAGCCTCCCGATTTGAAGTCTCCCGCGTCAGGGTCTGCCGGATCAGCAGCTTTTCTACCTCGGCCAGCGTCATCCCCGGCCGGATCGAGAAGCTCGCCGCGTTCCGGTCGTGGGCGCATAGGAATTCCGGAAGGTCTTCCGCCCTGACCAACGGCTGGTGGCAGGTCAGCACCAGGCATTCGACAGCGTTGCGCAACTGCCGCACGTTGCCCGGCCACGGAAAGCGCTGGCAGAGCTGCATCGCCTCCGCGGAGAACTGCAGGCGCCGGCGTTTGTGCTTCCCGCGGAAATGCTCCAGAAACGTCTCGACCAGCAGCGGAATGTCCTCGGCTCGATCCCGCACGGGCGGAACCATGATCGGGACGATATGCAGCCGGTAGTAGAGATCCTCCCGGAATTTGCCCTCTTTCACGGCATCCTGAAGCTGCTTGTTGGTCGCCGCCACGACGCGCACGTCGACGCGGATCAGGTCGGTGCCGCCGACCATGCGGAAACAGCCGTCCTCCAGCACGCGGAGAAGATCGCCCTGCCCTTTCGCCGGCAGGTCGCCAATCTCGTCGAGGAAAAGCGTGCCGCCGTCCGCAAGCTGGAAACGGCCAAGTTTGTTCGCGACGGCGCCGGTAAACGCGCCCTTGACGTGGCCGAACAGCTCCGCCTCGAGCAACTGCTCGGAAAGCGCGGCACAGTTCACAAAGATGAACGGCTTCCCGGCCCGGGCGCTCTTGGCGTGAATCATCCGCGCCACGAGTTCCTTTCCGGTGCCGCTCTCCCCCTCGATCAGGACGGTCACCTCGCTCCGCGCAACCTCGTCCGCCATGCGGGTCACCTTGCGGATCGCCTCGCTGTCACCGACGAGCAGGCTGGGCTCGGAGCGCTTGCGCAGACGTTCGCGAAGCTCGCTGTTCTCCGAAACCACCGACTGAAACTCGAGCGCCTTGAGCACGAGCGAGCGTAGCCGCTGCATGTCGAGCGGCTTGGTCAGATAGTCGTATGCGCCCTCCTTCATCGCCTCGACGGCGCTGGGCACCGTGCCGTAGGCGGTCATCAGAATGAAGAGGGTGTCGCGACTCTTCTGGCGCGCCTCCTTGAGGAGCTCCAGGCCGCCCATCCCCGGCATCCGCACGTCGCTCAGGACGAGATTGTAGAGCCGCTCCCCGAGCAGTTCGAGCGCACGGTGGGCATCGTTGGCCGCATCGACCAGGTAACCTTCCCGCCGGAGCGCCTCCTGCACGCCCGCGCAGAGCCCGCGCTCGTCGTCGACCACAAGAATGTTGATTTTCGACCGATCCATGATGTGCGGATTCCTGAGGCTATCGGGTCGCGAGCGGCAGGCGCAGCACAAACGCCGCACCGCCACTCGGTCGGTCCTCCACGGTGACGAGACCGCCGTGGGCCGTTGCGATTTGCTGCACGATCCACAAACCCAGGCCGCTGCCCTCCGACTTTGTGGTGAAGAAAGGCTCGAAGATGGCCGAGCGTTTCTCGCTGGAAACTCCCGGGCCGTTGTCGCTCACCTGCAGGAAACACGCCCCGGCGGCCGCGTCGGCGCGCACCGCAACCTCGATCTGTCCATCGCGCTCGATCGCCTGAATCGCATTGATCACCAGGTTGATCAACGCCTGCTTGAGCTGGGCGGGATCGGCGGTGAGCGGCGGGAGCCCGGCGGGGACGTTCATCGCCAGCCGGATTCCGCGCGTCGCCGCCTCGGGGCGAAGCAGTTCGCAGACATAGGCGACAATCTCGGCCACGTCGGTCGTCTGCAGATTTACGGATGAAGGCGCCGCAAGGCTCAGGAACTGACGCATCAGGTTCTCAAGCCGCAGCAATTCGCTACGGATGATCTCAAACCGGCCTGCCACCGTGGTTTTCAACGGCGGGGCTGCCTGCGCCATGTCCTCCTCCAGCAATTGAACGTGGATCGCCAGCGAACTCAGCGGATTCCGGATCTCGTGGGCCAGACGCGCAAGCAGGCGCGAAAGCAGCCGCTGCTTCTCCTCCGCGGCGAGCTTTTCCACGTCCTGGCCGAGCGCATCTGCAAGAATCCGTTCCACGCGACAATCCTAGCAGACCATTTCTTCCGCCCGCCACTCGAATCGTCGGCCGCGGCACTGTAGCCGGGGGCGCCTGTCCTGACCCATTCGACTTCGCTCAGGGTCATCCTGAGCCTGCTTGCGGTGTCGCAGACCCTGAGCCTGTCGAACGGGAGCCTGTCGAACCCGTCGAACGGATGAGCTCGTCGAACGGGCTGATCCCGGCTCAGACTGTAGCCGGGGGCGCTGACCCCGGCTCAGACTGTAGCCGGGGGCGCTGACCCCGGCTCAGACCTACAGCTCAATCGTCTCGCCGATCGCCGGGAGCGCCGGCGTCAACCCGTAGCGCGCCGCGATGAGTCCGGCCAGCGTTGTGCGCGGACCATTTTCACCGTGTGTCAGGACAACGCGGGGCCGGACCGGTGCAAGCGGCGCGAACCACGCCAGCAGATCTGTCTGCCCGGCATGCGCGCTGAATCCGCCCAGCGTGTGGATCCGGGCTTTCACCGCGACCGACTCGCCGAAGATCGTCACCTTCTTTGCCCCGTCGACAAGCTGCCGGCCAAGCGTTCCATTCCCCTGGTAGCCGGCGATGATCACGTGAGTTTGCGGACTCCACAGATTGTGGCGCAGGTGATGGAGAATCCTGCCGGCGTTGCACATGCCAGCCCCCGCCATCACAAGGCACGGACCGGGCACGTCATTGATCCGCCGCGATTCTTCCGGCGTCGCCGACATCCGCATCGTCGCCAGATCGCGCGCGAGCGGTTTCGCCTTCAGGAAAGCGATCATCTCATCGTCGAACAGCTCCTGATGGCGGGCGTAGATATTGGACGCTTCGATCGCCATCGGACTGTCCAGGAAGACCGGAAACGGCGGGATCTTGCGTTCGCGAAATGCCCAGGCCAGGAGCGCAGTCAGCACCTGTGCGCGGCCGACCGCAAACGTCGGGATGAGCACCTTGCCTTTTTGCGCAACCGCATTCTGCAGGATTTCGACGAACTCGTTCACGGTGTCGGCGAACGGCTTGTGATCGCGGTCGCCATACGTCGACTCGAGGAAGACAAGGTCCGCCTGGGAAAACGGTTCGGAATCGCGAAGAATGAGTGCGCCTTTCGGGCCCAAGTCGCCCGAAAAGGCCACCGTTCGTTGCTGGCCGCCCTCATCGACGAGCAACTGCAGGCTCGCCGAACCGAGCATGTGGCCGGCCTCGACGAAACGCGCCTGGATTCCAGGGGCGACCGCGACCGGATCGTGATACGGCACAGGCTTGAGCTGCCGCAGAATCCGCTCGACGTCCTCGACGGTATAGAGCGGATGCACCGGCGGTTCGCCGGCCCGCATCTGCTTTCGATTGGTCCGCTCGGCGTCCTGCATCTGGATCTTGGCCGCGTCGCGCAAGATCAGGCCGGTCATGTCAATCGTGGCCGGAGTTGCGAAGATCGGCCCCGCATAGCCGGCGCGACCCAGCAGCGGCAGGCGCCCGGTGTGATCCAGGTGTGCGTGCGTCAGCAGCACGGCGTCCAGCCGCGCATTCTCCGTTCCCAGAGGACGGCGGTTCAATCCCTCGGCGTGCGATCCGCCTTGGAACAATCCGCAGTCGATCAGGACTCCGGCACTCCGGGTCTCGACCAGATAAGCCGAGCCGGTGACCTCGCCACCGGCAGCTCCGAGAACAGTGATTTTCATGAGAGGAGACAAATGCGTTTCCTGTGAATTCCTGCGGAGACAAAATCCGGTCAATTCCACAGAAGGCAACGAAGAATCTGACGCGGCCGAGAGTCTGTCTTGTGCATTCTACATTACGATCCCTCCAAACGGTTCAATTCGGCGAGGGTTATTCTCGACAATACAACCACGGTAGGCGTAGGGGCGCGATCTCGTCGCGCCCTTGGAAGTGGGCGCAGCAAGCCTGCGCCCCTACGCGAGGAGACCGGACCTTCCTCCCCAGGAAGAATCGACCTTCGCCTCCGCCGGAACCGCGAAGTCTTCCGTTTCACGCTTTCAATGTTTCCAGCCTTTCGCTTTCCCGGCTCCCAGTTCTTGCGCTCATCCGCCTTTCCGCGTCCCCGCTTTTCCGTTTCCTAGTCTGCCGCCAGCCGGTCCGGCTGCACGCCCGTGCGGAGAGCGATGGTCGCAAAGATCTTCGGGACGTAGAGCCGCGTCTCCACCGGCAATGACGCGGAGATTTCCGAAAATGTCCTCGCCTTTTTCGCCGCCAACGTGCGGCTGACACGGCCCTCGCCGGCATTGTAGGCGGCGAGCGCCAGCGGCCAGTCGCCAAAGCGGTCGTGCAGATTTCGCAGCAATTCCGCGGCTCCCCTGGCACTCCTGGCCGGATCCGTGCGCTCGTCTGGAAACCAGGTGCTCATCCCAAGATTCTTCGCGGTGTCCGGCATGAGCTGGAACAGGCCTTTGGCGCCCGCCGGACTACGCGCATTTGCGTTCAGCGACGACTCCACTTCAGCCATCCACGCAAATTCCCGCGGCACTCCGGCGGCGGCGAATCCCGCCTGCAAGGTTGGCATCAGGGCGGCCGCATTGGCCGGCGAGGGACGGCCACGCAGGCGCTCGCACCAAAGGTCATAGTAGGGCATTGCCAATCCCCGGAGCGCCGGACCGCCGTGGATTGGCGGTGGCGGAAGGTGTTGTGCCGGGGGAGCGGGCCGGGCGGCCAGCCGTGCGGTCTCGATCAAGTCCAGACGCTCCTCGAGCCAGCCCGCATAATCTTCATAGCCAGGAAGCGTCCGCAACGCAGTCAGCGCGGCACGCGCCTGCGGCTCGTAGGCAGCCAGTTCTTCAATGGAGTCTCCCTCAAGCGCGCTCTGCAGCTTTGCCGCGAAATCGTCCCACTGCGCCTTCGTCGGGAAGTCGTACTGCGCCTTGACTTCCGGCGGCGCGTATTGATCGAAGAGGTTCTTGCCGAGGTCGTAGAGCTCGTCCGGCGTCATGGTCGGCTCGGAAGTCGTGTTCGATGCGGCAGGCGCAACCGGTTTCGCTGCAGGCGCCGCGCCCGGTTGGGGCGCAGAGGCATTCTCATCCGCCCCGGACACCCTCTCAGGCGCAAACAGGCTCATTGCCAGGAGGAGCAGCAGGCACAAAGGGCGGAAACGATTCATGCGAAACAAATACCATGACATCAAAACAGACTGTTCGCCAAAAAGGATCTTTGTTTTTGCAATTACGCAGCTGCGATCCAGTGAAAACACTCAAATGAGGGATAAGGATCCATCTCTCACACCAAGATGACGTGCAGGTGGCTTCCTTTTTGGTGGACCTGCAAAAAGCCGCAGCGATTCAGTGCTTGAAGGATCTGGCGTGCGTTGACCGCCGAAGATGAGCTAAGGCAGCCGGATCTCGATCAGGTGAACGGGGCACGCACTCATTCGTGCGCGACGACCGCGACTGGATGAAGGTCTTCATTGGCGGGTCCGTTCAGGACCTTTCCGAAGCGATCAAAGCGAGAGCCATGCGCAGGACAGTCCCACGTTTCTTCCGCATGATTCCACGAAACAAGGCCTCCGAGATGCGGACACACCGCGGAGCATTCGTGGAGCGCGCCGCCCGCGTCGCGGTATACAGCGGTCTTCGTGAGCCCATTGGGCACGACGGCCCCCGTGCCAGGCAGAACCAGGCAATCCTTCTCAACATCGCCGTCGATCAGCCAATTGGCATACTGCAGGGCCGTGTTGACGGCTTCCTTTGCGAACTCTGGAATGGCGGCGAGCGTCACGCGCGAGGGACTGTACAGCTGCGCCCACCGATTCTCGCGTCCACTGATGAGGTCCGTGAGCAACAATCCGGCGATTGTGCCGTGGGTCAGTCCACTCCCGGAGTCGCCGGTCACGATATAGATGTTGTCGTGATCCAGCAGATTGCGGCCGATGAAGGCCAGCCCATCGACCGATTCCATCACCTGGCCCGACCAACGGAACCGCACTTCGGTTGCCATCGGGAATCGCGCCCGAGTCCATTGCTCGAGATGCGCATATCGTGCGTCGGCGTCGTCGGCTTCACCCGTCCTGTGGTCCTCCCCGCCGACGAGCAGAATCTCCTGGGCGGGCGCCGTGCCGCCGTCATTCATCCCAACGAGGCGCAGGTAATGGCCGGGACTGGCAGTGTCCCAATACAATGCCTTCGGCACCGTCCCAACGGGCACAGCAACACCGATGACGTAAGTCCGATACGCGGCCTGCTTCATGTGAATGACAAGCCAGTCGTTGATTGGCGTGTTGGTGGCCACGACAATCGCCGCGCATGAGACGGTGCGGCCGCCCATCGTATCGACCTGAGCCGAGCTTCCGCCGACGATTTTGGTCGCATGTGTTTCGGTGAAAATGCGGCCGCCGTCGCGGACGATGGCTTGCGCCAGAGCCGCCAGGTATTTGAGGGGATTAAACTGCGCCTGGCGCCGGAACAGCAGCGCCCGGCCGGTGTTGAACGACGCCGACGGCGCGCGATCGATCATCTCGATGTTCGTGAGACCGGCGCGCCGAGCACTTGCCAACTCCCGGTCCAGGAGATCCACCGGTTGATCCGGAGCATTGAAAAGCCAGCCATCCACGCGTTCGAAATCGCAGTCGATGCGCTCGTCGCAAACGATGCGCTCGATCGCGTCGATGCCCGCGGCATGGCTTTCCGCCGCCAGCTTTGCGCCGTCTTCGCCATGCATTCGTTCCAGTTCGAAGAACCGTTTGTCGAGCACGGTGGCCAGTTGCGCAGTGGTTCGTTCGGTTTCCCCGGCGGCGATCGGGCCGTCATCCAAGACAATCACGGACTTGCCGGCTTTCGTGAGAAGATACGCCGTGGTCAGGCCGGCCATCCCTGCGCCAACGATACAGACATCGGCGGACTCGTTTCGCGTGAGACTCGGAAAGGCGGGCCGCGTTGCCGTGGCCATCCAAACGGAAGTGGAGCGTCCGGCGTCTGTGTTCATGCAGTTAGAAATCGCAATCGGAGTTGTGCTTGAAAAAAGGATGCTGACGTGCCGCAGGTTTCTCAGACGTCACGTCATTTGCGGAACATCTTCGCGATGATAAAAATCACCACGGCGCCGAAGAGGCCGCCGCCGCAAAGGAGATAGATGAGCGAATAGCCGATTGCGGCGACGGGCAGGAGAAGAAAGGCGAGGTCATGCATTGTAGGTTCGATATTGCGCTCCATCCTTCGATCGGGCTATGGGGATTAACCCTTCCCGGACCTGAATCAGCACTCTGCGTAGTCGAGATCCGATCATCCCGCTCAGGCCGGGATGCCGATCGAACCGACGCGCACGAGCCCGTTGTTCAAAATCGAAGGCAAGGAGAGGGCGCTGCGCTGGAACCACGGCGGTCGCGGCAAGCGTTTCAACGCCAGCGGGCGATGTGGTAGGGCAAAACCCCATGTTGCCCCTTACGTTCGCAGGGCATGATAGGCTTCACCCGCAACGGCTGACATCAAGCTCCGATCACGTGGTGAGCCGCTCGCATTAAACGCCCCAGTCGGGCAAAATAGAGAGGGATCATTATGAAAGGATTTGTTCAAGATATCGAGAGTCTCGCCATCAAGAATGACGAGTTTCGCCGGGTACTATTCACGGCAAAGCACTGCCAGCTCGTCGTCATGGCGCTAAAACCAGGGGAAGAGATCGGGGCCGAAGTCCACAAGCTCGACCAGTTCTTTCGCGTTGAGCAGGGTTCCGGCGAGGCGGTCCTCGACGGCGTTCGGACGGCAATCCGGGAGGGCTTCGCAGTCGTTGTCCCGGCTGGGACGAATCACAACATCATCAATACCGGAAGTGTTCCAATGAAGCTCTATACGATCTATGCGCCGCCGAATCACCGGGACGGTGTCGTCCACCACACCCGCGCCGACGCGGAGGCCGACAACGAGCACTTCGACGGAAAAACGACCCAATAGCGATAGAGCATTGCTGCCATGCCGGGCTAGGCGAAGCAGAATCGCCCAGGAGGAAAACAATGGGCACAACCCACGCCTGCTCGCTGGCGCTCGCAGCTACGGCGATCGCACCTACCGCGCACACGGCTACGGCGCACACGGGGGCGGCTACGGCTTTTGTGACGCAATGATGAAACAGGATACGGTCCATAAGGACGCGGGATATCGGTGGGCATTAGTGGGCTAACTATGCAAAAAATTCATACATGGCTGGAATCCTGCTGTTTGAGCAATTCTATCCATGAAACCCCTTGGACTGGCTCTCCTTCTCGTTTTTGGACTTCTGTTTTCATCGATGCCGCTGCGGGCGGCCGATGCTTCGCCCGCGCCGTTGCCTCCGCCGACGGCTGAGCAGCGCCTGTCCGATATCGAGGCATACATCAACAACACAGCGCGTGCGACCGATGGTCATGCCGTCTCGAAGGTTCCCGGAGGCGGACCCGGACACAGCGCGTGGATGATGACCAGCGCTGCGCTCGTCCTTTTCATGACGCTGCCGGGGCTGGCTCTTTTTTACGGCGGACTGGTCCGGCGGAAGAACGTGCTGTCGATTCTTGCCCAGTGCCTGGGCCTCACGGCGATCGTGACAATGCTGTGGTGGCTTTGCGGTTACAGCCTCACCTTCGCGCGAGGCAACGCATTCATCGGCAGCCTGCACTTCGCCTTTCTGCAGAACGTCGGCATCGAGCCGAATGCCGACTACGCGCAATGGGTTCCGCACAGCCTGTTCGCAATCTACCAGCTGATGTTCGCGATCATCACGCCGGCCCTGACCGTGGGCGCGATCGCCGAACGGATGAAGTTCAAATCGATCATGCTCTTCAGCATCTTGTGGATGTTCCTCGTTTACTTTCCGGTGGCGCACATGGTCTGGGGCGTCGGCGGCTGGATGAACGGCCTCACCAATCCCTCGGCGGGGATCCACGCAATCGATTTTGCCGGCGGTATCGTCGTGCACATGACCTCCGGCTGGAGCGCGCTTGCGCTGTGTCTGGTCGTGGGCAAACGCCACGGGTTCGGGCATGAGCCGATGCCACCGCACAGCATGGTGTTTTGCATGGTCGGCACGGGGATGCTCTGGGCAGGATGGTACGGCTTCAATGCCGGCAGCGCCGTTGCGGCCGACGGAGTTGCGGTGAACGCATTCGTCACAACCACGCTTTCCGCGGCGGCAGGCTGTTTCTCGTGGTCGCTGCTTGAATATTTCCGGCGCGGCAAGCCCAGCGTGCTTGGACTTTGCTCCGGTGCGGTCGCGGGCCTTGCAACCATCACGCCGGCCAGCGGATTTGTGACAGCCAGCAGTTCCGTCGCGATCGGCCTGGCGGCGGGTGCAGCCACCTACTTCGCATGCAACAACCTCAAGAGCCGGTTCCGCTATGACGACTCGCTGGACACGTTTGGCGTGCACGCGGTCGGCGGGACGCTTGGAACCATTCTGACCGGCGTTCTCGCCACGGCGGCGGCAAATCCGAACCTCGCGACAGGATCGATTGCCGCCTATGTCGGCAGAAACCTCTGGCTCGAGCAGGTCAAGGCCGGCGCGCTCGTGATCGTCTGGTCGGTCGTGGCGACCGCCGGAATCGCCTGGGTTGTCGGCCTCTCGGCAAAGGGCCTGCGCGTGGCGAAGGACGACGAGATGCTCGGCCTCGATCTGACGGAGCACGGCGAAGAAGGCTACATCATTGAGTAGTCTCCAGCACACGCCGGGATCTACTCGTAGTCGTACAGCTGCGGATCGCGCGTAGGCGGGCCGCGGCGCAGGCGGAATCGGTGCCGCGGCTCCTTGGGATCGACGGGGGGCTTCGCGTCGCCGCCCGGACCCATCCCGTACGGGTCATCGGGATCGCCACCCTCGCCTTCCCCAAAAGCGCCGCCCATTTCACCCTCCAGGGCATCGGGATCGGCGCCTTCCTCGAGCTTGCGCACAACCTCCTCCATCTCGCCATCGAGCTTCTCGCCGGTGATCTCGGACATGCGCCGCATCATCCGCCCCATGGCGCGCGGGTCGTTCTCGTCGATGTTCGCAAACTCCCCTTCCATCGCGGACATGGCCGCCTCCATCCGGGCGTCCTCGGCGGGATTACCTCCCGGACCGCCGCCCGCCGCCGTATCCGCGCCGCCAGCGTCCTTGTCATCCGACTTGCGGGTCCGCCCTGTGACCGCAAACGACGACACGATCTTCTTCATCAAAAAGGCGGAATTGTCCGGACACTTCGGAACGGTCTGCCCCTGGGCAAGCGTCTTCGCGAAGAACGAATAGATCCGGTGGTTGTTCGGACAATAGTACTCGTAAATGGGCATGCGCCACGTGTGTAGCGATCCCCGGCATTTTCGCAAGCCGCCAGGCGTCCATTCGTGTGAATTCGTGGGCGAAATTCCCCCGCCGAATTCGCGCGCTTCTATTCCGGCGGGCGGCCGAGCTGATGCCCGCGGCGTACCACTGCGCTGTGGCCGCGATCGTTCAGGCGGTCGAGCACACCCGCGAGGCGGCGCCGCTTCTCGTCAGCCTCGGCGAACATCTCCAGCTGCGCGGGCCCGTCCTCGACGCCGGAGAAGCGCACGCTGACAAGCCGCAACGGCAGGCGCCGGGTCCACGCCGTGCGCAGCAGCGGGCGCACCAGCGGATAGAACGGAGCCTCCAGATCGCTCGCGACGGCGAGGCTCTGCCCCGCGGTCTCGTTCTCCATTCCGGGATAACGCACCTTGATGGTCAGCGTCCGCACGCGTTTCGCGTCCGCGCGGATCTTCGGCATGAGCTCATCGATCATCCGCTTTGCGATGCGTTCGATTTCCGCCAGGTCCCCGATGTCCTGTGGGAACGTCTCCTGTTGCGAGTACGATTTCGCGTCCTCCTCGATGTTCTCAACGACGGAATCGTCCTCGCCCCGCGCGGCGGCGATCACCGGGCGCCATCCGTCGCCGAACAACGCGTGGAGTTCGCTCTCATTCCGCGTGAGCAAATCGCTGATCCGCTGAATGCCCTTGGCCTTCAGCATGGCCTCGGTCTTCACGCCGATTCCCGGCAGGCGTCCGATCTCCAGGGGCGCGAGGAATTCCGCCTCGGCGCCCGGGGGCACGACGACGAAGCCGCGCGGCTTGCGCAGCTTGCTCGCAATGCCGGCGACCAGCTTGTTGGCGGCAAGTCCGAACGAGACGGTGATCCCGAGGTTCTTCCAGATCTGCGCCTGCAGTCCATGCACGGCGGCCTCCAGCGCAGCCTGCGACCGGAATCCGCAGGGGCCGACGTCGAGATAGCCCTCGTCGATCGAGCGCCGCTCCACCAACGGCGTCAGGGTCTCGCAGAGATCGAACAGCTTCCTGGAATACTCGCCGTAGCGGCCGGCCGTGTGGCTGACCAGAACGAGGTCCGGGCAGACCTTGAGTGCCCGCGCCGTCGGCATCGGGGTGTAGACGCCGCAGGCGCGCGCCTCGTAGCTTGCGGACGAAATGATTCCCCGCTGGCTCCCGCCCACCGCGACCTTTTTGCCCCGCAGCGACGGATCCAGCGCCTGCTCCACCGACACGAAGAACGCGTCGGCGTCGAGATGAACGATGGTTGGAAGGACACGGTTCACGGGTCAGGGCGATCCTGCTGAATCTGCGCAGAATACTGACAGCGGTTCAACCAAACCCAAACCATTTTAGAAAAGGCCAGTATGGAGACGCGACGCCCCCGTCGCGTTTCCGACCCAAGCCATTTTACCGGGAGCCCGCAGAGGCAGCAGAGAACGGAGAGCCGGCATGATGATTGACGATGCGGCTTTTTCTACCTAATAACAATTTGTTGGCTTTCGCACCCCGAGCGTTCCATTGCGAACTCTTCTAAACGCCGATGAGCATCTTGATTATGACTGGTCGTCCATTTCGATGGGCCTGTCCACGGTAGATCGGTGCATCGCTCGGCGATCCTATCCCATGCCGCAGCCCGCCAAACCCCGTGCGTCGCGCCATACCCCGGCCGGGGCGACCGATTGCCATCGCGGGGCCTTGGGCAGGATACTGACCATCCACGAACGTCTGGGCAATGGCCGCCAGGCTTGCGCCACCACGCTTGCCGCGGAACTCGAGGTGTCGCCGCGCACAATCAAACGCGACATCGAGTTCATGCGCGACACCTTTGGAGCGCCTATTGTCTGGGAGCCGTCGACTGCGACCTACTTCTACGAAAAGCCCTGCGACATCCTGCCATTGCTCCGTTTGACCGCCGACGAAGCCCTTGCGCTGGCTATTGCCGGTCAGACCTTCGCCGCCTGGCGCGGATCGCCGCTCGGCCGGGCGTTGACAGAGGCCTTGCACAAGATTGCCGGGGTTGTCGGCGGGGCTGTGTCGCTCCCGGCCAGTGAAATCAGCAGCCTGGTGTTTCAGCCCGAAGACCCGTCGGAGGGCGAAGCGGAACGCCGTTTTTTCGCTATCGCCCTTGAGGCCGTTCGCCGTCATCGCGAACTGGAGATATCCTACTGCAAGCCAGGCTCGCAGCGTCCGGGTGCCCGCATTGTCCATCCGTTACACCTGGCATTTCTCGATCATCGCTGGGTGCTGATCGCGCGGGATCAGGCGCGCGATGACATTCGGACGTTCGTCCTCGCTCGGATGGAGTCAGTTCGGCCGACCGGCCAGCGTTTTCTCCCACCGAATTTCGACGCCCGCAAATACCTGTCTGGGAGTTTCGGCCTTTTCTCCGGCAGGCAAGAGTTCGACGTGCGTGTGTGGTTCGATTCGTTTGCCGCGCCGTTCATTCGCGAACGCCACTGGCACGATTCACAGAAGATCGTTGCCGGACACGATGGCGGCATCGAGGTCCACCTGCGGCTCAATAACTTGATCGACGTGCAGCGCTGGTTGCTGGCTTGGGGCAGTCACGCCGAGGCGCTCGCCCCGGCGGATCTTCGCGAAGCCGTCGCGCGGGAGGTTGCCGCTCTCGCGGAGCGTTACAAACCCCAGCCGGACATTCCACCGACACCGGGACAGCCCTTGTCCCTGCCGATCGGGTAGAATCGCCGGCATGAACGAAGGCTTGATGCTCATGCAGCGCCGGCGGTTTCTTGCCCATGTTGCCTGGCTGCCACTTGGTCTTTGGCTCGCCGGCCGGCGCTCGCCAGATCGCCCTGCCCACCCGTTGCCGCCGGAGCCGTGGAAGCTGGGACCAGAGGTGCTCGCTCGCTGGCGTCGCGCCGCGCGCCGTCCTGTCGCGGACAGCGACGATCCGCAGGTGCGTTCCCTTGCGGCCGCGATGCGATCGAACCAGAAGATTCGCTTCCGCTATCTCGGCGGCTCCACGCCCGGGGCCGGGCGCGAGGTGTCTCCCGGCCTGCTCTTTACCGCAGAAGGTTTTCCCGGCGTCTACTTCTCCGGCTACTGCCACACCCGATGCGCAGAGCGTACATTTCTGGTGGCCCGGATGCTGCGGCCTGCTGGCTCTCTCCCGCTCGCCAACGCGGTCAAGTCTTCCGTCTCATGAACAGCGACATGGACCGACAGTCGCACCACTTGGCCGTCCAGCGCGCCATGGAGCTCGGCCGTGGCACGGATCCGGCCGGACTGCCTGAACTGATAAGCCTCCTCGCCATGCCCTCGGCCGAGATCCGTCGTCTTGCCGCGTCGGCTATAGGCAAACTGGCCGGTTTCGGAGCGGACCCAGCCGCCGCCGTGCGAGCCTTGGCACCCGCAGCCCTCCACGATCCACATCCCCAAGTCCAGCAGTATGCGCTGAAGGCGCTCAAAGCATACGGTGCCTCTGCCCGGGATCTTCTCCACGATCTCGACGATCTGACGCTCAACGAACGAGCCAAGGACTATGTGCGCCGGGCGGCGCACTCGGCGGCTGAGGGAATCCGCGAGGCCATCCGGCTCGCCGAAGAGGGAGCCGCTCACCGCTGTGCTCGCTGCGGTCGTCCGGTCAGTGCAGAGGAAAACGCCCGCAGCAAGTCAGCCGGCAACACACCGCACCATGCCGATCCATATTCCTCACCTCACGGGCCGCGCCCGTGCCCGGCGTTGGCTAGCGACAGCGATTCAGCCGACTGCCACAGCATAAATTCCAAACCCTGAAGTCCATGCCCGCTGCCTTTGATTCCTTCTTCTCCGCCGCCACCGGCCACGAACCCTACGACTACCAGACGCGTCTCGCGTGCGGCGAGCGCGCCGGCGGTGAGACCGATGACGCCTGTCTGGCACACGGCGCCGACTGTCGCAGCCACCTGATCAACATCCCCACCGGCCTCGGCAAGACCGCGGCGGTCAATGGCTCAGATCTGCATCCGCTTCCTGCTGGAGAAAGTCGAGCGCACCCGAAGCGGAGTCTTCCTCGATCTGCCGGTCCCATGCGTCCGCGTGCCGCGCGCGCAGCCGATCGACGAGCGTCAGGAACTTCTCCCGTGGCAGCTTTTCGATGGCGGCTTCGATCTCTTCGACGGTGCTCACGAGGAAAACAATGCTTCAGTGGGAGCATATTTTCAAGGCGGTATTCCGATTGAGCGTTCCCGATTCTTGCCACATTCTAAAACCCGTAGGTGCCATGCTCCATCTCTTCAGCGCTTTCTTCTCCGCCGCCACCCTTTCCTCGTTATGCCCGCCACCTTCGATATACTCTTCGAGCAACTAACCGGCACCAGCCCGTTCCCTTGGCAGACTGCGCTCTACCATCTGTTCATCACCGGCCACCTGCCCTCCGCGGCCGATCTACCCACCGGCATGGGAAAGACCTCCGTTGTCACCATCTGGCTGATTGCACTGATCACCCACCCGAGCCAGGTACCACGCCGCCTGGTTTACGTCGTCAACCGTCGCACTGTCGTCGATCAGACCACTTCGGAAGTAGAGCATGTTCGCTCTCGACTGCACGAACATCCCGCGCTTCTGGCAAAACTCGCTAAGCTCTGCGCGATTCCGACCGATGAGCCGCTGGCCCTCAGCAGCCTGCGCGGCCAGTTTGCCGACAATCGTGAGTGGAGCGTCGACCCTGCACGCCCCGCCGTAATCGTCGGCACCGTCGACATGATCGGCAGCGGCCTCCTATTCAACCGCTACACCTGCGGCTTCAAGACGCGTCCGCACCACGCCGCCTTCCTCGGACAAGACGTTCTCCTCGTCCACGACGAAGCACACCTTGAACCCGCGTTCCAGAAACTGCTCGAGACCATACGCGACGAGCAACAGCGCGCCGCCGACCCGCGCAAACTGCACGTCCTCGCGCTGACAGCCACGCAACGCGACAGCAGCAGCGCTGGTGCCAATGCCGGCGCAAATCCGGCAGCCCCGTTCACGCTTACGCCGGACGACCTAAATCCCGAGGTCGCAGAAATCCCACATAAGCGTTTTTACGCCAAGAAAGCACTCGAGATCGTTTCCGTCGAGAATGCGGCGGAGGTGCGTGACGAGATTCTCAAGCGCGCGCTGCCGAAGGACACAAAAAACGCCATCAACCGCGCCGTGCTCGTCTTCGTCCGTTCTGTTGAGGTAGCGGAAAAAATTGCCAACGAACTCACCAAGGAACTTGGCAGAGAAGGTTCATCCAGAGTCGCCACGCTCACCGGCACCATGCGCGGCAAGGAGCGCGACGAACTCGTCTCCGCCAACGCCGTTTTTCAGCGATTCCGGCCGGAGAAAGACAGGTCCGCCGGTATCACTCCCGCCACCGGCACCGTCTATCTCGTCGCCACCAGCGCAGGCGAGGTGGGTGTCAATATCTCCGCCGCCGACCTTGTTTGCGATCTCTCCGCCTACGAAAGCATGGCTCAACGTTTTGGCCGTGTGAACCGCTTCGGCGACCTCGCCGACAGCACCATCACGGTCGTGTATGCGAAAGACATACAGGAGAAATACGACGCAGGATTGGCAAAAGCCAATGCGGAGGAAGACGAAACCAAGCGCGTTAAAAAGGTCAGGATATACGAAGCGAAAAACCAGATGACGGTGTCGCTTTTGAAGACGCTCGCACTTCTCGAAAAACTCCCCAGAGACGCCAGCCCCGCCGCCCTCGCCGCGCTTCCCGCCGCCGATCGCACCGCAGCCTTTTCGCCACTGCCGAAAATGCGCGCAGCCACCGCCGTTCAGTTCGACGCATGGGCTCTGACAAGTATTCGCGAATCCATCGCCGCCCGCCCGACAATCGCACCTTACCTGCACGGTGAAGCCGAATGGCAACCGCCCGAAACACACGTCGCCTGGCGCAAAGAAGTGGACATCATCACCGGCGACCTAGCGAACGCCTACCCGCCCGAAGAACTCCTCGAAGACTTTCCGCTCAAGCCTCGCGAGCTCCTGCGCGATACCTCCGAGCGCATCTTCGACCGCCTCTCGTCAATCGCTGAAAATATTTCCCAGGACGACTTGGACAAACTCGACAGCTGGCTCCTCCACGAAGACGGCCAAGTGGAAGTTTTCCCGCTCCGAAATTTGCTCGCGAGCGATGATCTGAAAACGATTGATACCGACGAAGCGGACGATGAGGAAGATGGGGACGACACCGAGGCTGGCCCCGGTGCGAAAGCCGTGAAGGATGCCGCCAAACGCCACAAGATACGAATCGTCGCCCGCCTCGCCAACCGCACCCTCATTCTCCCGCCATCATTCGGCGGTCTCTCTGCGCAGGGATTTCTCTCCACCGAAAACCGCGTTGAAACCGCAAACGCCCATCTCGACATCTCCGCCGCTGACGATCGCAAGCGAGTGTGGAGCAATGGGCACCAGCTCCCCGCCGAACAAGCCGCCGCCTTCCGCCTTGTCCGTGCCATAGATACTCAACTTGGCTGCGAAGATTTCTCCGATGGCGAAAGCGATGCTGACAACAACGCCGGCGTCACCTCCACGGCCCGCTACTGGCTTTGGCTCGAAGCCAAAGAAACCGCCGGTGCCGAACGCCACTTCTCCGCAAACGTCCACCAGCCCGAAACACTCTCCGCACACACCGCCGCCGTCGTGGGACATGCCCGCGCCATCGCCGAGAAGTTATTTCCAACAACCGACTCATCCACTGTCGGCGAACCCAATTTGCGTCGTTGCCTTACCCTTGCCGCCGCATTGCACGACCTCGGCAAAAACCGTTCCCAATGGCAGCGTAACATCGGCAACCTCGACTATGACCCAGCGAAAGTGGAAACCATTCTTGCCAAATCCGGCGGCAACCTACGTCCGCGTCTCCTCGCCGAACACTACCGCCACGAATTCGGTTCGCTCTTCGACGCCATCTGCAGCCCGGAACCCGCGTCCGCACTTGCCACCCTTTCCGACCTTGAACGCGACATCGTCCTGCATCTTGTCGCCGCGCACCACGGACGCGCCCGTCCGCATTTTCCCCCCGAAGAGGTTTTCGATCACGCCGCCGCCTCGCCTGCGGAATCCACCGCCATCGCCATGGAGATTCCGCGTCGGTTTTCCCGACTCCAACGCCGCTTCGGACGCTGGGGACTGGCCTGGCTCGAATCCCTACTTCGAGCCGCCGACTACGCGGCTAGCGCTGGAATAATACCACTGGAGATCGGCGATTCATCGCCACTCTACACCGACCGCTTCATCGACGACGCACGAAGGACCGATATCTCCGTCTCCCCCGTCGCCTCGTTAGTCGCCTCCCCGTCAGCCGACACTCCCGCCGCCGAGATTTCCATTCACCTGAATCCCTCCAATCCGGGACACTATTTTGCCTGTTGCGGTCTTTTTGAACTCGCTGCCGCGCTCGAGCCGGACGCCCGCGCCTGGTTCGCGGAAGATAGCGCGACATTCCATATCACTGCCACCGGCTTTTCTCTTAAAGAACTCCTCGTAAAAATTACCGCCCCCGAAGTCACCGCGATTGATCCGGAGGACAAACCGCTCACCCCGCTCCAGATTTCTCTCGTCGGGGCAGACAACAAACAACGCGCCTTGCGTCTCGACTGGTGGCGACACGAAGGCGGCGCCGTCGGCAAGCTCAAAACCTGGGCCGGACAAATGAGTGTGCGTGACATCGCCGACGACATGCGGACGACGTTGCAAAATGAACTCTCATCCCAAGCACCCGGCGTGCTCGAAGACATTCTTTCCCTTTCGAGCACCTCCAATGCGGGCGAGCCATTCTACCTCGACGCAAACCGCGCATCGAATGCAAAAGCGAGGGATGTTGGATTTTCCGTGGATAAGTTAAAAAAGGGAAGCGTGCGAATCTCTAGCACAGTCTTCCCGTCCGTCGAATTGCTTTGCCTCGTCGGACTGCAACGCACGAGACCCTCATTGACAGTCAATAACCGCGGCCAGGAGCGGGAATATGATTACCACCTCTGGCATAAGCCGATTCCTCCTTCTTTGCTTGCCGCAGCCGTCTCGGGATTTCTCCCGGACACAGGGCGCAACTTCCGTTTTTCGAACCCGTCGCGGGCAAAGGATTATCGAGCGTTCGCGACAGCCAACCTCGTTTCCCAATCAATTCAACCAAGAGCATAGCACCGATCCATTATCCCATCCCCCTATCAACCACCGACAACATCATGAGCAAAAACACCGATATCCTCTCACAATTCGACAACTACTTCACCTCGGACGGCCCCGCCGCCCTCGTCATCCGAGAGCACCTCGCGCCCGCCGAAGGCGCAGATGCCGTTTTCTTCCCGGCTACCTACGCCGAAATCGGCTACAACATTGACGGTCGCAACCGCATCGAAGACCCGTCCGCGCAAAACATCGCGCTTGTTGATAGCGCTGGCTCGCAAGCCAACCGCATCGAGCCGCTTTTTGCCGAACGACCGCTTTCCGTGCTCGTCCCGCAGATTCTCATTAAGGCGTGCGAAAAAACCGTCAACCTACTCGACGCCGGCCACCGTGCCGGCGACGCCATCGCCCGCTGCTCCGAGTTGAAAGACACATTGCAAGCCGCGTTCAAGGCCGTCCTCAAAGGCGACGCCGCGCCGCTCGCCAAAATCGCACCCACCTCGCTTGTCTTTGGCGTCTGGGACTCCCGCGACACCCAAGCCAAACTCCCTCGCCTCGTCGCCTCGACCATCCGCGCTTACAATGTCCGCAAACTGAAACGTTCGGCGACATACTTTGCCCCCGCCGACTACACCGCGTTGGAGATATTCTCTGAAGAAGATAGGCAAAAAGCCGAGGGTGATTCCAAGAACCCCCTGTCGAAACGCGGTTTCGTAAACGCTCTCGCCAATGAGACGCATGGCGGTGTCATCGCTGATGGCGGTATCCGCCGCGATGCCACCCTTGCGCTCTCAGCGTTGAGATTGCTCAAAGCCGAGACGCCGGAAAGCACGCTCAAACTCCGCCGCTATATCCTCGGCCTCGCGCTCGTTGCTTTCACGCGCCTCCCTCTCGGCTATTATCGGCAAGGCACTATTCTTGTCAGTGCCACCGATGAAAAGGGCGAACCGCGCCGTGAGTTCCTCCAAGTTTCCCTCGACGGAAAACGAATCGACATCTCCTTCCGTATTACCGCTTCCATCGCGCTCGCATACGCCCAAGCAGCCGCCGATGATTTCGGCGTGGGCGAAGACCAAACCGTCAACTTTGAAAAAGCCCAAGCAGTCGCCGACGTGAAAGAAGGTGATAAGAAAAAGGCCGCTAAGGCCGTCAAAGCCACAAAAGACAAAAAAGTCGACACCTCGAAGGCTTCCGCCGAGCCGCAAACCACCGCCGAATCCTGATCCGTCATGCCCGCACAACTCCGCATTACCGTCCGTTTCCTTGACGGCGCATTTCACGGGCGTGGTGACGGCGGGGAGCCCGAGTGGCCACCCTCGCCGTTGCGTCTCTTCCAGGCCATCGTCGCCGCAGCTGCCACCCGCTGGTCGGACGATTCCCGTTCGATAAAAGACGCCACCGCCCTGCGCTGGCTCGAACAACAACCGCCGCCAACCATCGTCGCCACCCGCCGCGCCGCCATTCAACCGCGTGGCTACCGCCTTTACGTTCCCGACAACGTTGGCGACCTCGTCGCCAAAAAATGGGAAAATGGAGACACCGCTGCGGATATCGCCGATTACCGCACCGACAAATTCGTCCGCCCGACGCGTCTAGTCACCGACAGCGCTGCCGGTGCATTTCCTGCCGTCTATTATCTCTGGCCAATCACAGCCAGCGAAGACGGGCTTCTCGAAGCGCTCCTTGCCGCTGCCCGTTCCATCTCGCGCCTCGGCTGGGGTGTTGACCTTGTCGCGGCTGACGCAGCCGTGGAGGATAGCGACTACACCGGCGCACAACTTTTCGGGGAACGCTGGTTGCCCGTCGAAACTGTTGGCGGCGCGACCTTGCGCGTGCCCGTCGCAGGCACGCTCGACGATCTGAAAAATCGCCACTCCGCGTTTCTGCGTCGCATCAAACACCTCGACGGTGGCGGCGAAATCTTCGTTCCGGTCCCACCGCTCGCGACCTTTCGCGTAGTTACCTACCTCCGAGACGACGAACTTTCCCGTCCGCCATTCGCCGTTTTTGCGCTGCGTAAACCCGACGATTCCGCATTTGCGGCCTTTGACCCACAATGGCGCCGCCTGCATTTGACCGGCATGCTGCGCCACACCGCCAGTCGGCCCGACTTCGCCGCCGCGCTCGGCTGGGATGAGAGCAAAGTGAATGCCTTCGTCCTCGGGCATGAGACTGACAGCACAAAACCGACCGCAAACGTCGCTCGTCTCGTTTTCATCCCCCTGCCTTCGATTGAATGGCGCGGTGAGAAACGCGGACGAACCGTCGGCACGATTCGACGCGTATTGGTCACCGTTGGCGGTGGCAAAGGGCAATATGACGCCACCGAATTCTCGCATATCATTCGCGCACTCGAAGGACGTGAACTCATTGAAGAGAAGAACAAGCAACCAGTCGCTTTTCTCCGCCGGCAATCGGAAAACGATGGAGCTGTCGCACCCTATTATGCCGAGGAATCTTCAGCATGGTCAACGGTGACACCTGTGATCCTCCCCGGCTACGACGACCCTCGAAAGCTCCGCAAGCGACTGAACCCGGGCGCCACGCCTCCACTCACCGCAGAAGAGAAAAATGAGCTGATCCGCAAGCTCGACACCCGCATCGAGCAACTGCTCCGCAAAGCCATCGTTCAAGCCGGCCTTCCCGAAGCGCTCGCTCGACACGCCGAGTTGGAGTGGCGCAGTGCCGGCTTCTGCCCCGGAGCCGATCTCGCCTCCCGCTACGCCGTACCCGATCAGAACCGCCGCTTCCGTCGGCTCCACGTCCGCATCACCTGGCGTTCACCCGACGGTCAGCCACTGAAAGTCGCCGGCCCCATCTGCCTCGGCGGAGGAAAATACACCGGGCTCGGTCTCTTCGCCGCATTTCCTGGAAATCCACAGTAACCCCGTTCTCGCTACTCCGCCCACTTCGGCCTCGGGTTGTTTGTCCCCGTCGAACCATGAACGCTTCCACTGATTTGCCGCCCTCCATCACTGTCACCGGACACGGACGGGTCCCCGTGACGCCGGATCGGATCGTATTCACAATCACGGTGAGTTCTCTCGCTCCGACGGTGGATGAGTCCCGGCGGGCGCTTGAGTCGCTGCGCGGTGGTTGACACAGTCTCACAGTCTCACAGTATCGCAGCCATGAAGAACATCACGCTTTCCGTGCCCGACGAGGTCTACCGCAAGGCGCGCCTCGCCGCCGCCAAACGCGAAACTTCGGTCAGCGCGGTGGTCGCTGACAGCCTGCGCGCGTTCGCCTCCGGCGAGAATCCCCGCACGGTTCGCCGCCGGCTGCTCCAAAAGGCTTTCGCCACCGCCGCCACCGGCAAAGCCGGCCGCCTCCCCAAGCGCGAGGAACTCTATGACCGCGCAATTCTTGCTTGATACGAACGTCGTTGCGTACGCGGCTTCCAACGATCCGCTCGACGCAACGAAGACCGTCATCGGGCGCCGCCTCCTACAAGCCGATGGGGCCGGCTTGAGCGCCCAGGTATTGCAGGAGTTCTTTGTCGTTGTCACCCGCAAGTTCAAACGGCCATTGACCGTCGCCGAAGCGGAAGTGTTTCTCGACGCCTTCGAGCGATTTCCAGTGGTTCCACTAACTCCGGAGATAGTCCGGCGCGCCATCCGCCTGTCCGAGCGTTACCGGATCTCCTATTGGGATGGCGCCATCCTCGCCGCCGCCAAGGAACTCGCCGCCACAACGGTTTTCTCCGAAGACCTCAGCCACGGCCAGACCTACGATGGCGTGACCGTGCTGAACCCCTTCCTGCCGGGAGTCGAGCTGCCGGTCGAAAACACCGGATGATTCCTTTCTACTCCCGACTTCCCGAACTGGCCGCGCGCGAAACCCGGGGCGTGGTCATCCCGCCGGGCCAGGTCGGGATGCCAGTTGGCCACTACGCTTTCGTCGAGTTCTATTGCGAGGAGGAAGACTGCGACTGCCGCCGGGTCCTGCTCCAGGTATGGAAAAGCGATCGCCCCGGCGTCGTTCTGGCCACGGCGTTTTGCGGAGCACTATAGGCTGTTCAAGGACGCGAAACCGAAACCGGTCGCGCGGAAGGCCCGATGACCCTCTCCGTTTGCTTCGGTTTTTGGGAGTGTGGTGGGGAGGAGAATAGCGGGCTTGCCTTCCGATATGGTAGGAGCATCATGATGCCTAAATGAGAACGACTCTTGGCATCAACGATGCGTTGCTGCGGGAACTCCATCGTCGGGCTGCGACGACCGGTCGGCCTTTTCGCGCCGTGATTGAGGAGGCTCTCACACTAGGGCTCGCCCAAGGTGCCAAACCCAAACGGTCCCGTGCGTTTCGCGTTCGTCCTCATGCCCTGGGTCTCAAGCCAGGCTTCCGCGGTATCAGCCTCAACCGGCTTTACGACCAGATCGAAGCCGAAGCCACCGCCCGCAAACCGTGATCGTTCCCGACGCCAACCTATTGATCTACGCCTACGACACCACGGCGCCGGCCCATCGCAAGGCGCTCACGTGGTGGGAATCGACGCTCTCGGGCCACGAGCCGGTTGGCATCCCATGGATCGTCGTGCTCGCCTTTGTCCGGCTAATGACGCATCCGACTTTGAGCGACAACCCTATGACCGTCGATCAGGCCCGCGAGCGCGTGGCAGAATGGCTCGCCTGCGAACATGTCCGGCTCCTCTCCCCCGAAGCCACCACGTTCGCCCGGTTCTTCGATCTGCTATCCGCTGCCGGCAGTGGCGGGAATCTCTGCACAGACGCCCTCATCGCAGCCCTCGCAGAGGAACACGGAGGGAAGGTCTATTCAAACGATGCCGACTTCGCCCGCTTTCCCGGCATTGCCTGGAAGAACCCGTTGCGATAACGCTCCGGCTCTAGTCTGAAGCCGGGGACTGGACGGCCCGGATTGCCCGCCGAAGCCTTGGCGCAGGAGGGCGATCCGTCCCAACCGTCAGCCTGATGCGAGAGGCTCAATGAACCGAGAGTGCATCGGCAAAATTTCTTGGCTGACAACGGATTTGGGCTAAACTCCGGTCCGCGCCTCTCAGCCGCATCTATTCTTACCATGAGCGCTGCCCCTAACGCGCCGATCGCTGATTTCCTCCCGGCGCGGATGCTCAACGAGTTCGTCTACTGCCCGAGGCTCTTTTTCTACGAACATGTCGAGGGGGTCTTCGTTCATAGCGCGGACACCAAGCGCGGAGCGGCCCAGCACGAACGCGTGGATTCCGGAAGCGGGCAGCTTCCGCCTGCGGCGGAAGCTGAAAAGGAATCGGCCCAGCCGATTCCTTGTGGGACGATCCATAGTCGTTCCGTCATGCTCGGCAGCGAAACACTGGGCGTGGTTGCCAAGCTCGATCTGGTCGAAGTGATCGTCGACTCCGTCCCGCCTGATGAATTCGGCGGCAACGCCGCCGATAAGGAATCGTCTGGAAGGCGCGCGTCCGGAACGCGCGCCTTCCAGACGATTCCTGTCGAATACAAGGCTGGCGCTCCGCGCGAGGGCGAGGAGGGACGCGCCCTTTGGGACACCGACCGCATCCAGCTTGGTTTGCAGATGCTCCTCCTTCGCGAGAACGGCTACACCTGCGACGAAGGCGTCGTCTTTTATCGCGAAACGCGCCAGCGCGTACGTTTCACCCTCGATGAGGAGACGGAGGCATGGATTCGTCGTACGATCGCCGCGGCGCGCGTCTGCACGACCAGCTCCATTCCGCCGCCGCTGGAGCATTCGCCCAAATGCCCACGCTGCTCGCTTGTTCCTGTTTGCCTGCCGGACGAGACGAACCTCCTGCGCGAGCGACCGGATGCCGAGTGTCTGCCCGCTGTCGCCCAACTTGCTCTGCCGGGGCTCGGCATCGAATCTGACGCAGCGATCGATACCACGGTTCTCGCCGAGGCACTCGGCAGCGACGACCCGGTCTGGGAATCGCTGCCCGAGCCACGCCTGCCACAGCCTGTCGCCGAAGGCGATGTCCGCCGGCTGATCGCGCCGGACGTCGATGCCAAGGCGCTCTACGTCAATACCCCGGGTGTCAGCGTTACGCGAAAGGGCGACACGGTTGTTGTGAAGGAAAAGGGCGAGACGCTTGCCGAGGTGCGGATCAAGGATCTTCACCATCTCGCCATCTTTGGATCGGCGCAGCTCTCCACGGCGCTGGTGCAGACGCTGTGCGAACGCGATGTGCCGATCTCGTATTTCTCGATGGGTGGCTGGTTCTACGGACTCACTCGTGGTCACGGGCTGTCCAATGTCTTCACGCGCATCCGCCAGTTCGCGCGAGCCGGCGACGCCGACCAGGCGCTGCCGCTGGCGCGGTTGTTCGTCTACGGCAAGATTCGCAACCAGCGAACCCTGCTCATGCGCAACCACATCGAGCCGCCGCCGCTCGCGCTGCGCGCGCTCAAACACGCAGCCTCGGCCGCGTTGACGGTCGGAAACCACGCCTCGCTTCTCGGAATCGAAGGCGCAGCGGCGATGCATTATTTTCAACATTTCGGCGGGATGATCAAGGTCCAGGAAGAGCAAGACGATCTCCCGGGATTGGAGGAGGAGGCGGTGATACCCGCGGGAAGCACCGGCGGCCAGACCACGTTCACCTTCGACTTCAAGACGCGCAACCGCCGCCCGCCACGCGACCCGGTGAACGCGCTGCTCTCAATGGCGTACAGCCTGCTTGCACGCGATTGCACGATCGCGGCTTATGCCGTGGGCTTCGATCCCTACATCGGGCTGTTCCATCAACCGCGATTCGGCCGTCCCGCCCTGGCGCTTGATATGATGGAGGAGTTTCGCCCGCTCATCGCCGATTCTGCCGTTCTTACCGCCATCAACAACCGAATGGTTACGCCAAACGACTTCGTGCAGGCCGGTGACGCGGTGAATCTGTCTGTCGCCGGGCGCAAGCGGTTCCTGTTCGCCTATGAGAAGCGCATGAGCGATATTGTCACGCACCCGGTCTTCGATTATAAAGTGAGCTACCGTCGGGCAATCGAGCTGCAGTTTCGACTGCTGGCACGAACGCTGACAGGTGAGATCGAACGCTACATGCCTTTCATGACCCGCTAGGATTTTGTCGGCGGCCCTACAAAATCCTTAAACGCCCATCATAGGGGAAAATGATGTTTCTCGAGCAAAACCACCCATAGCGAACCATCACAGCGCTCGCGTTCTTCCGACCCTGCCCCGCGGGGACCTTATGAATCGTCGAGCACCCGCGAGACGATTCATATGAGGACGAACTACATCGTCACCTATGACATCTGCGACCAGAAGCGGTTGCGGAAGGTATTCAAGGCGTGCAAGGATTATGGAATGCATCTGCAGCTCTCGGTTTTCGAGTGCGACTTGACAGCCGCGGAGAAGATCGATTTCGAAAGCCGGCTTCGTGGATTAATCAAAACCGGAGAGGATCAGGTGTTGTTCATTAGCCTCGGACCGTCTGAGTCGCGTGGCGAACGCATCATCACCGCGATCGGACAGTCTTATATCCGCGTCGATCCGCCCTGCTACGTCGTTTGAGCCGGGAGAATACGTTTGTTCTTTGACAGTCTGGCGCTGCGCGAGCGGCGAGGTGATGCGCGCCTTCGGGGAAACCTCTCGCGACTTGGACTGGAAGCACTTGGAAAAGAATTTGCCTGCCAGGTTGGCGGGGGGGTCTGCAAGGATGCCGGTACTCGCACAATGCTTCTTGCGAAACTGAAGGAGAATGGCTTACAGAGATATGGTTTCCGCGCTCCTCGGAGCGCGGCCCCATTGAAGCGGTCTCGCCGTCGCGTTCCAGTTCGCTCAGGCGCGCGTTTCCGCGCTCCTCGGAGCGCGGCCCCATTGAAGCTCTACAACACCCGCAAGAACAAGTACCTTGCCGGGGTTTCCGCGCTCCTCGGAGCGCGGCCCCATTGAAGCGACCTTCTTCAACAACACCTCCAACATCTCATCCAAGTTTCCGCGCTCCTCGGAGCGCGGCCCCATTGAAGCCTGCTTGGCCACGCAGTTCTTTGCCATGCGGGCGTCGTTTCCGCGCTCCTCGGAGCGCGGCCCCATTGAAGCGGAAAGTCGCGCTTGCGGATGGCTTCGGTGGCCTCGTTTCCGCGCTCCTCGGAGCGCGGCCCCATTGAAGCATTACGGCGATGGCCTGACAGGTCTTTCCGAGGCCTGTTTCCGCGCTCCTCGGA